>WBZR01000483.1_pt1 | contig 64231 bp, 46 predicted proteins | sample 5204231 | NCBI WGS metagenome assembly WBZR01 (sample SAMN12412403, study PRJNA552823) | activated sludge metagenome | isolation source: activated sludge from anammox sidestream of wastewater treatment plant... | place: USA: Virginia | collected 2017-08 | reverse complement strand
TGACGTGCGCGATCCGGCCAAACCAGTTCTGCTCAGCACGATCAACACCGACAAGAACGGGCATCCGAATGTCCACGAAATATCCGTCGCCGACGGCGAGCTGTACGAAGCCGATTCGCGCACCAACCGCGTCAAAGTCTTCGATGTGCGCGATCCGCGCGCGCCGGTGTTCGTCCGCGACATTGACGCCAACGACCCGCGCGTCCACGCCGCCATAGCCATCAACGGACGGCTTTTCACTTCAGGGCTGGGCGGCAAGACCGATATTTACGACGTGCGGCGCGTTTTGACGGAACAACCCACGCATCTGGGCACGATTGATTCCGGCGCAGGCTCGCACAGCAGTTGGGTGAGTAACGACGGAAAGATTCTGGCGGTCGCTCGTGAGACGCCGAATGGTGACGTTCGGCTTTTCGACATATCCAATCTGCCCAACGCCACGCCGATCTCGACCATCACCGCCCAGTCGCTCGGCATTGAAGCCTTCTCTCCGCACAATCCATACATCGTCGGCGCCCTGCTCTTCGTCTCGTGGTATCAGGCTGGCGTGGTGGTGATTGACATCACCAACCCGGCGCAGCCGCGCCTCGCGGGTTCATACGATACGTACTCAGGAACGACCAGCGGATTCAGAGGCTGTTGGGGCGTCTACCCGTTTTCGGGCTTCGACCGCGTGCTGCTGAGCGATATGGATGGCGGATTGCTCATCGTTGACTCGACCGCCGCGGTCACCGGCCCGCGCACGGTTTCATCGGCGAGTTACAAAATCTCGGCCATCGCGCCCAAAGCGATAGTCGCGGCCTTCGGATCGAATCTCGCCCCGGTGACGCAGGCTGCGTCGTCAACACCGTTGCCAACGGCCATCGCCGGAACTTCGATCACCGTGCAGGACAGCGCCGGCGCCGAACGACCCGCGCCGTTGTTTTTCATTTCACCGAATCAGATAAATTATCAGATACCCGCCGGAACGGCGCTCGGCCCCGCGCTGATCAAATTCAACAGCGGCTCCGGTCAGACTTCCTTCGGTTCGACAATCATCGCATCAAGCTCGCCTTCGATCTTTACGACAAACACGAGCGGCGCGGGAGAGGCTGCGGCGCTCGACGCGTTCACTTTTAGCCCCGAGCCGTTCAATGCCACGCGCGCTGGCGGATTGCCCAACATCATCGCCGTTTTCGGGACGGGGCTGGGCGCAGACGCCACCGACATTGACGCCAACGGGTCAGCGGACGTTCAAGCCACGATTGACGGCCAACCGGCGCAGATCACATACGCCGGACGCGCGCCCGGATTCGCCGGTTTGAACCAGGTGAACGTAACGCTTCTGGCGGGAATGGCTTCCGGCAGCCACCAACTCGTGATCACGCGCAACGGGGTTTCCAGCAACAAGGTCACGATCACAATCAAATAGGAAAAAGAAAGACGTGCCCACGTCGGCACGACATTCCCATCCGGCTTATCTGCAATTTCAAAAGTGAATGCGCGCCAGTCAGGACGCGCGCTTCGGAGCGTCGCGGCGCGCGCGCATTGGAGCGGCACATCAGTTGTATGTCTTAAATAAGCGGGGCCGCTCTTCGCAATCTGAGATCGAAGAAGGCACGGCGCCCGCCACACTCAGTAAACAGAAAGGAAGATCGTTATGAATCCGGTTTGTACGCATCTCGATCAAATCCGCGAAGTCACACCGAGCGCGCCCGGTTGCGAGGAATGTTTGCAGATGGGCGACACCTGGGTGCATTTGCGCCTTTGCCGCACTTGTGGCCACGTCGGCTGCTGCGATTCGAGCAAGAACAAACATGCGACTAAGCATTTCCACTCGACCCAGCATCCGATCATCAAATCCTTCGAGCCGGGCGAGAACTGGGACTACTGTTATGTTGATCAAATCAGTTGGGAAGATCAGCCTGTCCCACGCAGCGCCGGAGGACGCGTTTGAAGCTTACGAACGGGAAGGGAGAGTGAATGATGGCAGCGAAAACCGTTCGCCGGAAAGCCCCGGTGGATGTGGCCTGGCCGAGTTTGCCTTTCATCGAATGGCAGGAGACGTGCGAGACGTTGCATATGTGGACGCAGATCGTCGGCAAGGTGCGGCTCGCTCAGGCGCCGATGATCAATCACTGGTGGCAGACGCCTTTGTACATCAGCTCGCGCGGTTTGACGACTTCAGCGATGCCTTATGACGAGCGCGCTTTTCAAATAGATTTCGATTTCATTGACCACGAGCTTTGCATTAACACGAGCGACGGCGCGACTCACTCGTTTCCGTTGCGCCCGCAATCGGTGGCTGATTTCTACCAGGAATTCATGGCGGCGCTGCGCTCACTCGGCATCGAAGTCAACATCAATACCAGGCCGGTCGAAATCGAAAATCCGATCCCGTTCGATCAGGATCACGAACACGCGGCTTACGACCCGGAGCAGGCGCATCATTTCTGGCTCGCGCTGACGCAGGCCGATCGCGTGTTTCAGCAATTCCGCTCGCGGTTCATCGGCAAATGCAGCCCGGTTCATTTTTTCTGGGGTGGCTTCGATCTGGCTGTTACTCGATTTTCCGGACGGCGCGCGCCTGAACATTCGAGCGTGCCGAACACCCCGGATTTCATCGTGCGCGAAGCCTACTCGCACGAAGTCAGCAGCGCCGGGTTCTGGCCGGGCAGCGCAGCCGCTCCCGTGCCGGTCTTCTATTCCTACGCTTACCCGGAACCGGAAGGCTTCGGCGGTTGGCGCGCGCAACCCGATGAGGCTTACTACAGCCCGGAGATGAAAGAGTTCATTCTGCCTTACGAAGTCGTGCGCCGGGCAAAAGAGCCGGATCGAACGCTGATCCATTTTCTGCAAAGCGTTTACGAGGCGGCGGCTGATCTGGGCAAATGGGATCGCGCGGCGCTGGAACGTTCGACGGCGCCCTGAAAAAATGAAAATCGGCGAACGATGTACGGTCAGTTGATCACAAAATCACGAAATCTGATGAAGCACAAAAAGCGCGGGGCAAAACACAAACGATAGAATAATCACCGCCCGGCGCTTTTGCTTTGATTGCCTGTCGGCTGCTGTTCGCTTCCCTGCTTCCGCTCGGTGATCGGGCTTCCGGCGTTCGAGATCTGCGGAATTTCGTCTTTGAAATAGAGACGGCGCGCAGCCTCGCCGGCTTGCGGTTCGACGGCGAAAAGCAGATCGGACATTTCATCAGCGTGCTCTTCCTCTTTGGCCAAAATCTCTTCCATCATAATGCGCGAAGTCGGGTCTTTATCACCGAAGTGCCTGACCATCTCGCGATACGTCTCAATAGCGATTCGTTCGGCGATCAGGTCTTCGCGGATCATATCAGCGAGCGAAACGCCTTCTTTGTACTCGCTGTGACTCCGGTCGGTAATGAGCGCAGGATTCATGTCGGGTTTGCCGCCCAACTGCTTGATGCGTTCCGCAATGCGTCCGGCATGCGCCTGTTCCTCTCTGGCGTGTTCCCCGAATTCTTCCTTGACAGCCTGCGAATGAATGCCGGTCGCCATGTAGTAATGAAACCAGTAGCGCAGCGTGCAGACAATCTCAGTAGCGAGAGCCTCATTGAGAACGCCGATGGCTTGTTCCGGATCAAGTTCGTAATTCCGGGTGACTGCGCCATTGGCGATCTGCTGGCGCGCGCGCTCACGTATTTCCTGGATATTATGAATGAAATCCATCTTCTCTCCTCCTCCGAAAAGATGGAACAATTACCCAAATTGTCCCACCATAACCTTTCATCGTTTCAAGATGTCGCTCGCACGCGAACGACAAGTTACGAAGTAGAGAAGTCGCAAACTCCGTGCCGCCATCAGGATTTTTCGATGACTGCTCTGGAAGCTTCGAGCGCAGCGTTTAGCTCAGCCACTTCCGCCCCGCCGCCTTGCGCAAAATCTGACTTGCCGCCACCGCGTCCGCCAAGCTTTTCACAGGCGATTTTCATCGCCGCGTTCATATCGGCTGAGACATCGCTTGAACTGGCGAAAACCAATCGCGCCATTCCGCTTTCTTTCACCGCCAGCAGCGCAATCACTCCGTCGCCGTCCACCAGGCGATGCGCCAGCAGTTTCAACTCTTCAAAATCGCGGTCGTCAAAAACCCTGGAGATGACTCGCCTCCCGTTCGACACTCCGACCGATTCAATCAACTGCCGCGCCTCAGCTTTTGTGGCCAGTTCAGCCAATTCTCGCACGCGCCGCGATAGACGTTTGTTTTCGTCGAGCGATCTCGACACGGCGGCTTCAGCTTCATCTCTGCCTGCGCTGAATTTGCGCGCAATCGCCTCAGCGGTTTTGTTGGCCGCGTGGTAATCATCGAGCAGCCGCGAGCCGCAAACGAAATGCGCGCGCGTCATCTTCTTCGCCCGCTCCCAACCGCGCACGGCTATCAAGCCGACTTCGCCCGTTCGCTTCGCGTGCGTGCCGCCACACGGCGACCAATCGTAATCGCTGATTTCGATGACGCGGATGCAATCGGCGATGAAACTCTCTTTTCGCAGCGGCAGCTTCGCCGATTTTTCCGGCGTCACGTTGTGAATGCGAATCTCGCGGTTATCGAAGACCACGCTGTTCGCCAACTCTTCGGCGCGCGCAATCGCCTGCTCGACCTCGTCCGGCTGCGCTTCAAGCGTCAGGTCAATTTCCGTCGAGCGGTCGGTGATGCGGAAGCCTTTCGTTTCGGCGCCGAAAAGCTGAAAGAAAGCCTGCGAGAGAATGTGCTGGCCGGTGTGTTGCTGCATCATCTCGCGGCGGCGGTTCCAATCAATCTCGCAGGAGACTTCGTCGCCGACGGCAAGCGGAATGTCGGTGTCCAGCCGATGCAGTATTCGCTCGTCGTCAGTTATCTCGACATCAATCACGCGCCCCTCTTTTTCGGATGTCTTGATCGAGCCAGTGTCGCATGGCTGTCCGCCTCCGGTTGGATAAAAGGCCGATTGGTCGAGCGCGATAATTTGATGACCATCCTGCAACCAGGAGTCGGTGACACGCGCGGTGAAGCGCGTCAGGTGTGAGTCTTCCCAATAGAGTTTCGTCGTCATGGTTTACGTTTGTGTTGTGTTTCCGATGCGAATCGCGCGGCATACTACCAGACAAGGACAATTCGCGCACGCCGTTGTATGCTTGCGCCGGCGAAACCCAGGCGCGCTTGACAAGCTTCCGCCCGCGCCATCAGGATAAGTCCGAAAAGCGGAGGTACAAGATGGGTATAGAAGAATTGTTACAAGACAAACGCGAAGAGATTCTCCGGCTGGCGGCTTGGCACGGCGCGCTCAATTTGCGCGTCTTCGGTTCGGTGGCTCGGGGCGAGGCGAAACCGGAGAGCGATGTGGATTTCCTTGTGGAGGTCGGGCCAAACCGTACCCCATTTTTTCCGGGAGGCTTAGTAGCTGACCTGGAAGATTTGCTCGGACGCAAAGTGGACGTCGTAACCGAGAAGGGGCTTCACTGGTACATCCGAGAGCGTGTCCTCAAGGAGGCGCTCCCACTATGAAAGATGATCAGGCCTACCTGGCGCACATCAGCGAATGCCTGACAAAAATTGAGAGGTATGTGGCGGGAGGCAGGGAAACGTTTTTCGCGGACGATATGGTTCAAGATGCCGTCATTCGTAATCTGCAAACCCTGGCCGAATCCACACGCCGACTTTCCGAAACCGTCAAAGCCGTCCGCCCTGAAGTAGAATGGCGGAGCATTGCGGCGTTTCGTAATGTCGTGGTTCACGATTACATGGGCCTCGACTCGGAGCAAATCTGGAATATCGTTGATCAGGATTTGCCACTCTCAAAAACGCCATTAATGCTTTGCTGCAAGAATAACCATGGCAAAAAAAGGTAACGTTTTAGTTGTAGACGACGAAGAAGTAATGCGCGACGTGCTGGAGAGCCTGCTCTCGCAGGACGGCTATCGCGTTGATCTGGCCAGGACCGGCGAGGAAGGCCTGGCGCGTTTCGGCGAACGCGCGTATGACGCCGCGCTGCTCGACGTTTCGATGCCCGGCATCGGCGGGTTGCGCACGCTGGAAGAGATGTTGAAGCTCGACCGCGAGGCGGTAGTGATCATGATCACGGCCTACGCCACGTTCGACACGGCGATAGCCGCGTGGCAGTTGGGCGCGTTCAACTGCATCCGCAAGCCTTTCGACAACGAACAGATTTTGAAGACTGTCGCGGCGGGCATCTCGCGGCGGCGTGGCGACGAAGAACGCCGCGTTTTGCGGCGCACGCTGCGCGAATCAGCCGACCGCAAACAGATCGTCGGCAATTCCGCCGCGATGCGCGAGGTTTACGATTTGATCGAGCAAGTCGCGCCCGCGCGTTCGACCGTCTTGATCACCGGCGAATCAGGCACCGGCAAAGAAGTCGTCGCGCGCGCGATTCACTTCTCCAGCCCGCGCGCCGAGACGGGGCAGTTCGTCGCGGTCAATTGCAGCAACATCCCGTCGGAGCTTCTGGAATCGGAGCTTTTCGGCCATACGAAAGGCGCGTTCACCGGCGCAGTCGCTGCGAAAAAAGGTTTGTTTGAAGTCGCCGACAACGGCTCGATCTTTCTGGATGAGATCAGCACGATCCCGCCTGAAACCCAGGCGCGATTGCTGCGCGTGATTCAGGAGCGCGAGTTCACTCCGCTCGGCGACACTCAGCCGCACAAGGTTGACACGCGAATCATCGCGGCGACCAACACCGATTTGCAGCGCGCGGTCAAATCGGGAGATTTCCGCGAAGACCTGTTCTACCGGTTGAACGTGATCAATATTCACCTGCCGCCGCTGCGCAACCGCAAGGAAGACATCCTTCCGTTGGCCCAGCATTTCATTCGCAAGTATAACGATGAAAACCAGCGAGCGATCACCGATCAGATAGCGCCCGAAGTTCTGATGAAGCTCGAAAGCTATTCCTGGCCCGGCAACGTGCGCGAGCTTGAGACGGCGATTGAGCGCGCGGTGATCGTCGCGCGCGGCGATGAAATCACGCTCGATTGCCTGCGCGAAGAGATCATCAGCCAGCAGGCGCCATCCGGCGACGCCGCGAACGTGACAGAGACGGCGGCTTCGCTGGACATCACGCGCGGCATTTCGTTCTACGACGAAGTCTCGCGCTTCGAGATCGAATTGATCCGGCGCGCGCTGGAAATCACCGGCGGGCATCAGAGCCGCGCCGCGAAGCTGCTGGGAATGAACAACACTACCCTCAACAGTAAGATCAAGGTCTACAACATCAAAATCTGATTCAAAACAAGTGAGGATTCCCATGAAAACCTTGCGCCGCGCCTTGCTGTCATTTGCGCTGCTGGCCGTCGTCGCTGCGGCGGCGTTCGCTCAACAAATCGAGATCGAAAAACGCGTTCCGCTCATCGAGAAGATGATCGCGGAAGAGATGCGGAAAGCGTCCATCCCTGGCGTCGCTGTAGCCATCGCCAAAGACGGGCGAATCGTCTATGCGAAAGGCTTCGGTTACGCCGACCTGGAAAACAAAATCCCGTTCACGCCGCAGACAGTTTCACGCATCGGCTCGATCTCGAAAACCTTCACCGCGCTGGCCGTCATGCAGCTTGTCGAACAGGGCAAGATCAACCTCGACGCCGAGGTTCAAACCTACGCGCCGACGTTCCCCAGAAAACAATCGCCGATCACCATCCGCCAACTGCTCTGCCATCAAACCGGTATCCGGCATTACAAAGGCGACGAGTTTTTGAGCGCGAAGCGTTACAACGACGTCGAATCCGCGCTGGCGATTTTCAAGGACGATCCGCTATTGCACGAACCCGGAGAGAAATTCACCTACACAACCTACGGCTACAACCTGCTCAGCCGCGTCGTGGAAACAGCGTCGGGCGAACGCTTCAACGATTACCTGCAAAAACACATCTTCGCTCCAATCGGATTGAAACAGACTTTCTTTGATGAACAATCGCGCCTTGTGGCGAATCGCGCGCGATATTACACGAAGCGAAAAGATCAGCCCGTCGAAAACGCTCCGCAGGTTGACCAGAGCAACAAATGGGGCGGCGGCGGATTGCTCTCGACCGTTGAGGATTTGATCAAATACGGGGCGGCTTACGACGGCTCGCAACTCGCCAGACCTGCGACCATCGCGCAGATGTTCACCGCGCAAAAACTGCGCGACGGCAAACCGACCGCCTATGGCCTCGGTTGGGCGATAGCCGACGATCAGGGCAAACGGCGCGTGGAGCATTCGGGCGGCTCGGTGGGCGCGACTTCGATCCTGACGAAATATCCGGAAAAGGGGCTGATCATCGCCGCGCTGGTCAACTGCGATCATTACGGCGCGCCGCAAATCAAAAACCTCATCGCTAAAATCCTTTTTGAAAATCCGGCGCAGAATCAGTGAGCAAAGCGAGTCCGCAACGAATCGAAGTGAATGCGAGCAAGGCGCGCAATCATCTGCGCGGTTATCTGTTTGCGGCGGGGGCAGCGGCGCTATGGGGCTTTTCCGGCGTGGTGACGAAGTATTTGCTTCGAAAGCAGATGCGCCCCGATGAGTTGCTGATCTTCCGAACGACGCTCGCGGCGCTGATTTTGTTCGTCTGGCTCGGCTTCAGATCGCCACACCTATTGAAAATTCGCCGCGCCGATCTTCCCGCGCTGATTCTGCTCGGCGCAATCGGGCTGGCTGCGAATCAGGGTTTCTACTACTTGTCGCTGACGATGGTCAGCGTCGGATATTCGCTGTTGCTGCAATACCTCGCGCCGGTGCATTTGATGATTTACGGCGTGCTGTCGAAAACCGAGCGGATGACCGGCGGCAAGCTGATGGCGGCGTTCACGGCGATCTGCGGCTGTGTTTTGATGGTGGCTGGTCAACAGGGCGGGATCGCGCGCGTATCGCTTGCCGGGACGTTGTGCGCCATCGGGTCGGGCGTCTGTTTCGCTTTCTACACCGCGTTCGGCAAACAGGTTCTGAAAAAGCACGATCCGCGCACGATGATCACGTATGCGTTTCTGATGGCGGGCGTGGTGTGGCTGACGATTCGTCAACCCTGGAAGATTGATTGGGCGAGCATTGATCTTTCGATGTGGCTCTTCTTCATTTACCTGGCCACTGTGGCGACAATCCTGCCGTTCGCGCTCTATTCGGCCAGCCTGCGTTATCTGGAAGCGAGCCGAACCTCTCTGACTTCGATGCTCGAACCGGTCGTAGCCTCGTCGGTCGCGTGGATGTGGCTGGGCGAAGAGATGACGCCGGCTCAGATGGCCGGAGGCGCTGCGGTACTCGGCGGCGTGCTGCTGTTGCAGTTTGAAAGCCTGATGCGGACAGGAGAAGAGAGATTACGGAATAGACGGAAATAACGGAATGAACGGAAAGAATTTCCTGGGTCTTTTCCGTTCATTCCGTTATTTCCGTCTATTCCGTAATCTCTCTTGTTCGCTTATCCAAAGCTCAATTTGCGGGATTATTTCTCGTCCTTCTCGATTCGCAGCTCATTCTTCACCTCAAACAATCCCGGAACGCCATTGGCTTTGATGTTGGCGATGTCGCTGTCGCCTTTGTTCGCCACAACGCCTTTCAACGTCAGCCTCCCGCGATTGATGATGATGTGAATTGGCGGAATGGGCTGCTGGCCGTAACGGAAAAGCGGCGAATTGCCGTTGAAAAGTTCGCGGAAGACGGCCCTGCGCAACCGATCGTCGGAGTTTGAGAGCGGCAGAACCTCTATCTGGTTGATCACCCTGTCCACACCTTCGACTCTTTCAACGCGCCTCTGCGCGTCTTTCTTCAACGTAGGCCGGGTCACCTGTCCGCGCAGATAGACCGTGCCGTCAGGCTGGACGTTGCCTTCGAGCCAGTCGAAGACGCTGAAAAACGGAAGCGTGACAAGCTCTTTGCGAATCGCTTTGGTCAGATAGGCCAGATTGCCCGCCTCGCTTTCGGCGCGCGGTTTCGATTCAAGCTTCGATCTCTTGCTTTTCTTCTGCGGCGTTGGAGCGGCGGATGAAGAAACCGGGACGAACGCCAGCGCCATAATCGTGAACGCGATGAACAGTGTTCTTTTCATTGTTTCCTCCTCGAATGATTTCTGAGAGCGTACGCTTCCAGCGCGCTCCCAAGAATACGCGAAGCTGGATCAAATCGGTTTTCAATCTTCGCATCAATTCTATCGCGTCTATCGCGCGTCTCCCAGCACCGAAAATCCGGCCCAGTAATACGGTCGGCGATACTCTTCGCGCTTGAGCAGTTGTTGCACCGCCGCTTGCCACGCTCCGGCCTTTGATTCTCTGCTCCCGGACGTTCTGATCCGGCGATGGAATTCGAGCATCAGGTCGGACGATCCTTCACTGCGCCAGCGGCTCACGACTGTAACCGGGCAGCCCGCGACGAACCAGGCCCACGTCAATCCGGTCATCGCCCTGATCGCCCCGGCCTTCGGCAAGGCAAGCTCCGCCGCCGGCATCAGGACCAGTGCGGATTTCAGATCGAGGTCGAGAATCTCCCTGGCTTCGAGCAACCCGTCGGCTTTCGCTTCCTCGTTCGATGAAAAGGCCGCGAACGAAAAGAGCGGCGCGGTTTCATTCAGCATCCCCGGCACAGCCAGATGCAGCAGCGAATGTTTGCCCGCTTCGGACTTCATTCGATCTTCGCTCGCGGCGACGCCTGCGAAAATAACGCTCCGCCGTTTGCCATAAATCACGCTCAATTCTTCGGCTTCATTTCGCGCATCGCCATGCGCATCTGGCGATTGATCAGCCTGTTCGGCAGACAGAAAAGACTTTTTCGTTCTGATTCGATCCTCTGTCGCCGGAGCCAACGCCGGGTTCACAAAAGCGAGCAGCGCGGGTGAAGCTTTTGTGCGGAACGCCGGGCGAGCGCGCAGTTTGGAAATCGCGGCGAGCGCGGTCAGCGAAGGCGCGTAAGAGATCGCGTGGCTCTCGATCAGGTAACGGTCATCTTCTGTTCGCAAAGCCTGAAAAGGCAGATTCCACAAGACGGCGTCGGGCGCGATGACCAGATGTTTTCGCGAGGCCAACTGCTCCCACGCGGGTTTGATCAACAGGTCGTAAAGTTCACGCGCCAGCGCTTGCGCGTTCGCATCGCGGCTGGCGGTGGCTTCCTCGAACTTCGAGACTAGAGCGTACAACTCTGCGCGACCCGCGCCGAGCACGTAAATTCTGAGCGGGGAGATGGGCTTTGCCGGTTTCGCAGTCGCTCGATTCTTCGTGAAAGCGAACAGGTACGCGTTTTCATCCGTCTCGACGAATTCAAGTAGCGCAGTCTTCGCATCCGTGAGCAGAGCCGCTGTTTGCGTGGCGTTGAACGGCTTCGCTTCGCCGCGCAGCGTCTTCAGTTGCGGACGCCGCGCAAAGAGTCTGTCGCGGAACGCAGCGTAATCCTGCTGCGTCTTTCGCCGCTTTTCAGTCAGGTCGCTGAGACGCGTCTTGTTCGGGTTTTGCCGTTCCTGCTCGCGTTGAATTTGCGTGGCAAGCGTCGCAAGCTCCGCCAGGAATTTGCGCTCCTGCTCGCGTTCGCGCGGCGTCATCGTTTTGTTGATCCACACTTTGGCGCTTTGCAACACGCCCAGCAGCACGCGCGATTTGGCTCGCTCGGCGAAATCGAAAGCCTCAAGGCCTTTGCCCTCGCTGATCGCCACGTCAACCATCGCCAGATAAGGCGCCAGCTTGCTCTCGTAAAATCGCGGCTGCGTTCCCCTGTTCTGACGCGGACGCAACGTCTCAACCGTCGCAATCGCTTCGATGAACGCCTGGCGCGCGAGGTCGAGTTTCGAGTTTCGGTATTGCGCCTTGCCCACGCGATAACGCGCCTGCCAGAAGAGATCGGTGTCTTGAACCTGTTTCGCCAGCGACGCCGCCTTCTCAGCCTGCTCAATCGTCCGCGCGTAATCTTTCTGCTCGTAGCTGATCAAACTCTCGTTCAACAACACCGCCGCGACGCCAGACAAGTTGTTTACCGATTCGTACAGGGCTTTGCTTTTCGCATAAGCATCGAGCGCGCTGGCGTAATCGGTTTTCGCGGCGTAAGTCACGCCGAGATCAATCAGCGCGTTGGCCGTCTCTTCAACATCGGACGCCTGTTCGCGCAGCGCCAGCGCCTGTTTGAAATCTTCCAGCGCCTGATCCAACTGCCCCAGGCTGAAATGCGTGGAGCCGACTTTTTGCCACGCGGCGGCGATGCCCGCCTTGTCGCCGAGCGATTCGGCGACGCTCAGGTTTTCGCTGTACGCTTCGAGCGCGAGCGCGTAGCTTCCATCGAGCGAATGAATCAAACCGATTCCCAGAAGCGCGCTCGCTACGCCCTGCCGCGTGCCTGCTTCCCTTTCGGCTTCGAGGCTGCGGCGATAAAAATTCATCGCTCGCGCGTAATCGCCCTGCGAGTAATGGATGTTGGCGATGTTGTGCAGCGCGTAGCCGATGCTGCGTTTGTCTCCCGCCGATTCAAACCTGCTCGCAGCTTCGGTGTAAAAATCAATCGCAGCCGCGTCGTTGCCCTGCTCGTACTCGGTCTTCGCTATTTTCAGCAACCGCCCGGCATAGGTCGTTTTCGCCCCGGCTGCTTCAAGCCATTTCAAACTTCGCTGATAAAAATCGGAAGCGAGCGCGTAATCGCCCTGTTCGTAATGAACGTTGCCGATGTTTTCCAGCGCCTGCGCGGCGGCGGCGTTTTCATTCAACTCTTCGTGAATCGCGAGTCCGCGCTGAAAATATTCAATCGCCTGCTGCGGCCTGCCCAGGGCGGATTGAGCCAGACCGACGCTAATCAGAAAACTCGCTGTTTCGGACTTGCGGCCAAGCTCTTCTTCAATCGCCAAGCCTTTTTGGTAGGCGTCGAGCGCCTGCTGATAGCGCTTTTGCACGAAATGAATGATGCCCGTGTTCATCCAGGCGTGAGAGGCGTCCCTCTTCTCACCGAGCCTTTCCGCGATCAGACGCAGACTGATCAAGAGCGAAAGCGCGCGCGAATAGTCAGCTTGAACATAAGCGCGATCGCTCTGGCTGGTGAGAATCAGCAACAATTCGCGGTTGATCAATTCCTGATCGCTCGCAAACAACGCCTCGCGCTCAGCGTCGGTCTTTGTCGCGGCCAGCGCGTTCGCCAGGCTGACAACCGCTGGCGTCTCGCTCCAGAATTTCCATTCGCCGCTTTCTCTGACGAACAAGAAATCGGCGCGAACCGTGCTTTTGCGAATCGAAACGGACAAGCCATTGGCGCTCACAGCCTCTCGCCCGATGACTACGCGCGCCGAGGCGCTAACGCCCTCGATTCTGATCCGCGAGGTCGCTGGCTCCGAAAACTTGTAATCCTCAATGGCGAACATGCGCCGCATCAGGTCGCGGCGATAGGCGGCGCCTGGCGCATCCCTGCTCCACAAGGCCGCGAGCGCGTCCTGATCTTTCTTCGCGTAAGCATCGAAATATTTGACGACCAGCGCGCGCAACGCAGCTTCATCCGGCGATGTAGCTACGCCGGTCTCCGGTTGTTGAGCGAAGGCGGGATGGCAAAGGCAAATGACGAAGACAATGGTCAACGACAATCTCGGCCTGTTACGCATGACTGATCACCTCGTCGAGGAAAGTTGGTGTTATTGGCCGGAAGATGATCCATCAATCAGTTTATAAACACAAAGAGGCGAAGTGGTATTCCCACCTCGCCTCCGGCATTTGCGACAGTTTTTCAGTCTGGCGCTATTGATTGTCCGGCTTTCGCACCTTCTCTTCCATCTTCAGCAATTCTCTTTGCCTCATCTCTTCTGCCGCCTTTAGCTCGATGGCCTGCCGGGTGGACGCGCCAAAGCCGTATCCACCTTCTTTCACCGTGTAGTCTGACGGAACCTCGAAAAGCGAACCGTCGGGTTCAGCGCGGCTGATGTTGGTCACGCGATAGTTCGATTCACCGAAGCGCGGGTCGCTCTGTTTAGTCAGAATAATCATCTTCAATTCCGGCGAGAACCAGCTTTCGCGCACCGTTTCAATCGGGCGCTCATTTCCGATCGCGCCAGTGGGAATTGTCGTGACAGCGCGCGTGCCTTCGCATTCAACGCCTTCGATCATCTGCTTTCCGAGTTGTTCGGTGTTGGTCGAGAATTTCATGACGCGCCTTGCGGCCTCAACCGGCGCTGCATTCTCTTTGTTTGCCAGAGTGAAGTTGAAGGTCAGGACACCTCGGACTTTAACCGGCTTGCCTTGAAGCTCGGTCGGCCTGAACTGCCACTGACGAGCGGCTTCGACCGCCGCGTCGCGTAGCAGCAGATGCCCGCTGATGACGTTCGTTTCAATCACCTCTCCGGTTTCGCTAACGAGTATTTGAACCTGGACAGCGCCTGAAGCTCCTGCAGCCTTGGCGACTTGTGGATACGGAGGTTGTACCTTCTTGGTCGCGCTGTTCTGCAATACTCCACCTGATACCGTTATCTTCTTTGGCGCTTCCGCATTCGCTTGCGTGGTTGGGGTAAACGCCGGGGCGGTAGACGGCGCAACCCTCAGAAAAAAATTCATTTTGCGAGCGATTCTTGTTTCCGGTTCGAGAATGTAACTCACGTTAGCGACTGGATCGAAGATGTTGATCGTCTGCTTCTGCTCGCTCGATCCACCTACCTGGAATGACCGCTCGTTGCGAGTGCGCCCCTGGCTGTCGCGGTAGATGTGGCCTTCGGAGCGCTGAACGATGCGGTTTCCGTCCGACAGAGTCTGAATCGTTTCGGAAACAATATCGGCTGAAAACGGCGCGCCTTTGACCAACCGATTATCGAAGCTCATCTCCTGCGAGAAGAACTGGAAGACGTTGTCGCCGCCCGATTGCGCTCCCGCGACCCAAACAGCGCCGGTCGGATCAGGCGTGCGGATGTTAAATGTGGAGGTCTGGCCGTCGCCAGTTTGAACGGTGAGTGTTTTGCCTTCAGTTTGATAAACGAATGTTCGTTCTCCATTTTGCGTTTGCGCCGTTTTTTCCTGCTTTTTGTCCTGCGCCATCACACCAGCGACGCCGTTGGAGGCAAGCGCCAGCGCGCAAACGGATGATAAAAGTTTCTTTCCGATACTTTTCATAACTGTCTCTCCTTGCTGTTGTTATTGGGAGCGCACGCTGGAAGCGCGCGCCACCAGCGCTGAGTTGATAATCACCGAACAAAACGAATGGCGTGAGCCAACCCATCTTCGCCGATGAGCAGATCGGCTTTGACCGGCACGTTGGCGCGTTCGACATTGACCGGCAAGCCGAATCTGACCAGAGCCGCGCGCGGCATCTGGACTCGGATCACTTCACCGCTCTCCATAGGTTTTTGAGCGTCGCCGTAACTGAGCGGGTAGAAATCGGTCAGGTACTCACTGTCGTTGGCGTAAGCCGTGATGCTGTCGCGAATGAAAAACTTGTTGGGCTGTGACCGATTACTTCGGCGAGGACGCGGCGCGCGCGATTCGCGGCGCGGCTCGGATTCAATGTTATCTTGCGCAACCCGGTCTTCACGTTTGACAGAAGGCTGCGGAGTGGGAGTCTCTACCACATCACTCTTTCGAGATTCATTTTGAACCGAGCGATAAACGGCGAACCCGAATGCGACGAGAATCGCCGCCGCAGCGGCTAAAGCCCAGCGCGGCCAACTTCCTGATCGAATGGCCGAACGCCGCGTGATCGGATTTGCTGTCTGCGCGCGAAAAGCGCTGAGCAATGCGGCTTCGGCGCTGTCTGGCGCAACTTTTCTCTCGTCGCTCGCAGCCAGAGATTTCAATCCGGCAGTCAATGCGCGTTCGTCCGCCAGTCGGGATGCGCAACGCTCGCAAATCTCGGCGTGAGCCAGTCCGATCACGCGCGCCTCAGCGTTGATCATTTTCGCGCGGGCAAGATCGTTAACGATGTATTCAAATTCCCTGCAGTTCATACTTTCACACAAAACAATTGGCGGCGTTTGTTTGTCTGGCTTCCGCTTCCTGATGCGCGCGCAACTTTTCAACGAGCAGCGCGCGAGCGCGGTGCAGCCGCGACCTGACGGTTCCCACTGCGCACCCCAACGCGGCGGAGGCGTCGGCGTAACTCATCTCGTGCAGGTCGCACAGCACGACGACTTCGCGGTAATGCGCGGGCAGCGCCAGCACCGCCTGCCGAACAGAAATAATCATCTCTTTCCGGGTCAGATCGCCCAGCGGATCGGTCAGGTTAATCAATCCGTCCGCCAGTGAGTACTCCTGATCTTCCTCGTTGTCATATATCGGCGAAAGAAAGCGGTCTTTCTCCAAACGCCGCAAGACCTGGTTGCGCGCGACGCCGAAAAGATAAGCCGAAAAAGATCCGCGCGACGGATCGTAATGGCCGTCGCCGCGCATCAGGATCATAAAGACTTCCTGGGCGACATCCTCGGCGATGCTTTCCGATCCGCTCATCCGCAAAGCGAAACGATAGATGCCGCCCTGCCGCCTGCGATAAAGCGTCACAAACGCGTTCTCATCACCCGCGCGCAACAGCCCCAACAATTCGTCATCGCTTAACGTTGAATGCATCGCCTTATCGTTCGAGTTCGCTTTAAACCTGCCGACGCTGGTGATTCAGATTTTCCGCCCTGAAAGTTCCAGAAAAAAAGTGGGGAGTGGGGAATGGGAAGTAGGGAGTGGGATCGAATACAAATCCCCTCACACTTCCTATTCCCCATTCCCCACTCCCCACTCCCCACTCCCCACTCCTATCGGCTGACGTCATTCCGCCGCTGCTTCAACCTGATCTCGAACAATTTCGGCCAGAGTTTGCCGGTCACAAAGAGCCTGTCTGAGGCTGCGTCATAGGCGATGCCATTGAGCACATCCACCGGGCGGGCGCGGTCTTCAGGCGAAAGCAGCCCTGAGAGGTTGATCCAGGCCGTCACTCTGCCGCTTTGCGGGTCTATGCGCGCGATGCGATCGGTCTGCCAGATGTTGGCGTAGATTTCGCCTTTGATGTATTCGAGTTCGTTGAGTTGAGTTATATCGCGCCCGTTATCCTGAACTGCGATAACGCGCTGAACCTCAAACGTGTCAGGATTGAGGAATCGAATCTGGTTTGTGCCGTCGCTGAGGATCAACGAATGGCTGTCGTGCGTCAGCCCCCAGCCTTCGCCGGTGTAGCTGAAGCCGCGAATCATGTTGAAGGAATCGAGGTCGTAAACGAATCCCTGCTGTGTCTGCCAGGTCAGTTGATAAAGACGGTCATTGAACAGCGCCAATCCTTCAGCGAAGAAGACGGCGGGCACATCAATCTTCATCAAAACCTTCCCGGTCTCAAGCTCAACCCGCCGGAGGGAGGATGCGCCGTTCAACCCGGTGCTTTCGTATAGCAGTCCTTGATTAAAGACCAGCCCTTGAGTGAAAGCGCCGGGGTCGTGCGGGTAGGTGTTGATCACTTCATAAGTGTAAGTTGGAACTCTGGCGGGAACTGTCATTTGAGTAGGTTGTTGAGTTTCAGCTTGTGATGAAACAGCGCTGCGGCTGCAAGCGGAAAAAGTCAGGAGCAACGCGATACAAAAGAGTGACTTTGAATTGAGCATTAAGGCGCCTCGGTGTAAATTTCAGTGATGAGAGTCGCGCCGAAAATTGAAAGTGTTCGGCGTGGCGCGATTACCATCAGGATTTCGGTTCAATTACAGGAGGATCAATGTCAGAAAATAACTGTCTGTTCTGCCGGATCATCGCCGGTGAAATTCCTTCAAACAAAGTTTACGAGGATGATCTGGCGTTCGCCTTCCACGACATCAATCCGCAAGCTCCCACACACGTTCTGATCATTCCCAAAAAACACATCACGTCACTCACTGAAGCCTCAAAGATTGATCAAGCGCTGCTGGGTCATCTGACGCTGGTCGCTGCAAAGCTCGCGGATCAACTCAGCGTCAGCGCGGGCGGTTACCGCACGGTGATCAACACGGGCGCTGGAGCGGGACAAAGCGTCTGGCATATTCACGTCCATCTGCTCGGCGGTCGTGAACTCGGCTGGCCTCCGGGCTGAACCGAACGGGAGGGTTTCACCACAATCTGCCGGCGGCCTTGAGCGAATAGAAGACCAACGCGATGCCCCCAGCGATCAACGATAAGAGCGCGCCGATCACGACAATCACGAACAGATAATCGGAGAAGCTCGGCTTGCGGCGTTCCTGCGCGTGCTTGCGCAACAAGTTCAGATTCCATCGGTTCGACTTGACAAAGAAATCCGATGCGTCGCCGACGAATGGGATAACGCCGATCAGGTAGTCGAAGGCCACATTCATCGCCATCCGCAGAATGATAATTTTTGGCAGCCCATATTGTATCGCGCTGCCGATCAGGTAAAGAGAGAGAAGCGCAGACAACGTATCGCCCGCCCAGGGAACCAGGCCCAAGATTGGATCGAGGCCAATGCGGATATTGAGAATTGGAATTCGTATAAAGTCGTCAAGAATGCGCGCGAGGCGCTCCAAATCTTCGATCCCCTCCCTCTCCTCGCGTTCCAATATCTCACGCGATGCGCCATAAGGCTCGATTATCGAATTCGGTCTATTCATTTCACCCTCTACGTAAATCTGGTAACACTGAGAGCAATTCAGAATGGTCTCGCGGCAGTCTTCCCAATTTTCACAAAAACCCGACCGAGCGCGCGTATCTTTGAAACCGGCGGCGGCACGAGAGTCATATCCGGCGCGCCGATGTCTTCGTCACCATGCTTTTCCTTCAACCAACGCTGAAAAGCGGCTCGCGCCGCTCGCGGGTTGTCCGACTTGGCGATGAACGTGTTGCGCAGGCGCTCAGGGGTGGCGACACGAAAACTGTTTCTTGAAAAGTATTGCCGCAAAGCGTCGAAAAATCGCTCATCGCCTAATTCCTTGCGCAAGGCGACGAAGAGCAGTCCGCCTTTGGCTTGTACAATCGCGGTGTACTGCAACGAGTTGCGAAAATCTTTAATGGGCTTGTCAACCTCCACGTCCACACCGCCCAGCATTCGATAAGCCTGATAGGCTCCACGCAGTTGCTGGTCAATGATCAGATTACCCAGTTTCTCGCCATAGACGGCTTCGTGATAGTAAGCGGCGGAAAAATTGGCCAGCGCTTCATCCAAGTAGGGGAAGCGTTCGGAATCGCTGCCGACAGCTTCGCCCCACCACTGCTTAGCGACGCCATGCGCGATCGTGAACTCGAAGGTTGACTTGATGATGTCGGCCTGTTCACGCAAAACACCTGGTAGCCGCGCGGCCTCTGGGGTATCGAAATCAACGTAATAAGCCTGCGCAATGATCACCAATCCGGGAAATTGTATGTTGCTGTATCCTGCGGCCAATGGCATTTCGACGACCTGCAACAATGGGTACGGATAATCACCGAATGATTTCTCGTATACCTCAATCGCGTTTGCCGCAAAGTTCAGCGTACGTTTGCCGACGCGTTCGTCGCTCTCGCGGAAGTAGGAGATTGCGCGCGCAGAGCCTGCTTTCTGCTCCACGCTCTTCATTCGTTCAACGACCGCGATGGCGAATCCTCGTAATCGTTCGCCGCGAAATGTTTGCGACTGGCGTTTGCCCGCCGCGTTGGGCGCGCCTGATTCGGATCGAAGCGTCAATGATTGAACGCGTTCTCCAGACGCGATCAGTGTCAATCTTTCATCGGTCTTGACAGTGACTTCGTAATCCGCGACTTCGCCATTGACCAGATTGCTCACACTGACTGCCAGGTTCTGCTCGATTGACTGTTGCTGTCGAGGCGCGAGCATCGGGAAGAAATATCCCAGCAATGTGGCTTCTTCACCGGCGAAAAAAATGTCTCGCGCATCTTTAGGTTGCCGCTCGTCGTTGAGAGCGTCGCTGATTTCCTGCAAGAAATGAGCAAGCAGACTGGTCTCCTCACGCTGTACACGAGGAATTCGCGCGTTGAAATCCAGGATTATTTCAATACTCTGGCCAAGCTGCAGTTTCTGCGGCAGATCTACCCTGAGCAGCGCATTCCGAGAGCGCAGGCTGAAATACAAATCTCTCCCACTCGCTGATATCTTTTGCACTGCCAATGAAGGCTCATCAGATTCAGATAAGCCGAAGTTGGGATACAGATAAAAGTTGAGAAAATCCAAGTCTTCTCGAATAGTGTTAGTAAATCGAATAAATTCGCGCCCAGTGAAAGTCGCCTTTTGGTAGTCGAGATCAATCTCGACGCGGTAAATATCACTTGGTGAGGAGCCATCAACTGGCTTTGCCGTTTGCTCCTTGAACTCCGACGAATGACTATGAGCGGTAGAAATTGCGGCAAAAGCAAAGAAAGTAACAGCAAGCGCACAGTAACGCGCCACTGGAAATCTCGTCGGAAACTGTGAATGGAATGGTTCCACACACTCATTCTACTTCAATAGCAGTCGGATCGTTAATGACTTATTGGATCATCGCCGTGCCCACGTCAAAAAAAAGGACACGACCAAAACTGATCTTTCAATTTCTATGCCGAACGCTTCTGCTGCGTGACAATGTTTTTATTCAATTCTACGGATGTATTTCCCGCCGGGACGGGAGAACGTTCCTGCGCAATACCAAAGCCTGCGAGTAGCGAAAAGGATTGGGTAGAAAGTAAAGCGAATGAAGAACGGACGAACTATCGGAACAATTGAGTCATTGCCAAAATCGAAAGGCCGCTGATGACTTCCTCGTCATCAGCGGCCTTTCTTGAAATGGTGCTCGGAGCGAGAATCGAACTCGCACGGGTTGCCCCACACGCCCCTCAAACGTGCGCGTCTACCAGTTCCGCCATCCGAGCTTGTAAAGAACTCGCTACTTCTTCGCCGGTGATGCGGCCGGCGAAGCTTTGGCTTCAGGAGAAGCTTTCGTCCCGGCGCCGCTCGCCGCAGGGCTTGCCGAAGCGTCAGGGCTTGCAGCAGCCGCAGGCGAGGACTCCGGAGTCGCCGGAGGAATCGCCGCCGGGTTCGAGGCCGGAGCGGGCGTCGTCGCAGGCGCCGCGCCTTCCTTGACTACTGAAAACGTCCCGAAGCCGGGGACTGAAAACATCAGCGCCAGGAACATAAAGATCAGCGCCGAAACTACAGTCGCTTTTTCAAGCGGCTTCTGCGCGCCGCGCGGGCCGAAAGCCGTCTGGCTGCCCGATCCGCCGAACGCCGCCGCGACATCTCCTCCCTTGCCCGATTGCAAAAGAATAACCAGGATCAGAAAGATGCAGACCAGAACGAAAATTGCTTTAAGAACGATGATCAAGGCTAATTACCTTCCTCAATTACTCCGAAAATGATTACCGGTCGTAGTTGACTACCTTTGCGAAGCTCTCGGCGTCGAGACTCGCGCCGCCTACCAGCGCCCCGTCAATGTCTGCCTGACGCATCAGATCGGAGATGTTATCCGGTTTGACGCTGCCCCCGTAAAGAATCCGCAAGCCATCGGCAGTTGATTGATCGAAGTGTTTTGAAATCCACTGTCGAACGAACGCATGCATTCGTTGGGCCTGTTCGGGCGTCGCGGTGTGTCCAGTGCCTATCGCCCAGACCGGTTCGTAAGCGGCGATAATACGGATCAGGTCATTAGCTGTCAACTCAGCCAAACTTCGCGCAAGTTGAGACGCCACGACCTCTTCTTCGCGCCCCGCCTTGCGTTCTTCAAGCGTCTCGCCGATGCAGACAATCGGCGTCAGATTGAAATGCAGAGCCGCGCGAAGCTTGCAGTTGACCACTTCATCGAACTCGTAATACATCGCGCGCCGCTCCGAATGGCCGATGATGACGTGGGATGCGCCCGCGTCTTTCAACATATCGCCGCAGATTTCGCCCGTGTGCGCGCCTTGTTTCGTTTCAGTTGCAACGGCCTGCCCGGCGACCCTGATGTTCGATCCTTCCAGGCGGTCGGCGACGGATTTGATCGCGGTGAACGGCGGCGCAACGACAATCTCGCAATGGTTGGCGTTTGCGACCAGCGGCTTGAGCGCAGTGACAGTGGCCACCGCGTCGCCGATTAACTTATACATTTTCCAATTTCCGGCAATTACTGGTTTTCTCATTAACCCTCTCATAAATGTAGAGCAAACTGTCCAGTTTGCTCACGGCTCCTCAAACATATCTTTGCGGGGACAAGAGCAAACTGGACAGTTTGCTCTACATTTTCTCACTCAACGCGGCCACGCCTGGCAACGTATCACCGGCGAGCAATTCAAGCGTCGCGCCGCCGCCGGTAGAGATGTGCGTGATCTTGTCGGCAAGTCCAGACTCATGAATCGCCGCGACGCTGTCGCCACCGCCGATGATCGAAGTCGCGTTGTTCTTCTCTGAAGCTTCGGCGACGGCTTGCGCGACGGCGCGAGTGCCGCGATCAAATGGCGGCTTCTCGAACATTCCCATCGGCCCGTTCCAGATGATCGTCTGCGCCGAAGCGATGATGTCGCTGTAAGCCTTCCGCGTGGCCTCGCCGATGTCCAATCCCATCTTGTCGGCGGGCGTGGCCTCGACGCTGACGGTCTTCGCGTTCGCGCCGTCGTCCGGATTGGACGCTACGACGTGATCAACGGGCAGTTGCAGATTGACGCCGCGCTCTTTGGCTTTCGCTTCGAGCTGGCTGGCGAGTTCGGTCTTATCGGCTTCGACCAGCGACTTGCCGGTTTCGAGTCCGCGAGCTTTCAGAAACGTGTAAGCCATCGCGCCGCCGATCAACACGGCGTCGGCTGATTTCAGCAGGTTCTCGATGACTTGAATCTTGTCCGAGACTTTCGCGCCGCCGAGGATCACGACGAACGGGCGTCGCGGCTTGCTCAAGGCTTCGAGCAGATAGCGAAGCTCTCTCTCCATCAGGAAACCTGCGGCGGACTGTTTGACGAATTTTGTAATGCCTTCGGTCGAAGCGTGCGCGCGGTGAGCCGTGCCGAAAGCGTCGTTGACGTAAACGTCGCAGAGCGACGCGAGTTGTTCGGCGAACTTCGGATCGTTGGCTTCTTCTTCGGGATGAAAACGCAGGTTTTCGAGCAGCGCGATGTCGCCGTCTTTCATCGCTCCCACGACTTTCGCGGCTTCTTCGCCGACGCAATCGTTGGCGAACGCGACGGGCTTGCCGAGCAGTTTCGACAGATGTTCGGCCACCGGTTTGAGCGAATATTTCGGATTGCGTTGGCCTTTTGGCCGGCCCAGATGCGAAGCCAGAATCACGCGCGCGCCTTTATCAACCGCATATTGAATCGTCGGAATCGCAGCCGTGATGCGCGTGTCGTCGGCGACTTTGCCGTTTTCGAGCGGAACGTTGAAATCAACACGGATGAAAACTCTCTTCCCCGCCAAATCGAGGTCGCGTATGGAAAGCTTGGACATAATTCTTCCTTCCTGAGATTGTTCGAGTAGATGATGCATTTGCCGGGTCGGGATGAATGGTCTGAAGTAGTCGCGGAAGTTACCACAACTCTACGGGATGATCAAAACTGAAGAAGACAGAGGGACATCTGACCGATGCAGAAGATGCGTTCTGATGGAACACAAAAAGCACAAAAGGCCTATGGTCATTGCCTTTGCGCTTTTTGTGTTCCGCTTTGCGCTTTTTGTGTTCCCTTGCTCGTTAGAACTCGAAGCGCAACATCCACTGCAACGTGCGATTCGGGCGGAAGCTGGTGGCCGCGCCAAATCCCGTTCGATTGGTTTCAGAAGCTAGATTGGTGATCGTGGCGCTGCCCGGCGCTGAAAATGTCGCCGAAGCGTTGACGCCCGCAATCTGAGTGTGATTCAGCGCATTGAAAGCGTCCAGCCGGGCCTCGATGCGCATGCGTTCACGCAGGTACAGCTTCTTCGACAACGACAGATCCCAGTTATTGATCGCGGCGTTGGTCAGATAGTTCCGGCCTGATTCAAGCCCTCTGCTGCCGACGCTCGGAGCCTGAAACACCGCGACATCGAATTGACGCAGCAGGTCTGAGCCGTTGCCGGCGCCGGGATTGCCGTTGATGACGCAACGCGCTCCGTTGTCGCTGGTCGAACCCGTCAGATTGATGGTCGAAAACCCCGTGATATTGCAGGCGACGGTGTAGGGCGAACCGCTGGTGTAGCGATAGATACCGGAAAGCTGCCAGTTGTTGGCCGCGAATCCGAGGATTCGGTTTCGCGTTAGTCGCGGCAATTCATAGACCCAGTTGAAGACGAAGTTGTGAGTACGATCAAAATCCAGCCGGCCATAGTTGGCGCGGTCGTTGCCGTCTATCCTGGCGCCGCCGCTTTCATCGCTGCTCGTGATGCCCAGAGCTTTCCCCCACGTATAGTTGGCGCTCAAGAGCAGCCCTTTGGAAAAGCGCCGGTTCGCCGATACCTGCATGGAGTGATAGTTGGAATTTTCGGCGAACTCCGTGTAACGAATGTTGCCATAGCCTTTGTAGGGGCGATACAGCACATCGGGCAGCGCGTTGCTGCCATCCGTCGTGCGGGTTTTGGTCGGGTCCTGATTTGCAGGCAAAAACGCCGAGCCGAACGGCGTTGTGTTGATCTGCCGATAACGCGGCAGATGATGGCCCATGGAACCTACGTAGGAGACATCCAGCACGGTATCGAAAGGCAGTTTGTACTGAACGCCCAGATTGTAGGAGTAAGTCGAAGGCATTTTGGCGTCAGGCTCCATAGCCCTGATTGACGGCGGCGTGATCGTTGAAAGCGCGCTGGAGATATTTTGCAGCAAGCCGAAATCGAAGATTGACACCGTTGTGGCCGGCGGATTCTGATTGAAGTCATAAACCAGATTGCCCTGAGCGCGATCGAAAAAGATGCCGAAGCCGCCGCGCAGGATCAGGTTCTGTCTGCCAGTGACGTCAATGGCAAAGCCGAATCGTGGCGCGAACAACACGCCCTGGCTTTTCGTCAAGGCGTCATCTCCGGTCAGATAAAGTCCGTTGGAAAGATCGCCCGAACCCGGCACGACTCTGCCGACAAACAGCGTATCGAGCAGAGTGTTGGACAGCGTCAGCGGTACGCCCGATGCCAGAACTGCGGGATCAACGGCGCGGCGCGCCGAAGTGTTGCTGCCGCCCGTGCAGGTAGCCGCGCCATTGATGCAAACCGGAACATAAATGCGCGGCGCGCTCGCCGCCTTGAACCGCGTCAGATCAAAATTGGAAGCGGAGCCGGTAATATCACGCGCCGGAGGCATCACTGAAAACCTCATGCCGTAATCCAGCGTCAACCGTTTTCCCACTTTCCAGTTATCCTGCGCATACCACTCGACGTTCCTGTATTCGTAAACGCCGATCTCTCCCGATTTAGCCTGTGTGTAGGTTTGATAGATACCCAGCAAAGCATTGGCGAACCCTACGGTAGTGTCGAACGGGTTATTGACGGATTCGCCGAAATTGATGACGCCGTTTCTGTCTACGCGATTGGTCTGCGTTTTGGAACTCCAGTGATAGAACACTCCGGCTTTGGAAACATGCTGTCCCCACACTTTCGACAGGCTCGCCGCAATGTCATCGGTTCTGTAGCCGTAGTTTTGCGGCGCTCTGCCGGTGCGGTAGTTCGGACCCGATCCCATTCTGGTACCAAACGTAAAACCGCTGAGGATGTCGTCCACCACCGCGTCGGGATAAACCAGCGGCAGATTCTGCAAGCCGGTGGCCGCGCGCGTATAGCTGGGATTACTGATGGTTCCGTTATAGTCGCTCTTGTTCAGACCATAAGTGAACTCCAGCACCGTAGTAGGATTCAGCGCGCCATTGAGCGTAGTCGAGAACCCGACTTTGGGAGTTTGTCTGGCCATCCCCCAGATGCCCAGATTCCCGGCGATCATATCGGAATCGCCGAACAGCCCCGTATAGGGATTGGTATCGCTCGAAGCGGTATGAATCATCCTGCCGTAAGCCCGCCAGTTCTGATTGAAGTTGTAATCAACGCGAAGCGTTTCGGTGCGCTCTTTCGCTTCGGAAGAAATCTGGCTGACATAATTGAACCCTTCGGTCGCCGTCGGGGTGTAGTTAGGCTCCGGGTAGATGGATAGAATCCTGGCGCCGACCGGATAGAGACGATTAGCCGGAATCTTGCCCAGCACGCCGCCATCCTTGAAACAACCCGCTGTGTTTGCGGCGGTGCAGGGCAATCCGGTCGTGTAATCGCGAATCAGGTTGTAGATGCTTCCGTTGCTGCTTCTCGATTGCGAAAAGTCGCCCGCCCGTTCCAGCAGCGTCGGCACGCGCACATTTCTGACGGTGTTCGGAGTCTTGCGCGGAGTCCATTCCTGATTCCAGAAAAAGAAGAGGTTCTTCTTCTCCCGATTGAAAAGCCCGGGAATATAAACCGGCCCGCCAATCGTGTAGCCGGTGTCGGTCTGATCGGAGATCGGGCGGATGCGATTGTTGCGGTTGTTATCGAACGTGTTCGCGTTAAGCCCGGTGTGGCGGCGGTAATAGTAAAACGATCCGTGAAAATCCTGCGAACCGCTGCGCGTCACGGCGATGATCTGCCCGCCCGATGAACGGCCATATTCAGGTTGATAAGTCGAGGTCAGCAGTTTGAACTCGCCAACGGCGTCCAGCGGAATGCGCGAACTGCTGCCGTTGTTGCCCACGTCCACGCTGGTGATGCCGTCAATCTGGATGTTGTTCGAGTTTCTTCTGACGCCGTTGATGCTCAGATCGGTAACGTTGCTGCTGCTGCCGTCGGAGGTCGTCGCCACGACGCCGGGCGCGAGCGTGGCGAGGTTGATGAAGCTGCGACTTTTGACGCCCGTGTTGCGGATGACTTCGCCCTGCACCGCAAAGGAACGCTCCCCGCTGTCGGTCTGGATCAGGGTGGCCTCTCCGGTCACAGTGACGGTTTCGCCGACCGCGCCCGGCTCCAGCGTGAGATTGCCGAGGTTGAGCCTGTCGTTGGCGATCAACACGATGCCTTTCCGCTCCAGTTTTTTGAACCCTGAAGCCTCAATGCTCACGGAATAGACGCCGGGAGTGAGTTGGGGAAAGATGAACCGGCCTTCCTGATCCGTGGTCGCCGACAAGGAATAACCTTTGGTCTCTTCAGCAATCTTCACGCCGGCGTTCGCAATGGCGGCAAGTTGTGAATCAACCACGTTGCCGGCGAGGGAACCGCTGGTGGTTTGCGCCAGACCTGCTACCGGACAAAGCGCGATGAGTATGACAAACAGTATTTTTATACGCATAAGCTTTCTTTGAGATGGTGGACTGATTGCGGTCAGGTAATGACCGACGCAACATTAGTTAGAACGCTGAAAGTGAGGGACAACCACTTTCAGAATGTTGTATTCATCCGGCTTAAGCTCGCTTGTTCAGTAATTGCAGTTTATAGTTTTGCAGTCGTGTTTTATTCATACCCCAGGATTACCGAAATGTCATTGGCAGGCGGCAGTAAATATCCTGAAAAAAATATCCTTCAGGTGAAAAATCCATGAAAAGCTTTGGAAATGCGGGCGATGGAAGGTCTTAAGCAGGAAAGAGACACAACGAGCTACGCCTTTGGCCCTTATGTTGCAGACGCCGGAAAATCCATCCTGTTGCGTGATGGAGAGATTGTTCCGGTGGGGCTGAAGGCCTTTGAATTGCTGCTGGCGCTGATTCGGCATCAGGGCGAAGTGTTGCGCAAGGATGAATTGCTCCGGGAGGTCTGGCCGGACACGGTCGTGGAGGAGAACAATTTGACCCGCACGATTTCCTCGTTGCGCAAGGCGCTCGATGACCACCTCGATGCGCCGCAATACATCGCGACGATTCCGGGACGTGGTTATCGTTTTGTCGCCCCCGTTAATGAAATCACGAAACACAACGGCGCCGGCGGCGAGATGGCGCTGAATGGAGTGAACGGGAAGCCGACCGGACATGAAATTGTGGAGCCTGTCTCGTCGCCCGTTCCCGTCCTGTCGCAGGAGCGGCCGATCCGCCGGTTGGGGCGTTACAAACAGGCGGCGATCATCGGTCTGGTTGTCCTCATCACCGGAGCGATCGTTGCCCTCGTCGTTTCGCAACTGCGCCGGAAAGAACAGGTCTCGTTACCGCGCAAACTCTGGCAACTGACTTTTGACGCCGGGCTGGAAAGTGAGCCGGCGTGGTCGCCTGACGGGCGACTGATTGCCTACAGTTCAGATCGCGCGGGGAATTTTGACATCTGGGTGCAGCCCGTGGGCGAAGGCAATCCGGTGCGCGTCACGCATTCGCCCGCGCACGACTGGCAGGCGGATTGGGCGCCGGAGGGCAATCGTCTGGTCTTTCGCTCGGAACGTGAAGGCGGAGGACTTTACGTTGTGCCGGTGCTGGGCGGGAATGAACGCAAAGTCGCTTCTTTCGGCTATCGCCCGCGCTGGTCGCCGGACGGCGCGCAGATTCTGTTTTACAGTTCAATTCTGCGCACCAATACGGCTGAGATTCCCAGACTTTATGTCGTGCGGCTGGACGGCAATCCGCCGCGTGAAGCGCTGACCGACTTTCTGGCTCAGTTCAAGTCTTTCCGCGCAAACTGGCGCCCTGACGGCAAACACATTTCAATCTGGGGCAATCATCAGAAAGAAGGCGCCGGATTCTGGACTGTGCCGCTGGATGGCGGTCAGCCGATCCGATCAGAGGTCGCCGCGCCTGTGGCCGAACAGTTGAAGGATGCCGGGCTGTGGTTCGGCAGTTTTCAATGGTCTCCGGCGGGCGACGCGCTCTATTTCGAGGGCGTTTCCGCCAGCGTGAACAGCCTCTGGAAGATCACGGTTGATCCGGGCAGCCTGCGCTGGCTGTCCGGCCCTGAACGGCTGACTGCGGGCGCGGGGGCGGACACCGATGTGGCGCTTTCGCGCGATGGCCGGAAAGTGGCCTTTACTGCGCGCGCAGAGCAAACACGCCTCTGGTCATTCCCCTTCAACGCCGGCGCCGGAAAACCCGCCAGCGCTGGCCAGCCCATTACGGCCGCAGGAAGGGATGCGTTTTTCCCCGATCTTTCAGCGGATGGACGCAAGCTGGTGTTTGTAACCAATCGGGCCGGTAAGCGCGAACTTGTGGTCAAATCGCTGGCTGACGGGCGCGAAACGATACTGCTTTCCGATGAACTGTCTCGCTCGTCGCCGCGATGGTCGCGTGACGGCAAACGACTGGCTTACAGCCGTGAAAATAGAGCCAGCTCAGTCAGTCCGCAGCAGCGATGGGACCTGGCGATGCTGTCGGTGGCGGGCGGCGATGAGCAGGCGCTGACCAGCGCAGGCCCACTGGTCGAACCGACGTGGGACTGGTCTGCTGATAACGCGCATATTCTGGCAGGGTTGATGCGAGGCGCTCCGGCGCGCCGTCTGCTTGGCCTGCTGCCGGTTTCGGCGGCGCCGCACGCCGAAGCGCAAATGCGCGCGCTGACTTCTCACCCGGATGAAAATCTTTATCAGGCGCGCTTTTCACCCGATGAACGCTGGATCAGCTTCTGCTCCGCCAGAATGAATCAGGCCGGAATTTCTACTATTTCTGTGATTCCCGCTGCGGGCGGCGAATGGATACGTGTCACTGACGGACGCCACTTCGACGACAAGCCGCGCTGGTCGCCGGACGGAAGAATCATCTATTTCATCTCTGATCGCACCGGCTTTTTCAATGTCTGGGGCATCCGGTTCGATGCGGCGACGGGTCAGCCTGTAGGCGAGCCATTTCGCGTGACGGCTTTTGACAGCCCCGGACAGATGATTCTCGAAGACGTCAGAGTCATGGAACTGGCGCTTGCGGCTGATCGCCTGATACTTCCCATCATGGAGGTCTCCGGCAATATCTGGATTCTGGAAAATGTCGCGCAGTAGCTGTCTGCGGCATTGAAGCTCGCTACGTTGAAGGCATTGAACAACTCGCCGCGCATTTGCCCCTACCGCGATCCGGTCATCACACCGTTTCTGAAGACCAGCGCGCCGCTTTGATAAGTCCACACCTCGCCCGCCGCCGTGCGGGCGATTTTGTCAGGATCGCCCCAACTCATATTCACCTGTTCCGCCGTCATTCCCGCGTAAATCTGCCCGTTCTCAATCGCCTTCCAGACGCCGGCGGGCCATTTATGTTTCAGCCTGGGGTCTTCGGTCAGCAGGTGGTCTTCAAAGCGGCTCAGATGCCGGACCTCTTTGTGGACGTTGGTGCCGCTCAGGTTTAGATCAACGAAGCCGCGCTTGCCTTCCGGCGTTTCGAGCGCGAAGCGGGCTGGCTTCTCTTCGTCCCATCCAGCGACGACATCAACAACTTTGAGCGGCGCATATTTCCTGACGCGCAACATCGTCAGCGCGTCGCGCTGTTCGTCGTAACTTGAGATCATCATCGTTTTGATCCAGAGCGTTTTGCCCGCCCATTGCTGCCGGGCGGTTTCGATGTCGTCCGCGAGCGCCATTCCCTTGATTGATTCTTTGCGAGCGACGGTGAAGGCGCGCAACCTCTCGCCGTTGTCCTCCATTTCAAATTCGATGTGCGCGCGCCCGTTGAAATCGCTGACCGAGACGACGCGGGCCGCGCGTCCGGCGTACTTCTGATGACTGACCGCGCCGCTGAAATCTTCGTAGCTTCCCGATTGCGAGCTTTTCGGTTTGGGCAAAAAGATGAATCGTTTGCCCGTCCACGAATTGATCGGATGAAACGGGAAGAGCGTGGGCGCGGCTTCGGCAGGTTTGGGGTCTGGTTTCTTTTCAGGAGTAATGTTCTGGCGAGTCTCCTGCGACAGCGCGGCGCCGCCGCAGATCGAAGCGAGAGCGAAGCAAAGAGCGAAACGAGACGGGTTCCTCATCACGGCCTCCTTTTCGGGGAACAGGTTGAGAATTGTTCGGCGAGTCGGATTGTCGAACGGCTGTGCGCGGTGGCTGATCATCGCGCGCGCGGATTATAGCACTCGGTTTCGCAGGGACAAGCGCGCGAGGACAGGATGATTTCACCGATGATTCATCGCCAACTACGATAACTGGTAGTAGTTCACTCGCCGGACTAGCATTCCCCCTCCGCTGGGTATGGCATCGGCCCCATACAAATCTTTTGCGGACAGAGGTGATTAAATGACAACCACGAATTCATCGCGCTTGCATTTGCTGCTGATTGCGATCTGCGCCTTCATCGCGACGCCTGCCGCCGCGCAATCTCCCAACACGGCGACAATGATCGTCGTCGTGGTTGATCAAAACGGCGCTGTCGTGAAGGACGCCAAAGTTTCGGTGGTGAACACCGCAACCGCCGCCGTGCGCGAAGCCATTTCGGGTAGCGACGGCAGCGCCACCTTCCCGGCTCTGTCGCTGACGGGAACCTACACGGTCAGTGTGTCCAGGGAAGGGTTCAGCAGCCAGGAAATCAAAGACATCACGCTGCGGTCGGGTGAACCCGCGACCCTGAAAGTGAAACTCCTGGTCGGCTCAACGACGGCGGAAGTCGCCATCTTCGGCGCCGCCGAAGGCGTGCGCGCCGATCCGCAGATTGGCCGCCGGCTCGACAGCCCTGCTATTGACGAAACGCCGATCCTCGGACGCAAGTCAACGACGTTGCCGCTCCTGAACTCGGCGTTCCGGCAGGGCAAAGGCACGGGGGATCTTTTCGTCAACGCCACGTACTTCATCACCGGCGTGGGATCACGCCGCGCCACCACGTTCACGCTCGACGGCGCGAGCAACGATGAAGGATGGGGCCGACAGACGGCGATCACCACTGTGCCGCTCGGCGCCATCCAGGAAATCAACGTGCTCACGAACGCATTTTCTTCCGAGTTCGGCTGGACATCCGGCCCCGCGCTCAACATCGTCACAAAGTCCGGCACGAACGGCTTCCACGGCGAAGGGTTGTTTATGTTCCGCCCCGGCGACTGGCAGGCGGAGAATTTCTCGACCGAAGGCTTTTGCCCGGACTCCACGCCGAGTTGCGTCACGCCTGCTACGCTCAAGGCGATCAACGCGGTGGACATTCCGGACGCGTTGAAGCAAGGCTCCGCCACAATCGGCGGCCCCGTCATCAGAGACAAGACTTTCTTCTTCGCCACCACTGACTACACGCGGCAGAATCGCACGACCTTCCTCTCGCGCGCGCTGCCTGCGTTCCTGTTGCCGGCGGATGGACAACTCGATTACACGGGGCATTATCGCCAGTTTCTCTTCAACGGACGGCTGGATCACAAGCTCACGCCGGGGCAGACGTTGACGGCCCGCTTCAACGTTGACCGATTTTACGATGACAACCCACAGGACGCTGTGGGCGGCACGAACGCGCCCAGCGTCGCGCGCAAGTACACGCGGCGGTCGTGGACGGCTCAGCTCAATCACACGGCGGTCATCAATGCGAATTTGCTCAACGAGGCGCGCTTCGCCTACCTGAACGGCGATCCGGTCACGCTCTGGGAAGCGAAGACCCTCTCGACCACATACAGCCGCAGCGGCGCCGTGCCGTTCACCATCGGGCAATCACGATCTTCCGACATTTTCAGTCATCAGGCGCAGTTCTCCGATACGCTGTCGTGGACTGTTGGCAAGCACTACCTTCGCTTCGGCGGCAGCCTGATCCATCACACTTCAGGCGGCACGGGCAGCGAGCCGGGCACGCCGATCCTCGGCACATTTACGTTCAAGAACACGACTACGGCTCCGTTCGATCAATTGACGCTGGCCGACGTGCAGAACTACACGCAGCCGATCAACTTCGGCATCAGCAGCTACGAGCTGTCGCAGTGGCTTTATACCGCGTTCGCGCAAGACCACATCAACTTGCGCCACGACTTCACGGTTGATCTCGGGCTGCGCTACGACCGGCAGACCTTGACCGATGCGATGAAGAATTTCGCGCCGCGCGTCGGTTTCGGCTGGCGCCCGTGGGGAGATGCGCGCGCCTCGATTCGCGGCGGCTACGGCATGTATTACACGCAGATTCGCTCCAACGTGGTCGCCGGCTATTTGGTGAACGGGCTGGACGGATTGACGACCTACACTGCGACGCCCGGACAAACCGGCTTCCCGACCTGCCTGACGGGATCATGCCTCCCGTTGAACGTTGATCCGAAGACGCTTCCGGCTTCGCAATTGCCCGCGCGCGACATCACGATCAGAGCGGGGCTGCGGTCCTTCTACCAAACTCAGTTTACGAAGTATGGACTGGACTTTTCGAAGCTGCCGAACTACCCGGATGAATTGGTCAACCCTCGCAGCCAGGTGGTTTCTATCGGCGCGGAGCGCGAGGTGATCAGGGGGCTGTTCATCGGAGGCGACTATGTGCATCAGCATCTTGCCAACATTGATGGCAGGATTGATTTGAACGCCCCGGCGCCCTTTGATCGCACAGCGCCCGGACAGGTTCGAACCGTGGCCGCGGCGAACGCCACCCGCCCAATCCTGCCAGTCAATGGCGGCGTGCGTCAGGTCCTCGTGGTGATGAATCTCGGCGTGGCCGATTACGACGGCTTGCAGACGCAAGTCAGCTATCGCGGCTACTCGCGTATCTACGCCGCGCTCAGCTATACGCTGTCCAAAGCGACCAACACTACCGAACCGGATGGCAACGGCATTGCGCCCAATCAGGGCAACATTGCGCGGCTGGGCGAGGACGAACGGGGATTGAGCGTGGTTGATCAGCGCCATCGCGCGGTCATTACGTTCCACTATCAGTTACCGCACAACATCACGGCCGGTACCCTGACACAGATCGCGTCGGCGCGTCCGTTCAACGCCACCACCGGCGTTGACAACAACGGTGACGGCGCAAACAACGATCGGCCAGTCATCAACGGCAGCGTCGTCCGCAAGTCGGCGTTTCGTGGCACTCCGACCTCCGAGGTGGCGCTATTCATCGAGGATCGCCTCAAGCTGTCAGAACGCATGTCCATACAGCTCAGGTTGGAGGGATTCAATATCTTCAATCACGGGAACTTCCTGGGACGCGGGGTGACAACCTACGGCAACGCTGCGACGCCAGCGGCCACATTCGGCCAGTTCGTGGGGGGCGTCGGCGCGGCGGCGAATGCGATTCCGGCGTTCGCAAACATTGACCCGCCGCGGATGTTCCAACTGCAAGCGCGGTTCATCTTCTGAGTGAATCTGCTGATGTTGAATTTGCTGACAGTCAATGGCCTTTCCAAACATTTCGGCGAGCGCGCGGTGTTGCAAGGCGTGAGCTTCACCGTGCGCGAAGGCGAAACGCTCGGTCTGATCGGCCCGAACGGCGCAGGCAAGACGACGCTGTTTGAATGTCTGGCTGGAATCACTCCGGCGGACGGGGGCGATGTCAGCTTTCGCGGACAAACGCTCGCGCCGGCGCAACGTAAAAACGCGTTGTTTTATTTGCCCGACGGCGTCACGCCCTGGGCGCAACAAACTGTGAAATGGGCGGTCGGATTTTTCGCGCGGCTTTACGACGCGACAGCAAAGATCGAAGAGTTATTGAGCGCGCTGAAGCTGGAAGGATTGCAGCGCGCGCGCATCGGCACACTCTCGAAAGGCGAGCGCAAGCGGCTGACGCTCGCGCTGGGATTGTTGACGCCGCAGCCGCTGTTGATGCTCGACGAACCGTTCGACGGTCTGGATTTGCGGCAGACGCGCGATGTGATGCGATTGCTGCGCGATCACACTGCGCGCGGGCGAACGCTGATGCTCTCGATCCATCAACTGGTTGACGCGGCGCGCGTGTGCGACCGATTGATCCTGCTCAGCGACGGGCGCGTAGCCGGCGAAGGCGCGATTGATGAATTGCGCGAGCAGGCGAATTTAAACGAAGAAGCGGGTCTGGAGGAAATTTTCCTTGCGCTCACTTAATCGCCTTTCGCTGCTTTTCGCCAAAGAGTGGCGCGAGTTGACGGCCTCGCGGGCTTACTGGCTGCTGCTTGTGGCCATCGGCCCGCTGGTCGGTCACGGCTTCATCAGCGCGGTTGATCTTTACGCCGAAGCGAGCGGCATCGGCGGCGGTCCGTCCGCGTTGCCGCAGGGGTTGACGCCGCTCGACGGGATGCTCGCGCCGGCGTTCGGAGCTTACGATCTGGCTGTGACGCTGCTCTTTCCGTTCGTGGCGATTCGATTGATCGCGGCCGAAAAAGAGAGCGGCGCGTTGAAACTCGCGCTTCAATTTCCGGCGAGCGTGGGCGAGATGGTCGCGGCGAAAGCGTTGGCGCTGGCCGCAGGATGGATGATCGCGTGGTTGCCCGGATTGATCGCCGTCGCGATGTGGCGCGCTTACGGCGGCCATCTTTACGCGCCTGAAACGTTGAATCTGCTGCTTGGTCACTGGCTGAGGATGCTGCTCGGCGGCGGCGTGGCGATGGCTGCGGCGGCGTTGGCCGAAAGCGCGGCGAGCGCGGCGATTGTCACGCTGGGCTTCACGCTCGGTTCGTGGGCGCTCGATTTCATCGCGGCAGGGCGCGGCGGATGGATGGCTGCGATTGCGGCTTACACGCCGGCGGCGGCGTTGCGGACTTTCGAACAGGGGCTGCTGCGATTGAACACGGCGATACTGATGCTGGCGTTGGCGCTGGCCGGTTTCGCGATTGCGGCGATCTGGCTGCGCACTGGACGCAAGCTCAGCGCGCGAATGGTTCGCGTGGGGGGGCTGGTCATCGGCGTCGCAATCATCGTCTGGCTCGGCTCGCTCGCTCGCGCGAGTTGGGACGCGAGCGAGAACCGGCGCAATTCATTTTCGCGGGCGGATGAAGCGGCGCTGCGACAGATTCGCAATCCGCTGCGCGTGACGATCAATCTGGCCGCTGAAGACCCGCGATTGATGGATTACGAGCGCGGCATTTTGAACAAGCTGCGCCGCATCCTGCCGCGCCTTGAAGTCGTTTACGCCGCGCAAAGCCGAACCGGTTTGTTCGAGGGGCAGGAGTACGGAGAGATTTGGTACGAACTCGACGGGCGCAGAGTGATGAACCGTTCGACGACCGGGCCGATTGTGCTCGAACAACTTTATCAACTCGCCGGAATCGCGGTTCCGGCGGAATCGAATGATCCGGTGTTTCCGGGCTATCCGCTCGCGGCGCATCCCAAAGGCGCGCGACTGGTCTTTTACGCGCTCTGGCCTCTGGCCGTAATTTTGATCTGGCGCTTGAAACGACGATAAGGAGATGAACAATGAAGAAAGTTTTCGCTTTTGCAACCACGTTGATTTTCGCCTTCGCGCTCTTTGCGCTTCCCGCTCTCGCGCAAAAAACGAAGAAGCCCGCCGCCGCGCCGAAGAGCATCCGGGTGAATATCAGCAAAGATAAAGTCGGCGGCGAATCGTCGAAGTTCCTTTCGGCCGTCGGCAACTGGTCGGTCGTGGAAGACGGCGGCAGGAAGGTTTACGCCGTTGACGGGCGCGAATGGCTGCGCGGCAATCCTTCGCGCAGCCTGGCCGAGAACGCCCGCGCGATTTACGGCTCGCGCCACGAAGAATTCATAGACAACGTCAAAGCCTTCGCCTACTTCCCTTATTCGGTCGCCAGAGAGGTTGACGACTTTCAGAACGGCGAGATCAGCGTCAAATTCAAGATGATCTCCGGCAAGCTCGACAAATGCGCCGGGATTCTCTTCAACCTCAAACCAACCGGCGATTATCTGACCGTGCGATTCAACGGCAAGGAAGACAATCTTGTGCTCTGGACGTTCAACAAAGGCGTCCGCAAATTCGTCAAGAAGGGCACAGAGAACATGCCGCTGGAGTTGGACAAGTGGCACGAGATCAAAATCGTCGTTCACGGGACGCAACTCGAAGGATGGCTCAACGGCAAGCATCTGCTCGATTACACGATGGCCGAACCGGTTTCCGGCAAGGTCGGAGTGTGGTCGAAGACCGACAGCGTCAGCTATTTCGACGAGTTCACGATCACGCTTGCCGCGAAATGATCAGGGCTTTGCAAAATCGGCTGCGGCCTTTGCTGACAGGCTAAAACCCATAACCGAACACCTACAACCTATAAGCAATTCCTTCGGGCCAGCGATTGATAAAACATCGAAGGAACAATTTATGGGTTGTAGGTTGTAGGTTCTGGGTTTTGGGTCATCCATGGCGACCGTGGAAAAGCCCTGTGCGAAATGAAGCCGCAGGGGCGATTCGATTGACAGAAAACGCCCGGTCACAAATACTCCCGCGCATGAAACTCCCTTTCACATCAAACGGATTTAAACGCGCGGGCAAAACCGTTGCGCCCGAGCTTGGGCCGCTCGAACGCGAAGTGATGGAATTGATCTGGCGGCGTCCCGAAGGCGCAGGCGAGGTCAGCGTGCGCGACATCCATCTGGCGTTCGGCGAACGATTGGCCTACACGACGCTGATGACGACGCTCGACCGTTTGCACAAAAAAGGGCTGCTCGACAGGCGTCGCATTGGCCGCGCGTTCGTCTACTCGCCGCGCTTTTCGCCCGGTGAATTCGAGCGCGGCGTCGCGCGCGATGTGATTGACACGCTGCTGGGGCGGGGGCCGGACGGCGTCGAACCGATTCTGGCCTGCATCATTGACGCGGTGAGCGAACGCGACCGCGCGCTGCTGGATGAACTCGACCGTTTGATCAAAGAGAAGCGGCGCGAATTGGGACGAGAGGAGTAAAAGCATAATGTTCGAGGCGCTTGGAATCTGTCTGGGGCTAGCGGCGTTGCTGACGCTCAACGCTATCACCTCGCTGCTGACTTCGGTGTTGTGGCGGGCGTTGCGCAGACGCGCCGAGAAATGGCCGGCTTCGGCGCGGGCGCAACTGATCTTCGCGCTGCGCGTCTCTCCATCAATCATCGCCATCGTCTGCGTCGGCGCGCTGCTCTTGCCCGCTTACATTGCGCACGAACCTCGACACGTCGTCGAGCCTGTCAGTTTGAAACTGGCCGCGCTGTCGGCGCTTTCGGCGGCTGGATTACTGCTCGCGGCGTGGCGCGGCGTGGCGGCGTGGATTGCGACCCGGAGGCTCACCAATGATTGGCTGCGCGCCGCCGAACCGATCAATTCCAATCAAATTCCGATCCCGGCTTATCGCCTGAGCCATTCGTTTCCGGTCATTGCGATTGTCGGGGCCATTCGCCCCAGACTCTTCATCGCTGATCATCTGTTTCAATCTTTAACCCGCGAAGAAATGGCCGCCGCAATCGCCCACGAACGCGGGCATCTGGCGGCCAGAGACAATCTCAAACGCGCGTTGCTGCGCGCCTGCCGGGACGCGCTGGCGATTGTGCCCAGCGGAGGGAGGCTGGATCGCGCGTGGGCTGAAGCGTCGGAAGCCGCCGCCGACGAGCACGCGGCCAAGACCGGTTGCGCCGCCGCGCTCGATCTGGCTTCAGCATTGGTCAAAATCGCGCGGCTCGTTCCTGCAGGAGCCAAACCGGCGATGCCCGCAGGCGTGTTACTCATCGGCGATGACGCTGGCGGAATCGCGCGGCGAGTGCGGCGATTGACCGAAATCGCCGGGTTCGATCAGGTTGAAACGGCTCAGCCCCGATTCGGATCAAGAGCGTTGCCCTGGGCTTGTCTGGCCGCGATTCTGACTTCGGTGATTTTGATGGCGACTCATCCGCCTATGCTTCTGGCCGTGCACAACGTGATCGAGATAGCCGTCTCGAAACTGCAATAAGATTTGGAACACGCCGTAGCGCTGAATCAACCTGTCTTCTCACCTGCTTAATCTACGATCCCTGGTAGTAGTTCGGGCGCAAGGCTACCATCGCGCCTTCTCAATCGTGGGTCAATCGTGTGGCAGTCACTGCCAGCGGAATATCCCGCAGGCGCGGGCGCAAACGATTGATCATCGGCTGATGGCTCGTGTAGGCTGCGCTCTACACTGGCTTCATCTTTGCGGTATCCCATCCGGAAATCCGGCGGCTCTTCATTTTTACGGCGTCAATTTCTGATGGCTCTGATCCGCGAAGCCAGCCAACCTGAATAACAGGAAGCGGCTGCGATGATCATCGGCAAAACCCCACGAAGATTTCATCGGCTGAGCGGCGCGTATTCGCTTTTGCGCGCGCTGCCGTTCGCCGCGCTGCTCGTTCTGGCAAGCTGCCACGCGTCGTCATCTCCGGCAACCGGGAACGGCGACGCTGATTCCCTGCTGGATAACGATGCTTACGTCAATATAACTTCGGGCGAATTTCAGATGGGATCGCCAAATCAGCCGTCGAGAGCTGCCCGCCTCGCTGATGGCCCAAAACCGGATGAGCGCCCACAACGCCGCGTGCTCATCACCAAACCGTTCGAGATAGGCAAGTACGAAGTGACCCAGGAACAATGGCAAGCCGTGATGCGCTCGAATCCAAGTTCTTTCAAAGGCGTGAACCTGCCGGTCACGAATGTTTCGTGGAATGACGCGCAGGAATTCATCGCTCGTCTGCAATCGCTCGATGAAAGGCATGATTACCGGCTGCCGACCGAGGCTGAGTGGGAATATGCCTGTCGCGCAGGAAATTTGTCCGGCGAAGAATCCAAACCGCTCGGCAAAGAGGCGAAAGGTGAACGAAAGAGAACGCCGGAGGAGGAGGAAAAGATTTTGCAACCGATTGCCTGGTTCAGCTCGAACGCGTTCAACCACCCGCATCCGGTCGGGCATTTGAAGCCAAACGCGAGGGGCTTGCACGATATGCGCGGCAACGTCCGCGAATGGTGTCAGGATTGGTACGATTCCAGTTACTACAAAACCGGCCAGACGGAAGACCCGCAAGGCCCGCCGAGCGGCGCGATGAAGGTCAATCGCGGAGGCGACTGGCAGTCGCCCGCCTCTATGTGCCGGCCGGCGGCGCGCGATTACGACCTGCCGACCGAGCGAAACAGCCTGATAGGGTTCAGGCTGGTCAGAACGAAAAGATAATGCGCCACTTTTCCCTGGGAGATTCAATGCAATATCAACGAAGGCTGAAAGTCTGTTTGCCTCTGCTCTGCCTCATCCTGCTCTCGACAGTTCTTGTCAAAGCTCAACCAGCCAGCGGCGCTTCAGACGGCCCTGAAATCGCTGGCGTCGTCAAAGATTCGACCGGCGCAGCCGTGCCGCAGGCGACAGTCAATTTGCTCAACGCCCGCCAGTCTGTCGTCGCGTCAACGACTACGAACGGCGAGGGACGATTCGTTCTGAAGGGCGCGCCAGCCGGGACTTATGAATTGCGCGTAACGAGCGGCAACGGATTCGCCTCTCGCAGCAAGGCCGTGCGCGTCTCGCCCACGACTGAGGAAGAAAATTCCCGCATCGAAATCACGCTCGGCGCCGAAGCTCTGACCGCCGAAATCACGATCACCGCCGACATCGGCGTAGTTCAATCGCTCGACCAAACCACGCAACAGGTCAACGTGATTGACGAGCAAAAGCTTCAACAGCGCGTCCAATCCGTGCTCGCGCAAGCGGCGCAGGAAGAACCCGGACTGCAATTGCAGCGCACGTCGGCGACGATGGGGGCCATCTTCGTTCGCGGCGTGACCGGCGCAAAGGTGGTCAATTACGTTGATGGCATACGCTTCTCGACGGCGGCGGCGCGCGGCGGCGTCAACACGTTCTTCAATCTCAACGACACGAGCAACCTGCGCGCGGTCGAGGTGATTCGCGGCCCGAACAGCGCGCAATTCGGCAGCGATTCAATCGGGGGCAGCGTCCAGCTTGTTTCGCGCGCGCCGCTCTTCACCGCCGATAAGACCGAAGTTCACGGCCAGATCAGTTCGCATTACAACAGTGCCGATCACGGCTTCGGCGGAAACGCGCTGACGACTTTCGGCGCCAAAGATCTGGCGGTGTTGGTCAATCTGGCGTCGCATCGCAGCAACACGCTGCGGCCTGGTGGTGGTTACGAATCGCACGCGGCGGTCACTCGTTTCCTCGGAATACGTTCAGACATTTTCGGCGAGCGTTCGACCGACACGGCATTCACGCAATACGGCGGATTGTTGAAACTGAACTACGCGCTGACGCCGCACGACCAGCTTTCGGTTCATTACCAGCGCGCGCAGATTGACGGCGGCAAACGCTTTGACCAGACGCTCGGTGGCGACGGCAACCTGATGGCCGACCTGCGTAACTTCATGCTCGATTTCTTTTACGGTCGCTACGAACGGTTTGAAGCCGGGCCGTTCGACACCTTCGCGCTTTCGTACTCTTACAACGCGCAGCGCGAAGAGCGCGTCAACCAGGGCGGCAATGGCAATCCGAACGCCTCGATCACACATCAGCCCGAACGCACTGTCGTTCACGGCGTTCAGGCGCAGGCGGCCAAACAATGGTCGCGCAACAATCTGGTCATCGGCGGCGAATTTTATTACGACCGCGTGCGCGCCCCGGCTTACAGCTTCAACCCGGTCAGCGGCGCGGCCACGCCATCGCGTCCGCGCGTGCCGGACAAAGCGACTTATCGCAGCGGCGGCGTCTACGCGCAAGACGTGTGGACTGCAATCCCCGAAAGGCTGCGATTGGTCGGCGCGCTGCGCTATGGCCGCGCGACATACGATTCGCGCGCGGCCAACTCGCCTCTGGTCAACGGCCAGCGGTTGTGGCCGGACGATGAATTGACCGCCGACGCCGTCACGCCGCGATTCGGCGCGGTCGTCACCATCGCCGAAGGCTTCAACATCTCGGCGCAGGTCAGCCGGGGCTTCCGCACGCCGCACATCACCGACCTGGGCACGCTGGGTTTGACCGGCAACGGATTTGAAGCGAACGCCGTTGACCTGGCGGGCAAGGGCGCGACACTCGGCACTACCGCCGACCGCAACGCCGTCTCGACCGGCATCCCCACTGCGCAGCTCAAACCGGAAACTAGCTGGACTTACGAAGGCGGCGTTCACCTGCATCGGAGCCGCATTGACATTGATGTCAACGGCTTCGTCAACGACATCTACGACAACATCGTTCTGCAAACGTTGATCCTGCCTGCGGGCGCTGTGGGCTTGCAGTTGGGCGATCAGCGCGTGACGTCGCAGAATGCGAGCGGCGCAGTCTTCGTCCCCGCTTCGACCAATCCGGTTTTGATCCGCGCCAATTTCGGCGACTCGCGGATTTACGGCGTCGAGCAAAAATTCGATCTGCGGATTTCGAGGAATTGGACGTTGAATCAAAACTTCACCTGGCTGCGCGCGGAAGACAAACTGACGGGACTTCCGCCGACCATCGAAGGCGGGACGCCCGCGCCGCAAGGCTGGCTGCGCGTGCGTTACACCGCGTCGAACGGGCGGTATTGGATCGAACCTTATCTTTATGGCGCGCGGAAGCAGGACAAGCTGTCAACGCTTGACCTCGACGACCGCCGCACCGGCGCGACGCGTTCGCGCTCAAACATCGCCAATTTCTTCACGCGGGGCGCGACTGTTCGCGGCCTGATCGCGCCCGGCGCGGACGGCAAACTCGGAACGGCTGATGATATTTTGTCGGCGACCAGCGAGACTCTGGCCCAGGTTCAAAACCGCGTACTCGGCGCGGGCGTGGGCAGCGCGCCGCTGTTCACCTACATTCCCGGCTTCCTGACCGGCGGCGTTCGCGGCGGATTCAGAATCGGCGAAGCGCACGAAGTCGTGATTGATCTGGAAAACCTCAACGACAAGAATTATCGCGGGATCAGTTGGGGAATGGACGCGCCGGGGCGCAGTTTCGGATTCAGGTACAATTACAGGTTCTGATTCGAATCGGCGCCGCCTCACTCCAGCGGCCCGATCCGCCTCAGCAAATCAAACTACCTCACCGGGCAATAAAGCTGTGATGTTCTGGAAGCGTTTGAAGTCACCTTATATCCATTTAGGGATGCTTGCCGTAAATATCGGCGCGGGAAAAATCGGGCGGCAGGGGTGTGACATGCTCCGTGCCTTCGGAAAGCTCATCAAGCCACTGATCAATCTCGGTCAAATTCACCGCTGCAGCCTGGCGCTGGCCGTTGCGAAGTGGAAGAACAGTCGGATCTTGCTCGAAACGAGAGATGCTCAAATCCTTTTCGGCCAGAAGCTCTAGATACTGCTCGTAAGTCAATCCGAGCGCGGCAGCCGCCTCCCGGATAGTTAGCTCACCTTGTTGCTGCAACGCAATCACTACAGCTTGCCTGGCGACAGTTTCGGCGAAGTTCAGGCTCTGTTCAGAGATCGCCTCTGGCACTTCAACTTGAATGGACAATACTTTCGACATACTGTGAATCCCTCCGACGCGAAGTTTATCACGTTACAGCCGCCGCAAGAACGATTGCGGATTGCTCAAAAACGCCCGCGTCAACGAAACGTGCTCGACATCATCGTAAGCCACTTCCCTGACCGGGTGATCGTCGAAGCTCAGGATGCGCGCGCCGGGAAAGGCCATCAGGATCGGCGAATGCGTGGCGATGATGAATTGCGCGTTCTGCGCGACCATCTCCTTCAACATCGCCATCAGAGCCAGCAGGCGTTGCGGCGAGAGCGGCGCTTCAGGTTCGTCCAACAGGTACAGCCCGCCGGGCGTGAAGCGTGATTGAAAGAGTTTCAGGAAACTCTCGCCGTGCGAATTGGCGTCGAGGTCTTCGCCGTAACGTTCGATCAACGCCTGACGCTGCCCCATCGCCGCGCCCTTCGCCAGACCCAGCGCGTATCCGCTGTACTCATCGTCGAAACTGTCGGCGATTTCCTGCAACTCTCTGGTCATCGTCTGCAATCGGCGCGCGAAGTTGAAGAAGTCTTCGGCGCGCAGGAAGAATCCGCGATGAGTTTTGTCGCGCCACACGAATTTCATCTGCTTCCCCAAAGCGCGCGCGTACTGAAGCGTCTGGTCGCGCTCGACATCCTCTCCGCCGACCGTCGCCAGTTTGACGCCCGCGCCAATCGCTTCGAGCAGCGTTGATTTGCCCGAACCGTTTTCGCCGACAAAAAAAGTCACGGGCGAATGAAACTCGATTTGATCCAGTTTTCTGACCAGCGGCAGATTGAATGGGAAGCCCGATTGCCGCTTCGCCGCCGGTTTCAAGTTGACAGATTGCAGATGGATCATAATTCCTGAAATTCCGTTTGCGCGCTCGCGCCGGTTGTAATGCCGCTGATGTCTTGTTACGCTCCGGCCCTGTTTTCACCGGTCACAATACTACAAAGGAAGCTTCCCCCGAATTCATCGAATGGATCATCCCCGAAACCATCTTCTCGCCGCAACCCGTTCAAAGATCGAATGGCTGGCGGGCAAGCTGTCGCGCGTCACTTCGACAGGAGAGTTAATCCCGGAAGTTGACGGCTTGCGTTTCATCGCCATCTCGACAGTGCTGTTTCATCACCTGATGGCGATGTTCCTGTCGAACAGCGGACGCAACTCCGAAGTTCGCACGGCGGCTGAATGGTTCGCGGCGGCTGATCAATCGTGGCTGGTGATTCCGGCTTACTGCGGGCATTTCGGCGTCAACCTGTTCTTCGTCATCAGCGGGTTCATACTGGCGCTGCCGTTCGCCAAACGCGCGTTCAGCGAAAAGAGCGCGCCCGACCTGAAAGGTTATTACCTGCGCCGCGTCACGCGCATCGAGCCGCCATACCTGCTCAGCCTGATCGTGATCTTCCTCATCCACTGGGAGCAGCGGGGCGAAGGTCTGCAATTCATCCCGAACCTGATCGCCAGTTTGTTTTACTCGCACGGCCTGATTTACGGGCGCGAGAGTCTGATCAGCGGCGTGACGTGGTCGCTGGAAATCGAGATTCAATTTTACCTGCTCGTGCCGCTGCTGGTTCGGATGTTCAGATTGCGTAACGCCGCCGCGCGACGCTCGTTGCTCGTGGCGCTGATCGTCGGTTTCGGATTGCTCTCGCAGTGGGTGATTTACCCGTCGGGTTCGGCGCGGCTGGCGCTTTCGCTGCTCAACTTCGCGCATTATTTCCTGACCGGATTCCTGCTCGCCGATCTCTACCTGACCGGACGATTGCGCAGCGCGGACAAACGCCTCCGCTGGGACGCTGTGACGCTGACAGCCGCAGCCGCGATCATCGCGGTGTTGAGCCGCTTTGGTCATTTTTATTTTCTGCTGCCGCTGATGGTCGGGTTGCTCTACGCGGGATTCTTTCTGGGCAGGTTGTCGAACGCTTTCGTGCGGGCGCGCTGGATAGTGATCATCGGCGGGATGTGTTACACGATCTACCTCTACCACATCCTGATCATTTCGAACCTGATGACGAAGACCATTCCGCTGTCTTCGATCACGAGGCCGTTCAATCTGGATTTCGCGTTGCAGTGCCTGATGCTTTTGCCGGTGGTCTTCGCGGCCTGCGCCTTCCTGTTCATTTTTACCGAAAAACCATTTATGCGATGGAGTCTGTCGCCGCGTCCGGTCAAAATTCCAGCGGAAGATTTGGAGGTAGCGCGGGTTTCATCCGGTGATTGAGCGTGTGTTAAAGCAGTTACGCAGGAGGCTCCAAAATCTCCCGCGCTCGCCGGAGCGCCTCGTCAATGTTCTCCATCACGTTCTCGCGCCCGAGTCTTTTCAGAAAACCCGATTGCTCCATCGCGCGCAGCGGCTGTTCGGCGACGCCCGTCAACATCAGCGTCCCGCCTTCGCGGCGTGTCCGTTCGAGCGCGTCTTCCAGCGCCTGCAATCCCGTGGCGTCAACCGCCGGGACCATTCGCATTCGGATGATCAACACCTTCGGCGCCTTTCCCACGCGCCGCATCGCGTCTTTGAACCGTTCGATGGCGCCGAAAAAGAGCGAGCCGAAGACCTCGAAGACCTCTACGCCCGGCGGGATCACGCGTTTTGAAATCGCTCGCGGGTTGTCCTCCTCCTCCTCTTCTTCTTTCACGTCGTCAGTGATCGAGTTGACCTGAGCTACTTCCGACATTCGCTTCATAAACAGGAATGCGGCGAGCACGACTCCGACCTGAATGGCCACAGTCAGGTCAATCAACACCGTCAGAAAAAACGTCACGAGCAGCACAGCCACATCGCTTTTCGGCGAACGCAGCAGTTTCAGAAACGCGTGGTACTCGCTCATGTTGTACGCGACGAAGATCAGTATCGCCGCCAGCGCCGGCATTGGAATCAACGCCGCCCAACGCCCGAAAAAGAGCATGATCAGAAGCAACGTGATCGCGTGAATGATCGCAGCAAACGGCGTGCGCCCGCCGCTCTTGATGTTCGTCGCCGTGCGCGCAATCGCGCCCGTCGCCGGAATGCCTTGAAAGACAGGCGAGATGATGTTGGCCACGCCCTGCGCGATCAGTTCCATATTCGACCGGTGGCGAGCGCCCATCATCCCGTCGGCCACAACCGCTGCAAGCAATGATTCAATCGCGGCGAGCAGGGCGATTGTGATCGCGGGCGAAAACATCTTTGTGATCAGTCCCCAGGTCAGGTGAGGGAAATGCGGCGCGGGCAACATATTCGGCACGCCGCCGAACCGGCTGCCAATCGTTTCGACGTTCAGATCAAGCAATCGCACGGCCACAGTAGCGACGATGATGGCGATGAGCGATCCGGGAATCCTGGGCGTGACGCGCGGCCACAGGAAGACGATCAACAACGACAGCGCGCCGACAACCAGCGCCTGCCAACTCACTGTCGAGAAATGATGAAAATAGGCCGCCCATTTTTCGACGAAGTCCGCGGGGACGTTCGTCATCTTCAATCCGAAAAAATCTCTGATCTGGCCTGAAAAGATGATCAGCGCGATGCCGGTCGTGAACCCGACCGTGACTGGGAAAGGGATGAATTTCAGAAACGCGCCCATCCGCATCAATCCCATCACAATCAGGATGAAGCCTGCGATGATCGTGGCGATAGCCAGACCGTCATAACCATACTGCTGAACAATGCCGTAGATGATGACAATGAACGCGCCGGTCGGGCCGCTGATTTGCGCGCGCGAACCGCCCAATGCGCCAATCACCAATCCGGCGATGATCGCGGTGTAGAGACCTTGTTCGGGCTTGACTCCCGAAGCGATGGCAAAAGCTATCGCCAACGGCAATGCGACTATGCCGACAATCACGCCGGCGACCAGGTCGGCGGCGCCTTGTTTTTTCGTGTAGCCTTCGCGGAGAACGGTGATGAGTTTAGGTTGTAGGCGGGAATGCATTTCTTGTGTTAATCCACTTCGTCATCAAATAGCGATCGTGATCTTCGAAACCGAAGTTGCGGTAGACGGCTTGAGCCTGCGTGTTCTTGCGTTCGACTTCAAGATGCAAAGCGGCAACGCCTTTCGCGGCGCAGACCTCCGCCAGAAACTCCAACGCGCGTTTGCCGATTCCCTGCCCGCGATACTCGCCGCGCAGATAAAGCTCATCAACAAACGCGTCGCGCCCGTGAAATTCCAGGCTGTAGCCGAACGTCAGCACGACGTAGCCCGCGACTTCATCCTCCGAAAGAATCAGAAACACGCATCCGAACATTTCGGCGCCGATAATGCCACGCAACGCGCGCCTGGCTCCAGCTTCGTCGAATGTCAGCCCTTCGTGAACGTAAAAGTCGCGCATCATCGCGATCAGCGTCTCGATGTCATCGGGAATTGCAGGTCTGAAGATTGGGTCGGTCATCTTGTCGAAATCACTTTGCGAATCGCGCCAGCAATCCATCGGGCTTGATGATCGGCTTCAACACCGAATAAGGAATGACAACCTCGTGTTCGCCCACGGCGTAAGCGCCGACCTGGTAGCGGTCGAACGTGATCTTCAATCCGGCGGGCGTGATGTTCCAACTGTGGAAGTTTTCGAGCTTCGGCCCGGCGCCCTCTTCGGGATTATCAACCGTCTGCAGTTTCTTCAATTCCCTGATGGAATAATCCGAGATGACCTTCAGGTAGTTTGAATTCGGCGTGAAGAGATCGGCCAGCTTGACCGGCGCGTTGCGGCTCAGATCGTAATTGAAAGACGAAGTGGTCGTGTTCGGATGCGCGCCGCCGGTGTATTCAAAAAATGAAAAGAGAATGCTGATGAAATCCCTGTCGGCAGCGGTGACTTCATACGCCACGTCGAAACTGTTCGGCGGCAGAGACGTTTTTTCGCCCGGCTTAGCGGCGACAGCTTCTTCGCGCGCCATCTCATCAACAGCTTTTTTGAACTCGCCAGTTCGCGCGGCGACGAAATTGGCGGCGGCTTTGTTGAACGCGTCGGCCCGCGCGGAGTCCGCTCCTTCAAGCTGCGGCAGCGCCGTTTCAATCTCATAACGCAGCTTTTTGTTCGCGCTCTCCTGTTTCTTCTCTTCAAGTTTCAGCCCGCCAAGATCGTACCGGGCTTGCCGCACGCTGAACGGCGCCTGCTTCTTGTCTTTTTCGCCAATCCACACGCCGGCGAATCTCAAACCGGAGCCGCCGCTCGCGCTCACGCTTTCGAGCTTGCCCTTGAATTCACCGGTTTTCTGTTCCGCGCCAGTCGCCGGGTCCTGAGTCGTTTCGGTCAACGTGACGTTTCCGTCCGCGTCAATCCGGCCCTTCAGCCCGATTGTCCTCAACGCCGCGTTGAACGCTCCGGGCCGCTCGTAAAAATAGGTTCCGGCCAGATTGGCGCCTTTGCGTTCAAGCTCCATCCGGATGGCGTGCCTCCCATCAATCGCGCCGGTGAAAGTTTCGTCGAACTGCGCAGGAGCCGGAGCGACGGCCTCGGTCGCAGGTTGCGATTCAGGTTGAGGCGAGGTTTGATTCGACGGAGTAGGCTGGGCGCCGAGATTGAGCTTTGTGGTCTCGTCTTTACAAGCCTGAAAGAAAGCGGCGAACAGCGTCAGCGCCAATAAATATGCGAGTTTTTTCAACATCATTGCCAAACCTTTCAATGTCACATCACCGGCCCGACGCGCCAGGGCACGAACTCCTTGTGGCCAAGAATTTCGCTCTTCGTGCGTTCGCCTGAAGCTACGCGGCGGAGCATGTCGAAAATCCTGCGGCCAACATCCTGAATCGTCTCCTTGCCGTCAACCACCACGCCAGCGTTGATGTCAATGTTGTCTTCCATCACGCGCGCGATACGCGAATTGGTGGAGATTTTGATTACGGGAACAACCGGAAATCCAATGCCCGTGCCGCGCCCGGTCGTGAAGCAAATCAGGTTCGCCCCGCCCGCAGCGATGCCCGTGAGCGAAACCGGATCGTAACCCGGCGTGTTCATCAACACGAAGCCCTGACGATTGATTCGCTCGGCGTAAGCGAAGACGCCGGTCAGCGCGGTCGTTCCACCTTTCGCCACTGCGCCCAGCGACTTTTCGCAAACGTTCGTGATGCCGCCGGCCTTGTTGCCCGGCGACGGATTGTCATCCCACGAGCCGTTGAACCGGCGCAGGTAATCCTGATACCAGTTCATCACGTCAATCACCTTGCGCCCCGTCGCTTCGTCAACCGCGCGGCGTGTGAGCAGGTGTTCAGCGCCCATGCATTCGGGAATCTCGGCCAGCACCGATGTTCCGCCGCTGCGCACCAGCAGGTCGCTGGCGTAACCGAGCGAAGGATTGGCTGAAACTCCGGAAAACGCGTCAGAGCCACCGCAGTTGGTGCCGAGCAGAACCTTGCCCATCGGCTGCGGCGTGCGCTTCATCTGCTGGCAGTGTTTGATCAACTCTTCGACCTGCGCGACGCCATTGGCGATTGTCTGGCGCGTTCCGCCGCTCGATTGCATCTCCAAGCCGACGATCATTTTGCCTTTGCGGAAATGGCGCTGGCCTAGTTGCGCCGTCTCGACGTATTTCGAGATTTGATTGACCTCGCAACCCAGGCTGACCATCAACACTGCGCCAACGTTCGGATGAAAGATCATTCCCGCGATCGTGCGTTCCAATTGCCAGGTGTCTTCGCCTTGCGAATGCCCGCAGCCATCCTGGTGCGGCAGCGCGACCACTCCGTCAATACCGTGCGTGTCGGGGCCGACGCGCTTCAAAGCCTCGGCGATCTCCATCGCGACGTGGCTGGAACAGTTCGACGTGGCGATCACAGCGATGTAGTTGCGCGTGCCGACATCGCCGTTTTCGCGCAGGTAGCCCATAAACGTTCCGGCCTCTTCGGGCGAGAAATATTCGGTGAGGGGCGCGCGCGTGGCGTATTCGTAATTTTTGCCGCTGAAATCGGGCGCGACGTTGTGCGTGTGCGTCCACTCGCCGGGCGCGATCTCTTTCGTGGCCTTGCCGATGGACTCGCCGTATTTCGTGATCGTGGCGTTTGCGGCGATCGGCCTGAGCGCGATCTTGTGACCGGGTATGATGTTTTCGCGCGCGGTCACTTTGTGGCCGTTGGCGACGACCTCAGTCCCAGCGGCTATCGGCAGGCGCGCGACCGCGACGTTGTCTTTCTCGTTGAGCAGAAGAACCGATTTTGCGGAATCTTGAATTGTTTCCATTTCATTGTTCCCGTACTTGTGGTGAATTGAATCCGCGTTGAGTTTACTTCCACCAACGGCAAAACGAAAACGGTCTGTACGAAAGAGTGCGCGGAACACGCGGAATAAATAGAACGCGCGGAATTTTGGCTGGTTTCCCGCGTGTTCCGCGTTTCCCAACGCCTCCTCATCTAGCCGCGCTCAAAGAGCCACACCCGGACGCCGATTTTTTTGCTGACTTTCTTGACTGCACTCGACTCCGCTTGGGCTTTCGTGGCGAATGCGAATAAAATCGCGCAACGCCTTGCGGCAAAAATTATTCAACAAAAACTGTTCAACAACGGAGCGCCATCAAGTATGAGTATTCAAAAAGATTCCGACTACTCTGATTCCATCTACGCGAAGAAGCCCTGGCTTAAAAATTACGACCTGTGGGCTCCAGCCGAGATCAATCCGCCGAACCAGCCGCTTTATCAAATCCTGCAACTCGCAAGCTCGGCTTACATGGATCGTCCGGCGACGGCTTTTATGGGCGCGCAGTTCACCTACCACGAGATGAAAAGCCACGTTGACAGGCTGGCGACTTCGCTCGCGCGGCTGGGCGTAGCGAAAGGCGACCGCGTCGGCATCATGTTGCCGAACTGCCCGCAGTATCTGATCTGTTTTTTCGCCATCGTCCGGCTCGGCGCGATTGTCGTGAACATCAACCCGATCTACACGCCGCGCGAAGTCGAGATGGTCGCCAAAGATTCCGGGATGCGCGCGATCATCGCGATGGATATGCTCGCGCCGAACGTGATGAGTGTCCGCGCCAACACCGCGATTGAACACGTCATCACCACCAGCCTGCTCGATTATTCAGCGACGCCGGACAAGGCGCAGCCCACGCCCGAAGGCGCGCTGTCTTTCAAATCGTTGATCAACGAAGTCGCCGAAGTTGATCTGCCGCGAGTCGAGATTGAGCCGGCGGATGACGTGGCCGTGTTGCAATACACCGGCGGCACGACGGGCGTGCCCAAAGGCGCGATGCTGACGCACCAGAATCTTTACACCAACACGCTGCAATCGTGGGCCTGGGGCGGGCCTATCTCCAAACCCGGCGAAGAGCGCTACCTGATGGTCATTCCCTATTTTCACATCTACGGCCAGACGGTCGGCCTGCTGCTGGGATCGTGGAACGGCGCGATGCAGATTCCGATTCCGAAGTTCGATCCGAACCTGCTCGTCGAAGCGATCAAACAGCATAAGCCGACTTTCTTTCCGAGCGTGCCAACGCTTTACATTTCGATGCTCAATCACCCGGAAATCAAGACCTGCGGGCTTGAACACATCCGCCGATTCAACAGCGGTTCCGCGCCGCTGCCAATCGAAGTGATCGAGCAATTTGAAAAGCTGAGCGGCGCGATGCTTTACGAAGGTTACGGATTAACCGAGGCGTCGCCGACCACGCACTCGACGCCTACGCTGGCCAAACGCAAGATCGGCAGCATCGGTCTCCCCTTCCCCTCGACCGAATGCAAGATCGTTGATCTGGAAACCGGAGAACACATCGTCCCCGTCGGCCAGGACGGCGAGTTGTGCATTCGCGGGCCGCAGGTAATGAAGGGTTACTGGAATCGCCCGGACGAGACGGCAATCGCGTTGCGCGACGGATGGCTCTACACGGGCGATGTGGCGCAGATGGACGAAGACGGGTTCTTTTACATCGTCCAGCGCAAGAAGGATATGATCATCGTCAGCGGCTTCAACGTCTATCCGAACGAAGTCGAAGACGTGCTCTTCACGCATCCGGCGATTCTGGAAGCGGCGGTCATTGGCGTCCCCGACGAATACCGCGGCGAAGCGGTCAAGGCGTTCATCGTGCTCAGACCCGGCGCGACCGCGACGGCCGAAGACGTGCTGGAATTCTGCCGCGCGAATCTGGCGAAATACAAAGTGCCTTCAGTGATAGAACTCACGCCGTCATTGCCGAAGAGCGCTGTAGGCAAAGTGCTGCGCCGCGAGTTGCGAGAAATGGAAACGCAGAAAAAATGAAGACAGTTCGCTCAGCGACCTCAAGCCGAAATCAACAGGAGGCCATCGCGCGGCAGGATTACGATTCGCCGTGGAAAGACATCCTCGCGCGCTACTTCCCGCATTTCATATCCTTCTTCTGTTCGGACATCCATGCCGCCATCAACTGGTCGCGCGGCTTCGAGTTTCTCGATCAGGAGTTGCAGAAGATCGCCGCCGACGCGGCGATTGGACGCCGTCTGGCCGACAAGCTGGTCAAGGTCTACCTGCGCGATGGCCGCGAGGTCTGGATTCTCATTCACATCGAAATCCAGGGAAAGCGCGAGCGGGGATTCGCGCGAAGGATGTTCGTTTATCACTATCGCATCTTCAACCTCCACGACCGGCGGGTGGTCAGCCTGGCGATCCTGACCGATGATGACCCGCGCTGGCGGCCATCGGAGTTCGGCTATGATCTGTTCGAGACCAGCCTGCGCCTGAAATTTCGCTCGGTGAAATTGTTGGATTACGCCGCCGAATGGAAATCTCTTGAGACGAGCAGGAATCCATTCGCGGTCGTGGTTATGGCGCATCTGAAAACGCTCGAAACCAGGCGCTCGCCGCAGCGGCGGTTTCGATGGAAGCTGGTATTGATCAAAGGGCTTTACGATCGTGGGTATAAGGCCGAAGATGTGCGACAATTGTTTCAATTCATTGATTGGTTGATGATGCTGCCTGAAGAATTGGGAAAGAAACTCGATCACGAATTGGCTGAATTCGAGGAGGAACGAAGAATGCAATACATCACAGGAATTGAGAGGCGGGCAACTGAAAGAGGATTGCAGCAGGGTTTGCAGCAGGGTTTGCAGCAGGGGAAACAGGAAGCGGCCTCATCCATTATTCTGCAACTTCTGCAGCGACGATTGGGAGAGTTGAAACCTTCAGTCATAACCCGCATTAAGGCTCTGCATATCGAGAAACTGGAAGAGTTGGCGCTGGCGGCGCTCGACTTCACATCCACGAAAGACCTGAACAAGTGGTTGCGCGAGAACGCGCCAGCGCGCCGAAAGGCGAGAACGCGATAGCTTTAACGCTCGGACGAACCGGCGCCATTCACCATAGGTATAAAGGCAATGAGCCAACAAGATTTATCAGAAGCGACCTCCACAAACAATTCACCGAAATACGACGAACGCCCGTGGGGCAACTTCACCGTGCTCGACGAAGGAGCGGGATACAAAGTCAAACGCATCGAAGTTCTGCCCGGCAAACGGCTCAGCTATCAAAAACACGCGCGGCGCGCCGAACACTGGTTCATCGTCCAGGGCGTGGCCAAAGTCACGCTCGATGGTCGTGAGATCATTCTCAACGCCGGCGAATACGTTGATATTCCGGTCGGCGCGGCGCATCGCATCGAAAATCCGGGCGAAGAGAAAGTGATCTTCGTCGAAGCGCAGCGCGGCGATTATCTGGGCGAGGATGACATCGTGCGTTTGCAGGATGATTTCGGACGGATTCAATGATCTATGCCTAAAGCGCGAATCAACGACATCAACATCTATTACGAAGTTCATGGCGAAGGCGAGCCGCTGCTGCTGATTCACGGACTCGCGGGCCGAGGCGACGGCTTTGCGCGCCAAATCCCCGCGTTGTCGAAACAGTTTCGCGTGATCACTTTCGATAATCGCGGCGTGGGCGAAACCGATCAGCCCGAAGAGCCATATTCGATTCCGCAGATGGCCGACGACGCGGCGGGATTGCTTGAGGCGTTAGGGGTGGAATCGGCGCACGTCTTCGGCGTCTCGATGGGCGGGATGATCGCGCAGGAGTTGGTTTTGCGGAATCCACATCGAGTGAGGAAACTGGCGCTCGGCTGCACGCACAGCGGGATCAAGCATTGCGAGCCTTCGCCGCAATGGGTGACCAACATTTTCAAGAGTCTTCCGGGAAAACCGCGCGAGCAGGTCGTGCGCGAATGCGTGCCGTTCAACTTCTCTCGTTATACGCAGGAACACAACCAACCATTGATCGAGGTCGAACTGGCGCGAATGATTGACAACCGGCAGAAACTCCACGCCTACAACAACCAGATCAACGCGATCTACGCCTTTGACGTCTACGACCGCTTGCCGCAGATCACCGCGCCGACTTTGATTTTGACCGGCGACGAAGATGTTTTGATCCCTCCGGCCAATTCGCGGACTCTCGCGGCGCGCATTCCCAACGCCCGCCTGATCGAGTTCGAACAAGCAGGACACTTGTTCTTCATCGAGAAGGCCGATGAAGTAAATCTCGCGCTTCTGGAATTCTTCGGGGATTAATCACTTCTCCATCGTCCTGGCTAGCGTGTCTTTGGCTGCGTCTTTCGGCACGCTGATGATGGCCTGAATGCGCGTGCCGGTGCGAGTGACTTTCAGATTGTTGAGCATGATCATCGCGGCCTGGTCGCCGCTCTTTTTGAAACGCGCGACCAGCAATGCGGCCTGCGCCAGATTGACGATGTTGATGGCGTCAGTTTCGTTGCTGGTAAATCCGATCACGGTCAACTCCGCTTTCTGGTCAATCTCCAAAACCATGCTCAGCGAGGTCAATTGAGACAACGGGCCGAGCGCGCGGCTTTCGCTGACCGCCGCCAGAATCGCCATCGCGGAATCGTCAATCTCCTGGATGCCTGACGGAATGCTTACGCGGTAATTGGAGAGCGTGCCGTCGGGATTGACCGAGCCTTCAACGCCGACTTTGAATTTGCCGTTGGGAATAACCAGCTTCCCATCTTTCTTCGCCAGATAGAGCCGTTGAATCTGATCCTTGATCGGCGCGGTGTTGATCTTGCCGAAACTGCCGTAGCCGTCAGGCTTCGGCGTGGGTGTTGGTGTTGGCTCGGCTTTCGCTATGTCCTCGGCTTTCGCTTCCGCTTTTGCTTTTGCTTCCTCTTCGGCTTTTGCCCGCTCTTCGGCTTCGCGTTTCGCGGCCAATTCGCGTTGGCGTTTGCGGCGTTCCTCCAGACGGCGGCGGCGCTCTTCCTCTTTTTTCACGTCATCGAGCGATTTGGCTTTTTGCGGCGCGCGGAATCCGGCGTAGCCTGGCGGATATTGCAGCCGTTTGGAGAAATCAATCAGGATCGCGCGGTTGTAATCTTCCTCCACGTATTCGATGTCGCGGAACCCCATCGCCATGCGGACAACAGGCGCGACACGAACCGTCAGCAACACCACCGCGTGCGCGAGGACGGAAAAGAAGAGCGCGAGTATCAGGCCTTTTTTGCGCGAAGGATATTTGATCTGAGTAAGCATCTTGTGTCTAAGCGTTCGCCACCCGGTTTGCTCGCAATCTTTAGACCAAACCTTTCGAAAAGCAATACGGATTATATTTGATTGGGGAGTGCGGGAAAATGCGGGAGGAAGATGCGAGGAGAATTTATTCCGGCTCACTGTCCGGTTTCGATCTGCTGTTTGAGCGCAATCGCGTCGCGGTTTTGCGGATCAATGCCGAGCGCCTGTTTGCAATGCGCCAGCGCCAGCGCGCGTCCGCCTCGCGCCAGATACAGCCGGGCCAGCGCGATGTGAGCCTCGACCAGGCGCGGGTTGTAGGAAACGGCGGATTGGAGAGCGCTGATCGCGCTCTCCGTCTGATTGCGTCGTTGAAAAACAATCGCGCGCAGAAAATGGGCCTCGGCGTTGGTCGAATCAATTGCGAGCACGCGCTGCGTCTCATTCAATCCTTCAGCGTCATTGCCCGCTGAGATCAACTGCCGCGCGCGATCCAGATTCTGTTGAGCCGGCGCCTGTTGCGCGGACGGGCGGTTCGGCGCCGTTTGCTGCTGGCGTTCCATCTTGTAAAACGCAGCGCGGTTCAGTTCGTCCTTGAACCTGACAAGCATAGGGATGCGATCAGGCGCGACGGCCCACTTGGCGTAATTCGACAGATAACGTTTCGCCTCGTTGTCGGCCTGCGCCGCTTCGGCCTGCTGCCCCGAAGCCGCCAATGATTTCGCCAGCAAAAACTGCGCTTCGCCGTCGCGCGGGTTGGCCTTCACGACAACGCGCAGATGCTGCGCGGCCTCAGCGAAATTCTGGACGCGCCATTGCGCGTAGCCGTAGTTAAAACGATAGACCGCGTCGTTCGGACTGTTGGCCACCGCCCGGCGCAGAAACTGCAACGCTTTCTCGTTCTCGCCTTTCGTCAGCAGAGCCGCGCCCGCGTTGTTCATCGCTTCGAGCATCGGGATCACTCCCGCCAGATTCTCAAACGCGGAAGCGGCTTCGGCGTTGTCTCCGGCCTTGTATGCGGCCAGGCCGAGATAGAACAGGCTCTCGGCGTAATTCGGATCGTCCTTGGCCAATCCCTTGAACAACTTCGCGGCCTCGGCGAAATCGGCCTGGCGGTAATGCAACAAACCAAGCTCATAGATCGCCTGCGCGAAATGCCCTGCCGCGCCCGCGCTTTCATACTCCTGGATCGCGCGGCGCAGAAACGATTCGCGCATCTTCGCGTCTCGTGTCTGAATGCCTTTGACGAAGCTTTCGTAAGCAAGCGGCGGAGCCTGTTTCGCGCGGCGGACCATTTGATCTTTTGAGTAAGGCAGCGTTGGATTGCGTTCGTAAACGATGTTCCAGGCCAATTGCCCCTGCCACTGCTGCAAATCGGAAAGCGGGCCGCTGTAATTGAAAGCCTTGTTGCCCACCAGCCGCCCTTCGCGCGTTTCGATCAATCGGGCCGTGATCGCGATGGTGGTGTTCTCCTTGTCCTCGCCGATGTCGAATTCGCCGACCAGCGCCAGATTCGCCTGCGCGTTCCCAGCGACGCGAATCATCGCCGCGCGTGTCAAGAGATCGTTCGGACTCAGATTCATCTTTTCAAAAGCCAGATTGCGTTCGTCAACGCCGACGACACTGATTCCCGGCACGTCCAGCACATCGCCGAGCAGGATCGCGAAGCTTTCACGAATCCAGTTGTACTTCGCCATCTGCGAGCGATTCTCGAAGGGCATCACCACAACGGTATCCGGCGCCTTCGCCTGCGCGCTCGCGTTCGATGACGGACTGATGAATGAAAAGCCCTGACCCAACGCAGTTGTGGACACGCCAACAAATAAAAAGCACAAGAGCGCCAATAATCCGATTGACCGGGCCAATCGCCCGGTCAAAACGGAAATTCCAGATTGCAAAACAGCCAGCCTCATCAAAATAACTCCTAAATTGAAAAGCCGTCCGTCATCGCGCTGAACTTCAGGAAGCTGCAATGAGGACGGTCAGGTTGAAATTTATGATTGCAGGATTGTCTCTTCTCCGATGAATTGAAGCATAGCCTTCTCAGGAAGCGCGGAGAGTCTAGCACAGGCGCAAAAAGCCGAACAAGTTAGCGAAAAACGCAAAAACATAACCGTTCATTCTGGGAGCGCGCGCGTCCTCGCGGCCGGCCTTGCCCAATACGCCTTTTCCATCGCAGGTAGCTATTTGCGGAAGTCAGCGCGCGGGGGCGCGTGCGCTCCCAGAACCGCGGCGCGCCACAACCTGACCGGACCGTTCGTCGTGGCGCTGGCAAGCGTCTGGCCATCCGGCGAAAAGGCTACGCTGTTGACCTGATCCAGGTGGTCTCTGAGCGCGATCAATTCCTGCCCACTGGCCGGGTCCCACAAACGAATGACGCCGTCGCCGCTGCCCGTCGCCAGACGTTTGCCGTCCGGCGAAAAGGCCAGCGCGCGGACGTGGCCGGCGCTGCCCGTGAGCGTAGCCACTTCGCGGCCGGTCGCCAGTTCCCACAACTTCACTGTCGTGTCGGCGCTTCCGGCGGCGAGCAGTTTGCCGTCGGGAGAAACGGCCACGCTCATGACCGGCTTGACCTGGCCGGAAAATGTCGCGAGTTCTTTTCCCGTCGCCGCGTCCCACAGCTTGACGGTCTTGTCGTAACTACCGGTCACAATGCGGCGGCCGTCCGGCGTGAAAGCGGCAGCCATCGTCACTGGATGGGCATGACCTCTGAGCGCGAGCAGTTCGCGCCGCGTAGTCAGGTCCCAGACCCGCGCCGTTTGATCCTGCCCGCTGGAAACCAGCTTGCGGCCATCCGGCGAAAAAGCAACGGCCGTCAGGGTTCCGGTGTGTCCGCTGAGCGCGAACAATTCCTTACCGGAAGCGGCGTCCCAGAGTCGAACTGTTCTGTCCTGGCTGACGGTGGCGATGGTTCGTCCGTCGGGCGAAAAATCGAAGTCGGTGATGGCGCCCGCGTGTCCCTGGCAACGAAAGAGTTCACGGCCAGACTGCGCGTCGCGGATGGCAAGAGTTGTGCTTTCCCCAGTCGCTATCCGGCGCCCATCCGGCGAAAAGGCGATGCGATTGAAAATTGATCTGCCGTTACGAATCACGGTCAATTCCGTCGCGGCGCCGATGTCCCACACTTTGGCCGTGAAGTCCATCGCTCCCGTCACCAGGCTCCGGCCATCCGGCGAAAAAGCCGTCGCGTAGATTTCGGCTCGATGGCCTTTCAAAGTCGCAAGCTCCTGCCGCGTCTCAACGTCCCAAAGTTTCGCGGTGCGGTCTTCGCAAGCGGAGGCGATATATCGTCCATCGGGCGCAAACGCGACAGCGCGAATTCTGGCATTGTGGCCTCTCAACGTGGCAATTTCGCGGCGGCTGGCGACATCCCACAACTTAACCACGTTGGCCGCGCCCGTCACCAGCGTTTTCCCATCGGGAGAAAAAGCCAATGACCATGTGGCGTCAAGCTCGAAAGCGCCGATCTCCTCGCCGGTAACGGGCCGCCAAAGTCTGACCATCAACACGCTTCTTCCAGGCGTTGGGCTACCCACGCCGCCCGTCGCCAACAGCTTGCCATCGGGCGAGAACGCCACAGCCTTTATCACCCCTGATCCAGTCCTGATCGTCAACCGCTCACGGCCTGTGGCCGCGTCCCATAGCTTCACGGTCTCATCATCGCTGCCCGTCGCAATAGTTTTTCCATCGGGCGAAAAGGCGATGGAAGTCACTCTGCTCCTGTGCCCACTGAGAACCAGCGATTCCCTGCCTGAAGCCACATTCCACAATCTGGCCACGCGGTCGTTGAAGGCGCCGGCCAGTTTCGCGCCATCGGGCGAAAATGCGATGGACCAGGGCAAGGCCCCGGCGCCCTTCAATACTTTGATCAAACCGCCTGTGGCCGCGTCCCAAAGCTTGATGGAATCATCATCTTCGCTGTGACCGGTGGCGATCATTTTGCCGTCGGGCGAGTAGGCCACCGACCAGACTTCGGCTCGATGCTGCAAACTCATCCGCTCGCCGTTGTGGCGCAGCAATCGCCAGAGGTAATACCACTCGAAGCCGCGCAAATCCGGCTCGCCGTTTTTCGGGATGTGGTTGTTGACCACCTGGCTCAATCCCGCGATGTTCGCCATCTCCCAATGCTGCGCGCCCAGATGCATCTCCGCCGCGTAAGCCAACCGGCGGTACGAAGCTTCGCCGGCCTCGGCGCGCTGGCGGGACTCGTCGGCAAGCTGTTGTTGTTTGATCGTCTCGGCGGTCAACGATTCGGCCAGCAGTCGTTGGCGATTCGCGTCGGCGGCGCTGGCTTCGGCGAACGATTGTTGTTTGCGCGCTTCTTCGGCCTGCGTTTCGGCGACGGCGCGCTGGCGCAGCGCCTCTTGCGCGTGCGATTCGGCTTTGGCGCGCTCGGAGCGCGCGATGCGCGATTGGTTGGCGGTGGCGATGACGCCGCCCAGCAGAGTCAGGAATACCAGCGCGGCGGCGGCGATGGGCGCGCGCTGTCGCCGCGCGAGCTTGCGAATGCGGTAGCCCAAAGTGGGATTGCGCGCCGCGATTGGTTGGTGCGTCAGGTGGCGGTTGATGTCCTCGCTCAATTGTTCGACGCTGCGGTAACGGCGGCTTACGTCCTTGTTGAGCGCGGTCAGCGCGATGGTGTCGAGATCGCCGCGCAGTCGCGAACGCAACTTATCCATACTGCCTTCCGGGCCGCCTTCGGGAATGCGCTCGGTTGGCGCTCCGTTGCTGCGCGTCACAGCCGCGCTCGGCGCTACGGCTTCCTGTTCGGTGACCGCGCGAATGACTTCAGGCAAAGCATGGGATTTGAGTTGATACGGATAAACGCCGGCCAGCAGTTCATAGAGCACGACGCCGAGGCTATAAACATCGCTGGCCGTCGTGATGGCCTCGCCGAGCGCCTGTTCAGGGCTGGCGTATTCCGGCGTCATCAGATGCGCGCCTGTGGTCAGGTTCTGCGTCCTGAACGGCTCATCCACCAGATCGGGTTTGATGAGTTTGGCGATGCCGAAATCCAGCAACTTCACTTTGCCGTCTGCGGTAACGAGTATGTTCGACGGCTTCAGATCGCGATGGATGACCAGCGCCTGATGCGCGTATTGAACAGCCGCGCAAACCTCGCGGAAAAGTTGCAGCCGTTCCGTAATTGACAAACGCTGCTTGCGGCAATAATCGGTGATGGGCCGACCTTCGATGTATTCCATCACGACGTAAGGCAAACCCTGCTCCGATGTGCCTCCGTCCAGCAAGCGGGCGATGTTCGGATGATCGAGGTTGGCCAGAATTTGCCGCTCGCGGCGGAAGCGTTTGATCAATTGCGTGTTGTGCGGGCTTGTCCACACCAGCTTGATCGCCACATCTTTGCGATACTCGACGTCGGCTCGCACGGCTTTGTAGACCACGCCCATGCCGCCGCGCCCGATTTCGCTGAGAATGCGGTACGGGCCGATCATCTGGCCTGTGGCGTCTGAGGGATGAGCCACCGGCAACAACGTTTCGATGGCGGCCTGGGGAGGGGCTTCGATGAAGTCGTCAGCCTGCCGATGCGCGTTGAGCAACGATTCGAGTTCGCGCCGCAAAGCGTCGTCGCCGTCGCACACGCGATTGAGAAAAGACGGGATTTCCGCCGGGTCGAGTTCCAGCGCCTCGTCCAGCAATTGATCCACCTGCCGCCAGCGTTCGGGAGTAATTTCAGCGGACATAGAACTACCTCTGGCTGAGTTCACGATACAACCAGGCCTTGGCTTTCAGCCAATCGCGTTTGACCGTGATGGCCGAAAGCTCCAGAACCTCCGCGGTCTCTTCGACGCTCAACCCGCCAAAATAGCGCAACTCCACAATCCGGCCCTTGCGTTCATCCAGAGCCGCCAGGCGGTTGAGCGCTTCGTCCAGAGCCAGAACTTCTATTTGATCTTCGTGGCTGATCGCCAGGTTGTCATCGAGCGTGACTTGCTGCGCCTCGCCGCCGCGTTTGGCGTATTGGCGGGAGCGAGCGTGATCTACCAGCACGTGGCGCATGACCTGAGCCGCGACGCCGAAAAAATGCGCGCGGTTCTGCCATTCGGCCTGCCCCTGCCCCACCAACCGCAGATAGGCTTCATTGACCAGCGCCGTAGTTTGAAGAGTGTGATTGCGACGTTCGCGCGACATATAGCGCTTCGCCAACCGATGCAGTTCGTCGTAAATGATCGGCATCAGTTGATCGAGCGCCGTCTCGTCGCCATTTCGCCAATTGACGAGCAGTTGTGTGACATTCTCAGGCATAGGGGCAACGTCTCAGGAATCCGTCGTTCGGAAAATATCCTTGAGAGTTGGCGGCAGGATTATACCGATGGCGCTTACCCAAAGCTAATCTTCAGAGCGCGAAAAAAGCGACCTATGCCGATGGTTTTTGAAGAGTTTGCCAAATCCCCACAACGGCAGTTGGGGGATTATTCAAGTCCAACCTAACGGGACGCGGCGACTTCTATTGAATCCCCACAACGGCAGTTGGGGGATTGTTCAAGTCCGGCCTTTGGACTCTGTAAGTTTCTACATCGCCAGAGTCAGGAAGGCTGGACCTTAACGATCCCCCAACTGCCGTTGGGGGGATTCAAGGGAAGCTTTGGCCTGTTGTGTAGGCCGGACCTTAACGATCCCCCAACTGCCGTTGGGGGGATTCAGATCGTCTGCACAGGTCGAAAAAAGTTGAATTCGGGTGATACGACTTTTCTACGGCTCCCGCTTTATTGAGTGGAGGCGGTAAACCGACCAGACAAGGAGAAAATATGACAGCCCCAAACCTCTTCACCAAAAGGCATCTCGTCGCCGCCTTTGCCATCTTGACCGCGTTCATCGGTCTTTTGTTCTTCCCGGCACCGGCGACGCGCGGTCAGCAGCTCAATCCGGCCAATCCGGCGCCTGCCGCATCGCAACCGGAGATGGTGTTGTTACAAGGCCATCGCCGGCCCATCTCGAAAATTACCTTTCTGCCCGGTCAAAAAATCGTGGCCAGCGTGGGCGAGGACGACCGATTGATCTTCTGGGAAATCGCGAGTGGGGAACCCGTCCGAATAATTCAGGTTCCGGAGTTCGCGCATCTGGACGAGATCGGGTTTTCCGGCGACGGCCTCAAAATCGAATTCGCAAACTCCGGCGGAGGGCGAATGGCTTACGACTTGAAAAGCGGAAAACCTGTCGCTGACCTGGCCGCTCTTTGCCCCGAAGGATCTGAACCGAAAAAGATCGCGCCGAATGGGAGATTCGCCGTGTGCGCGAAAAGGCTCGGCTCGTCGGGCGAAATACAGGATGATTCCGGCCATTTCCTGTGGGATATAACAAACCAGAGGCAGCTTTCTCTGATCGAAGAAAAGCCATCGAATTGGCCATTTTTCCAATTTTCTCAAGACAGCCGTTTTCTTGCTGTCAGTCAGGGAGAAATGCTCCGAATCCTGAATGTCTTGTCGGGCGCGACGATACGAAAATTTCAGGGGTTGGATTTGGCCGGGTTTTCCGCCGACGGCCGGAGTCTCTACCTTTCGACGCCTCCCGCCGGAGACTGCGGTTGCGACGGGCAACAGTCAAATGACCGGTCAGACCTGGCGGTCGGCGGCGCAATCGAAATCTGGGACCTGGCGTCAGCGAAGCTGAAACGCCGTCTGACAGGCCGGCAACTGCTCGGTTTTTCGCCCGATGGCAAAACGGTTCTGCTGCGCCGAAAGCGCGCCAATCCGCAATCCGAGACGCTCGAATTCTGGGACGAGGAAATGGCCGCGATGAAACAACAAATCTCCGGCGCGTTTCGCGCTTTCCGCTTCTCGCCCGACGGTCGAATGGCGATCCTGGAAGCGGAGCCTGGCGAACGGGACGAGATCAATCGCGACATTTCGCTCTACGATTGGCAGGCGGGAGCGAAGAAAGCGCAATTGTGGGAAGACAAGCCGGACATCGTCCAATACGCCTTTTCCGCCGATGGTTCGACCATCACGACGGTCAGCCTGAGCGGAGTCGCCAAATTGCGCGATGGCCAATCGGGCGCGACACTGAAAACGCTGCGGCTCGCGCCGCCGCCGTCGCGCGAAGCGGGCGAATCGCAAGGCGCCGGGCCGTTCTTTTCCTTTGATCCCGTGCGCCGGAACTTCAACGTCGTGATCTCGAACGATGGGCAGATCATTTGCGGAGCGCAGGAGACACAGGTTCTCATCGCGGACCTGAGAACCTCCCGCGTGATTCGCACGACCGAAGGAATGCGCCAAGCGCACAATAGCGCTTTTCTCTTCCTTCAGGCGGGCGCCGAACAATTGGTGGCTCAGACAGCGGCTGATCTGCCGGTGGTCATCTGGAATTTGAAAACCCTGCAAGCGCAACCGGCGCCGAGGCCTCCATCCGATCCGGCGCAAGAGAAGTCCGGCGACGGCGAGCAGTATGTGGAGCTATCGCCCGGCGGCAAGCTGCGCGCCGAGCGGAGCAAGGACAAAAAGTCCGTGGCGATTGTTGACGCCGCGACCAACAAACAGCTTCGCCTGTTGCAGGGCCATAGCGGGCTGATCACTGAAATGACCTTCTCCCCGGACGGAAAGACGTTGCTGACCAAAAGCGGTTTTCCCTCGATGGGGATTGATGAAAAAGCGATGCTGTTGTTTTCCACCATGATGGCCAATGAAAAAGAGAAAGAGAATATTGATCAGAAACTGGAAGCGATACGCGGCGACCGGACTTTCAGATTGTGGGATGTGGAATCGGGAGAGATGAAACGGACGTTTCAATTCAAAGGCGATCTACACGAAGCGAAGTTTCTCGGCGACGGCGGGCAGGTTGTCACGCTACACACTGAGGAACCCGCCGATCAAAATACTCCGGGACAAACGATCGCCACGGTGTGGGATTCGCTGACCGGGAAAACCGTCAACACCATCAAGGCCGAGCCGGGATTCACGCTGACGCTCTCGCCCGACGGTTCGCTGACAATCAGTCATAACCGGCAACAGATGTCGGCGCTGGAGACGCGCACGG
>WBZR01000482.1_pt1:62500-64334 | contig 64334 bp, 43 predicted proteins | sample 5204231 | NCBI WGS metagenome assembly WBZR01 (sample SAMN12412403, study PRJNA552823) | activated sludge metagenome | isolation source: activated sludge from anammox sidestream of wastewater treatment plant... | place: USA: Virginia | collected 2017-08 | reverse complement strand
AATGGGCGAACAGCCCAACCCTTGGGACCTTCTCCAGCCCCAGGATGTGACGAGCCGACATCGAGGTGCCAAACCTCCCCGTCGATATGAGCTCTTGGGGGAGATCAGCCTGTTATCCCCGGAGTACCTTTTATCCTTTGAGCGATGGCCCTTCCATACGGAACCACCGGATCACTTTAGCCAACTTTCGTTCCTGTTCGGCCCGTCGGCCTCTCAGTCAAGCACCCTTATACTAATACGCTCTACGCATGATTACCGTCCATGCTGAGGGTACCTTTGCAAGCCTCCGTTACTCTTTTGGAGGCGACCACCCCAGTCAAACTACCCACCACACAATGTCCTGGTTGCCCAGTTAGAATCTAAATTTACAAAGGGTGGTATTTCAACGTCGACTCCACCAACACTAGCGTGCCAGCTTCTTAGTCTCCCACCTATCCTACACATCATAAATCCAAACCCAATGTGAAGCTATAGTAAAGGTTCACGGGGTCTTTCCGTCCCGTTGCGGGTAATCGGCATCTTCACCGATACTTCAATTTCACCGAGCTCGTGGCTGAGACAGTACCCAGATCGTTACACCATTCGTGCAGGTCGGAACTTACCCGACAAGGAATTTCGCTACCTTAGGACCGTTATAGTTACGGCCGCCGTTTACCGGGGCTTCAATTAAGAGCTTCGCCTTGCGACTAACCCCCTCTCTTAACCTTCCGGCACCGGGCAGGTGTCAGACCCTATACTTCATCTTTCGATTTCGCAGAGTCCTGTGTTTTTGTTAAACAGTCGCCTGGGCCACTTCACTGCGCCTTCATTATTCATGAAGGGTCTCTTCTCCCGAAGTTACGAGACCATTTTGCCTAGTTCCTTAGCCACGAATCACTCGAGCGCCTGAGGATACTCTCCTCGACTACCTGTGTCGGTTTACGGTACGAGCTGTATATACCTATCGCTTAGAGGTTTTTCTCGGAAGCATGCTTACTGTAATTATCACCTCACCCTCGCAGGTTCAGTGTACTATCGGGTCTCAGCTCTAACTGCGGATTTGCCTGCAGTCTTCAACACCTAATCCCTTCAACGCACTATTCCGTCAGTGCGCATACATTACGCGACTCCGTCGCCCCATCGCAGTATATACAGGTACGGGAATATTAACCCGTTTTCCATCGAATTCGCCTCGCGGCTACTCCTTAGGACCCGACTAACCCTGATCTGATTACCATAGATCGAGGAAACCTTAGTCTTACGGCGTGAAGGTTTCTCACCTTCATTATCGTTACTTATGCCTACATTTGCTTTTCTAAACGCTCCAGACAACCTCACAATTATCCTTCTCCGCTGTTTAGAATGCTCCCCTACCACTCGTATCTCCTGATACAAATCCAAAACTTCGGGACAGTGTTTGATGCCCGATTATTTTCCGCGCAAGAACGCTCGACTAGTGAGCTGTTACGCACTCTTTAAATGAATTGCTGCTTCCAAGCAAACATCCTAGCTGTCTTAGCATCCTCACATCGTTTATCCAACTTAACACTGACTTAGGGCCCTTAGTTGTTGGTCTGGGTTGTTCCCCTCTCGGCGTGTGACCTTAGCACCCCACGCCTCACTGCTGGTACTCCATTGTGGCATTCGGAGTTCATCAGGGGTTGGTAGGCGGTGAAGCCCCCTAGCCCTATTGGTAGCTCTACCTCCACAACAGATTGCCCAACGCTGCACCTAAATGCATTTCGGGGAGTACGAGCTATCTCCAGGTTTGATTAGCCTTTCACCCCTACCCACAGCTCATCCGAAAACTTTTCAACGTTTACCGGTTCGGTCCTCCAGTGGGAGACTATCCCAC
>WBZR01000482.1_pt1:0-57500 | contig 64334 bp, 43 predicted proteins | sample 5204231 | NCBI WGS metagenome assembly WBZR01 (sample SAMN12412403, study PRJNA552823) | activated sludge metagenome | isolation source: activated sludge from anammox sidestream of wastewater treatment plant... | place: USA: Virginia | collected 2017-08 | reverse complement strand
CCATTGCCGGAACAACTTCATTGTTGTTGATGGTATTCATTGCCGCTTCATACTTTTCAGAAAGCGTTTTTCTTTCCTCTGCTGAATAATGAGCTGTCTGGCGTTTTCCTTGCGACCAGTCGAAATCGTCGTGTGCGGTCTTTTTAACAGGTGCTTTTGTCTGTGGTTTTTCTGCAACCTCCTCAGAGGCTACCGGAGCATTTGAAGTCTGCTCAACTTCTTGATTTTCAAGATTCTCTAGTTCGTGCATGAAGTAGAATCAGGTTTAAAAGGTTAAGAAATATTTTTAGCGGTGCAAAGGTACAACTTTCTTATTGAAAATAAAAGTTTTATGTATATTTTTCATTAAAATAATTTCATTAATGAAAGGTGTATATAAATTTGTAGTGTGCTAAATGATTTGATAGACTGGCATACTTAATTTTGTGTTTATTCAACATTTTATCAAAGGTCAATACTGTTCACTTTAGTAGTTAAGCAAGCTATCAAACAGTTTTCTGTATATTTGCACAAAAAAATTTCACAAATGAATATTCTGATACTCGGAAGTGGTGGTCGTGAACATGCATTGGCACACCAAATAGCCAAAAGCCCACTTTGTACCAAGCTTTTCGTTGCGCCCGGCAACGGTGGCACAAATGAAATAGCAGTGAATGTTCCGCTGGCAATAAATGATTTTGAAAAAATAGCTGATTTTGCTCTAACAACCGATGTACAACTCATTATAGTAGGTCCCGAAGAACCTTTGGTAAATGGTATTGTCAATTATTTCAAAGAAAATGAAGCTTTACAAAGGATTGCCATCCTAGGTCCTGATAAAACAGGTGCACAACTCGAAGGCTCGAAAGCATGGGCAAAATCTTTTATGGCATCTGAAGGTATCCCTACTGCTGCTTACAGAGAATTCACAAACAAAACCCGTAACGAAGGAATTCATTACCTTGATAACTGTAACCTGCCTATAGTATTGAAAGCGGATGGATTAGCTGCCGGTAAAGGTGTCATTATTACGAGTGACCGTGATGAGGCAAAAGAAAATTTCAACGCTATGTTGGATGGTATGTTTGGCCATGCCGGAAACACAATTGTAATAGAACAATTTCTCGCAGGTATTGAGTTTTCGATGTTTGTTATTACTGATGGAAAAGATTATATATTATTGCCGGAGGCAAAAGATTATAAGAGAATTGGCGAAGGCGATACCGGCCCAAACACCGGTGGTATGGGTGCAGTATCTCCTGTCCCTTTCCTGGATGATGTATTGGCTGAAAAAGTGCATACCCAGATCATCAAACCTACCTTGAACGGCTTACAAAAGAGAAATATCGACTACCGTGGATTTATATTCTTTGGTCTGATAAATGTAAATGGTGATCCGTTTGTAATTGAATATAACTGCAGAATGGGTGACCCTGAGACGGAAGTAGTGATACCACGCATAAAGAGTGATTTGGTCCCATTGTTCTTAGGTGCTGCCAATGGCCACCTGCCACCAGAGCTCCCTGAAGTAACCCACGAAACAGCAGCAACGATTATGTTAGTGGCACAAGGATATCCAGGACCATACAAAAAAGGAAATCCGATAACAGGTACTGAGCTTGTGCATGAAAGTTTGGTGTTCCATGCCGGTACTTTACTCAATGAAACTTTACAAACTAATGGCGGCCGTGTTATGGCACTTACCTCATTTGGTATGAATATTCAGGATGCTATAAATAAGTCGCTTAAAGCAGCTGAACTTGTACATTTTGAAGGAAAGAATTACAGAAAGGATATTGGTAAAGATTTATTGATTTTCGAAAAATAATAAGCGGTCTAAGTAATGAAGTTTAACATTCTTGACATCAGCAGAGCAATCAATGGGCGGTTTTTAGGCAGCCATGATGAGGATGTTATAGAATTTTTGTCAACCGACAGCCGCAATGTAATATTCGAAGAACAAACATTATTTATTGCATTGCCGGGCTCCAGGAAAAACGGGCATGATTTCATTGATGAATTAAAGACTCGAGGTGTTCGAAATTTTTTGGTGTCAGACCAAAGATATGTTATTGCTAAGGACAAGTATAATTATATTGTAGTTCCAAACACGATCGTAGCATTACAATCACTTGCAGCATTTCACCGTTCACGATTTAGTTATCCGGTTATGGGTATTACAGGTAGCAACGGCAAAACTATTGTAAAAGAATGGCTGGCTCAGCTGCTGAGCAAACATTTCAGAATAGTCCGCAGCCCAAAGAGCTACAACAGCCAGATAGGTGTGCCACTCTCAGTATGGCAAATGAACACTGAACACAACCTCGCTATTTTTGAAGCAGGTATCTCTCAGAAAGGTGAAATGCAGGCTCTTGAAAAAATAATAAAACCTGATATCGGTATTTTTACTTATCTTGGGGATGCCCACAGTGCAGGGTTCTATGATGCTGAAGAAAAACTAATCGAAAAACTTCTTTTATTCGAACACGCTAAAGTCTTGATTTATTGTGCTGACCAGCTACTACCTGATACGATAATCCGACAGAAATTTAACGGCAAATTACTTGCTTGGTCACTTGAAGGAAATGCACCCATTCAATTTATAAAAACACAAGGAAATTCTGTCATCACACTTACTGCAATTTTTCCTGATACCAGGTTCGAGACCAATATCCCGTTTCAAGATAATGCTTCTATTACTAACCTTTGTCATGCTATAGTAGCTGCATATTCCTTAGGTATCATGCCCGAACAAATCAAGGATGAAGTAACCCAGCTGGCTTCTGTGGCCATGAGACTTGAATTGAAAGAAGGGATTAATAATTGTCTGCTGATAGATGATACATACAATGCAGACTATGATTCACTCAAGATAGCCTTACAGTTTTTGCACCAGCAAAGTCAAAAAAAAATTCATACGCTGATACTTTCCGATCTGTTGGAGTCTGAAAAAACTACCACAGATATGTACAGGAAGGTGGCCAACCTGGTAAATAAATATGCGTTAGACAAAATCATCACCATTGGTGAAAAATCTTCGGTCCTCACCAATCTACTCTCCGACCGCATTGCTTACAGACATTTTAAATCTACAAAAGCTTTTATACAACATTTCCATAGCTCGGACTTTAACTCTGAAGCCATTTTAATCAAAGGTGCCAGGCATTTTCAATTTGAGAAAATTGTACACAGCTTGTCAAAAAATTCACACAGAACTGTACTTGAAATAAATTTATCAGCACTTATTCACAATCTGAATGTCTATGCTTCTTTGCTAAGACCAGGCGTGAAGATAATGGCCATGGTGAAGGCCTCGGCATACGGTGCAGGCAGTGATGAGGTAGCCAAACTGCTGCAATATCATAAGGTTGACTACCTTTGTGTCGCTTACCCGGACGAAGGTGTAGAGCTGCGCAAAACTGGTGTTACTTTACCGGTAATGGTGCTCAACCCTGATGAATCAACACTTGAGGTCACCTTTAAATACAATCTTGAACCTGAAATATACAGCCCGGGTATTCTGCAATCATTAATAGGGCAAATGTCATCCGGAGTTACCGCCCTGGGTGTACATATCAAGTTAGATACAGGAATGAATAGGCTCGGATTTTCGGAGTCAGATATTGATTATCTGATTGAATTATTGCACCAGCATCAGAATATTGTCGTGAAAAGCATTTTTACACATCTGGCAGCAAGTGAAGACCCGTCACAGGACGAGTACACGCATAAGCAGGCAACGAGATTCAGACAAATGGCCGGCAAAATATCAGCAGAACTCAATATTTCGCCCATCATGCACATACTGAATTCTTCTGGTATTGGTCGGTTTCAGGAATATCAAATGGATATGGTAAGGCTGGGTATAGGCCTGTATGGTTATGATTCGAATGGAGATGTGAGCAGATTATTGCGCAGTGTGCATTCATTCAAAGCTAGTATTTCGCAGATAAAAACGGTATTCGCCAACGAAACAATAGGATACGGACGCAAAGGTATTGTCACAAAGACATCAAAAATTGCCACCATAAGTGTGGGGTATGCAGACGGATTCAGGCGTATGCTTGGTAATGGGAATTACAGTGTACTCATCAACCAAACAAAGGTGCCCACCATCGGGAATGTGTGTATGGATATGGCAATGATAGACATCACAGATCTGAAAAATGTACGAGAAGGCGATGAAGTAATCATTTTTGGTGAAGACCTGCCGGTAACAGAGATGGCAAAAACATTACAGACAATACCTTATGAAGTATTTACCGGAATTTCACCACGAGTCAAGCGCATATATTATCAGGATTGAGATGTAAAAAGCATCAAAGAATCTTAAATATTTCTAAAGGTTATGAGTATTTATAACTTTCGAATAAAATAATTTTAATTTTGCCCAAATAAATTAATAAACCATCTAACATGAAATCAAGATTTCTGATTGGCCTGTTGGTTCTGCTAGCAGGTTTTGCATTTGGCCAGAAAGACCAAAGAGTATTGTTTACAGTGAAAAACCAACCTGTAACAGTTGATGAATTTCTTTATATTTATACAAAAAACAATGGTGAAAAAGCCGATTTTAACAAAAAATCACTCCAGGAAAATCTAGACTTGTATAAAAATTTCAAACTGAAGGTACAATACGCAAAGGACCAAAAGCTTGATACCCTACCTTCTATAAAAACAGAATTAGCCGGGTACAGAAAACAACTTGCCGACTCATACTTGATGGATAAAGAAGTGACAGACAAACTCATCAAAGAAGCTTACGAACGGTCGAAAAAAGATGTTCATATAAGCCACATTCTAAAAACACTGCCCGAAAACGCCACACCGGAAGACACGCTGAAGGCTTTCAACGAGATATCAGAAATAAGAGCACAATTGATAAAAGGAGCTGACTTCAACAAAATAGCTGTTGAAAAAAGTGATGATAAAACCGCCAAAGACAATAAAGGCGATCTTGGTTTTTTCACGGCCTTGTTTCCTAACGGATTCTATAATGTAGAGACAGCTATATACAAGATGAAACCCGGAGAAATAACTGCACCTATACGCACCCCGCTTGGATATCACCTATTTAAGCTCAATGAAGTACGGGACGCCCGAGGCGAAATAGAAGTAGCACATATACTCATAAGAACACCTAAAGACGACCCGAATAACGCTCGAAGTAAAATGAAAATCGACTCGATATACCAGTTGTTGCAAAAGGGTGAAAACTATGAAGATATGGCCGAACAATTCTCTGAAGATAAAGCATCATCCATCAAAGGTGGCTATATCGGATTTTTTGGAATTAACCACTATGAAAAACCTTTTGAAGATGCCGCTTTTGGTCTGAAAAAAGACGGCGAATACAGTTCACCAATACAGACTACTGCAGGCTGGCATATCATCAAACGAATAAGTGCAAGACCTGTTGGAGATTTTGAAACCGAGAAAAGACGGATAGAGCCAAAGGTGAAGCGCGATCAAAGATTTACAGAAGCAAAGGAAGCATTACTGGTAAAAATCAAAAAACAATGTGGTCTTAAGGAAGATGATAAAGCAATGAGTGCCTTCATTCAGTCTGTAGATGATAAATTCTTTGCCAATGACTGGAAGGCTCCGGCACAAAATCGGGACAAAGTATTGTACTCACTCGATAATGGCACCAAGCTAACCATCGGAGCATTTGAAGACTACCTCAAGGATTTTACACGCAAGAGGATGAGTATGAAACAAACCCATACCGTCGAAACCGCAATCCGTTCTATGTATAACGATGAGCTAAGCACAGCATTATTTAAATACGAAGAAGGCAAACTAGAACAAAAATATCCGGATTTTAAATCGCTGATGCGTGAATACGAAGAAGGTACGCTCTTGTTTGCGGCATCAGAAAAAATGGTTTGGAAAAAAGCATCTGAAGATTCTACTGGTTTAAAAAATTATTTCGACAAAAACCTGAAAGGAAAATACCGCTGGGATAGAAGAGTGATTGCAGATGTCGTAACAATAAGAATAGGTGGCGAACCCGAAGCCATGAAGGTAGCCGAATATTTCCAAAATCATACAAGAGAAGAGGTTGAACAAAAATTTAACACCGAAAAAAAGAATATCGTCACAGAAGAAAAAACCTACGAGTTTGGTAAGAATCCGATAGTCGATAAAATGTCGTGGACCAAAGGCGAAATGTCAAAAGTAGAAAAAGACGAAAAAACCAAGGCTTACTATATTATAAAAATTAAAGAAGTGTTGGCACCTGCTGATAAAACACTTGAAGAATCGCGTGGATATGCAGTAGCAGAATATGGTGATTACCTTGAAAAGGCCTGGGTAGCTGAGCTTCAAAAATCCATTCCTGCTAAAGTAGATACCAAAGTATTTGAATCACTCGTAAAAAAATGATAAAGATATATCGGTATCTTTGTCTATGATAAGGAGTATTCTACATTATTGCAATTGGCAAAAGCCTGTATTTATTATGTTGTGGGCGACCGTATCGGCCGCAATGCTTAGCTGTACTTCAAAAAAGGAACAAATATTGGCTAAGGTATATGATGATTATCTGTACCTATCAGATGTCAATGGCATTTTTCAAAATAACATGACTCCCGAAGACAGTACTAAACTTCTTGATCTGTATGTCGATGACTGGGTAAGGAACAAATTATTTGAGAACGAAGCACTCAAAAGGATTTCTAATCATGACCAAATAGAAAAACAGGTGAAAGAATATCGTTCATCGCTCATCAATTTTGCATACCAAAATCTTATTGTAAAAGAAAGACTCGATACTATACTTGACGAGGAATCACTTTCAAAATTTTATGAAGACAATAAAGAAGGATTCCGACTTGATAATGATGTGATGCGATGCTTTTTTGTTAAAGTCCCAAAAGCAAAAGTCAATAAGGTAACTTTTGAAAAAATATGGGATAAAGCAAAGCCCGGAGCTACAGAAGAATTGCTACAAATATGTTCAAAAGAAGCTACCCTGTATATGCTCGAAGACACAGTGTGGAACAATGCCGATGAGATATTCCTTCAGATACCTAAGCAAAGCCTAAAAGGCAAAGAATATTCCGATATCACCAAGTTTCGGACTGAAGATGATGAATATTTTTATTACCTACAGATATTCAAATACCTGCAAAAAGGAGAAACAGCACCATACAGTTATGCACGTAAAAGGATAACAGATATATTTTTGCTACAACGAAAAAAAGAAATCGTAGAGCAAGCAAAGGATAAAATACTTGAAAAAGAATCCAGAAAACACAATTTCTCCATTTATACCGACCGCTTGAAAATTAAATCAGAAAATAAATAGTAATTTCGCGTCTCATATCCGGATTTAGGGTATCAACAACGTTATAATAAAATACTCAGCACAACAATTAATATGGTTAAGTTTATTGCATTCCTATTATCATTCTCCTCTGTTATTGTACTAAATGGTCAGAACCTATTAGACAAAGTAGTAGCAACTGTAGGCGGAGAACCAATTTTACTATCCGAAATCGAACAACAATATTCTTACCTCAAAGAAGGAAAAGCCAAAGTACCGGAATCTGCCAGATGTGAGATTCTTGAAAATATGATTGTACAAAATCTCTTGCTCAATCAGGCAAAACTGGATAGTATCGTTGCTACAGATCAGGAAATAGATGCTGAAGTAAATGCCAGAATCGAAGAGATACTGCGCTACATGGGTAATGACGAAAGCCAGTTTGAAGATTATTATGGCAAAAATGTGTCGGAAGTGCGCAATCAGATGCACGACCCTATCCAACAACAAATACTTACCAGAAAAATGCGTCAGGAGATAATGTCTAAAATAAGCATTACGCCATCTGAGGTCAAAGCTTATTTCAACAAAATCCCTAAAGACTCACTACCGTATCTCAGTTCAGAAGTTGAGTTGGCAGAAATAGTATATAAGCCTAAAGTAAATGTTGCACAGAAGAAGGTAGCATTTGATAAAATCACAGATATTAGAAGCCGCATAACACAGTCTGGCGAAGATTTTGCAAAATTGGCTGAAAAATATTCTCAAGATCCGGGTTCGGCACGTAACGGAGGCGACCTTGGTCTTGTAAAACGAGGTACGTTTGTACCAGAGTTTGAAGCTGCGGCCTACAACCTTGATAAAGATGAAGTCTCACCCGTCATAGAAACAGAATATGGGTTCCATATTATTAAAATGATAGAAAGGCGTGGTAATAACATTAGATGCAGACACATTCTCATCAAACCTGAAATAACACCTGAAGACCTCCAGAAAGCAAAACATGAACTGGATAGCATCCGCCATCTGATAGTAATTGATTCAATAAGTTTCTCAGCAGCGGTAAAAAAGTTTTCAAATAGTAAGGAATACAGTTATGACAACAACGGACTCCTTTCCAATCCAAAAACAGGAACCACCTATTTCGAAATCGGTGATCTGGATTCGGATGTATATTTTGCACAAGATAAACTCAAACCGGGAGAAATATCGGCTCCAATTGAAAAGAAAGACCAAAGCGGTGAGACGAGTTATGTCATCATCAAGCTATTAAGCCGGTCTGCACCACATAAAGCCAACATCGAGCAAGATTATAAGAAAATAGCAGAAGTAGCATTGGAACACAAAAGGAATGCCTCACTTGTCAAATGGCTTAAAGACCACCTCGATCAAACTAGAATAGAAATTGACAAAGAATATAATTCCTGTGGTCTGCAACAGAAGTGGGAAACCATGCCTAAGTAAAAATTACGAGCAATAACATTAAAACCGACAAATTGTCAGCCTTATTGCAGGTGGCATGCAGTTTGACCTGTTGCTCATAAAGTAATAATTATGAGTACACATAAAGGTTCCATTTCTGTTCAGACAGAAAATATTTTCCCGATTATTAAAAAATTTCTTTACTCAGACCAGGAAATCTTCCTGCGTGAGCTGATTTCAAATGCCATAGATGCCACCACCAAGCTCAAGATACTTGCATCCAAAGGTGAAATGAAAGGCGAACTTGGCGATCTGGCCATAGAAGTAGCTGTAAACAAAGAAGCAAAAACCATCACCATTACTGACAAAGGTATTGGAATGACTCAGGATGAAGTAGAAAAATACCTCAACCAGGTAGCTTTCTCCAGCGCCCAGGAATTCATCGACAAATTCAAAGAAGATGCTAACATTATTGGCCACTTTGGTCTTGGGTTCTACTCAGCATTTATGGTAGCTAATAAGGTAGAAGTCAATACTCTTTCTTACAAAGAAGGAGCAAAAGCCGTACAATGGAGCTGTGAAGGCGAACCCGAATATTCTATTAGTAGCATAAAGAAGACTACACGCGGTTCAGAGATTATTCTGCATGTATCACCCGATGCTGAGGAGTATCTGGAAGATTCCAAAATACAGGCTTTGCTTGATAAATATTGTAGATTTTTACCGGTAGAAATAAAATTTGGAAAGAAAAAGACCTACGTCACTGACGAAAATGACGAGTCGAAAACCAAAGAAGTAGAAGTTGACAACATCATTAACAACCCAAATCCTCTTTGGGCCAAACAACCTGCAGATCTGACAGATGAAGACTATAAGTCATTTTACAACGAACTTTACCCGTACAGTCAGCCACCACTTTTCTGGATTCATCTCAATATAGATTATCCTTTCAATCTCACAGGCGTATTGTATTTCCCAAAGATAAGCAGTGCCTTGGAGATGCAGAAAAACAAAATTCAGCTGTACAGCAATCAGGTCTATGTAACGGATGATGTAAAAGAAATCGTGCCAGAGTTCTTGACATTGTTACATGGTGTTATTGATTCACCTGATATTCCGCTCAACGTATCAAGAAGTTACCTTCAAAGTGACCACAACGTAAAGAAGATTACCGGCTATATTACTAAAAAAGTTGCTGAAAAACTCCAACAAATATTCGACAAACAAAGGTCAGAATTTGAAGACAAATGGAATGACATCGGTACATTTGTCAAATACGGTATGATTTCTGAGGAAAAATTTTATGAAAAAGCTGTCCATTTCTGTTTGTTGAAAAATGTAGATAATGCATATTTCACCATTGATGCTTACAAAGAAAAAATAAAGGCAAACCAGACTGACAAAAATAATAAACTTGTGGTACTCTATACCAATAGTGCCATAGAACAAGATGTGTACATCCATTCTGCAAAAGCAAAAGCCTATGATGTTCTGTTGCTTGACCAAGTTCTTGACAACCATTTCATCCAGCAGCTTGAATACAAAAATACTGATTTGAAATTCGTACGAGTAGATGCAGACACCGTTGACAAACTAATCGAAAAAGAACAAAGCTTCGAATCAGTTCTAAACACAGAGCAAATAGAAATGCTAACTGAAAAATTCAAGTCCGTATTAAAAGATGAACATGTAGCAGTGACCACAGCAGCCCTGAGTCCTGACGACCAACCTGCCACCATCACCAGACCAGAATTTATGCGCAGAATGAAGGAAATGCAAGCCATGCAAGGCATGAATTTCGGAAATTTCCCAGACAGTTACAATTTGGTCATCAACACCAACCACCCAATATACGCTGAAAAACTATTAATACTCGATAGCGAACAACAAACAGAACTGACCAACTACTTGTACGATCTGGCTTTGCTTAACCAAAATATGTTAAAAGGACCCGAATTAACAAAATTTATTTCGAAAACAATAAAAATGATCTGACAGAACCTATAATTAATCTAAAAAATTGATTGGTAGTCAAAAAGAGTTACCGGCTGATTTCAGCTTGTAACTCTTTTGCTTTCTGTGTAAAGTCATTATCTGTCTGTGCGAGTTCTTCAAGCAAATGAACAGCTTGTTGCTTAGATCCTTCTTTTAAGAAAGCAAGAGCCAGATACCAGGTAGCTTCAGGATAGAATTGTTCAGAATTAATGCGTGCTTTTTTGAAATAATCAATAGCGGTATTTGTTTTTCCGGTTTCTAGATAGCAGATACCTGCATATAAATAAGACTGGCTGTCGGTTGGTAAATCTTTAAGCCTTATTTCAAAAGCTGAAATTGCTTCTTCAAATCTGTTTTGTCCGTATAATACCATTGCCTCGTCAACTGTATCTGTGGTCAGCGAGTCACCTGCAGAACGAGTCTGACTCTCAGGTGGTGGCAGGCGTTTGTAGGCTCCGGCAAATATTTTTTGGCTATTAGAATCTGTAAAATACTGAAACAACAAAGCTGTGAACACCACAATGCCCGTAAAAACCGCAGCCAGTCGAAACCAGTTGGTTTTCTTTGCTGGAACAATATCTTGTTTTTTACCAGAGAAGTTAAGCTTAGATTCGGCTGGCAGATTAGCCACAACACCCTGAAAGCCCCTAATACCATCAACTGCATCAGAGCAAAGTGGACAATCCAGAAGGTGATTTTCAATTTCGAATCGTTTTGTTTCTGTCAAACTACCTGTTAGATATTCAGTGATTTCTTCACGGGACAAACAAGGTCTTACATCAAAAATTTTACTCATCATGTGTTTTTGTGGACAATAGATTTTTTAGGTTCCGTTTACCATTCTGTAGGTGACTTTTAACCGTACTTTCCTGCATTCCGGTAATTTGAGCAATTTCCTTGTAGCTTTTATGTTCGAAAAAAAATAGACTTATACAAGTAGCCTGCTCATTTGCTAATTGTCTCACGGCCCAATGGACCTTATTTGCTTTGAGTTCGTTTTCTCTTATTGTTTCATAATCCGTATCATCAACAAGTTCTGCAACTTCATCAGACAAATGACCAATACGACGTTGCTCCGACTGCTTTTTCCTTAGCCTACTGATGCACGCATTGTAAGTGATACTGTAGATCCAATGGTTGAATCTATGCACATCATGGTTTAAGATATTGAGTGGCAATTTTTCAAAAATCATCATAGTTTCATCTTTAGCCAACTCTGTATCATTCAAGTGCTTAATACATGTACCCAAGACCAGATGCGAATACCTTTTGTACAATGCACCAATAATAGCAGGATCTTGTATCGTTTTATACAATTTTACCAATTCCTCATCAGTAGATGACTCCAGATTCTTCATTTTCTATAAGTGTAATTTAAAGACGCTTAGTGTGCCCAAATTCCATAATATTTTCCAAAAATTTTTTGTTTTTAGATGAAATTTCACAAAATAGGCTGAAAATACCCTATGCAAAGTAAATACAATAATAAAAAAGCCTGCTACGAAAATCGTGCAGGCTATTTTTTTATCTACTAAAATATTTAAGACAAATTAATGCTGTGCCTCAAGTGATGACATTCTCATGTAATGAAGAATATTCTGCACCGAGGTCCGTTCCGGGCTCATTTTTACCTTAGGCAAATGTGTGATACAGCCCATAAGTTCATTATATTCCTTTTGCATACTGCGGTTATTATATATTTCTTCAGCCATAAACTGTACATCTGAGTCGGCAGTTTCCTGATAAATATAGCGTAGTAATGTTCTGTAATATGTAGATTTTTGCTCCATTAAGAAATAAATTTGAAATTATTAATAAGGTGGTCTTCTGGAGTTATAACTGAAATGTCACGCTGTTTATTGTACTGAATACCTATGTTTTAATCTTTTTTATTAATTTCTTATTTTTTATTTCACAATTCTTTAAAAAAGCGCTGATGGTTTCTGATAAAATATTATCGTCTTTATATTTTTCAAATAAATCAGCATCAAACTCAGGTATCTGTTCAATGGCTTTTGCCACATCCAGGTTCTTTTGCTCCTGACTCATAAACCAAGCTCTTTTCTGCAATTTTTCAGCCAGATATTCTTGCTCAGTCTGGCCCGGTGTTGGAATAAGTAATGCCCTTTTTTTCATTTGGATGAGATCCATAATGGTAGAATAACCGGAGCGTGCAATGACAACATCACTCGATGCTATCAGATCGTTCAGGGTTGGAACACTGCAATGTGAAAAAATGTCTAAATTTCCGTCAGATATTCTTTCTACCACTTCTGTTTTACCTTGCACTACTGCACACTTTAAGGGAAGTTCCTTCAATTGTTCGAGCACCAGTTTTTCAAAATTGGAACGCTGAGGCTCTGGCCCGGATAATATGGCAAGTATATCATATTTTTTTGGTAATGTCCTTGCTTCAAACCGACTGAGAGTACCTATAAACTTAGCGTTTTTAATTTTTTCAGGCTTTGATAACTCTCCACTGATGTTGTCCTTACCTGCATAGTCGGGTATCCAACATTCATCGTATCTGTCAATAATCTTCCTATTGACCATTCGTGTAAACATCTCAACAGGTTTAAGCGGAATCTTAATATTCAACTGATGCGTGATGTACACCGAATAAACACTCGAATGATAACAACCGAATCTATTATCAGAAATGATACCATCTATCTTTTCCTGTTGGATAATCCTTGCAAATGATTTATGTTCCTTATAAATGGCTAGTAATATCTTTGGCAGCTGAGCTGCAATATTAAAAATCATAGAGTCACTTGAATACATGACATCATAAGGTGTCAGCCGGTAAAGCTTCAGTTCAGGAAATTCAGACCGAAGCAATTCATAGCTCCTGCCGTCTGAGGCGAGTATTACTTTAGCATCCTGGTTGATAAGTTCTTTGATGACAGGAATGCATCGTGTTGCATGACCTAAGCCCCAATTGAGTGGGGCGACCAATATTTTCGGCCTTGCTTTCGTTGTTGACATACTTTTTGTATGTATTATGAAAATCTTATCTCATCATTATTGTCATCAAAGAATCTGTATTCATTCAATGCGTTGTTAACATCCGACCTGATTTTTATCCATTTATTGTATTTCATAAACCACTTCATCTGCATACTTGGTAAGCCTTTCTTCAGGTATGCCTCCACGAACGGATGTACATGCAGATAAACAGCTTTCTTAGGTTTTGAATGTAAAATAAACTCGAGATCGCGTACAATATCATCTGTCACCAATACCGAAGCATTAATCTTTCCGGAGCCATTGCAAGTAGGGCAAACTTCCGTTGTGTTGATAACCACCTGTGGGCGTACCCGCTCTCGTGTTATCTGCATGAGACCAAACTTCGACAATGGCAAGATGGTATGCTGTGCGCGGTCCTTTTCCATAAAATCGCGCATTTTTTCCATCAGTATCCGCTTATGGTCAACATTGCGCATGTCTATAAAATCAATGACTATTAACCCACCGATGTCGCGGAGTCTTATCTGGCGCGCTATCTCTTCAGCAGCTTCAAGATTGACACGCATGATAGATTCTTCCTGGTCAGTAGTTGACACTTTGTGGCCACTATTCACATCAATAACGTGCATGGCTTCAGTATGCTCTATGATAATATATGCACCACTTGACAAGGTAAAGGTCTTACCGAATGAAGCCTTTATCTGGTGGGTGACTCCATACTCATCAAGGATATTGCGCGAATCTTTATATAAAGTCAGGATCTTGAGCTGAGCCGGTGCAAAAGACTCTAGATAACTTTTGATACTAAAATAAAGCTCCTTGTCATTGACAACGATTTTATTAAAAGAATCTGTAAGTAGGTCGCGGATAAGGCTAGATGATTTATCCAGCTCGCTAAGCAATTTAAGAGGCGGTACTGCATTGTACAATTGGCTGTGAATATGCTCCCATTTACTTACAATAGCCTTCATTTCTTCATGGAGGTCAGCTACTTTTTTGCCCTCAGCAGCTGTACGTATGATTACTCCAAAATTCTTGGGTTTGATAGATTCTACCAGTACCTGCAGACGTTTTCTCTCTTCCGGGTTATCTATTTTTTTTGATATTGAAATAATGTCAGAAAAGGGTGATAAAACCATATACCTGCCCGGTAGTGCAATCTCACAACTTAGTCTTGGTCCTTTAGTAGAGATTGGTTCCTTTAGCATTTGTACCAGCACTGCCTTTCTCTTACTAAACACATTTTCAATCTTATCATTTTTAATGATTTCAGGTTCGATCGTAAAATGGTCTAAACGCGAGGTATTCTGGTTGCCATTTAGAGAATTTTCGGTGTATGCCAACAAAGAATTGAGTCTGGGTCCAAGATCAGTATAATGGAGAAAGGCATCCTTTTCGTATCCGATATCTACAAATGCAGCATTCAGTGAAGGATTCAGTTTTTTGATTCTTCCTAAAAAAATATCGCCAACAGCAAAGTTACTGTTGGTCTTTTGGTGATGTAGTTCGACTAACTTTGAATCCTCAAGTAAGGCTATTTCGACCTCATTTGGAGAAACATTTATGATAAGTTCTTTTTCCACAATGGTAAAAACTAAGATTAACAAAAAACACCAATAGGGAAGCCAATGTGCTTATGCTACATAGCAGAAATGCACAAAGTACTTTACCCGAACTACAAACCTACTTGCAAAACTCAGGTAAAATACTATGAGCAAAATCTAACATTAGGTGGACTGCATCAGGCTACAATCCCTGAAGTGTAAAACAGATTAATACTATCTGTTCTTCTTCTTATGTCTGTTTTTACGAAGTCTTTTTTTACGCTTGTGTGTAGCGATTTTATGTCTTTTTCTTTTTTTACCGCAAGGCATAATTTATCGTTTAATATTTTTAAAATTCATTTTTTACATTTTTTCTCTGCCAATCCGGCATTTGTTTTGTCACCAAGGCCAGTATAAGCATCTGCAAGCAAACAATAGATACTGACAGTACCCGGCGACAATTCTACAGCCTTTTTCAACCTCTCCACAGCTTTCTCAAACTGTCCTGTTTTGATGGCTAGCCTTCCGAGCTGTATATTTACATCTGCATTTTCCGGATGTTTGGTATTCAGCTCACGCAACATAAGAATACCCTTCATCGGATTGTCTTCCAGCGGCTTATCAACATATACCATTGCCAGCTGCATTTGATAATTGACATTCGTAGAATCGAGACGAATGGCTTTTTCAAAAGCTCTGATTGCCCGACGGCTACAAACATCTCTTACTTTTTCATCCAGACCACCCTCCGAAAGTGCGATGCGGTAGGTAGTACCGGTTATCTGGTAAGCTTCCTTATCTTTCAGTATATCAGAAACCATATCGGCATAATATCCTGAAACCTCAGGCTTACCGGATTGATACCAGAATGACGCCAGTTGTTTGAGTGATTCTACCTTTGTTGAATCATTTTTTGTAGAGGATAATACACTTTCTAAAGTATGCAGTGTATTTTTTTGCTCCGGTGTCAGTTTGGCTGTTGCTTCTTCCTTTGACGCCAGTAGCACTGTTTCATAGGTTTTATCCTCCTTTGTCTTTGTAGCAGCAGGAGGTTCCGCTTTCGGAACTTCTCCAAAACCAAAATACAGCACGAATGTCAGTAAGACTGCGGAAGAAACGGCTATTATTTGGTTTTTGCTCAACAAAATTGTATAATATTAATCTTCTTCTTCAATATCTTCAGGCATAGACGTCACATTGTCTTTTACCTGGTCAACAAACATTTTTGCAGCCTTGAAAGACGGTATGAAATGTTCAGGTATCTCTATGGCAAAATTTTGCTTAATATGTCTTCCAATTTTTTTAGCTCTTCTCTTGATAACAAAACTTCCAAACCCTCTGATATAAACATTTTCACCTTTGGCAAGGGTAGCCTTCACCTCTTTAAAAAAAGTCTCAAGTGATACCAGTACGTCCACCTTTGGAACGCCGGTCTTATCTGATATGATACTTACAAGATCTGCTTTTCTCATGTGGATATACTTAATTGGCTATTAGATAGTTATACAATTTATTCTCTTCCTTTTTCGTTTCGAACCGCAAAGATGAGAATTTTTCTGATTAAATGAAAGTCCTTAACCGATATTCTTAGGTGTAAGATGAAAATTATTTTAGATATGCTTATTTGCAGGTTTATATTTGGCTAAGCCGTACTTTTGCTGTTCAATTCTGTAATATGCTCCATTCGATGACTGGCTTTGGAAGTGCCAGGGCTACATACGGCCCAAAAAATATAACTGTTGAAATCCGTTCGGTCAACAGCAAATTTACCGATGTCAAGTTTAAACTACCTCAAAACTACCGTGATAAAGAATTTGATATTAAAAAAATACTCACAGATGATGTCACAAGAGGTAAGGTAGAATTTAATCTTAGCATTCAAAGCAATGACGGCCCTGCACAAGTAAGTATCAATAAAAATTTATTTAGAAAATACTACAACGAACTCACATTGCTGGCTCAAGAACTTAATATGCCAACAGGTGATATTATGCAGGCAATACTTCGCATTCCTGAAGTAATCAATGCTGACGAACAAACCATACCCGATGAAGAATGGGAGCTAGTACGTAAAACCATATCGGAAGCAGTGGCTACATTTCAAAATTACAGGCTGGCCGAAGGTGAATCCATAAAAAAAGATCTGATAGCAAGAATAGACAGCATTCAGCAACTTCACAACAAGATTGACCCTTTCGCTACAAGCCGTATCCAAAACTTGCGCATCCGGCTAAAACAACTACTCGACGAACATTCGCTTTCAGACATGGTTGACGGTCATCGCTTCGAACAGGAAATACTCTTCTACATGGAAAAAATAGACATCAATGAAGAAAAAGTACGTTTGACACAACATTGCAAGTATTTTTTACAAGAACTCGACAGTGACGACATCCAGGTAGGAAGAAAACTCGGCTTCATCAGTCAGGAAATAGGACGCGAAATAAACACACTCGGAGCAAAAGCCTATGATGCCAACATACAACGCCTGGTAGTAATGATGAAAGATGAGCTGGAAAAAATTAAAGAACATGTAGCTAATATTGTGTGATGCATGAATAAAATGATTATCATTACCGCACCATCCGGTGCCGGCAAAACTACCATCGTTAAGCATCTGTTGAAGGTATTCCCGACATTGTCTTTCTCTGTCTCTGCCACTACGAGAGCACCACGCCCACACGAATCAAATGGTAAGGAATACTATTTCATCAGCACAGATGAATTTCAACAAAAAATTAGAAACCACGAATTCATAGAATACGAACAAGTATATGAAAACCAATACTATGGTACACTACACGCTGAAGTTCAAAGACTGTGGAGCGAGGGTCGCTCAATCATTTTTGACATAGATGTAAAAGGTGCCCTCAACCTTAAAAAAATATTCATGAATGAAGCATTCTCTATTTTTTTAAAACCACCTTCATTTGAAATTTTAAAAGAAAGATTACTCAACCGTAAGACAGAAGACAAAGCCTCCTTAAACAAAAGAATAAAGAAAGCAAAGCTCGAACTAAAATATCAGGATAAATTTGATTACGTTCTCATTAACGATAAACTTGAAATTTCTTTAGCCGAAGCTGAAAATTTGGTACGCACATTCTTAGAAATACAATAAGTTTTCTTAACTTTCCAACTCCAATCAAACATTTCTACTATGGGCAGCATCCAGTCTTTGGTCACAAAAGGTATTAAAATAAGTGTCGAATCATTTTTCCAAAGTGAATATTCGAATGCTATTGAAAACAAATACATTTTTACTTACAAAGTAAAAATCGAAAACAATAATTCATTTGCAGTAAAACTACTGCGCAGACACTGGTATATTTTTGATTCAAATGGATTGTTCCGCGAAGTAGAAGGCGAAGGCGTCATCGGACAACAGCCAATGATAGAATCAGGTGACGAACATACGTATGTTTCGTGGTCACAACTCGAGACAGATATGGGTCAAATGAATGGCAAATATACTATGCTCAACTTAAATGATAATTCTGCCTTTGAAGTAGAAATACCTTTCTTTCAACTTGTAATGCCTAGTAAGCTCAACTAACTTCAAGCTTATTTTGCTTAAAAAAACTGTACAAAAATCGTAAAAGTCCAGATTTTTGTGCAGTTTAGCATATTTCAAATATTCTTTTTCCCTACTTCAATGAGAATCTCACTGTAATACCGGCTGATGTATTGGTCGTAGGGAAAGATTCTGTCGTCTTTGGCAATATTCTTGAATACTCCCAGAACAAACGAAGATTAAGCCTCTTGTTGAGCTGGTAATCGGCATTAGGGGTAATTCTGATAGTAGTAGAACCACGTGTTGGGTTGCTGATATCCTGGTCAAGTAAGTGGTTGGTAGTAAGATCATCGCGGTACGAGAAGTCAACTTTGATGTTCAGGTCACGTCCGGTGTTGGTAGTTCCCTTTTTCGAAGATGGCAACTTCTTGTCATCCGTTTTTTTCTTGACAGGTGCTTTTTTGACCAAAAAAGGAATGTCGATGTTCTTGATTCTGTAACCAAAGCCAAAAACATATTCTGTTGTATTTGTCTCAAACAACGTATTGTCAACGAAAGACATCTGCAGATTTCTCGATTTCTTCATATCAACTCTGGCACTCATATCATTTTTTAACTTTACATCAACACCTAACAGCGGGCTCAGCTGCTCGGTAATGACAATAGCCGGAATCTCGTATCTCGAAAAATAGTTATTGGTAATAGGCTGCAGATTCTCTAACGGATCATTCGGATTATAGAATGCATTCGTGTTGAAATTACTGATGGTAAGTGTTGACGTATAACCATGTGTAATATTGACAGAGCTAAAAATATCTTTAAGGAGTGGAAGTTTATTTAAGCCTCCGTACGACAATTTCCAGTTAGGTAATGGAAGCTTACTGAATAATTTTTCATTCAGCACTACTTTGGATGGATTATCACCTGAGTAAGCTGCAATAAATGCCGGTACAAGAACTTCCTGCTGATAACGACCATATCCTTCTGTATAATTGCCATACAGATAATCAGTTACGTGCTTTCCGGTGCCCAATCGTTGTGAAATAATCTCCCTATTGTCTTCAAATTTCTTAAACAAGCCATTAACATTTTTGTCAAACAAGGTATTGATGGCCAAATATGAGATGGTGTACGATCCAACCTCCCTCACTGAAAGATGCTGAAAATCTTCGGTTACGGATGGTTTCTTGAAGTCTTCTTGTCTGCTGAGTGCATAATTTTGCTTCAAATCTACATCTAGCTTGAAGTCATTGAATGGTTCGAGTTTTATTTGCCCCGATATGTCTCTTGTATAATTGCGTGATACGGGTTGATTGAGGAATACACTCTCTGTAAACCATCCTTTATCAGCCGACTCATCGAACCACCTGTCCGTAGGTCTTTCACCTAAGATAAAAGGTAAACCAGGAGCTGTGAACCCTTGATTCATACCCAGTAGATTGGTCTTTGGTGTAAAGCCCGGCACCACATTTGTATAGCTTTCAGAATAGGTAAGCCTACCTTTGCGTACCATCATTAGCGGTCTGATAACAATTTTTTCTATGATAGAAGGCTCTCTGTCTTTCTTATCCTTTTTATCAGTCTTAGTATCCTTCAAATCCGGATCTTTGGCATTTTTCTTTTCTTCAGGCTTACCCGGATCTTTCATTACACCTCTTGCATCTACAGAACGTTTTGGTGCTTCCTTCTTGTTAATTTTTTTCAGATATTTGATCTTGTTGTACAATGCTTCAAAATCCAGATCAGCGTTTAGTTGCCTCTGTTGTGTATTTTGAATCACATTGCCCAGCGAATCGGTATTGAGCGATGCGGTGTTCCAACTATAACTTGAGTTGACATTAGCCCTGATGGTTGTCCAGTCTGTAATAAGCAAACCCTTGGTGGGCAGAGTATAGTTGACACCGATATTGTGAGAATACGTTTTGGTACGTCCAAATTTCTTGAGGTTATCCTTAATATATTTGCTCTTCTCAGCATCTGTATAGAAAACATTCGTCTCCGGATTGATAGTATTCTCCGGTCTTTCATCTATTAATGACTGATTATTGGCACTGAATGTTAACTTCAGTGACCTGGTAAGGTCCCAATTAAGGCTGTAATTACGATCCCACGACCACCTTTTGTCGTAGAATGTATTCTTGGTAGGGTCTGTACCTGCAAAGCGGTATGAGGTAGCCTGCAAAGTTCTGTCCATAGCATTGCGCAGTACAAATCCGTTAGGAATAGGGTTAAAATTGAAGTCAGACAACAATTTAAGCCAAGCGGCATCCTTTAATACTTTTTTCAGCGGCTCAACGTATTTTACCTGTCTTGTAAAATTATAATCGAGTGCTCCTTTATAATTCTTAATCCGATCGGACGAAATAATCGGGTCATGATGATCCGTCTGCGTGTAGGCATAGCTTGCAGCGAAATTCTCTACATCCCACGGTTTGGGTTTTACAGCGGTACCTGTCCTTTCTTTTCTTACATTGGTAAAGTTAAAACCCTTAATGTTTGTATAATCTTCGGCACTGCTTCTCACCGAGTCACGTACATTTTTGTCATCAATATTATCGAGTTTTTCCTTTAGTGGAATGTCAAGATCATATGGGTCATACTCCGGCGTACGGGTCGTATTAGAGACCTGAGCGAGGAACGGTATCTTCAACCCTGTATTAGGGGGTAGAAATTTACTTAGTTCGAGCTCTACAGCCCCGTCATACTGTACTACTTGCTCACGTTGTCGTTCAGCAAGTCTTTGCTCGAGATTGCCCCAACCTATCGAAGTAAAATTACCTGCAACATTCACCCTTCCCAGGTCTGCCAGCTTTACTTCAGCACGGGCAAGGGCTGCATAGCCACTGTTTTCGTCAAATCCGTTGACTCGTAGCTCATTGACCCACAGCTCTGCACAATGTGGTATTTTATCATTATTTTTTACACCTACCATAAAGCCCTTCACCAAACCGAGGTTCGGGTTACCGATAACACGTACTTTATTCGAAGGAAAATCAGGGTCTGCCATTTCAAAAACATCGATAAGCGAAATGCCCGATTTGTTTCTTTCCTGCTTTGCTTCCTTGAATAATTTAAGCAAAATGTCAAGATTATTAGCTTTGCGCCATACTTCTGCTTCGTATTCCGGTGTGCCGGGCGTATAAGTATTATCCGGATCTGATAATTCTATAGGTATTTCGTATTCGTAGTAATTATTCTGGAAGTCGCTTCCCATTCTTAAGAAAACTGATAAACCGCCTGGGGCAATTTTTTCCTGCGACTCAGCATGTACAAACATTTTCATACGTTCGAACACGCGAAGGTCCATACCAGACAATTTGTAAATGGCACGAGAATCTCCGGGTTTCAGATTGCAGACATTTATAGCAATCGACTGTTCATTCTGCAACAAACTCTGAGCATTACTTAGAGTATTTTCGCGTATAATACCCGGTGGTGTCACATAGTTAAATGGCAATTTCTGACTGTTCTCTTCAATGCTTACCGACTTTACATCGAAGCTTGTCTTGTTATCAGGATCTACTTCAATGACTGATGAGAACGGACGCTTATACCTTCTCCATTGACTTCTTATCAACTCCAGTGTAGCAAAGCGCAAAGTTACTTCTTGATTAAATCCGGTAAGGTACATTCTTATAAAACGAATACTTCTGAAGTCCTGAATACCACCTACTTTTCTCGAATATTCTTGAATAGGGACCACAAAACGATACCATGTACGGTTAGAACCTGCAGGGCCATCAATTTTTTCAACGACATACGGGTTGTTTTCAATACCTACATTGCCATCGGGCACAAGAGGAATTTTGTATTCGAAATATGATTCTGCCTCATTCAGCGTATTATCCAGGATCACATCCTCAGAGTCAGGATTCTGTGTAGAACTATTGATAAGACCATCCTTAGCAGGCTGGTTGTTTCCTTCAGTACCATTATATCTTGAATATCTGTCATACACAGTAGAGCTGCTGTTCCAAACAGGATCCTGGAAAGAAATAAAATTGTCATTTGAAGGGTCTTTCATTGCCTCATTCATAGCTTCCGGTGTCAGATATCCCTGATACTGGTTAAGAATATCTGCAAATTTTACCCTTTCATCATCATCATTAGCACCATCAAGACCTATATCTTGCTGCTTTCTCACCTCAGGGTCAGCATCGAACGAATTATTGATAGGTGGTATTCTGGGTACATTTGACCAAACAGTTCTATCGACTTTCAGATTCGGATTCTTGACGTTTGGCAGGGCATTTTCAGAAAACAACCTTGAATCTCTCAGAATATCTTCTGAGACGTTACCAATATTAATGTACAGATCTCCAGGATTAGCAGAGTTGTCAATAAAAGGACTTAAAAGCCAAAACTCAATATACTCGTAGTTAGCAGCTTCGAAATCGTTGTTGTTCTGAAGATTTCGCATAATACCGCCCCAGCGAGTCGCCGGTTCTTTTAAGCTTGCGTTTTTCTCTATTCCCTTTGAATAGGTAGTGCCCAGAGGCAAGTCGAAGTTATACGGGCCTTTTACTGTAGGCTCATAATGCAGGTCGAATGTCTGAATATTGGTATTGTATCCAGTTGGTATCTGTCTGTTGGGGAAAAGTTCCTTGATTGGTATGGCAGTTACGTAATTATTGTCTGCACCTGCCGAAGTTGCCCTTACGGTTTCGTCAATTCTGTACCATGCCAGTTTGGCACGGTTGACACCTGACCTGAGATCATCAATAAGGCTGGATTCCGGGAACAATTCTTTTTTATCATTGCCTGCCATCTGAGGTACAGAGGCCAGCACCCAATTGGTAGCAGGTTGGCGTATATCAAATCCGTTTGTACTACCTTCGAAGTCATCTACATACACGTTTCCGCCTTTTTCGGCACTCTCATTAACTGCGCTGGCATGGCCGGGTTTTAATGCAGCAGCTTCCGCTGAAAAATTAATAGCGGACATTTCTTTTGTCTGTATTAGTGGTATCTTGTCTATTGCCTTTGTCAGCCATGGCAGATCCTTCTTAAGTGTTATGTCGGCACCGTAGATCTTGTTATTAATCGGATCCTCACCAATGTTCACTTTTTGAGTAAATGGTCTTTCAAACAAGTTGAGGAATGTACCACCTACATTAATATCCTTACCGAGCTTGTAATCTGCTCTAAGCCCTAGCATGGTGCGTGTCTGAAAACTAAAAAGAGAATTGTCTTCAAATGAAATATTGATAGGTACGCCCGATTGCAAGTAAGAGTCATTCAGGATCTTGACACGGCCTGTGTTATAATCTACCGAATAATCAACATTTGGCGTAAGTGTTACACCACCTGCAGTGACAGTTACGCTACCTTGTGGCAGGTTAAACACACCAAGTGAAATGTCTGATGTAGTACCGGCCTTGAAGGACCCTTTAAGAGTAAATCTGTTGAGCTCAGGAAATTCTCTTGCCTGTGTAACAGTTGAATCATACAGCTGATAGTATCCGTATTTTTTACGAAGATTGGCATTGTCTATCTTATCACCCAAATAACTGCCAAATGGCTCCAGTACAGGGAACATGATTCGACCAGACCTCGTATTGACAGTCAGCCCAGGCACAAAGTCAAAGATTCCGTCCGGGAATGGGTCATTCCGTTTATTGAGCTTATCGAGATTAAACAACTGTATGAGTGGCTCTCCGGCAAGATTACTCGATGGTAGGAATCTCTTTTCTCCACCTCCCGGATCTTCATAATAAATGTCGAGTTTGAAGTCTTCTTGCTCTACATTGTAAGCACCAATAGAATAAAAGTTTTTGGCCATCAGGTCCCACATTGGCAGGTCAACCCTAGATGTTGTGCTTTTGAGCATTTTTACGAACAACACGCCCAATGTATCCGGGTTATTCGGATTTTCGGTACTAAGCTGACCTACCCGGAATGTCTTACCGTTGTAAGTATATTCGTAAGCCACACCAAGCACATCCGAAGGCTTCATGTTAATATTCATCGAGATGATACCAAGCTCGTTATTAATGGTATATTCATTATCATTGAGGAGTCTGGCCCGTACCTTTTCGAAGTCGCGTATTTGGCTAAATTTGTATTCCGGCCCTGTTAGTGTCGCTACTGCTTTGTTGATGGTTTTTACATCAGGCCTTGTTATAAGGCTTTCGTAAATATCGTTCGAACTATTGGCCGGAAGCTCCTTGCCGTAGATATCCGGATTCCTAATTCCGGCAGGTTTTTGAAACTGAGGGTTAGAATTGGTAATTCTCTCGCTCTCACCAAGGTCGGTAATGGCTACGATGTCTCTGACCTTTTCAGTAACATTACGGTCATTGGTGACCCACACTTCAATTTTATTTAATCTGAAGAGCGAATTAATCTGTGGAAGGTTTTCGAGTGAACGTTCGAAGTTATTCCTGTTGTAATGTGACAGAAAGAAGTGCCTGTTCTCGTCATACTCATCAGCTTTTACAGCGAATGTCTGCAGTTCCTTACCACCTTTTAGTTCTATTGCCTTACGTCTTGATTTTTGCTGTGAGGCCACCGCAGTAAGTCGAAGATTCCCGAATTGTAGTTCTGTTTTGACACCGAATAGCGAGTTATTACCTTTTATCAATGAACTTTTCAACGGTAGAGAAACATTACCTGCTTCTATAGACCGAATGATTTCATCTTCATTAAATTTTGTACTGTTGTAGTCTATCTTCATCTGATTTTCGAAATCAAATGTTGCACGGTTGTTGAACTGTGTAGAGAGATTGAGCTTCTCACCAATCTTACCCGTCACGTTCATCTGTATATTCATATCAAAATCGAATCCGCCGGTTGTCTGGTTTCGGATCGGGTAAGTAGGGTTTTCTACTTTTGAGTAATCATAGCCAAATGTCAGGTCAATATTACCGGTTGGGTTAATGACAGGCTCTGTCCCTCCAAACAAGCGATTGAGCAAACTTTTATTGGGAATGTATCGTGCGAGAGGATTCTTAGGGTCATACTTTTTGCCTGAACTTTTTGAAACGCCTGACAGATAATCAAAATATTCGCGTTCCTGTTGCTTTGATTTATAATTAAGATATTCATCAAATGACATTTTGACCGGGGCCTTGTAATATTCGTTACCTATTTTTTCAGACAATATGTATTGTCCGCTTGCGGGGTCATATTCCTCAGATTTTTCGACTGATGCCGGATCTTTCAGGTCTATTAGTGTTTTGGGCTTGTAAAGAGGATATTCAGTCTTTTTTTCAGGAATGGTATCCGTTACTTCACTACTTGTTGATCCTGCCGGATGATGATATGCTACACGTGGTATCTGTGGCAGATTCAGCATTGCAAACGAGAAAACGCCTACAAGAACCGTCAACAAAAAAGAAATAATCAGCTGTTTATAATTCATATTATTATTCAGGTCTGCAATTCGATTATTAACGTCTATCCGTCATTTTAATCATATCAAGGCGCAAATTTAACAAATATAAGCTTTGTTTAATATGTTAGGTTAATGAACTTGATACGATTATTACTGAAAATAGTTTTTGATTTTAAGATTTAAGATAGTCTGCCAAGTGCTTTTTTTATAAGAACTTCTACTGAACTTATACCAGGCTCTTCAAGCAAAATTTTGTTCAACACCTGACTGGCAGCCGGCCTCATAAATCCTAAAGCAAGCAATGCAAATAACGCCTCATCTTTTATTGTATTGTCCGAGACAACCAAATTGATATTTACATTAGAAGAATCTTTCGAAATTTTATCTTTTAGGTCAAGAATAATACGTTTGGCAGTCTTCGGCCCGATACCTTTTACCCTGCTGAATGTTTTGTCATCTTCTTGTATGATGGCTGCTTTTATTTGGTCGGGTGTGAGGGCCGACAGAACAAGTTGCGCTGTGGATGCACCAATACCACTAACGGAGATGAGCTGTAAAAAAAGTATTTTTTCTGATTCCTCAAAAAAACCATAAAGGCTGTGACTGTCTTCCTTTATCATCAGGTGAGTAGCAAGCTTTACTTCTGACAATTGCTCAAGCTTAGAAAAGGTATGCAGACTGATGTTTATGTGGTATCCTATGCCCTGTATGTCTATTATTATAAATGTAGGTGATTTATAGGCAATCGGGCCTTTTATATATGCAATCATACTTACAATTTTAATTTTGAACAAATGTTAATTGCGGCAAATGTACGATTTTTGACATAAAGACAGGAAAGAGAACGATAATTGCATTTACCAGATAATCTCCATTCCGTCATATCCGAGTTTTACATTTGCAGGCAGCTCTTTATTCAAATTTGCCTCTGTACCAAGGTGGTGGCTTATGTGTGTGAGGTAAGCCATCTCAGGATTAATTTGTTCTATCAATTGCAATGCTTCACTAAGACTCAGATGCGAATGGTGTTCCTCTCGCCGAAGAGCATTGATAACCAGATAACGGGTTCCTTTTATCAGGTCAATTTGATCCGGCTCAATGAATTTTACATCTGTCATATAGGTAAAATCGCCCACTCTGAACGCCATAACAGGCATCTGACCATGGCTCGCCTCTATGGGCAATATATTGATTCCGCCTATCGTAACGGATTTGTTTTTTTCGAGTGGTTCTACCTTAGCGCGCGGAGCTCCGGGATAGGGTTCTTCTTCAAATGCAAAGCTGAATCTTCGGTAAAGTTCTGCCTTTACCCTATCAGTTGCCCAGAAAGGCATAATCATGTTTTGAAGAAAATTAAAAGGTCTTATTTCATCCAGCCCGATTATATGATCGTTGTGTTCGTGCGTAAGCAGGATAGCATCAAGGTGTGCAATACCTATTCTCAGCATCTGCTGCCTCATATCTGGCCCGCAGTCTATAAGTACATTGGTTTTTCCGTCTGTTATAAGTGCTGATGTACGAAACCTACTGTCATGCGGATTGGGCGACATGCAAACCTCACATCTGCAGCCGATGACAGGCACACCCTGCGAAGTACCGGTACCCAATAGAGTCGCTTTCAAGCTTCAGTATTTGAAGATTCCCATGAATGAATAAGGTGTTTGAGTAAATCTTTGTCCTTGGTATCAAGTTTTTCTTCATCAATGTCTATCTGCAGAATGATCTCTATCAGATTGTTTATCCTACCTTCTGTGTCAAAAAATTTATTGATGACCACCACCTTATTTGACTCGACCAAACAATACCCCGACTGAAAGTTACCCTTTTCGTACCTGACGTCATATTCTTGTTTTCCAAGAAAATCTTCCAGTTTATTCAGAAAATGTTTGGTGTATTTTATCATACAGTGTAATATTGAGCGTTTATTGTGCAAATATAATCAATTAATAGCATGCTTTTATCAAAAATATACCTAACACTCTGTACAACCTTGTTATTCATAATAAGCCACAATCTGCATGCCCAGACATTTGGTGCAACTATCCAGGCGGGTCTCGTTGCTTCGCAGATAGACGGTGACCAATACGCAGGTTATAACAAACCCGGGCCTTTTATTGGCATCAATGGTATTGCGCGTCTTAAAGAAAAGTTTTATATAGAAACCGGTATTGCATACGTATTCAGAGGTAGCCAATCCGAATTTTTGCAGGACAATTCCATTCCACAATTTAAAATAAACCTCCAGTATATTGATATACCTGTAACATTCCATTACAAAGACTGGCTTGTACCTGAAGATGAATTCTACAGGATGGACTTTTATGCAGGTGGTTATTTTGGCAGACTAATCCACAGCTATGCTGAATACAGCGGATATGACGATGTCCTCGATTTGTTCAATAAAAATGAGCTCGGTATTGTCATTGGCGGAGCATACAGTTTTGGACCACACGGGTCATTAGGTGCTAAATGGTGCAGAGGTCTTAACTACCTTTTTAAACATAATACGAATGGAGTGAATCAAAATTCCCTTATTAACCGTTTCATACAGTTTTATTATCAATACAAATTCTAATTATGAGAAATGTTTTCTTCGTAACCATGCTCTGTCTGGCTGTTCTTGTGGCTTGCAAAAATGAAACTGCTACCCAGACCACACTTACAACAGCTCAGCCTGAGAATGCTCCTACATCAACCGGCATAACTGCAGGACCAGCCGCTACATTGCCCATCATTCCTCTTGAAGAATACAAGGCCCTTGCCGAAAATACCAACTCAATTGATATTGTTCCTTTTGAATCAAATCTCTCTATGAGTATTCCTGACAAGGCTTCTTGCTATCAGTTTGTTGCTAACCATATTCTCGACACACAAGTATCAGAAATGCCATGTACAAAACCGAATGGCAGAATATTCTTCAATAAAGATGGTGATTCTATCCTCGAAGCTAATATTTATTATACCGAGCAGTGCAAATATCTTGTTTTCTATAAAGCAGGTAACAACACACCACTATACGCCACACAAATAACCGAGCAAGGTAAAAAATATTTCGAGTCAATATATGGTGCCAATGCCATGCAGGAGCTCCAGAAACTACAAAGCGGCAATCAAAAATAGTTGCCCGAAAAACTTCCTTTGTTTATAGGTGAGTTCTAATATTTTACGGTAGTATTTTCACTACCGCGCACTTTCCTTTTGGCACATTTAGCCATTTGTTTGAATTAAAAACTCATTAGAATTTTCAAACTTCTGGCATTCAAGATGCGGTTGTTGCAACTTGCAGCTTGAAAATATTGTATAGAAATATTTAAAATATAAAAATATTTCTGGTTTTAAAAATGAAATGAAATTTTAACAAAATGAACAAACAACTAAAAACCAAAGGACACCAATTTTTCCTGTTTCTTGCCCTATTGCTATCATTATTAGCTTGTAAAAATAACACACAGGAAAACTCTGCAGAGTCCAATACTGTGAATGGTGAAACCCTCGGAACCATACTTGACAAACTTACAGAACAATACTACAATCCTGACAATACTTATGCTGCAGGTGCCAGACTGGCGCATTACGACTCACTGCTCAAAGTTACCCAAGACATTCAGAGTTCGCTTAATTACGCAGTATTACATGCCAATATCTTGCTCGAGTATGGAAAGGAAAAACGTGCAGTAGCAGAACTTGAAAAAATTTATGACTACGTCAAATCGGTTCCTGCATCAAGACTGGCAGCCGGCGAAATGCTGGGTGTAGCCTATATGCGCCTGGCAGAACGAACCAACTGTATAGCCAGACATAACGCAGATGCATGCATCTTGCCAATAAAAGGGCTCGGCATCCACCAGGATAAAGGTCCTGCAAGAAAGGCTGTAGAGATTTTTGAAAAAATACTGAAGGAAGATCCCAAAATGCTCAACTCAAGATGGTTACTTAATATTGCTTACATGACTCTTGGAGAATATCCGAATGGTGTACCGAAGGAATTCCTCATTCCTGGAATAGGGCAGGGTGAAACAACTACCGTAAAACCATTCACCGAAATGGCTTCAGATCTTGGCATCGCCTTATACAAACAAAGCGGAGGAACCATAGTTGATGATTTTGATAATGACGGCAATCTTGACATCGTAGTCACCGGCTGGAGTCTTAAAGAAACACTCCACTATTATCACAACAACGGCGACGGGTCATTTTCTGATTTTTCCGAACGTTCGGGCCTTAATAAAATACGAGGTGGGCTCAACATGATGCAAACAGATTATAACAACGATGGCAAAATTGATATTTTCCTACTTCGTGGAGCCTGGCAGGGTAGTGGGCCTTTTGCCAAAGTACCAAATTCACTTCTTAAAAATAATGGTGACGGCACATTCACAGATGTTACTATTCAGGCAGGAATATTGAGCTTCAACCCAACTCAGGCTGCCACCTGGAATGATTTTAATAATGATGGCTGGCTTGATGTATTTATCGGAAATGAATCCTTACCTTCAAACAATATTTATCCATCAGAATTTTATATAAACAACCAGGATGGTACTTTTACCAACATCGCATCACCACAAGGCTTAAATATTAAAACCTTTGTAAAAGCTTGCACATCGGGCGATTATGATAATGATGGCTGGGCAGATATTTTTATTTCATGCCTTACAGGTGAAAAAATTCTGCTCCGCAACAAAGGGGTAAAAGGCAAGGTACCAACATTCGAAAATACTAGTCAGCAGGCGGGTCTGGCTCAAAACAAGGAGCGGACCTTCCCTACATTTTTCTTTGATTATGATAATGACGGTTGGCTTGATCTTTTTATATGCAACTATAGCTTCGAGCAGCAGTTGTCTTTCTTCCTCGCTAAGGAAACACTATACCCTTCAAACGATCAGGAAGGAAAAATTATACTTTATCATAACAACCAGAATGGTACCTTTAGTGAAGTATCGGGGCAGATGCACCTCAATCAACCTGTATTTGCCATGGCTGCCAATTTTGGCGATTTTGACAATGACGGCTGGCTTGATATGTTTATGTCAACCGGAAACCCAAACTACCGTTCGCTCATTCCTAACCGCCTCTACAAAAACATGGGTGGCACTGACTTTATGGAGGTTACTTACTCTGCCCGTGTAGGAAATCTGCAAAAAGGCCATGGCGTAGCATTTGCTGATATTAACAATAACGGCGACCAGGACATATACGTTAACATAGGTGGTGCCTACGAAGGTGATGCTTTTAATTCTGCATTCTACCTTAATCCTGGCCAGAATGACAATAACTGGATAACCATGCAGCTCGAAGGAGTAAAGTCAAACAAAGCAGCTATCGGTGCAAGGATTCGGTTAAAATTTACTGATAATGGCAAACAAAGATTTGTGTACAGAGACCTGAACTCCGGTGGTAGTTTTGGTAGCTCGCCTTTGAGAAGAGAAATAGGCTTAGGACAGGCAAAAATGATTGATGAAATACAAATCAAGTGGCCTGCAAGTGGTACCGTACAGACAATCACTAACATCAAACCAAATCAATTCATCAAAATAACAGAAGGAAAAGAAGGTTACTCAACCATCAACCTCAAGAATATAGTCTTTAAATACAAGTCTGGTGGCATCCCTATGTGTGCACCGCGTGTTTCAATATAGGGTTAGATGTGTAAGGTATTTTTATGAAGATCGCCTATTCGTCGTCATCATCCGGCGGACGGTTATGTCCAAGTTGGTCTTCTGCCTCGAGTTTGTCGAACAGATTATTCAGCCTGTACATTTCATCCAGAGTATCATCTAGATAGAAGTATATTTCAGGTATTCTTCTTACATGCTTTTTGATCCTGTGGGCAAGGGCTTGTCTTATTCTTACTAGCTGATCCTCCAACATCAGAACGACAGCTTGCTTTTCTTCTGTATTATAGACACTCACATACACTTTTGCCTGACTCATGTCGGGCGACACCATCACATTGGTAACTGTAACGAGTGCATCACCATAAATATAACTACCTTCCGAACTGAGTACAATACTTACATTCCGTCTGATGATTTCGCCAATTTGTTTTTGTCTTATTGTTTCCATATTGAACCGATATGGATACAAAGATAACATTATTTTTAGCGATTTTGAAGAAGCTTTGTAAATGCGTATATTTGCCACCGATGAGTATAATGACATTAAAGATAGAATTTCTCAAAGGTGTAGGTACGGCTAAAGCCGATTTGCTTGCCAAAGAGTTAAATATCCGATCTGTTGAAGACTTGCTCAATCATTTTCCTTTTCGCTATATCGACAAAACCAAATTTCAGAAAATATCTGAGCTGACAGGTGATGAGGACTATGTACAAATCAAAGGCCAGGTGGTACAGTTACAAACACTCGGCGCCGGTAGATCAAAAAGGCTGGTTGCACAATTTACAGACTCAAGTGGCCAGATTGAGCTTATCTGGTTTCAGGGAATAAAGTGGATCGAAGATTCCTTACAGTTAAGAACTGAATATATCGTGTTTGGCAGGCTTACAGAATTTAACAGAAAATTCAGTATTGCACATCCCGAAATGGAACTTATGGTCGGGCATCCTGCTGTGTCATTTTTGGCTCCGGTTTATCCTTCAACCGACAAACTGAACAAAAAAGGCCTTGACACAAAATCGCAACGCCGTATATTCAGACAATTGACAGAAAAACTGCTTCCTGCAGACCTACCCGAGATATTGCCACTGTACATCGTTGAAAAGCTGAAGCTCTTGTCAAGATTTCAGGCTTATCAGTTTATTCATTTTCCACCAGACTCCGCACACCTTCATGCAGCCCAGAAAAGGCTGAAATTCGAAGAATTGCTCTGTATGCAGTTAAAGATTCTTCAGTATAAAAATCGCAAACAATCGTTGATTAAAGGATATATTTTCGAAAAAGTTGGCGATTTGTTTAATGGATTTTACTCAAAATACCTGCCGTTTGAGCTGACCAATGCTCAAAAAAAAGTGATTAGAGAAATACGCAAAGACATGGGCAGCGGAAAACAAATGAACAGACTACTACAGGGTGATGTCGGTAGTGGCAAGACCATTGTAGCACTTCTGTCAATGCTCATAGCACTCGACAACGGGTTTCAGGCGTGTCTGATGGCACCGACCGAAATACTTGCACAACAGCATTTCCAGTCTATTGAAGAATTTATTAAACCACTCAATATCGGTATTGGCTATCTCTCTGGCTCTGTCAAAGGAAAAACGCGTAATCAGGTACTGACAGCACTAAAAGATGGTTCTATTAAGATAATCATTGGCACTCATGCACTGCTCGAGGACTGGGTAGAGTTTCAGAAAATCGGCCTCGCTATCATCGATGAACAACACCGCTTTGGTGTCAAACAAAGAGCAGCACTTTGGTCTAAAAGCACTGTGCCGCCTCACATACTGGTGATGACCGCCACACCTATACCAAGAACATTAGCCATGACGCTATACGGCGATCTGGATGTTTCTGTCATTGATGAATTGCCACCCGGCCGTAAAGAAATAAAGACACTTCATTTCAACGAAAATAAAAGACTACGCCTGCTAGGATTCATACGTGAAGAGATCAACAAAGGCAGACAGATATATATAGTGTATCCGCTCATCGAAGAATCAGAAAAACTCGACCTGCTGGATCTCGAAAACGGCTACCAGGCATTGCTAAGAGAATTCCCGATGCCCGAATACCATATATCTGTAGTACATGGTAAGATGAAACCTGAAGACAAAGAATACGAAATGTCGCGTTTCATCAAAAAACAGACCCAGATAATGGTAGCTACCACCGTCATAGAAGTAGGTGTCAATGTACCGAATGCTTCAGTAATGATTATAGAACACGCCGAGCGATTCGGATTGTCGCAACTGCATCAATTACGTGGGCGTGTGGGGCGTGGTGCCGACCAATCGTACTGTATTCTAATGACTTCTTTCAAATTATCCAAAGACAGTCGCGAACGTATAAAGACAATGTGTGAAACCAACAATGGTTTTGTAATAGCAGAAGCTGACCTTCGACTTCGTGGCCCGGGAGATATAGAAGGTACGAGACAGAGTGGTTTATTTGGGCTTAATATTGCCGATCTGGCAAAAGATGCGGCCATATTAACAACTGCACGTGAGATAGCACTACGCATACTCGATTCAGATCCTGAAATGAACGAACCTCAGCACACAGCCATAAAACGACACATTGACCACAGATATCGAAATCTGCAAGACTGGAGCAGCATTTCATAAAACAAAAAAAGCGACAGATATGATAACTGTCGCCTAGAAACGAATATAGATAAGAGGTTATAAAGATTTTTGACTTAACCGCCGGATTTTAATTTTACTGGCATAACCTTGTTCTGCCCATTGCGGTTGATGGTTATGTTTATTACCTGACCGACTTTTGCAAGTGCAATATTCTCACGCAAATCATCGAAATTCTGTATTTTTTTACCTTCGATGGCAACTATCACATCCTTGGGCTGAATACCGGCTGATTGTGCTGATCCGCCTGACACAACATCATTCACGAACATACCTTCCTTTACTTTCAATCTGTGCTCGCTGATAAGTTTTTCATCAATATCATTGACCAATACACCAAGTGCACCTTTCTTTACATTTCCATACTGGATAAGGTCATCTACTATTCGTCTGAGTAGATTGACAGGTATAGCAAAAGAATAGCCAGCATAAGAACCTGTAGGTGAAGCTATGGCTGAATTTAGCCCTACGAGTTTACCTTCAGGATCAACAAGCGCACCACCCGAATTGCCCGGATTGACAGCCGCATCTGTTTGTATAAATGCCTCCAAAGCGTCTTTTTCGGGTATTACATCTAGTTTCCTGTGTTTCGCTGAAATGATTCCTGCCGTTACAGTAGAGTTGAGATTAAAAGGATTGCCCACTGCCAGCACCCATTCGCCTACTTTAATATTATCCGAATCGCCAAACTGGATGGCAGGCAAATTGTCTTCATCGATTTTTATCACTGCAAGGTCAGACTTCGGATCGCGCCCTACGACCGTTGCTTTAAATTTTCTGTCGTCGTGCAGCGTCACTTCAATATAATCTGCAAAATCAACGACATGGTTGTTTGTAACGATATATCCATCAGGAGAGATGATGACACCCGAGCCGGTACCTTCCTGAGCTCTTGGTGCGCCATAGCCCCAGAAGAAATCCTCACCAAACGGACTCCTGTACATGCGTTTGTTGGCCGTCTGCTGACTTTCCTTTGCCCGGATGTGGACCACACTCGGCATAGTTTTTTCTGCTGCATAAGCGAAACTTGCAGGAATAGAGCCTACACTACCCGTATAAGCAACATTAGCGGCAGGTTTACTGATCATTTCTGCCGGCTTTTCCTTTTGTAAAATCCTTGTGCCACCTAATACTATGATACCACCAAGGATACCTGAAATGATAAATGGAATGATATTTTTTAACATAATTAATTGAGATTTTGTATGTTTGATGTATAAAATGTGTATGTAAAGTTAACGAATAGAAGCATAATTAGATTTTATGAATTAATTTGTTTAACTATCTTTTAACAATAACAACATTATCGCTCTGCTTGCCTATGGAGGTACAAGATATAACAGATCATTTTTTTGTAAAAAGACCCGAAATACCGGCATATTCAGCGTATCAGAAAATACTTGAACGCAACGGTCTGTTTGCCTTGCTCGAACCGGAAACTTCCATCGAAGCCGAATTTATAACAAGACCGGAGGTAATAGAAGGACTTATGTGGGGACTGCCTCGGTATGGTCATCCTGAGGGTAAGGTAGCTTACCACATAAAGGAAGTATTTAATAACATCAACAATCTTAGAAATGAGGATGCAGACACACGTACAATGTTGAGAATTATCGCACTCATCCACGACACATTTAAATATCAGGAAGACAGAAATGTACCACGTGATTGGACTAAGCATCATGGCGTACTAGCACGCAAATATCTCGAAAACCAAAACCTGAGTTTCGAATTATGCGAAATAACTGAAATGCACGATGAAGCATTCTACGCTTGGCGGGCAGCAGTGGTTGAAAAAAATCAGGAGCTCTCAGATTCTCGGTTAAAAAGACTGGAAAATCGTATTCCTAACCATTTGAACGAATACTTTCTGTTTTTTCTGTGCGACACACTCACCGGCGACAAACTCCGAACACCTGTCAAGTGGCTATTCGAAAAGGCAAAGACGAACGGGTGGTTTTAATACTGGTTGGACAAATATTGCGCATAAAGTTATTATAGCATATTATTCAACAATCAAAATGTAGATTTTGTCTCCAAGTTGTGTGATAAAATCGAGGTATGTTACAAAATTGGGGAGTTTAAATGTTAAAAATATTGAGTAGTAATGCTACTTTTGGGGCATGAACAATGAAAAAGAAAATATTTTTGAAGAAGAGTTGCTCAGCCACATAGATGCACTACACAACTTTGCCTTTTATCTGACACACAATGCACAAGAGGCAGATGATCTGGTACAAGAAACTTACTTCAAAGCATTCAAACACATCAATTACTTCCAGGATGGAACTAATTCGAAGGCATGGTTGTTTAAGATATTGAAAAACAACTTCATCAACGAATATCGCAAGAAAAACAGAGGTGGCGTTAAAGTTGATTTTGAAGATGCTCTTAGGGGAGTCGAGGGTGATATTGATATAGAAATACCTGAAAACATTGAGTTTGACCCGGAGTTGGCAGGAATGATATTGGGTGATGAAGTAACCAATGCTCTGAATAGTCTTTCTGTAGAGTACCGTTCTTTGATTGTATTGTGTGATCTTGAAGATTTCTCGTACGAAGAAATTTCAAAAATTCTGGGAATACCGCTCGGCACAGTACGTTCAAGATTGCACCGCGCTCGTGCAATGATAAAAATCAAACTCTATGATTATGCTAAGAAAATAGGCATTTCTACAAAAAAATGATTATATGAAATTCAAAAATTAATATTTGGAAATGTAAAAATTGACCCAACAATGGAAGAGCAAAATAAAAAAATAACAGAAAAACAGGAACCAAATGCACAATTCGCAAATAATAAGGACAGAAATATTTGTTACTCAATGTTGCCTCCCAATTTACAAGAAAACATAATGCCATCTTACGACCAAGATGAAAATTTCAGGAAGCTTATCAAAGAAAGAGTTGACCGACACAAGAGCAATTCTGGTTTGCTAGAAAACATTCTCCGAAAACTAAAAGGTAAATGATTAACGTCGTTGTGTGTCAAGCACGATTTCTATTACTGCTTATCATAGCGGGAGTCTCATTTTTAATTACATCATGTCATCCGGATCAGGAAGCAAAGAAGCAATATCTTTCTTCTCAGGAAATACAGGCACAGCTAAAAAAAATTTGGCATGACGACCAGATTTACCGTGCCCGCGCAGGACAACTTCGCCAAGAAAACAAGGGCGTCAGAACACCTGAAGAAGGTGAACTCTGGGCAAAACAAACAATACTCGACTCCATCAACATGAATCTCGTGGAGGCTATCATAGAAAAAGTAGGCTACCCTACAAAAACTATGGTAGGTGACTCGCTCAAACACGTAGCAGCTCTTGTTATCATGCACAATCCAAAACGGCAGTCGAAATATGTAAATACTATCTGGAGCGCAGCACGCAATGGTGATATATTATTGACCGACGCAGCTACTCTTGAAGACCGAGTATTGATGTTTGCCGGCAAAAACCAGAAGTATGGTACACAAATGAAGTATGACACCATCAGTATCGATAAAAAAAGCGGTACCGTCAATACGCAACTCAGAATCTGGCCGATAGAAAATGCAAAAATCGTTGACAGCCTCAGGGCATCCATCGGTCTGTATCCTTTAAGCCGCCAATGCGAAATGATGAATCTTGATTGTAGCAAGGTCAAAGGTTATACTGTCAAATAAGTAGAAATACTCCCCTTCTGCTTCAAATAACACAACTCTTGCCTTTTTGTCTATTGCTTATTTTTACAAAAAATATTTCTCTTAAAAAAATACTTTTCGAGATACTATTGTAAATATCAAAAAATACTTTTACCTTTGCCCCCGCTTCCAACAAGCAAGATGGTGCCTTAGCTCAGTTGGTAGAGCAATGGACTGAAAATCCATGTGTCCCTGGTTCGATTCCTGGAGGTACCACATAGGCCTGAGTGATTTCGCTCGGGCCTTTTCATTTTATTGATGTGTTAAAATTTTTTAAGAAAATATATTTTTCATGTTCGCGAAATAAGTTCTCTGAAAAAGAACGTAACTTTGTGCATCCCTTCAAATAATCACACATTAAAATTCGTCTATGAGCGACCCAATTAAGCATGAATGCGGTATTGCAATGATACGGTTACTCAAACCTATCTCTTATTATGAAGAAAAATACGGTACTTCATTCTATGGTCTGAAAAAGCTTCAGTTGCTAATGTACAAACAACGCAACCGCGGACAAGACGGTGCAGGTGTCGCTACCATCAAAATTGGTATGAAACCCGGCGAAAGGTACATATCCAGAAGACGCTCAAATTCTCCTAATTACCTGCGTGACCTATTCGATGGTATATTCTCCAACTTTGTTAATCTACCGGACGAACAACTACATAACCCAGACTGGCTCAAAAACAACAAACCATACATTGGCGAACTGCTCATGGGTCACCTGCGATATGGCACACACGGCAACAATAGTGTCGAAAACTGCCATCCATTTTTAAGGCAAAATAACTGGATATCAAGAAATCTCGTGCTGGCCGGCAATTTCAATATGACCAACGTAGAAGAACTTTTCGAAGAACTCGTTGAACTCGGTCAATATCCTAAAGAAAAAACCGACACGGTTACTGTAATGGAAAAGATTGGTCATTTTCTCGATGATGAAGTGCAGCGAGTGTTCGACTGGTTCAAGTCTGACGGTTACTCCAATACCAAAATCAATCAGCTTATAGTCCAGCATTTGGATTTACAACGCATACTCACCCGTGCATCCAAAAAGTTTGATGGCGGTTATGTCATAAGTGGCATGATAGGCCATGGCGATATGTTTGTAATGCGTGACCCCAACGGCATCAGACCTGCATTTTATTATCAGGATGAAGAGGTAGTAGTAGCTGCTTCCGAACGTCCGGCCATTCAAACTGTATTTGATGTACCGTTCGCAAGCATCAAAGAAATAAAACCCGGACACGCACTCATAGTAAGAAGTAATGGAAAACTGGATGAGCAACCGTTTATTCAACAGAGTACCGCTACGCCTTGCTCCTTCGAAAGAATATATTTCTCAAGAGGTACTGACCGCGATATATATACCGAACGAAAAAAACTAGGCGAATTATTAGCCAAACCTGCACTCGAAGCGGTCGGTTATGATTTTAAGCACACGGTATTTTCATTCATCCCGAATACGGCTGAAGTAGCATTTTATGGCTTGATTGAAGGACTCGAAAAAGAACTAAATAATGTCAAGCTAGACAAAATAACAAAACTCGGTGACAAGCCTAATGCCTCCAAGCTCAAAGATATACTGAGTATGCATGTGAGGGCAGAAAAACTCATCGTCAAAGACGACAAATCTCGTACATTTATAGCTGATGAAGCAACACGTGGCAACATGGTAAGTCATGTCTATGATGTCACTTATGGGCTGGTTGAAAATAATACAGACACATTAGTACTCATTGATGACTCTATCGTTAGAGGAACAACCCTTCGCGATTCTCTTATAAGTATCGCTGCACGGTTACTACCTAAGAAAATCATCATCTTGTCGTCCGCTCCGCAAATAAGGTATCCTGACTGTTATGGAATAGACATGTCTGTCATGGGTGACTTTGTAGCATTTTCTGCACTGGTAGCACTTCTGAAAGAAAATGGGCAGGAACATTTGCTCGACGAAACATACGAAAAATGTAAGTCGCAACAATCATTGCCTAAAGATCAAATCAAAAACTACGTCTCAGAACTGTACGGATTATTCAGCTACGAAAAGATTACTCAAAAAGTAACCGATATCATTACTCCGAAAGGAATAGGTCCAAAAATAGAAATTATCTTCCAGACGCTTGATGACCTGCATACTGCCTGCCCTAATCACAAGGGCGACTGGTACTTCTCAGGTAATTACCCGACACCGGGTGGTAACAAAGTGGTGAATAATGCCTTCATCAACTTTATGGAAAAATCGAATGTAAGGGCTTATTATTAACGTGAAATCTACATTTTGCAGAGTTGCACTTCCTTACCATAGGAATGATTAGCAACAATACATTACAGTAGCAGGTACTGGTATTCTATCAGGCAGACTGACCAAAGTTTTGTGCTTTATCTGTCAACTTCTTCCTCAGGTATGCGGACAGTGTCAACACCAACATTGCTGTAGCTGAAATGTAAATCCAGGCAGGTACAGGCATCGGATCACCAGCTGCATAGGAATGAAGCCCGGACAAATAATAATTGACCCCAAAATAGGTGAATATTACCGACCATATTGCCCACAAACTGGCTATATTGAATGTAAGGGTTCCTCGTAGCTTCGGCACAAGCCTTAAGTGCAATACAACAGCATAAAATATTACTGAAATGAATGCCCAGGTCTCTTTGGGGTCCCAGCTCCAGTATCGTCCCCAACTTTCATTAGCCCACATGCCACCCAGGAATGTACCAATTGTCAAAGCAAATATACCAATGGTGAGCGACATCTCGTTTACGATGGTCATCTCCTTTATCGAATGCTGGATTTTATCTGTGGGCTTTACACAATAAAGAATCAGCGAAATCACACTCAATACAGCCGACAAACCAAAAAAGCCGTAACTTGAAGTAATAATACCCACGTGAACCATCAGCCAGTACGATTTAAGCACGGGTTCGAGCGGTGTTATTTGCGGATCGAGCATGGAGCCACCGTGTGCGAAACCCATCATGATCATAGCAACTAGTGCGCCTGCTGCAGGAATGAATGCGTTGCGGTTTTTGTACAAGATTAACCCTGCCAACACCCCGATGCCCGAGATAAATACAATTGCTTCATATCCGTTACTCCAAGGTGCATGACCAGACAAATACCACCTTATACCCAGTGTCACAGCTTGTACTAATAAAGCTGCTACCAAAAATCCGAGCAATACTTTTGTAAGAACGCGTATAAGTTTATTATAAGTAGTGCCGGTTGACAACACTTCTGCAAAGCCCAATAAAACAAGACACATTCCCAGCATGCTATACACTATCATCAGCCAGAAGAACGCATTGGCGTGATTGTAGAGTATTTCAAGATTTACTTTGGCATCTGCCGGAACCACCTTAGCGCCCCAAGTCTTCTGAAGTTTGCTCATGATATCGATGTTCTCATTTGCTTTTTCCCACTTGCCAGTTTTTAATCCATCTTTAACGGAGTTGAAATAATTGGTAAGTACAACATAAGCTGTGTCATCTATCTCTACCGAATTATGGTCTGAGCTATAGATCCAACTATGCCAAGTGTTATTCAGATCATCCTTAACAGGTACAACTTTTGTATAATAGCCATAAGCCACATTGCTGAATATATTGAAGCGTTCTGTAACATCTATGACTTCTTTATCATAATTCGTCTGGTCAGCTTTCCTCTTACTGAAGGATGCATTCACTTTATCTTCAAGTATAAATGCTCCTGTCTCAGGGTCGAGCAGATTGGCATAAGATGTATAGCCTTCATCATTTGCTTTTGTTTCTTTCAACAGAGCATCTCCACCTTTCGAACCTACTTTGATAATTGGTTCTGTAGCCCAAAAAGCAGGATCTACCTGCATAGAAATAAACCATTGTTCGGAACTGAGCGACAGCCCTGCATTCTTATAATGGTCTTTTTTGTATAGCTTACGCAAAAGCTCCAATGTGTGTGTGTTCATTGGTTTGATCCTTCCCTGGAAATCCTGAACCAGAAGATGTGCAAACTTTTCAGCATGTATCGGATTTATTCTTTTATCCGGCCCAAGTTCATCCGGCCGGGCAAACTGAGCTGTCGGGTTTGCCTCATGTTCCGACATTTGATGGACATGCGTTGAATCATGCACTCCATTTTGTCCATAACCAATTGAGGATACACACATAGCAACTATAACTAAAACACTTTTCATGGTATGCATTTGCTTCAGACTTTCATTTAGCTTCCAAAAATGGGTACCTTTCCAGAATAAACTGAAAAACATACCCGCAAACAATAAAAAGTATCCGAAATAGGTAATATTGGTACCCATACGGTCTGCATTAACTGATAATATAGTACCGGACTGATCAGGGAAATAACTGGCCTGAAAAAATCTGTAACCTCGGTAATCCATCACGTTGTTCATATATATCCTATGCTGCTTCTCTTTTTCTCCGTCTATCACAGTTATTTTGCTTTCATACGACGAAGGGTTATTTGAGCCGGGATAATGATCGAGTTTAAAGTCGTCGCAACGTAAAAAGAATGATGTGTGCAGCATTTTCGACCCAAACCCAACTGACACATCCAGCCCATTTAACTTTACCGGATTATTAAGCGTTAGTATTCCTTGTCCGCCTTTTAGGTTTACTGTATCCCTGTCCTTTCCCGAACTAAGCTCTACTTCGATGAGCCCCGGAAGATTCTTCTCAGAGGGGTTATTCTTATCTCCCTTGAAATATTTCATGACACCATTGAATGGTTTTTCAGGTATAATAAAACTGCCGTTACCTACTGTATAAAGTGCACGATGATTAACCATAGAAGCTTGATTGGCCAATAGTGTACCTGAATTTTGTGAAAACTTAGTAGTATCAGTAATCATTCCCATCATTTGACCCTGCATAGACATGTACTCTCCATCAGTAGGAAGTGTTAATTCTATATCACCATTCTTTTCTACCAGTCGGACTATACCTTCTGTAGTATCATTGAAGCCTACCAATGTGCCATTAATGCTTTTTATTTCGCCTTCGGCAATATAGTTATTTACCCTTCCTTGCTCTCCCATCGATACCAGTTTTATCATTCTTTTGCCGGACTCCGTTAGTACTACAGAATCTTTTGCCAGCGGAATGTAATCAAGCACTTTAAGTGTTATGGTTTTTTTGTCAAAAATAAAATCCTGAGAGAATGATCTTTTGAATGGCCAACTCGTAATTTTTCCATTGAAATAAGACATCTGGTAAGGATATTTATCATAAATCATAGCTTTTTCGCCATCACTCACATGTAGCTTAAAATAAGTAAGGTCGCTGATGATTTCGTTGGTGGTCTGACCTTCCTTAATAGGCATCTGGCCTTCAAAACTTATATAGCGTGTAACTGCACCGCCAATAAACATAAATACAAACGCCAAGTGAAATGCCAAAACCGGCCATTTTTCACGTCGTGTAAGTCTATAGACAGAAATATTTCGGATAAACAAAACCACAAGCCAAAGCATCAGTAATTCGAACCATGATGCATTGTATATTAATGTTTTGGCAGTAGGTGTATCAAAGTCATTCTCAACGAATGTTGCCACAGCCATCGATATACCGTATAATAGCAAAAGTACGGTCATGGTACGTGTTGAAAATAACATTTTACTCAATGGGTTCATTAGTATTTTATTGGTCTGGATTGTTGTAATTTTTGCTATATCAAAATGTCCGGTTGTAGCAGCATGGCGCAAAATTTTATCCGAACTATTTCATGCTATATAATCATTTAAACCGGAAAAGGTTCGTACTTTTTATTTCAATGCGAAAGTAAGATTAAATCAGGAAATTATAACCTTGATAAAGCTATAATGTGAGTTAAATACTTAACTTGAATGAATAAAAAACAAGATCCAAGAATATTAGTTAATTATCACCTATTATGAAGCTGCTTATTTACCTGAATTCTGAATCAACCTAGCAGAGATTCGCAGAAAATCCATCTCTGTAATGATACCCACAAGTTCATTACCCTGTACTACCGGCAAACTGCCAATGCCATGTTTTTTCATTTTTTCGACAGCATCAATTATCCGTTCGTTCGGGCCAATGGTTATGGGTGTATCAATCATGATATCACGTACCAGTACGGCATCTTCTGTTTTCATCTTTGCCCTCTTTGCATAATAGCGAAGTATGAGTCTTGAGGTGATCAGACCAATAAGATTCCCCTTGGTGTCTTCAACCGGGCAATAATTGATCTTTCGCCAGTCCATCATGTCTGCTACCAGCTCTACCGGGTCGTCTTTCTGACAGGTAAACAGGTCGGTTTCCATAAATTCATTTACTTGCATCTGTGACGGGTTGTAATGTTCCATATCGTTAAGGTTGGGTAATGGCCAGTTATGTACCGGTATGTGTTTTTGTTGGTTGGAGATGATACATGATGTGAGTACCGACAAAGCTTCGTCAACGGTGGTCTCAGACTTGAGTTTGGTAAATGCTCTCAGTATCCACCTTGAACCGTTCATGTGCTTTTTAGCGCGCTCTTCGATGATGCCAAGGTACTTGTCAATGTCACCACTATCTACTTTGCAGGACTTCAGGCCTTGTCGTGCCATAGGTAGCAATTCTTCAAGAATCAAATCACATGCCGACACCTTCTTATCCTTAAACCATGTAAACTCGGAGTCAATCCCAAATTGCGAAGCCTTCATAAAATTGTCTCTGACATCTTCATACGATATCTGAGAAGTAATGTCGGAATACTGCTCTCCTGCTGCCATCATCGTGCCTAACCAGAATGCAGCGTTCGCCGTCTGGTCTTGTATTGTAGGGCCTGCCGGCAAAACTCTGTTTTCGATGCGAAGATGTGGTTTTCCATTTGCCGAAATACCATAGCATGGTCGGTTCCACCGGTACACCGTCGAATTATGTACCTGTAGCGCTTTTAGCTTTGGCACTTTGCCGTTTTTGATGAGCTCGAGTGACTCCTCTTCTATATCAGTGCCTAATAATACCCTGAACCGTGATATATCTTCTTTGTAAATTTCAAGAATCGAATCTTGTAGCCAGCCTTTGCCGAAATTGACACGCGGACTTCTTTCGCGCATGTGATCTTGTGTGGTTCTGGTATCAAGTGCCTGCTGAAACAAGGCTATACGGTTCTCATGCCAAAGTCTCTTACCAAATACGAGCGGGCTATTGGCTGCAATGGCAAGCACAGGTGCCGTAATAGCCTGCGAAATATTGTACATCTTTACAAAATCCTTAGGTGATACCTGCAGGTGTACCTGGTAAGAGGTGTTGCAGGCTTCAAGGAGTGGTGAATCGTGACGGATGTTAAGCTCATCAATACCATTGAGCCTTAGCTCGAATGACTGACCTATAAGCTGGGCTTTTATGGAATTCATCAGGGCATAATATCTGTCTTTGGGTGTCAGGTTTTCTATGTCGAGGTCATTCTTTTGCAATGTCGGCAATATACCCGTAAGTATAATACTCGCATTGTAGGGATGCAGATATTCTTGTATCATATTGAGATACTCATGATTTTCAGCCTCTAAGTCACGAAAACAGCTACCGGTAAACTCTTTTGGGTCAAAATTGGTCTCAAGATTAAACTTAGCAAGTTCGGTTGTAAGCCATGGGTAATCCTTCATCTTTTCGATGATTTCCATATTGATCTTCGCTGGCTTGAGCGAATCTCTATAAACTAAGCACATCTCCTGTTCGGCCCCTATTCGCGTTATTCCGGTCTCAAAGTAATCTTCTTCAAGCATTATCTTAAGTGCTTCTACATCATTGAGTAAATGTCTGATGAAATTATGCATGTACAATTGGTCAGGATTTAAGGTTATACTCTGCTCTCCCATGTTCTATTATTTTTTTTCAAATGTAGTCTAAAAGGTAAATAAAGTAAAATTTTTTTAATGATAAAGTAGTCCGAAGTGGTTATCCAATGTCCGGAATCTCTGCTAAAGCAGGTATGTATATCATTGAAATAGATACGCCTACAAAAAGACTTCACAAAAAAGTACTCAAATTATAAAATACTGCGTTACTATTGTGAAAATTTTTTAAAAATTGAAACTGATTTACGGTTTGATATTGCTTTGTTTGCTCAACATACAGTGCAAGCAGGATGATCGCATACTTTTTGACTTTTATTATCAGCAGGATCTGACATTGCCGGCAGGACTTAGTTTTTTGCAGACACATTATTTCCAGTTTGATGATATACCTACCAACTTTAGCAATCTACTAAAAGCAAAGGGTTACACTATTAAAGATATTGCCAAGGTGAGCCCGGGTTCGGGGTATATGCTTGCTCTAGATTCGGGTGTCAATCTCGACTTCATTCAGGAAGTGAGCATCATGATATCTAGTACCGGGCAGTTTAACAAAGAAGTATTATACTCGGTACAGGTACCCCTCAATGCCGGAAACCACATCGATCTGGCCGGAACACTCGTGGATGCACTTGATGTTCTTAGCAAAGACAGATTTAACCTGCGCATAAGCTTCAAACTACGAGCCAATTGTCCTGAGACATTTGATGCACGGTTTACAATTAAATTTCTCGCCTTATAACTTATTTTCATGAGCAGAAGAAACAAACTTTTTAAGTTCGCAGAAATGCTGACCTTCCCCAATGTATTTGAAAATCCTAATTTTCACAATCCTCACCTTACCGGACTTAATGGTGAGGCAGTGGAAATGAAAGGAAAATGGAATGAAAATTATTTCTCCAACAACCACCCATTGGTACTCGAGTTGGCATGTGGCCGTGGCGAATACAGTTTTGCCCTAGGACAGCGAATGCCTGAAAAAAATTTCATCGGTGTTGATATTAAGGGAGCCCGTATCTATCAGGGAGCAAAAAAAGTACTCGATGCAGGAATGCAGAATGTGGCTTTCCTCCGTACCAAAATCGAACTCATCAATCACTTTTTTTCACCGTCCGAAATCTCCGAAATATGGATAACATTTCCAGATCCTTTTCTACGAGATAGCAAGGCAAATAAACGGCTCACTTCACCTCGCTTTCTTGATATATACCGAAAAATTTTAAAACCGGAGGGCATCATACATCTAAAAACCGACGACCCTAAACTTTACGAATACACACTTGAAGTACTGAGCGAATCAGAAGATTGCGAAATCATTCATCAAGATGATGATATTTATTCAAAAGCATTGTACGACGAAACATTAGAGATTAAAACCTACTACGAAATCAGGCATCTGGCAGATAACAGGACTATCAAATATGTCCGTTTTAAGTTTAAGCACTGAAATGATTAAATCCTTTGTCTTTTAAATCATGAATGTTGCCACCTTTCGTGTGTAATTTGATTCCATCCGATGCCTCCGTTATTTCGCCGGCTATATATACATCTGGTATGTATTTTACCTTGTCGAGGTCTTTCGGATCAACTGTAAATAATAATTCGTAATCTTCGCCACCATATAATGCGCAAGTAATTGGGTCAAGATTAAACCTAAGTGCAAGCATCTCTGCATCCGGATGAATTGGTACGCCCGACTCCTCTATGTAAGCACCTGTACCCGACTGCCGGCAAATGTGGAAAATTTCAGAAACAAGCCCGTCAGAAATATCGATCATAGCACTCGGCACCAAACCTGCCTTTTCAAAGGTTTCAATAATATCAAATCGAGGCTCCGGTTTAAGCTGTCTGCCTACCACATATACTTGGTCTTCAAGGTCAGGTTGTACATTCTGATTTTCAAGAAAAAGTTGTTTTTCACGTTCTAGCAACTGAAGGCCAAGATAAGCAGCTCCCAGATTGCCACTTATGCAGATAAGGTCGCCGGGTTTTGCACCATTCCGGTAACATAGCTTACCTGCCTTAGCTGTACCGATAGCGGTGACCGATATAATAAGGCCTTTGTTAGAAGAAGATGTGTCTCCCCCAATAAGGTCAACATTGTAATTTTTGCAGGCTGAATAAATGCCTTCGTATATCTCTTCAATGGCCTCTATTGGGAAACGGTTTGAAAATGCAATACTCACTGTTATCTGTGTAGGCGTGGCATTCATAGCATATATGTCAGACAAGTTGACTGCCACAGCCTTGTACCCGAGGTGTTTGAGTGGCATGTACATAAGGTCGAAGTGTATGCCTTCTATCAGAATATCCGTTGATATAACAGTTGGTTCGCCGGCATGATTGATGACTGCCGCATCATCACCTATACCGGTAAGAGAAGATGCTTGCACAAGCGGTTTACCTTTTGTCAGTTTGTCTATTAGGCCAAATTCGCCCAGCGTACTTATTTCAGTTCGCTTAACTTCGCTATCCATACGGGTAATATATTTTCATTAAGGTGATTCCACAGCGCATCGTCCGGTAGGGTTGAGCTTATTTCGGTCACTTTCGGATGCAGTGGATTTATAAAATTTAATTTCCAGGCCAGCAGACTTATACTTTTATCAGGATTGGCACGTTTGTCGCCATATTTAACATCACCTTTTACAGGACAATTAAGTGATGCGAGTTGAGCTCTTATCTGATGGTGCCGGCCGGTATGCAGCCTCACCAGCCAGTAATGGTAATTGGTAGAAGAGCCAATAATGTTGTAGTCCAGGCAGGCAGGTTTTGAACCCGGCATCTCTGTATCGTATATATACGATTTATTAGTTTTTTTGTCATGAATGAGCCATTGTTCGAGTGTGGCAGATTCTTTTTCAGGTTTATTGCGCGTTATGCCCAGATACCATTTTTCGATACGGCCATCAGCAAGCATTTCACTCAGCAATGTTGCATTCTTACCGTCTTTTGCAAAAATTACAAGTCCTTTTACAGGTCTGTCAATTCTATTGACAGGGTGCAATCTTGTTTTACAAAAAATTTCTGCAAGCGAAAGCAAAGATTTGTCACCTGTTTTGTCCTCCTGTACAGGCATACCTGCAGGTTTGTCACAGATTATAAATCTATGGTTATTAGCTAAAATAAGATCTCCGATTTTAAAATTTTCGTTTGTACTCATTTATTCAACTTCTTCGTAGTCGGTATATTCTTGATTTTTGGTGTCGTCTTTTTGGCGCTCGTTTTTTCTTTGGTATTGTTTGTTCATTGAAATGACCGGAGCTGCGAACAACTTGTAGAGTAAATAGATTGAAAGTATCAGTAATAAGAACCTCATCGTCTAAATTTTCGACATAAAGGTACTTGATAATCCTTGTTTTGACAATAATTTCTTTTCAATGTAGTTAAACAAAAGCAAAACACCAATATTTTATTAGATTTGCGTTTTGTTTTTTAATTAGAAAAAGTGTTTTAATAAAAATTTCAGACAACATTATGAATTCTCATAACAGAATAACAAACATTACCGGTTGGTTGGTTTTCATTATTGCTTTTGCTGTATATTATGCATCAGCGGAGCGGGTAGGCAGTCTTTGGGATTGCGGCGAATTTATAGCCGGGGCGTACAAGCTACAGGTTGTCCACCCACCAGGAGCACCTCTGTTTTTGCTTATCGGGCGTATGTTTACTTGGGTAGCAAGCTTGCTTTCCAATAATCCTGAAGACATAGCATTTTCAGTCAACTTATTGTCGGGTATATGCTCTGCACTTACGGCTACTTTTGTATGTTGGGTAACCATGATACTCGGCAAACTGGCCATGACCGGGCGCAATGAAGAACCAGATAATAATCAGGTACTGGTTATTGCTGCTGGTGGTGTGGTTGCAGGCTTGTGTACTGCTTTTGCCACGTCTGTATGGTTTTCGGCTGTAGAAGGTGAAGTATATGCCATGTCAACTTTCTTTACAGCTCTTACCCTTTGGGCAATGTTAAAATGGTACAATGCTCCCGATGTACCGGCTTCTGATAAATGGATTGTTTTTGCCGTTTATTCAGCGGCTCTTTCTATAGGTGTACACTTGTTAAGTTTGCTTACCTTTCCTGCATTGGCACTTTTCTATTATTTCAAAAAAACAAAGAACCCTACTTTCAAAGGAATGGTGGTAACTGCGCTGATTGGTACTGTAGCCATTGGTGTTATACAAACATTGATTATTATTGGTATCCCGAGTTTGTTCTCATCCTTCGAATTATTGATGGTTAATTCGTTCGGGCTTCCTTTTGGTTCTGGCCTTATCCCTCTTTTACTCGTTTTAGCTGCTATTTTCTACTTCTCTCTAAGATGGACTCAACGCAATGGTAATGGATTGATACAGCGTATTGTCATGAGCCTGCTGGTAGCAGTTATTGGTTTTTCGACCATAGGTGTCGTTATGATCAGAGCAAATGCCAACCCGCCTATTAACATGAACAATCCAAGCGACCCAATGAGAGTGGTACCATATCTCAATCGTGAACAATATGGTGAAAGACCTCTTTTGAGGGGACCTCAGTACAATGCAAAATACGATGATATCAAGACCACTGACCGATACGGACGTGTAGGCAAGCATTATGAAATCGTTGACCAAAAGATAGATTATGTATATAAGGATGCCGATAAGGTGTTCTTCCCGCGTATGTCTGACTATACTCAAGACAGACCAAGATTGTATAAGGAATGGACCGGTAGCCAGTCTGATGTTCCGAGTTTTATGGATAATATCAAATTCTTCTTCCGATACCAACTCAACTGGATGTACTTCAGATATTTTATGTGGAACTTCGTGGGCAGACAAAATGACAATCAGGGATATTATTCATGGGATCCGAGTAGTGGAAACTGGATATCGGGGATTAAGTTTGTTGATGACGCAAGGTTGTACAAATCTGATTTTATGCCCGAAAAAATGAAGCATGACCCAAGTAGAAATACCTACTATTTTATTCCTCTGATACTTGGTCTGCTAGGGATGTTTTATCATTACCGAAAACGTAAAGACGATTTTCTTGCTATTCTGGCACTATTCATCATCACCGGTATCGGTATTATAATTTATTCCAACCAACCACCAAGTGAGCCACGTGAACGTGACTATATACTCGCAGGTTCGATGTTTACATTCTGCATCTGGATAGGCTTAGGTGTACTGGCATTGTTCGATATGTTGTATCAAAAAATCAAACTTGGAGAATTGCCGGCTGCTGCTATAGCAAGTGTTCTGGCACTGTCTGCTCCAATATTGATGGGCACTCAAAACTTTGATGACCACAGCCGAAGGGAGATTCGTGCTTCAAGAGATTATGCAAGCAATTTCCTCAACTCTGTAGATAAAAACGCTATTATTTTCACCTACGGCGATAATGATACATACCCGCTTTGGTATGCACAGGAAGTAGAAGGCATTCGTACAGATGTAAGGGTCGTAAACCTTAGTCTTATAGCTGTGGACTGGTATATTGATCAACTTAACAGAAAAGTGAACGACTCCCCACCTGTCAAGCTAAGTATTTCGCCAGATGCATACCGTGGCAACAAACGCATCCAAATACCGATTATAGAAGAAGCCGGGGGACCAATAAGTATCCAACAAGCTTTAAAATTTATTGGCGAGAATCATCCTGTGCCGCTTAGCTCGGGCAGAAGTCTTGAAAGTTATGTTCCTTCTAGGCAAATTTACATTCCGGTTGACAAAGAAAAGGCCATTCGTAATGGTATGATCTCTGCAAACGATACAGCTGCAATTGTTTCAGCCTTGCCAATTACTTTATCAGGCGAATTTATTATGAAAGATGATTTGGCTGTCATGGACGTCATTGGCTCAAATTTCCTTGACCGTCCTATATACTTCGCAGTCACTTGCCGACAGGATAAGATGCTTGGCCTATCTGACTATATGCAGCTTGAAGGACTGGCACTACAGATTATTCCGGTAAAAACCGCAAGCGACAAACGATTTAGTGTCATTGGCAATGGTCGTGTAGCTACTGACAAACTCTTAGATAACGTTACTCATAAGTTCAGATGGGGCAATTTTGATAAAATTCAACTCCCTGTGTCTAAAAGCTATCAGCCAAGCATACAGACCACACGTTATTCTATTCTACGTGGTGTTCAGGAGTTGATAGTTAAAGGTGAAAAAGATAAGGCTATCACATTGCTCGATACTTATTTTAAAGCTTTCCCCGATATGAATTTCCCTTATGACTTTGACATCCTGCCATTCCTTCAATCCTATGTAGAAGCGGGTGCTTATGACAAAGCAAAAACTCAAATGAAGATTCTGGCAAAGAATACGCTGGCCAGTCTGAAATTCTATACATCACTCTCTACAACCGATTTAGAAAGAGGATTCTCGAGCGAATATGGTTATACTCTGAAGACTGTTGATGAAATGCAGGAAATTGCAAAGAAAGGTAAGGACGAGGCATACGCCAAAGAACTTCATGATATGTTCAGTAAATATTATGTAAAAAAAGAACCCGTAAAATGACAAAATTGACCATTGCTATCGGATGTGACCATGCCGGATTTGGCCTGAAATTACCTGTTATCGCATATCTCGAAAAAGAAGAATACAATATTCTCGATATGGGTACTTTCTCTGAAGATTCTGTAGATTATCCTGATTTTGCACATCCGGTAGCAATAGCGGTCGAGAGTGGCAAAGCCGATTATGGCATACTCATCTGTGGTAGTGGCAATGGAGTAGCCATTACCGCCAATAAACATACTGACATCAGAGCTGCACTTTGCTGGAATGAAGAAATAGCAGCACTTGCAAGAATGCACAACAATGCCAACATCATAGCATTGCCGGCCAGGTTTGTATCTATTGAAGATGGTGTACAAATGGTAAAAACTTTTTTGTCAACTGCATTCGAGGGCGGAAGGCACGAAAGAAGGGTTGAAAAAATAAACTGTTGATAATACCACGAAATGAACATTCACAAATTTTCCCATCTGGTACTGTTCATATTGCTGGCAGTTCCTCTAAGTACTGACGCTCAGTCAACACCAAAATCCGAACCTCAGATATACGCCAATTTCATAACAGAAGAAATTCTGAAACAACACCTCAGAGTTCTGACCGCCGATTCGCTTGAAGGTCGTGAAACCGGTACACCCGGTAATGATAAGGCTGCAAGGTATATTGCTCGTCAGTTTGCCAACCTGAAACTGGATGCCATAGGTGACAACCAGAGTTATATGCAAGGCATTTATATGACCAGCTACAAATGGGACCACATCAGGCTTGAGTTCAATGGCGGTGACTTCAGACATTTATTTGATTACATTGCCATACCTTCGAAAAATAAAGACTTAAAACTGAACTATAATGAAATAATCTATATAGGCTATGGAATCGATGATTCAAAATATTCAGATTATAAAAATGTAGATGTCTCAGGAAAGGTTGTACTGATATATGAAGGAGAACCCATGCACAAAGACAAATACGTCATTACCGGCTCTAAAACTCCCTCCGAATGGAGTGCTCAAGACAATGCCTTAAAGCTTAAAACTGCAAAAGAAAAAGGTGCAGCCTATGTTTTGATTGTAAAGGCAGGTATTCAGAAAATGTTCGAAACATACCGCGGTGCCATACTGGGGAATGAGATGGTCCCTACTGCTGTAGGCAATACAGTGGATTCTAACATCGGTCACGCATATATTTCAACAGATATACTCAAGGATATCTTAGGGAGCCAGTCGGCAAATTTCATTAAACAAAGAAACAAAGCCATTAAGAAAGCAAAACCTTTGTCTATGAGTTTTAAGGGAGAATACCGTATAGACCAAAAACTAAGCTTTAAAGATGTCAAATCAAACAATATCTTGGGTTATATGCGGGGCTCTGACCCTAAGTTGGCAGATGAAGTCCTCATCATCACCGCACACATGGATCACCTAGGTAAAAGAGGTGACTACATTTATCATGGTGCAGATGATGATGGCTCGGGTACTACCGCAGTGCTTTCAATGGCCAGGGCTTTCACCAAAGCGGCAGAATATGGATTCAGACCCAAAAGAAGTATCCTGTTTATGCTAGTAACCGGCGAAGAAAAAGGCCTTTATGGTTCGAAATATTATACTACATTTCCGGTGCTTCCATTAGAGAACACAGTAGCAGACCTAAACATTGACATGATTGGCAGAATAGACCCAAAACACATTCAAAGTGCTGATTCGAACTATATTTACATCATTGGCTCTGACCGAATCAGTATGGAATTGCATGAGTTGAGTGAAAGTGTGAATGCAAGATTCTCTAACCTGACGCTTGACTACACCTATAATTCGCCTACAGACCCAAATCGTTTTTATTATAGGTCAGACCATTACAATTTTGCTGAAAAAGGCATTCCAATCATTTTTTACTTCAGTGGTGTGCATGAAGATTATCACAAACCAAGCGATACGATAGACAAAATACATTTTAATCTATTGCGAAAACGGGCACAACTCGTGTTTTATACTGCTTGGGAAATAGCCAACAGACCGGAAAGACTCAAAATAGGAACAAACTAAAAAAGAGTAAGAACCTCATCAACCCCCCAGCGATCAGGTCTTACTCTAAGGATTTTATATCGAGTTATTAACTTCGCAAGAACAACATATTATAAGAAAAAATGATACCAATTTTCTCTGATTTCAGGATTATTCAATAAAAATTTCTGAATATTTTCAGCTATATTATATACCTCATTCATTGTCAATATATTGCGATCATCAATTTTTATATATTTCAGCAATATATTTTAAAAAATTGCCAATATACCGGTGTATGATTTTGCCGGATATTTTATGAATATTAACTTGGTAAATCTGTATAAGAATGTCGGTAAGGCTTAGTAAAAATATCAGGGAATCTACATAAGGTATTAGATAAAAAGAAAGCAGGGAAAAATATTCTTCCCTGCCTTTAAAAATAATTGCACTGTGTTTTTTTTGAAAAATAAATTAGAGTGTTCCTCTTCGGGCCTGCTCTGCTTCGATAGACTCGAATAGGGCTTTGAAATTACCTTTACCAAATGATTTTGCTCCTTTTCTCTGTATAATTTCAAAAAATAAGGTTGGTCTGTCTTCAACTGGCTTTGTGAATATTTGCAACAAATAACCATCTTCATCTCTATCCACCATGATACCCCACTTCTTCAATATTTCCAGGTCTTCTTCAATGATACCGACTCTTTCTTTGACGCTGTCATAATATGTACCAGGTACATAAAGGAATTCGACACCCTTTTTGCGCATTTCTGATACAGTGTACACTATGTCATCGGTTGCTACGGCGAGATGTTGACAGCCAGGGCCATTGTAAAAATCAAGAAATTCCTCAATTTGTGATTTTTTCTTTCCCTTGGCAGGTTCATTTAACGGAAACTTAATATACCCATTACCGTTTGTCATGACCTTACTCATAAGGGCGGTATATTCAGTCGAAATATCTTTATCATCGAATGTAATAAGGTTGGCAAAACCCATAACATTCTGATAAAAGTCTGACCATTCATTCATTTTACCAAGCTCTACATTCCCAACCATGTGGTCTATATATTTAAGCCCCATTGGAGAAGGTCTGTACTCTGTTTCCCACTTCTCGAAGCCAGGTAGAAAAATGCCATTATAATCTTTCCTTTCAATAAAAATATGTACAGTATCACCGTATGTGTGAATGCCCGAACGCCTGACTGTGCCATTTTCATCTTCAAGGGTTTCGGGCTGTAGAAATGGTTTGGCACCACGTAGCACAGTTTTTTCAAACGCATCATAGGCATCATCCACCCATAGTGCAATTACCCTAATACCATCTCCGTGTTTGGCTATGTGTCTGGCAACATCGCTTTCCTCTACAAGTGGTGTGGTGAGTATTATAAGTATTTTGCCCTGCTGCAATACATACGATGTACGGTCGCGTACACCGGTCTCAAGTCCACAATATGCAAGCTCCTGAAATCCGAATGCAGTTTTGTAATAATGAGCAGACTGCTTGGCATTGCCTACATAAAATTCAACATAATCGGTACCATTGATAGGCAAAAAGTCCTGTGCCTTTTCAAAAATTTTTTCTCCTGAGTAGGAATAGTTTTTTAAAGTTGTAAGATTGTCCATAATGATTTTGAATGATTGGTTAAACAGATGTCATTTTACTCTCGAGTGGCTTAACTATCCAAGACTGGTAATAGTCCTCAAGTTCGAGTTTTCTGGCTTCGGTCGTTATCTTCACCGGTCTGAACGGATCTATCATAACCGCTACTTCATTCGTCTGCTTCTTGCCAATACTTCGCTCTATGGCACCCGGGTGCGGCCCGTGTGGCAATCCCTGTGGATGTAGCGTTATCTGCCCCTTCGAAATATTGTTTCTACTCATAAAATCACCGTCAACATAGTAGAGCAACTCATCACTGTCTATGTTACTATGGTGGTAAGATGTAGGTATAGAATCCGGATGATAATCGTACATTCTCGGTAGGAAAGAACAGACCACAAAATTGTTTCCCTGAAAATGCTGATGAACAGGTGGCGGCATGTGAATTCTACCGGTTATTGGCTCAAAGTTGAATATTGACATAGCATACGGGTAGCAACAACCGTCATAACCTACCACGTCAAATGGGTGAGTCTCATACGTATATGGATAAATAAGGCCTCTTTTCTTAATTTTTATATGAAAGTCACCAACTTCATCATGCGTTTCAAGATCGGTAGGCAATTTGAGGTCTCGCTCACAAAATGGCGAATTCTCAACAAACTGTCCGTACTGATTTCTGTACCTTGTCGGGGTTTCTATCGGGCTAAAAGACTCAATAAACAAAAGCCTGTTCGTTTCGGAGTCAAACAATATTTGATAAACAGTACCTCGTGGTATTACTAAATAATCACCGTATTCAAACCGCAAACTGCCATACATTGTCTTCAATACTCCCGAACCTTCGTGGATAAATAACAATTCGTCAGCATCAGCATTTTTAAAATATTCGTCTGTAAGTCCTTTAGTAGGTGCTGCCAGCCCTATGTGCATATCGTCATTTACGAATAGTACTTTACGACTAGTCAAATAGTCATGCTCAGGTTGAAGCTGAAAACCTACAAAACTCCTTGCCTGCAGGTTATCTTCGACAGCTATTTCAGGCTTAACAGAATAGGGTTCGCCTTTAGCTTTGACCAAAGTAGGTGGGTATAAGTGATAAACAAGTGAAGAAATACCTGAAAAACCTTCTGTCCCTACAAGTTCTTCATGATAAAGTTGTCCGTTATTTTGTCGGAATACGGTGTGTCTCTTGGGTGGAATGGTTCCCACCTGTCTGTATAAAGGCATAGTTGCGGATTTTTGATTCAGGCAAAAATGCTGATAATCCGGTTCTTTCCTTATGACTTAGATTTTACACAATTATGATTTTTGTCACCTACGGTTTACAAACAATTATCCTTCCACCAGTGTACCGATAGATTCGCCATTGATGATACGCATCAGATTATCCGGTTTGTTTATATCGAATACGATTATAGGCAAGTTATTTTCCTTACAAAGTGTAAAGGCAGTCATATCCATCACTTTAAGCCCGAGGTTGATAGCATTTGTAAAAGTAATTTTATCAAATTTTACTGCTTGTGGATCTTTCTCCGGGTCGGCTGTATAAACACCATCTACCCTTGTGCCTTTCAGTATAACATCTGCATCTATTTCGTTGGCTCTG
>WBZR01000480.1_pt1 | contig 64394 bp, 49 predicted proteins | sample 5204231 | NCBI WGS metagenome assembly WBZR01 (sample SAMN12412403, study PRJNA552823) | activated sludge metagenome | isolation source: activated sludge from anammox sidestream of wastewater treatment plant... | place: USA: Virginia | collected 2017-08 | reverse complement strand
CCGGCAGCCAACCCCGATCTCGGGCTGCAGCGTGACGCGCACCATGAACGACGTGTTGCGCGGCATGTCGGGCTTCTGGCACGTCAGCACGCCGCCCGTCGCCTGGCATGTGACCCCCGGATCTTGCGTGGTCGCGTCGACGAAGGTCACATGGGGCGGCAACGCGTGCGTCAACACCACGTCGTGCGCGTCCTCGTCGCCGTTGTTCGATGCCAGCACGTCGTAGCTGAAGGGCTGACCGATCACCACGGTGTCGGGGTAGAGCAGTCCGAACGCCGGCGCGGTCGCCGTCTGGAAGCCGATCTGCACCGCCAGATCGACCTCGGGCACCTTGAGGTCGAGCACGTGGTCCGCGACCTCCCCGTCGGGCGTGTCGCCGGACGGCCCCGCACCCTCCAACGGCGCGCGTGAGACGCGGAGCCTCAGGAACGTGGCGCCGGGCACGGCGTCGCACGGCACCGCGACCGTCACGTCGATGGTGCGTGATCCGTTGCCGGTCTCGAGCCGGTTGTCGACCAGCCGCTCGCCGGCATCGTCCCAGTCGTGGTCGCGGTTGAAGTCCAGCCAGGCATTGACGTAGCCCAGCGCCGGCGAGCCGCGCGCGTCGCTGAGAAACACCTCGAACCCGATCTGGTCCGTCTTGCAGACGTAGAGCTCGTGCAGCGCGGCCGCCGGCGGGCCGGAGGGGATCTCCTCGTCGTCGATCCCGAGAAGGTCGTCGGACGTCGCCGTCGCGTTGCCTGTCAGGCCGGTCTCGGGATCGACGGTGTCGCCGAGCATCAGGTCGGCCATGTTCGGGCCACCCGGATTGGGGGTGATCCGATGGTGGACCGACGGGTACGGCGCCGGCGCATCGCTGAAGTCCAGTTGCCCGTCGAGGTCGAGGTTCGTCGGCTCGGTGGCGGTGTTGTTGGCCAGGTTCGGGTCATCCGGCCGGTCAGCCGCCACCGTCGCCGTGGCGCTCAGCGTGGCCGGGCCTTGGATGACGAGCGCCGCGTCGGCATCCACGATGAGGTCGATGGCCATCGTCACCTGCGCGTCCTTGGCGATGTTGCCGAGCGCGCAGCGCACCTCGCGCGACGCCGCGTCGAAGCTGCACGCGCCCTGCTCCGGGACGGCCGCCGCGAACGACGTGTGCGCGGGCAACCGTGTCACCAGCCTCGTCTCCTCGGCAACGGCCGGCCCGGCGTTCGAGACCGTGGCCGTGTAGCGCAGCGGATCCCCGGGCTTGACGGGGTCTGGCATGTCGGCGAGGTGCACCGCCAGGTCGGCCACACCCCCCAGGATCTCGATGGTGTGGTCCTCGACCTCGCCATCGGGTGTGTAATCGGTCGGGTTCCAATAGGTCAGGCCGGACTCGCTGGCCAGCCGCAGCCGCATGTGCGCCGCGGGATTGCTCACCGCGCTGCATGGGGTGGCGATGGACACGAACTGCGGTCCGTTGCCGACGCTGCGGTTGACGACGGCGTGCTCCCCTGGGTCGTCCCAGCCCAGGTTGCCGTTGAAGTCGATCCAGATGTTGAGGTATGCGGGGTCTTGCAGCATGTTCTTGACGCGCACGACGACGACGGTGCTCTGACAGGCGATCAGCGGCGGCAGGTTGACATCGCCGTCCTCGTCGTCGCTGGTGGCCAGGTCGTCGCCGTCGGCGTCCGACCCGGGTTGGCCGTCCGGCTCCGCGTCGACGAGCGTGCCGAGCACCAGGGTGGCCTGCGTGTTGCCGATTCGGTGGTGCGCGCCGTGCGGGCCGAGCGTGCGGAAGCTGTCGGGCGCGTCGCCGAAGTCGAACGCGTCCGCGGCCTGGTCCAAGGGCGCGGCGAGCGCGCGACCGACAGTGCTGCCGACCTCCGGGCGCAGCGCAACGAGGGCGATCGCGGCCAGCATCAGCGCGGCCAGGCTGATGGCCACCGCGCCCATGCGGGCACGGCGTCGGGTTCGTGGGGTGTCCATGGCGGAAGGGTTCCTTTCCCGGGCAGGTATCGGATGACGATGCGGCGCCGATCCGGCTCGCGAGGACGAGCCGCACCAGCCCGGCCAGCGTAGCCCGCGGCCGTCGCATCGCCGTCCCAACCCCACGGGCGATCCTGGGACGCCTGACGGCGACAAGACGACCGGCATGGCACCCTCGCGGGGTGCCATGCCGGTCGTCGGTCGCGGTCGGGCAGCGCATGGCCGGGCGTCCCCGACCGCGCCCGTCGGCGGTGCGCCTGGGCGCGCTACCTCATGGCCACTCCCCCACCGGCGGCTCGACCACGATGTGCTCCGGCGGCGTGTTGTCGTCGCAATCGCAATCGACCTCGAGCGTGATCGGGCTCCCGTCCAGGAACCACAGCCACAGCTCGTCCGTCGTTCCGTTCGGCAGGTTGGCATCTTGCGGGCAGCGGCTGAGGCCCTCCTGCGACGCGCCGTCGTACCACTCCCAGTAGACCGAGCACCCCCACGGCGTCTCCGTACGGGTCACGACGCGGGCCGTGGTGCCCAGGACCTTGATCCGGTACTGCTGGCTGCCGTCGCACAGCGTGACGGGGTTCAGCACGAGCGGCTGCCCCTGCCCGGGGTTGATCGGTCTGGGATGCGGCTCGATGGCCGGCGTGGGGGTGACCAGAGGGTTGCAGTACTGCTTCTTGGTCTCGCGCGGCCCGATCCCGACCGAGCCCGCCGCCGATACGCACCGGGTGCCGGACCCTGGCGCCGTCTCCAACGGCGTCAACGCGGCCACCGCCGCGATGGTGCTGATCAGCACGAGCTGCAAGATGATCGTTCGCATGTTCGCTCTCCAATCGACGGGAATGGGTGCCGCCGCCGGTGCAGGGCGCACGACCTCACCGGAGCACGGCACGGCTGTGACTCGGTGAAAGCTTAACCTCCAGCCGTCCCAGAAGCGTCCCACGCCGACGAGCCACCAACCGCTTCCCGGTTCCGCTCCCGGTCCCGCCGCGCCACGAACCGCCGCAGCCACGGCGGGCTCCGGAAGCGGGCGCCACCGGCGCCGCCGCACGGGATCAGCAGCCCGGCGTCGACGGCGTGGCGGATGCCGTCGACGCCGACCTCCGCGAGGCGGCCGGCGAGGATCTCCCGCACGGTCGACCGAGCGTCCGGCCCCGCGCGGTCCCACGTGTCCGCCCACAGGCGCTCGCACAGCTCGGCCGCCACGCCGCTGGCCGCGGCGAACGCCTCGGCCACGGTGGCGGGGTCGGCGGCGCACAGCTCGCCCACGGCCGCCTGGATCGCGACCGGGTGGCCGGCGGTGGCGGCGACCAGCGGGGCGAGCCCTTCGGTCCCCGCCAGCGCCAGCGACTCCAGCCCGCGTTCGGCCGCCACGTGGCGCAGGAGCTCGAGCGCCGGCCCCGGCGGCAGCGGCGGCACCTGCACGACACGCACGCCGGTGAGCCGCCACCAGCCCACGCGCCCGGTCAACAGCACCTGGGTGGCGCCGTCGGCGGCGTGCGCCGCCGCCACGGCCGCGCGCGCCAGCGCCGCATCGTCCACCCCGTCCACGACCACGAGGCGGCCACCGGCACCGGGATCCGGCGGCCCCGGCACCGATCGCTCGGCGACCCGCTTGCCGTCGGCGGCCAGCACGGCAAGCGCGCCGGCGTACGGCGCCGGCCGCGGCGTCCCGTGCCCGGCCGACGGGCCCTGCACGGCCTCCACCACCCCCCGCGGGCCGAGCGATGCCGCGTCGGCCCAGGCCACGGCGTCGAAGACGCCGCTCAGCAGGCACCGTTCCGCCACGGCGCGCGCCACCGCGGACTTGCCGATGCCTCCGGGCCCGCCGAGCGCGACGATCCGTCGGGCACCGCCGTCGATCAAGCCGTTCGCCACCCGGCTGACCATGCCGTCGACCCCGAACAGCCGCGTCGCCTCCGGTGCCGGGAGGTGGGCCCGCACACGGGCGTGGCGGGCCGCCGACAGCGCGTCGTGCTCGAGCGCCCGCAGCCGCGCCGTCAGCGACTCGACGCCGTGCCGGAGCCGGCGCTGGAGCGTGCGGCGGTGGCGATCGTCGATGCAGGCCGCCAGGGCCGACAGGTCCACACCGAGATCGGGGCGCAGGTAGACGTGGTAGAGCGCGCTCCAGGCCTCGAGCTCGTGGTGGTCCGCGGCGAAGTCGGCGCGCAGCAAGGCCCGCTCGTCGCCGGGCGGCCCGGCGACGCGGCGGGTCGCCCGGCGGCGCAGGCGCGCCAGCTCGGCTTCGACGATCTCGGCGACGAGCCGGCCGAGCTCGAACGCGCACGCCTCCGCGGTCGGGCGATAGCCCGAGCGCCGCAGCGACTGGCGGACGATGGCGAGCTGACAAAGCGGAGAGTCGCCGGGCGTCCGGTCGGCGGCGAGCTGGCGGAGCGCCGACCGGACGGTAGCGAGGGTGATCGCATGGAGCGGGTCCATCGGGTCGATCCCCGGTCGTCGTGAGCGGCGGCGGGCGCCGCGGCGGGTCAGGCCGCCAGCATACCGCGGCGTCGGCGCTCGAAGCCAGCAAAATCTGCTCGACTTCGGGGGGCGCGGGAGCCTCTTGGCTGCCGCTGCCGGGCAGCGGGTTACTCGCCCACCGTCACCTGCCCCACCTCCACCCGTCCGTCCACGGCGGGCCGCCCGCCCACGGCGGCCGGCAGCCGCGGGTAGCCCGGCGCCGACGCGTCGTAGAGTCCGGCGAGCAGCGCGTAGTCGCCGCTCGCGAGGTCCGCGGGCAGGGCGATCCGGTGGGCGTCGGAGACCACCTCGCCCGATCGCCAGCTCGTCGTCGGCCGCGCCCCTTCCCCGGGCGGTCCATCGCCCTGGGCCACCGGCGCCGCGCCCGCGGTGGCGTCCCCCGGGGCGGCAGGCGCGCGCGGCACGAGGTGGACCAGCACGGTGTACGCCGTCTGCACGCTCCGTTGCGCCCGCCAGTGCAGTGTGACGGTGATCGACTCGCCCGGTCGGGCCGCCGGCGGCAGGTCCGCCCCGAGCAGCGCCAGGTCCGGCCCGAACCGCGCGTCGACCGCACGGGCCATCGCCGGCACGGCCGTGCGCGGCGGCGGCAGGGCGGCGACCTCGAGCGTGCCGACGTCGACGCCGGGTCCCGTCGCGCTGCCGTCGGCGCTTTCGACCGCGACGGACAACCGCGCGGCGCCGGCCGGCGCATCGGGGTCGACGACGATGACGGCGCGCAGGGCGACGACCTCGCCCGGCCGCCAGCGCGACGTCGGGAAGTCCGGGCCGCCGAGCGGCAGCACGCGGTCGCCGATGCGGCCGCCGTCCGGCCGCGTCAGCCGCAGGCGAACCCGGTCGTCGCCGGCAGGTGCCTCGGACGCCCGCCACGTGAGGCGCACCGCCACGGCGTCGCCGGCGGTGGCCCGCGCGGGGCGGCGGACGGCCAGCAGCCGGTACGCGCCGATCGGCGCGTCGAGCCAGGCGACGTCGGGGCCGGCGAACGACGCGCGGAACGCCGGCGCGTCGACGTCCGGCGGCCGCGCCGGCCCGCGCACCTCGACCTCGCCGGCGTCCCAGGCGTCGCCCGCGCCCTGGTCCGGCGCCGTCCACGGCAGGCGCGTGCCGGTGGTGGCATCGTACAGGCCGAGGCGCAGACGGTAGCGGCCGGGCGGCGTGCCCGGCTCGACCGCGAGCGTCAGCGTCGACGCCACGACCTCGCCGGCCTCCCATTCCTCGGTGTAGCGCGAGATCGCGTTGTCGAGCGCGCGGTCGCCGCCGCCCCATTGGGTGCCGTCGGGCCCGACGAGGTGCAGGAACATGGTGTAGCGCCCCGCGGGCCGCGCGTGCGTCTGGAACACCGCCGTCAGCGGCAGCGTGCCGCCGGCCTCGACCGTGCCCGGCCCCTTGTCGACCGCCACCAGCGTGGCCCAGCCGAAGCCGACCGCCGGCCGCGGCACGTCGCGCCGCACGTACACCACCTGGCGCTGGTAGTGGCGGTAGAAGTGCCCCAACGCGTCGTAGTCGCGCCCGAGCGCCGTCACGAAGGCATCGTAGTCGACGAGGTCGGTCATCTGCCCGTTCTGCGACGACGCGTCGATGAGCACGAGCGCGACGTCGCCGGCCGCCATCTCGTCGAGCAGGCGCGCGCCGGTGATCTGGCCGCTCTCGGCCGCGCCCTCCGAGATGCCGGCCCCGGAGTAGGTCGTCCGCCGTTCCGCGTAGAAGCCCATGCCGGGGAAGTCGCCGAGGATGCGCGCGCCGGGCGGCGTGAGCGCCCGCACCATGAGCGCGAGCCGTGCCGTCCCGACCTCGTGCTCGGGCAGCGCTTCGACGTCGTTCATCAGCGACGGCACCGCCATCACCGCGACGACCGTCGGGCCGAGGAGCGCGGCGAGCGCCCGATCGCCCCGCAGCGCCCGCGTCAGCGCCTGCACGGCGACGCCGACGACGAGCGCCAGCGTCGGCATGAGGTACACCAGGTGGCGGGCCCAGAGCTGGCGCGACAGGAAGGCGAACGCCAGGAGGGTGGGGAGCTGCCACGCCACCACCCGGCCGCGATCGGGGCACAGCCGCCGGATGCCGAGCAGGCCCAACGGCACGAAGAGCCAGAAGGCGGTGAAGTTGCCCAGCGTCTGCCAGTAGAACCCGAGGTTCTTGCGCAGCACGTCGCCGAGCGTGAGCGCCTGGCCCTGCATCAGGTGATGGCCGACGACGGCCGTATAGGTGTACGGCGTGAGCCACCAGAACGCGCCCATCACGGCCCCGACCAGCACCGCGCCCGGCAGCCCGAGCGCCGCGAGGTCGCCCGCCGCCCGCCGCCACGGGCGGTCGCCGCGCACGGCGCCCCAGCCGACGTACGCGGCCGTCGCGGCCCACGGCAAGAGCCCGAAGAGCTTGGCCAGGAGCGCGCCGCCGAACAGCACCCCGGCCGCCGCGTAGCCCGACCGGTGCCGGTCCGCGTCGGCGCGCACGAAGACGTACAGCGCCAGCGTGCCGAGCGCGAGCATCGTCGCCTCGGGCCGAAAGGCGCGGCCGATCCCGAACACCTCCTCCTCGGCCAGCAGCATCACCAGCGCCGCCAGGCCGGCCAGGCCCCCGAACAGCCGGCGGCCGATGAGGTAGGTCGCGGCGGCCGCCACCAGCACGAGCGCGGTGCTCCACGCCCGCATCGCCCACGGGTCGCGGCCGGCGAGCTTGACGATCAGCGCCCCGGGGAACAGGAACGCCGGGAGCTGCGGCGTCAGGAAGTCGCGGTACGGCAGCTCGCCCTGGCTGATGCGCCAGGCGGCGTACAGGTAGCCTTCCTCGTCGTCGTTGATCAGCCAGCCGTCGATCCGGTGGAGGTAGAGCAGCGCGAACAGCGCCAGCAGCGCGAGCGCCGCCGCGTGGTGCCGATCCCACCGCCGGCGCGCGGCGCCTGCCGCCGGCGGCGCCGCGTCCCCGGGCGTCATCGGACCTCGACCGTGCCGAGCGCCGCGGCGTCGCCGCGCCCGTCGGCGCCCCGCACGGCGCGGCGGGCGCCGGTGACCGGATGGTACACCGCGGCGATGAGGTCGTACCGCCCCGGCGGCAGGTCGGCGGGGACGGCCAACGCGTGCCGGTCGATCACGATCTCGCCGGGGACCCACCCGGTGGTCGGGCGCGCGCCGCCGTCCGGGGCGCCGTCGTGCTGGGCGACCGGCCGGCCGTCGGGGCCGATGAGCTGCACCGACACCGCGTACCCCACCACCGTCGGCATCGCCGCCCGCCAGACCAGCGCGACCTCGAGCGCGGCGCCCGCGGGCGCCGCGGCGGGCACGTCGACGCCCGCGAGCGCGCCGACGCCGTCGAAGGCCGCGTCGCGCGGGCGATCCACGCGGGGGAGGGTGGTGACGATCGGCGCGCCGGCGCGCGCCGCCACGGTCACGGCGCCGAGGTCGACCGCGACCGCGCCCGGCACCGGCTGCCCGCCGACCTCGACCACCGTCGCGCCGAGCCGGTACTCGCCGGCGCCCGCGTGCGCCATCACCGGCGCCACGGCCCGCTGGTGCAGCACCACGCCGGCGCCCTCGGCGCCGGGCCCGTCCGCCTGCGGTCCCCACGGCGCGAGCGTCACCGCGGCGTCGGCCGCCATCGCGCCGCTCGACGCGTCGCTGAGCGTCAGTCGGACCACCGCCGAGGCGGCCCCCGCGACGTGGACCCACAGGTCGGTGGTGAGCAGGGTGCCCGCCTCGACCGGCCCGTCCGGCAGCGGCCCCCGGCCGAGCAGCGTCACGCCCCGCTCCGCCCGCGCCGCCGGTCGGAGGTCGAGGTCGAGCGCCGCGGCCGGCACGTCCCTTGCGTCGGCCCGCCACGGCCGAACGGCCAGCCGCCCGATGGTCACGCTCCCCCCGAGCGGCACGCCGCCGGCATCGACCACGTCGAGGCCCACCGCGTCGCGCCGGCGGTACACGCCGAGCACCACGTCGTACGTGCCGGCAGGCAGGCCGACCGGCAGCGGGAACGGCACCCGCTCGGCGGTCAGCTCGCGGGCCTGCCACCGGCTGGTCGGCCGCACGCGCAGGAGGTCGCCGCCGTCCGAGGCGAAGAGCCCGCCGTCCGCCTGGCCCCACTCGAGGCCGTCGGCGTCCACCAGGCGCACCGTCACGCCCAGGTCGTCGGTGATCGGCTCGGTGGCCTGCCACGCCGTCAGGATGTCGACCGTCTCGCCGCCCGTGGCCGTCTCGCGGTCGGGGCGCGCGGCCAACAGCCGCGGACCGGCCGCGAAGCGCGCCCGCTCGGGCAGCGGCCGGTCGAGCGGGGCGTACACCGCGTAGAGCTGATGGTGCCGGCGGAACCGGCCGACGGCCTTGCCGTAATGGTCCGCCAGCCACGCGGCAAAGGCCTCGCGATCGGTGAGGAAGTGGGTGTGGCTGAACTCGTCGGCCAGGTCGAGCAGCACCAGCGGCGGCTTGCGCCCGCCGAGCTCGCCCAGCAGGCGTGCCCACGTGATCTGGCCGCTGCCGGCCGCGCCGGCCGAGAGCGAGGCGGCGGCGTAGGTGGTCGGCCGCTGCGCGTAGAAGTTGAGCTCGGAGTAGTCGGTCAGGACGATGTCGCCGGGCGCCGTCACGAGGTCGATGAAGTCGGCGATGCGCTCCGTGCCGACCTCCCATTCGCCGGCGACGTCACGGTCGAGGAGCCGCCACGGCACCAGCGGCGCCAGCGCCAGCGCCAGCGCCAACCACGCCAGAGGCGGCACCGCTCGGGACGGCAGGCCCCGCGGCCGCCCGGCAAGCCGGCGGCGCGGCATCGGCCCGTCGGCGGCCGCCCGCCCGGCGCGCAGCACGTCGCGCACCGCCACGGCGTACAGCACGGCCAGCGCCGGCGTGATGTACATGAAGTGGCGCGGGAACTTCTCGCGCGACAGCACCGCGAACGCCAGCAGCGTCGGGAGCTGCCACGCGAAGAGCAGCACCGGCCGGTCGGCGCGCTGCCAGGCCATGAGGCCGGCCGCGGCGGCCACGAACACGAGGAGCGACCCCTCGTTGTAGCGCAGGACGGCGGTGTAGAAGGCCAGCGTGTCGGCCAGCACCTGCCATTCCGTCTTCTGCGCCCCCTGCCGCAGGTGATGGCCCAAGACCGACTCGTACACCGGCGCGCCCATGGCCACGAACACGCCCAACCCCACCGCGACGGTCGCCGCCCACGCGACGACCACCACGGCCGCGTCGCGGGCCATCGCGGCGAGCGGCCGGCCCCGCCGCCAGCCGTCGACGGCCAGCCACGCGAGGCAGCCGGCCATCGGCAGCGGCCCGAACAGCTTGGCCAGCGTGGCCAGGCCGAAGCCGACGCCGGCCACCGCCAGCCAGCGCCGGACCGGCGGGTCGACGGCGCCCACCCGCGGAAAGGCCGCCCGCGCGAACGCGTAGACCGCCAGCCCGTCGAAGAACAGCATGAACGGCTCCGAGCGGAACGTGCGGCCGTTGAGGAAGACCTCGGGGTGCAAGAGGCCGAGCGCCAGGGCCAGGCACGCGACGCCGGGACCGAAGAGCCGTCGCGCCGTCGCCCACGTCCACGCGCCGGTGGCGAGCGTCAGGCCGGCCGCCACGGCGCGCGCCGGCCAGGCGCCGGGGCCCGTCCACGCCATCAGCCAGCCGCCGGGCAGCAGGAACGCCGGAAGCTGGGGGGTCAAGAAGTCGCGGTACGGCAGCTCGCCGAGGCTGATGCGCCAGGCGGCATACAGGTAGCTGCCCTCGTCGTCGTTGATGCGGTAGGCGTCGAGCCGCCACAGGTAGAACGCCACCAGGAGCGCGCCGACGGCGGCGGCCGCGAGGTCGGCCGGGTGCGCCGCCGAGGCCAGGCGGGCCACCCGGCCGATGGCACGGCGCGCCGGCGCCGCGGCGGCGGGGGTCTCCACCGGCGCCCGTCTACCCGACGATCGCGGGGGCGGGCGCCGCGGCGGAGCCGCGCCGGCGCCGCCAGGCGTCCACCGCCCCCCACGCCGCCCACGCGGCCAGCACGGCGAGCAGCGGCACGACCGGCACCCGGTAGCGGACCTCGGCGTTGGCGATCAGGCTCACGAGGTACTGGCTGAGGATGGTGCCGGCCACCAGCAGCCGCGGGTGCCACGCGACGCGGGGGCGGACGAACAGCGACGCCACGGCCCCGAGGAGCACCAGCGGGTAGAGCCAGGGGTCGTCCGGCGTCACCATCAGCTCGTGGCTGATCTTGTGCCCGCCCTTGGCCGCCCACAGCACGTGCAGCTTGCGGCCGAACACCTTGGGGAGGTCCTCGGGGTGGCGCTGCATGTAGTCCAGCGCGGCGCGCCGGAAGGCCGCCTGCTCGTCGACCTCGCCGAGCCCCAGCGCGTCGATGTCCTCCTCGGTGGGCAGGTCGGCGGGCGCGGACAGGTCGGGCACGTTGGCCAGGCTCTGGTACAGCGTGAAGCCGCTGTTCGTCGAGATCAGGATCAGCCGCTCGTGGAACTGCCAGTTGCGCAGCGTGACCGGCGCCATCGCCAGCGCCACGCCGACGGCTGCCGCCACGGCGTGTCGCCACCGCCTGGCCCAAGGCACGCGGGGCGCCAGCAGCCACCACGCCACCAGGCCCGGCGCCACGAAGATCACGAACGGCCGGGTGAGGTTCGCCCAGCCGAGCACGAACGCCGCCGCCAGCGTCACGGCCACACGGTCGCGCCGGAGCGCCACCAGCGCCAGCACCACGAACGCCAGGCACAGCCAGAGGTAGACGACCTCGCTCAACAGGCGCGCGACGAACAGCATCATGAAGTCGTAGCGCGCCACCGCCAGCGCCGCCGTCAGGCCGACCGCGCGGCCGAGCCACCCGCCGAACAGCAGCAGCCCGATCACGTACACGAGGCCGAGGCTGGACGTGTCGATCCACGCCTGCGCCTCGCGCACCGCCGCGTGGTTCTCGATGCCGGCGAGCCGGTACACCGTGCCGACGAACAGCGCGTAGCCCGGCGGCCGGTGCGTGAACGAGCCGTAGGGGTGCCACGGCAGGTACTTCTCGCGCGGCTCCGCGCCTTCGCCCAGCGCCCACGGCACCGCGTAGCGGTTGTATAGGCGCTCCTCGCTCTGGAGCGGCTCGGCGTACGAGCGCGCGATCGCCAGGCGCGGGCCGAGCCCGGCGAGGCAGACCACGGCGATCAAGGCGAGGTCCAGCAGCCGGCGCGACGCCAGCCGAGGCCGGGCCGGGGCGGCCAGGCTCATCGGCGCGCGTGCGCGGCCGGTGCCGCCGACAGCCCGGACAAGCTGATGTCGGAGCGCGTCACCCCCATCGGCACCACGCCGAGGAGCGACGTGCCGTCGGGAGCCCACGCGACCGCGCGGACGTTGGCGATGCGCTGCGGCGCGCGCGACCAGTTGGCGCCGCGGTTGACCGACCAGTAGACCCCGTCGTCGGCCGCCACCGCCACGACGCCGGCGGTGTACGGCTCGCTGAGCGTCAGGCTGGCGATCGCGACGGAGCGGCGGCCGGGCGTCCCGTTCGGGCGGGTCCACGTGGCGCCGAGGTCCGGCGAGACGTACAGGCCGCTGTCGGTGGCCGCGATGAGCTTGAGCGGGTCGGCGCCGACCGACAGCGTCGCCAGGTCGAACATCTGCCGCCCGCGCACCGCCGGCACGTCGACGCGCTGCCACGTCTCGCCGGCGTCCTGCGACCGGTACAGCGTGTACTCCAGGCTCTCGTCCGGCAGCGGGACCCGGCTGACCCACAGCGTGCGGTCGGCCTCGAACCGCGCCGAGAACGCGGCCGCGTGCCACGGGAACGCCCCGACGACCGGCAGGGGCTGCCAGCTGGCCCCGCCGTCGCGCGAGATCTGCCCGTCGGCCACGAGCGTCCGGTCGCGGGCGAACGCCGGCGAGACGGCCAGCGCGCGCGCCGGCGCCGGCCCCGACAGCTTGCTCCAGCGGCGGCCGCCCTCGCGCCCGGCCCACACGCCGCTGGTGGTCGCCGCGAACACCGTGCGATCGTTGGCGTAGTTTGGCGACAGCATCAGACGGTGCACGTTCTGGCCGTGGCCGCGCGGCAGCTCGGTGTCGAGCCATTCCCAGCTCCGGCCGCCGTCGGCCGAGCGGTAGAGCCCGGACGCCTCGGTGCCGGCCAGCGCCTCGGCCGGGGCGCCGGGCAGCACCACGAGGCCCGTCGGCTGGATGTTGCGCAGCGTGGCGCGCGGCGACTCGCGGTCCCACGTGGCACCGCCGTCCTGCGAGCGCCACACCCCGTCGGCGTCGGTGGCCAGGTAGGCCTCGCGGCTCCCGCGGTAGCCCGGCTCGGTGTGGATGCCGTCGAGCGCCAGCTTGGCCACGATCGGCAGCCGCAGCACGTGGTCGAAGCCGGGGATGGGCGGCACGCGGTAGCCCGGGGCGCCGAAGTCGCGGGCCACCGCCGCGCCGGTCCCGCCGACCCCGGCCGGCCCGGAGACCAGGCGCCACGTGGCGCCGCCGTCGGACGAGACCGCCGCCACGGCGCCGGGCTGCCGGACGGCGGCGACGAGCACCGGGTCCGCCGGCCAGGCGTTGGAGACCGCCAGGTCGTGGACGGCCTCGGCGGCGAGCGGCAGGCGCCGCCACGTGGCGCCGTCGTCGTCGGAGCGGTACACCCCGGCAGGGTTGAACGCGAAGACCGTGTGGTCGACGAGGTCCCAGCGCACCGCCGGGTCGTCGCCGTAGTCGTCGGGGAACACGATGCCCTGCTGCTCGATCGGCCCCGCGGCCGGGCCGAACGTCGGGGCGCCGTCGGCGGCGTCGGCAAAGAGCGCCCACGTCTGGCCGCCGTTCGTCGAGCGGTAGATGCCGCGGTCGGTCCCGAGGAGCACGGTCTCGTCGGCCTCGAACAGCGGCGAGAAGCCCGCGGCGCCGACGGCGTGGCGCTCGCCGGGCTTGATGACGACCTCGACCCACTGCGTCGACGCCTTGTCGAAGCGGTAGGGGCGCCAGTCGCCCGTCGTCGCCGCCAGCGCCACGCTGTCGCGGCTGAAGAACGGCGACACGGCCAGGAAGTGCACCGGCGCGTCGTCGCGGACGCGCACCGTGGTCCACGTCTCGCCGTAGGTCGTCGACCGCCACGCCCGGCCGTCGGCGTTGTCGGCGAAGATCACGCCGTCAGTCGCGGCGCGGACGTTGTCGATCGGGCCCGTCCCGGTGCGCGGCGACCACTCCGTGCCCTGGGCGCCGGTCCAGACCGTGTTGCCGGCCGCCACGACCTGCTGGCGGGCGTTGACGGGGTTGCGGCCCGCCTTCACGGCATACACGTCCAGCCCGTAGACCGGCCCGCCGGTCATCCCGACCACCGGCCACGTCGGCGGCGGCGTCGGGGTCGGCGTGCGGGTGGGCGTCGGGGTCGCGGTCCGCGGCGGCTGCGCGCCCGCCGGCGGGCCGGACAGGCTGCCGGCCGCGGCGGCCAGGGCCGCGGCGGCGATGATCCATCCACGCTGAACCGATGTCATGTCGCTTGTCTCCTCCAAGGGGACCGCCCGGTCAACCCGCGGGCAGCGCTCCGTCGAGCACCTCGCGCACGGCGTAGATCGGCTTGTTCTGGGATTCGTAGTAGGTGCGCACCACGAGCTCGCCGAGGAATCCCATCGATATGAACTGGACGCCGACGATCACCAGCAGGATCGCCAGGAGCAGCAGCGGGCGGTTGCCGATGTCCTGGTGCCCCACCAGCTTGAGCACGGTCAGGTAGGCGCCGAACACGAGGCCCAGCCCGGCCGAGGCGATCCCGAGACCGCCGAACACGTGGATCGGCCGCGTGGCGTAGTTCAGCAGGAAGTGCAGCGTCAACAGGTCGAGCACGACGCGCGGGGCGCGCATGAGGCCGCGGCCGTACTTCGACGTGCCGTGCTCGCGGGCGTTGTCGCGCACCGGCACCTCGCCGACCGTCACGCCGTACCAGCTGGCCACCGCGGGGATGAAGCGGTGGAAGTTGCCGTACAGCCGCGTGTTGTGGATCACGTCGGCGCGGTAGGCCTTGAGCGAGCACCCGGTGTCGTGCAGCGCCACGCCGGTCAGGCGCGTCATGACGCGGTTGCCGATCCGCGACGGGATGCGCCTCAGGAGCAGCGGCTCCTTGCGGTCCTGCCGCCAGCCGCTGACGATGTCGAGCCCCCCGGCCTCCATGGCCGCCAGCACGCGCGCGATGTCGTCGGGGTCGTTCTGGAGGTCGCCGTCCATCGTCACGACGATGGCGCCGCGCGCGGCGTCGAAGCCGGCGGCGAACGCCGGCGTCTGCCCGAAGTTGCGCCGGAGGCGCACGACGGTGTAGCGCGGGTCGGCCGCGTGCACGGCGCGCAGCGCGTCGAACGACCCGTCGGTGGACCCGTCGTCGACGATGACGACCTCCCACGTCCGCCCCAGGCGGTCCAGCGCCGCGCTGAGGCGGCGCGCCAGCTCCGGCACCGTCGGCGCCTCGTTGAAGAGCGGGATCACCACCGAGATGTCGGGGGCGCCGCCGTGGTCGGTCTGGCGGCGAAGCGCGGCGGCGGACGCGGCGGACGCGACGGCTTCGGGCATCGGCTGCGCCTCAGGCCGCGGCCTGTGCGGCGGCCTGCCAGGCCACCTGCCGCCGCAGGCCGGCCTCGATGCCGACCCGCGGGGACCAGCCCAGCACGCGGCGCGCCTTCGACGTGTCGGCCAGCGCCTCGCGCTGCTCGCCGGGCCGCGACGGCCCGAACACGACGTCGGCGGCGCGGCCCGTGATCGACTCGATCAACCGCAGCGCGTCGATGGCGCTGATCACGTCGCCGCCGCCGACGTTGAACACGTCGCCGGTGGGGCCGTGCGCCATCGCGGCCAGCGTGGCGTCGACGCAGTCGTCGACGTACGTGTTGCCGCGCGTCTGGCGCCCGTCACCGTGGATGGTGATGGGCGCCCCGCGCAGCACGCGGTCGATGAAGATGGTGTAGCCCATGTCGGGCCGCTGGCGCGGGCCGTAGATCGAGAAGTAGCGCAGCACCGTCACCGGCAGGTCGAAGTTGCGGGCGTAGGCGAACACGAGGTGCTCGGCCGCCAGCTTGGTCACGCCGTAGGGCGACATCGGCTCGCGCGGGCGGTCCTCGGCGCCGGTCGAGTCGAGCCCGTACACCGACGACGTCGACACGTGGACGAGGTGGCCGGGCCGCGCCTGGCGTGCGGCGTCGAGCAGCCGCTGGGTGGCCAGGACGTTGCACGAGAGGTATGCGTCGAACGCCGACCACGACTGGAGCAGCCCGGCCATGGCGGCCAGGTGGAACACGGTGTCGGCGCCGTCGATCAGCGGCGCGATGTCGCACGTCCGGAGGTCGGCCTCGACGAAGGTGAAGCCGGGCCGGCCGCGCGCCGCGGCGAGGTTGCGCTCCTTGATCGCCCGGGGGTAGTAGTCCGTGAAGCTGTCGACGCCGACGACGGCGTGGCCCGCGTCCAACAGGCGGTCGACGAGATGGCTGCCGATGAACCCGGCGGCGCCGGTGACGACGCACCGCCGCGGGGCACGGGGATCTGGGGTGGCTGGCGACATGGCTGCTGCAATTGTACGCGGGCCGCGCGGACCGCGCCAAGGCCGCGGCCGATGGGGCGCGATCGCGTGCGGTCGCGCGGCTTCAGACGTCGATCACCATCGGCAGCACCATCGGCCGCCGCCCGGTCCGCTTGTTGACGAGGTCGCCGAGGCCGCTGCGGATGCGGCCGATGAGCGCGTCGTGGCTGCCGTGCTCCTGAGCCACGAGGTCGGCGACATACGCCCGCAGCTCGGCGATGAGCTCGCCGGCCTCGGGCAGGAACACGAAGCCGCGCGTCAGGATCTCGGGCTCGCGCGCCAGCGCGGCCGACTGGCGGTCGACGGCCACCACCACCACCACGAACCCGTCGCGCGCCAGGTGGTTGCGGTCGCGCAGGACGACCTCGCCGATGTCGCCGACGCCGAGGCCGTCGACGTAGATGTAGCCGCCCGGCACGGTGCCGTCGCGGCGCGCGCCGTTGCCGTCGAACGCGACGACCTCGCCGCTCTCGACGACGAAGACGTCCTCGGGCGGCATCCCGAGCGACTCGGCCAGCTCGGCGTGGAGCACGAGCATCCGGTACTCGCCGCCGGCCGGGATGAAGTAGCGCGGGCTGACGAGCTTGAGCAGGAGCTTCATCTCTTCGCGGCTGGCGTGGCCGCTGACGTGCACCGGCATCAGCGACTGGTACACGACGTGGGCGCCGCGCCGGAAGAGGTTGTCGATGGTGCGGTGGACCAGCTCCTCGTTGCCCGGGATCGGCGTGGCCGACAGGATCACGGTGTCGCCCGGCCGCAGCGACAGGTCGCGATGGGTGTCGTTGGCCATGCGCACGAGCGCCGACGTCGGCTCGCCCTGGGTGCCGGTGCAGCAGACGACGACCTCGTCGTCGGGGAGCGCGTCGAGCTCCTTCAGCCCCACCAGCGTCCCCTCGGCCGCCTCGAGGTAGCCGAGGTTGCGCGCCATGGCGATGTTCTGCTCCATGCTGCGCCCCGCGAGGCCGACCTTGCGCCCGAAGTCCTCGGCGACGTTGACGACCTCCTGCACGCGGCTGATGTTGCTGGCGAACGTCGCGAGGATGATCCGGCCCTCGGCCCGCTCGAATACGTGCTCGAGGGCTTCGCGGACCACCGACTCCGACGGCGTGTGGCCGTGGCGCTCGGCGTTGGTGCTGTCGGCCATGAGCGCCAGGACGCCGCGCTGGCCGTACGCCGCCAGGGCGTGCAGGTCGGTGCTCTTGCCGGACACCGGCGTGAGGTCGAACTTGTACTCGCCGCTGTGCAGCACCAGCCCGAGCGGGGTATCGACGGCGAAGCCGACGGCGTCGGGGATGGAGTGCCCGACGCGGAACGGCTCGACGCGGAACGGGCCGACCTCGATGGTCTCGCCGGCCGCGATCGTCACGATCTCGGCCGAGCCGAGGAGGCGGTGCTCCTTGAGCTTGACCTCGATGAAGCCGCGCGTCAGGCGCGTGGCGTAGATCGGCGCCGGCGCGTGCGGCAGGACGTACGGCAGCGCGCCGTGGTGGTCCTCGTGGCCGTGGGTGATGAAGTAGCCGAGCACGCGCTCGACGTTGTCGGCAAGGTACGTGAAGTTGGGCACGACGAGGTCGACGCCCGGCATGTCGCCCTCGGGGAACATCAGCCCGCAGTCGACGACGATGATGGCGCCGTCGTACTCGATGACCGTCATGTTGCGCCCGACCTCGCCGTAGCCGCCGAGGGGGATGATGCGTAGCGAGCCGCTCACGTCGGTTGTTCCTTCCTCGCGCCCGCGGGGGCCGGGGCGCCGGGCGCGACCGCGGCCGCGCGGATGATGGCGCCGAAGGCATCGGCCTTCAGCGATGCGCCGCCGACGAGCGCGCCGTCGATGTCGGGGTCGGCGAAGTAGGCGGCCGCGTTGTCGGGCGTGACCGATCCGCCGTAGACGAGGCGCACCGCGTCGGCGGCCGGGGCACCGAAGGCGGCGGCCACGCGCTGGCGGATCAGGCGCATCACCCGCCCTGCCTCGGCGGGATCGCACGCGCGCCCGGTGCCGATGGCCCACACGGGCTCGTAGGCCACGACGGCGCGGCCGGCCTCGTCGGGCGCGGCGCCCTCGAGCGCGGCGTCGACCTGCCGGGCGACGACCGCGTCGGTCTTGCCGGCGTCGCGCTCGGCGAGCGTCTCGCCGACGCACACGATCGGCACGAGGCCGTGGGCCAGCGCCGCGTGGGCCTTGCGGTTGACGTCGCCGTCGGTCTCGCCGAACCCGTGGCGGCGCTCGGAATGGCCGAGGATGACGTGGGTGGCGAGCTCGGCGACCATCACCGGGCTGACCTCGCCGGTAAACGCGCCGGTGTCGGCCCAGTGCATGTCCTGGGCGGCGACGCGCACCGGCGTCCCGCGGGCGACGTCGGCAACCGCGGCCAGTGCGGTGAACGGCGGGGCGACGAGGACGTCGACGGCGTCGGCCACGCCCGGGGCGGCCGCGATGTCGGCGACGGCCCGGGCCAGGTCGCGGGCGGTGGCCTGCGTGGTGTGCATCTTCCAGTTGCCCGCGATGAGGGCGGTGCGTGCGCGCGGGGACATGACTCGCCTCGGACCCTTTCAGTCGCCGTCGTTCGCCAGGAAAGGGTTGACCACGCGCACGCCGTCGAAGTCCTGCCCGTGCCGCAGATCCTCCGAGTAAAGCGTCCGGCAGCCAAGCGCACGGGCGGCCTCGACGATGGTGGCGTCCCAGTAGTCGATCTGCCAGCGGTGCTTGGCCGCCAGGGCCGATCGGAGCAAGGATGCGGTCGTCTCGTGCACCGGGAACCGGAAGAACGTTCCGATGAAGGCCACGGCCTCGTCGTGGCCAAGGCGCGGCGAGCGCGACGGTCGGGTTGCCTGGACGTAGAACTCCTGCAGGACCTGGACGGACACCGCCAGGTCACGTTCGTTCAGGAGGGTCACGGCCCGCTCGGCCTTGCCGGCCTCGTCCGCGCGCGAGCTGATCGCGTAAAGCAGCACGTTGGTGTCAACGAAGCGCATGGCGGTCGTGCACGTCGTCCCTGGTCAGGCGGTCGGCGGCGGAGAAGCCCGGATGGCCGGCGCGGATGCGTGCGATGAGGTCGTTCTGTTCGCGCTGGAGGCGCTCGAAACCGGTGTCCTCCTCGACCAGGGCGGCCAGGAACTCGCGGACGAGCGCGGACACCGAGCTGTTGCGCTGCGCGGCTCGGACACGCGCCTGCTGATAGAGGTGATCGTCGACGGACACGGTGATGTTCTTCACAGTGGCACGATATCACAGTTTCACAGGCGGGTCAAGACGGCTTTGCCCCGCGCGGGCTTGCGCAGCGGAAGGGCGGGTAGGTCACCCGGGAACGGGCACGCCAAGGGATGGCGCGACCCCCTTCTAACACACATCTAACCGCCCCCCCCTTGTACCGGTCTTCCCGCGCCGCTATGATCGCAGCGCCTTAATCTTGAAATCCGGCGCCGCCCCGCGGCGGGCGCCAGCACGAGGAGCACAGCCATGGCAAAGACAGTCGGCATCGACCTCGGCACCACGAACTCGGTGGTCGCCGTCATGGAGGGCGGGCAGCCCAAAGTGATCGCCAACGCCGAGGGCGGGCGGACCACGCCGTCGGTGGTGGGCTTCACCAAGACCGGCGAGCGGGTGGTCGGCGCCGCGGCCAAACGGCAGGCGGTCGTCAACCCCCAGAACACGGTGTACTCCGTCAAGCGCCTGATGGGCCGGCGCTTCGACGAGCCCGAGACCCAGCGCGCCACCCAGCTCGTGCCGTACGAGATCGTGGCGGGCCCGGCGGGCGACGCCCGCGTGAAGGTCCCGCAGGCCGGCAAGGCGTTCTCGCCGCAGGAGATCTCGGCGATGATCCTCGGCAAGCTCAAGCGCGACGCCGAGGCGTACCTCGGCGAGACGGTCGACAGCGCCGTGATCACGGTGCCGGCCTACTTCAACGACAGCCAGCGCCAGGCCACCAAGGACGCCGGCAAGGTCGCCGGCCTCGACGTCAAGCGCATCATCAACGAGCCGACGGCGGCCGCGCTGGCCTACGGGCTCGACAAGGGCGCCGACGAGACGATCCTGGTGTTCGACCTCGGCGGCGGCACGTTCGACGTGTCGGTGCTCGACGTCGGCGAGGGGGTCGTCGAGGTGCGCTCGACCTCGGGCGACACCTACCTCGGCGGCGACGACTGGGACGAGCGGATCGTGCTGTGGATCGCCGACGAGTTCAAGAAGGACCAGGGCATCGACCTGCGCGGCGACAGCCAGGCGCTGCAGCGGCTCAAGGAGGCGGCCGAGAAGGCCAAGATCGAGCTGTCGGAGCTCCAGGAGAGCGAGATCAACCTGCCGTTCATCACGGCCGACGCGTCGGGTCCCAAGCACCTGCAGCTCCGGCTGTCGCGCGCGAAGTTCGAGCAGATGACCGAGGACCTCGTGCAGCGCCTGCGCAAGCCGGTGCAGCAATCGCTCGCGGACGCGAAGCTGTCGGCAGGCGACATCGACGAGGTCATCCTGGTCGGCGGCTCGACGCGCATGCCGATGGTCCAGCAGCTCATCCAGGAGCTGATCGGCAAGGCGCCCAACAAGGGCGTCAACCCCGACGAGGTGGTGGCCCTCGGCGCGGCGCTCCAGGCCGGCGTGCTGGCGGGCGAGGTGCGCGACGTCGTGCTGCTCGACGTGACGCCGCTGTCGCTCGGCGTCGAGACGCTGGGCGGGGTCATGACGCGCCTGATCGAGCGCAACACGACGATCCCGACGCGCAAGAGCGAGATCTTCAGCACGGCCGACGACAACCAGACGGCGGTCGACATCCACGTGCTGCAGGGCGAGCGGCCGATGTCGCGCGACAACATGTCGCTCGGCCGGTTCCGGCTGGACGGGATCCCGCCGGCGCCGCGCGGGGTGCCGCAGGTCGAGGTGACGTTCGACATCGACGCCAACGGCATCCTCAACGTCAAGGCGAAGGACCGCGCCACCGGCCGCGAGCAGCAGATCACGGTGACGGCGAGCACGAACCTGGCCAAGGACGAGGTCGAGCGGCTGGTCCGCGAGGCGGAGTCGCACCGCGCCGAGGACCAGGCGCAGCGCGAGCACATCGAGCTGCGCAACCGGGCCGACGGCCTGGCCTACCAGGCCGAGAAGACGCTCCGCGACGCGTCCGGCGCGGACGCCGCGCTGCGCGACGACGTCGACGGCAAGATCAAGGCGCTGCGCGAGGCGCTCGAGGCCGACGACGCGGCGCGCATGCGGGCCGGCATCGAGCAGCTCGAGCAGGCGCTCCACGCGCTCTCGGCGGCGATGTACGCGGCGGGCGAGGGCCAGCCGGGCGTGGACGGCGCGGGGGCGGCGCGGAACGGCGCGGCGGAGACCGACGCCGACGACGTGGTCGAGGGCGAGTACCGTGAGGCCTGAGCCGGCGGGCGAGGGCGCTGCCGGCGCCGACCCGACGGGGTCGGCGCCGGCGCCCCGCGCGGACGTGGACCTGACGGTGGAGGGGGGGGCCGACGATCCGGCGACGTCCGGGGCGGTCGCACCCGACGGCGAGGCGACGCGCACGGCCGCGCCTGCCGCCGACGCGGCGCGCGCGGGGGTCGACCAGGCGATCGTCGCGGCGTTCGAGGCCGAGCTGGCCGAGGCGCACCGCAAGGCCGACGAGAGCTGGGACCGCTACCTGCGCGCCGAGGCCGAGCTCGACAACCTGCGCAAGGCGGCGGAGCGGCAGCGCGCGGACGCGACGGCGCGGGTGCGGCGCGACCTCCTGGGCCGCGTGCTCGAGGTCGCCGACAACCTCGAGCGGGCGCTGGCGCACGCGACGGCGGACCCGCAATCGCTCGTGGCGGGCATCCAGGCGACGGCCCGCGAGGTCGAGCGGCTGCTCGAGCGCGAAGGGGTGCAGCGGATCGCGGCGCAGGACGCGGCATTCGACCCGAACCTGCACGACGCGGTGGGGCTGGTGAACGTGCCGGGGCTGGACGACGAGAAGGTGATCTCGGTGGAGCAGGCGGGCTACACGCTGAACGGGGATCTCCTCCGGCCGGCGCGCGTGATCGTCGGGCGGCCGGCGGAGGGCTGATCGGTCGACCCGGGGCGGGCGGGGCACGCTCGGCGCCCCGCCGCCATGGCCCGGCGGGCCCGGCGGGTGGGGCGCGAGGAACCGCGCCTGCTTGAGCGATCGCGGGAAGTGCGATATACTGCCGCTCCATTCGACCGACGACCCGCCGTGAGGAACCCGCGATGACCATGGCCATGCCCACCGCGATGATCGAGCACCCCAGCCAGCGCCTGATCCAGAACCTGGCCACGGCGGTCGAGGGCGCCATCTGGGCCTACGACCCGATCCGCCAGACGAACACGATCCTGCGCGTCAGCGCCGACGACGGGGTGGTGACGCTGGCGGGCAACATGCGCAGCAGCATCATGACGAACATGGCCGGGCGGCTGGCGGCCGGGGTCCCGGGCGTGCGGCGGGTGGTCAACGCACTGGTCAGCGACACCGACATCGAGAGCCGGGCGGCGGTGGCGGTGGCCATGGACCCCGACGCGGGGGTGCTGACGGACCGCATCAGCCTGTTCTCGATCCTGGGCACGGTGGAGATGGACGGGGTGATCGCGGCCCCGACGCTGGCGGCGGCGGAAGCGCTGCGGCAGCGGGTGGAGGCGATCGTCCGGGCGGTGCCCGGCGTGCACGGGGTCATCAACCAGATCCAGGCGGTCGAGGGCGCGGCGGATGTCGCGGCGGGCGGCGACGAGGAAGCCGCGCCGGCGGGCGGGCCTTCGGAGGCGCAGCTCGCGATGCAGGAGCGGATGGCGGTCTGGCGCGAGCGGGCGAAGGCGGCGGGGAAGCTGTAGCGGGGGGGTGGTTGGTTCGCACGTGCGACCTGTCCTCTGGAAGGGCTCCTCAGACCATGATTCCTGCTCGTGTGCGGCACGAGCGAGTTAGCCGACATGAGACTACACTACGACAAGGACGCTGATGCGCTGTACTGGCGTCTGGACGATTCCAAGATCATCGAGTCCGAAGAAGTGCAGCCGGGGATGGTGCTGGACTTCAACGACCATGGTCAAGTCGTGGGTGTCGAAGTCCTTCGGGTCAAGTCACGCGTGCCCCACGCGAACCCGCGCCAGCTACACTTCGAGGTAGCCTGAGCAGTGCTGCGCCAATCCGGCCCCGGCAAGTCGGCTGATCGTAGGCCTTGAAACGCACCTCGAAGGCCGTAGTGGGAGCAGGTAGGCATTTGAGTTCTGCGGAACCCACATTCCAGTGCGGCTGCTTCGTCATCGAGGCCAAGCAAGGCGCCCCGGACGGCGACGGCGATGCCGGGTCCGTGCCGGCGCTGGCGGAGGCGCCGCGCGCGGGCGCAAGCGGGGCACGGCCAGGCACGGCACGTCGGCGAGGGACCGCGCGATGGTCGCCGCCCGCAACCAGGCCGAGGGCTATGCGCGGGCGCTGCCAGTCGCGGAGCCGCAGCCGCCGTTCCTGCTCGTCGCCGACGTCGGGCATGCCTTCGACCGGCGGGCGCAGCGGTGCGTATCCGCGGATGGCTAAGCGATTGTGCGAAATGCGATGATAGATGGGCCATAGTCACGGAATCGGCCACGAGGATCACGCAGCGGCAGGGAGAGGAGCCGCGGGGACAGCAGGCCGGAGCGGCAAGGCCATGTGATCCAGCAGCCACTCGAAGAGGTCATCATGGGGGACCTCGAAGAAGCGTTCGGCGGCGGTGGAGCCGTCGGAGCGTTTGAGCCAGTAGTTGTGGATCACGGTCAGGGCGGACAGTGGTGCGGCGGAGAGCCGGTGCTTGTGATGATGCCACAGAGCGAGACGACCGTTGCGGCCCTCGACGCAGGAGGTCGAGCGGACGAACAGGTCGATGCAAACCGGCACCGTGCGGTCGAGCAAGAAGCGCTGGTAGGGGCTCAGCAGGGCCAGGTCTGCCGGCTCGGGCTGAGCCAGAAGACCTTGACGCAGCGCCAGGAGCGTCGTCCGTTCTGCTACGGTGGCGGCCCGCTCGGCCAGGCGTGCCAGGTAGGCTGCCGGGATGAGGACCTGCTGGGCGTAGGCGTGGACGCTGCCGGGCAGAGAGAGCGCCGCCAAGCGCCGCTCCCACTCGGTACGGCAGAAGCCCAGGTGAGCTACCATCTTGGGGATGACGCGGGCGGCCTTGTCGATCAAGTCACGGCCCTTGTCGGCCAGACGGATGGCCTGGGCGGTCGTGCGCAGCGTAGCGATCGCCGCGCCCAGCTCCTCGGCGAGGGTCTCGACGTCACGGAGTGCGCCGGTCGCCAGGTCCACGGGATGGTAGGCCGAGCCCAAGCTTCGGATGGCCGCGTAGGCGGCCTCCTTGCGTGCCAGGGCGGCCTCATGGTCGGCGCGCACGCCGGCTTCGGCAGCCTCGGCCTCGGCGATGCGGCGCGGGTAGTCCGGCGGGCGACCGGGCGGCCGCGGTCCGCTCAGGAAGGCTTGCCAGCGGGAGTGCCAGGTCCGCGTGTGCTGTGCGGCGCGCGCCAGGGCAGCCGCCGGCCCCTCAAGGCTGCGCTGCAGCGGCCGCACCAGTGCCCGCCACAAGGGGTGCTGGACGTGGAACAGATCGGGAGCGTGCTGGGCGCCCATCTGCACCGCGTGCGCCGCCAGGCCGCTGGCTTCGTCCCCGGCGGCGACCACCACCTCGACCCACAAGTCGGCGATCGCGGCGTTGACCGCCGCTGTCCAGGTGTCCGCGTCGCGGCTCTCGGCTGCCTGCTCCAGCACGATGTAGCCGCTCACCGGGTCCATCGCCACCAGCCACACGCCCTCCGGGAAGGTCTCATCCTCGGCCAGCACGAGTGTGCGCCGCGGCATGGCGCCGGCTTGGCCCTTGCGCTGCGTCGCCCCGAACCGAACGATCTGGACCGTCATCTCCGCGGCCACCTTGTGCTGACTGCCGTGCGAGCCGGCCACAAAGGCATCCAAGTGTGCCAACTCCAGAAAGCTGCACAGCAGGTCCACGCCGCATGGACCCACCTGGCCGAATACGAAGTGCGCCGCTCCAACCAGCCGGTGCAGGAAGGCCAGGCCAGCCGGACTCTCGAACAGGGCCACCAACGCCGGATCGCTGTCCAGGCTCGCCTTCCGCGCCCGCCAGTGCTGCAGCGTCGTGCGGGGCACACCCACCGTCTCGGCGAACTCCCGCTCGCTCACACCCTGCTCCGCCAGCTTCTCATACGCCGCCAAGAGCGTTGCGCTCCTCATCCGGTCCCAGCGCGGCTTGACTCCCCCCCGCGCCTCTTCTGTGCTAACCTGTGGTGGCATGGCTCGACCTCGGCTCTCGAAGGCGGTGATACCCTCAAGATACCGGGGTCAGCCATGTTTGTCCATTCTCTCGTTATCGTCAACTGGCCGATTCCATGACGATGGCCCTTAGATGTTCCCTCAGACGGCTCATCTCTGGCCGCGAGATTGGCCGTCATGGCACTGTAGGAATCGGAGGTGGTGTTGCTGATATGGTGGGAGGCACAGCGGTGTCCATGGGTACGCCGGTGGGCCAATGTGGTTTCAATCCCGGGGGAGGAATAGTTGCAATGTCAGTCGGAGTTGCGGCTCCTCCGCTTGTAGTTGGCGATACTGGAGGTGTCACGGTATCAGGCGCCGGAGTAGTCGTTGGATCAGTTGCACGGACGCTGGCTCCCTGAGGTGAAAGCCGAAGCAACGCAACAAGCAGTGCTCCGATACCAATTGCGGCGACCGCAAACATCTTGCGCCTTCTCATACACCTCCCTCACTATCCAAGCCGCTCGCAGTAAGTAGCCCGTCACCGTGGGGCCAGTGGGTCCTTGTCGTTGATTCGGCTCCCCCCGCGATCTTGTATTCCTCATGACAGGGGAAGACGCCCAGGCAGGCTGCCCGGACTGGATAACTCGGTGACAATTGTCTCACGGTGTATCTCCGCAGGCGTCCGTGCTGTGAGAATAGTGATGATCACTCATCACGAATACTTTCGATTGGATACTTGCATTGAAGTATCGTCCACGCCCTTCGTCTCCGGGTGGGTAGAACCCAAGGAAACCACCGGGATTTGGCACGAATGCAATCCACGATCTATTGTTGAGATTGGAGATCGAAGAGGCGACATTTACGGCAATGTCCTTATACACCGCAACCCCCATGTCATAGTGCCAATCCGTGGTCTCTCCTCCGACATCAACGCGAGACCCCCCCGCCATCCCAATATTGCGTGCACTCCTCAGATGCTTGATTTCGCCACCGTATATCAAGTACCAGGCCCACTCATCACTCGACGGCTCATACCAGAGCATGATCTTCATCCCCCCATAGGCGATGTCATGCAACTGCCATCCATCAGACTGATCGCAATTGTTACAGTAGGAATACACGCGAGGCGTAAGTCCACCATCCGGGCTGTCGAATCGCACAACGCCGATCTCAGGAACGACATCCGTAGAGCCATGGCCGCTCCGAGTAGCTGGAATCCAAATAGGCATCGCCGAGAAGCCGCCACAACCGTTCTCGCCTTGAGCGTTGCCACAAGACGCCTGGGCGCATGGTCGTCCAGGGTTCGATAGCGTGGCTATTATCCCGACAACCCTGTCATCTCCCGGGAACATCTGGGCTCGCGCAAGGCAGTGCTCATTGCCAGTAGGGCACTGGGCAAGTCCTCCATGCCCTGCTCTTACAGGTTGAGGGAGCGAAGCCAGGGAAAGGAGGTCGATAACTCCGACGACGACGAGCATTCGGAGTCCGATCCGAATACGATGATGTATCAACCCTAATGCTCCTTACACGACAGAGTCATCCGAGAAAAGGCTGTTCACGCCAACACAAGTCTGAATCGGCGGCGTAGACATACGTTGGCACGGCGTTGCCGATCTGCTCCCGATGGCGCTATTCCGTGTTACGGTGCTCGCACGCAGCTACGATCCGTAACCTTAGCACCGCACGCAAGCCCATTCTGCGCCTCCCGCCTCGTATTGTCAACCCGCCGCTCCCCGAAAGCACCACTACATGCACATCGACGGTGGAACACCCCGCCAACCCTACACCACGCCACACGAGCTTGACCCCCACCGCCGTTCCACCCTACCATCCCCCGCATGACCCCGCACGCATTCGTCGAGCGCTGGCGCCGGTCGGGCGCCGCCGAGCGCGCCAACTACCTGCGCTTCCTCGCCGAGCTGTGCAATGTCCTGGACGTCCCCCGCCCTGATCCCACCCTGCCCGACGCCAGCGTCGGGCAGGCCATCGACCTGTACGCGGCGTTTGCGCAGGAGGGGCGGGTGTCCGTGGCGTTCCCGGACGCGCGGTCGAACCGGATCCGGCTGGAGGACTTGCTGGACGAGGCGCCGCGGGCGCTGCTGCGCCAGGTGTGGCTGGACCCGCTGGCGCTCGACCCGGCGCGGCGGAGCGCGCGGGTGACGACGGACCTGGCGGCGCGGCTGGCGAACCTGGCGGGTCGATGGGGCGCGTGCGGGCGCTGGCGGACGGAGGGCGCTGTGTGGCGAGGTGATCGGATCGGGAACGGAGGCGGTGGTCGCGGAGTCGGCCCCCACTCCCCAACCCGCTCCCCCACAACGGCTGGGGGAGCGGGAGCGTCGCCGGCAGCCCGGAGGTGGGCCAGGTTCGTCACGTTTCGATCGGCGATGGCAGCGTGTCCGGCGTCGGGGCTCTTGGCGAATGCGTGACACGACGTGACCACCACCGACGACGCCAAGCGATCCAAGTTCCTGGCGCTCGTGCTGCGGCACGATCCGGGGCGCATCGGCATCGAGCTCGACGAGGGTGGATGGACCTCGGTGCCCGCGCTGCTCGCAGCCTGCGCCGCGCACGGCGTCCCCATCTCCGCCGAGGCGTTGCGGGCGCTCGTGGAGCGATCGGACAAGCAGCGGTTCGCGCTGTCGCCCGACGGCACGCGGATCCGCGCCAGCCAGGGGCATTCGGTGCCGGTCGACCTTGGCCTGCCCGTCGTGACGCCGCCGGAGCGCCTCTTCCACGGCACCGTCGAGGCGGCGCTGGCCGGCATCCGCGAGCGCGGGTTGCTCCGGGGATCTCGCCACGACGTGCACCTCTCGTCCGACCCGGCAACCGCAGCGAGGGTCGGGGCCCGGCGCGGTCGCCCGGTCGTGCTCGCCGTAAGGGCCGCCGAGATGGCGGCCGTGGGTCACGCCTTCCGGCGCGCCGACAACGGCGTCTGGCTAGTGGAACACGTCCCGCCGGAGTTCGTCGAGCTTCCCGCGCCGACACCTTGCCCGACCGATCCGCACTCCGACTCGCCACACGCCCCGCCCGCCTGAATGCTCCCCCTCCCCCAGCCGTTCTTGGGGGAGGGGGCCGGGGGGTGGGGGCCGGACGCGGAGAAGGGGCCGGGGGGTGGGGGCCGCCCACCCGCCAAACAGACCGCCGAACCTCGCACCGCCCCCCCGCCCGTGCTATCCTTCCCTCCAGCGGCCGACCATCGGCCGCTTTGCATGCCTGCCGATCCTGGCCGCGAGCCTTCCCGACGGTACCCCCATGACCACCCGACGCGACGACATCCGCAACATCGCCATCATCGCCCACGTCGATCACGGCAAGACCACCCTGGTCGACGCCATGCTCAAGCAGACCGACGTGTTCCACGCCCGCCAGGCCGTCACCGAGCGCGTGCTCGACTCCAACGACCTCGAGCGCGAGCGCGGCATCACCATCCTCGCCAAGAACACCGCCATCCGCCGCGGCGGCGTCAAGATCAACATCGTCGACACCCCCGGCCACGCCGACTTCGGCGGCGAGGTCGAGCGCGTCCTCAACATGGTCGACGGCGTCCTGCTCCTCGTCGACGCCGTCGAGGGGCCCATGCCCCAGACGCGCTTCGTCTTGCGCAAGGCCCTCGAGCTCGGGCACCGGGCCGTCGTGGTCGTCAACAAGATGGACCGCCCCAACGCGCGGCCCGAGTGGGTCGTCGACGCCACGTTCGACCTGTTCATCGACCTCGGCGCCACCGAGGCCCAGGCCGAGTTCGCCGTCGTCTACACCCGCGCCCTCTCCGGCCACGCCAGCCGCAGCCCCATCGACGGCGGCACCGACCTCGGGCCGCTGTTCGACGCCATCATGGACCTCCCCGGCCCCGCCATCGACACCGCCAGCCCGCTCCAGCTCATGGTCACCAACCTCGACTACGACGAGTACAAGGGCCGCATCGCCATGGGCCGCCTGCACGCCGGCACCATCCGCCGCGGCCAGGACATCGCCATCGCCACGCCCGACACCGCCCCGCGCAAGGCCCGCGTCGCCGAGCTGTTCGTGTTCGAGAACCTCGGCCGGCTGCCTGTCGAGGCCGCCGACGCCGGCGAGATCGTGGCCCTGGCCGGCCTCGAGGACGTCGCCATCGGCCAGACCATCACCGACCCGCAAGACCCCCGCCCGCTGGCGCCGATCGCCGTCGAAGAGCCCACCGTGCGCATGGCGTTCATCGTCAACAACAGCCCGTTCGCCGGGCGCGAGGGCAAGTACATCACCAGCCGCGTGCTGCGCGACCGCCTGTACCGCGAGCTCGAGCGCAACGTCGCGCTGCGCGTCGAGGACACCGACAGCCCCGACACCTTCCTCGTCAGCGGGCGCGGCGAGCTGCACCTCGCGATCCTGATCGAGACCATGCGCCGCGAAGGCTACGAGCTCCAGGTCGGCAACCCCGAGGTCATCCTCCACGACGTCGACGGCGACAAGCACGAGCCCTACGAGGACGTGTACGTCGAGGTCGCCGAGGCCTACATGGGGCCCGTGATGGAGATGCTCGGCCGCCGCCGCGGCGAGATGCGCAACATGCATCCCGGCGAGGAAGGCATCGTCAACCTGCACTACGTCATGCCCACCCGCGGCCTCCTCGGCTTCCGCAACGCGTTCCTGACGATGACGCGCGGCACCGGCGTGCTGCACACCCTCTTCCACGCGTACGGGCCATGGGCCGGCGAGATCGAGCAGCGCGACACCGGCTCGCTGGTGGCGCACGAGGCCGGCGTCTCGACGAGCTACGCCCTCGACACCGCCCAGGAGCGCGGCGCGCTCTTCATCGGCCCCGGCATCGACGTCTATGCCGGCATGATCGTCGGCCAGCGCGCGCGGCCGGGCGACCTCGCGATCAACGTCTGCCGCAAGAAGCACGTCACCAACCACCGCAAGTCGTTCGCCGAAGACGGCATCATGCTGACGCCGCCGATCGTGTTCAGCCTCGACGAAGCCATCGAGTACATCGGCACCGACGAGCTCGTCGAAGTCACGCCCGCCAGCATCCGCCTGCGCAAGCGCGAGCTCGACGCCGAGAAGCGCCAGAAGGTCGAGAAGCAGGCCAAGTTCGAGCGCGAAGGCGTGTTGGCGCGGTAAGGCCGCCGTCGGCCATCCAACCTCACGGATCGCCCGCCGGCCGCGCGCAGCGGTCGGTTTCGGCATACAGCACGTTGACGTTCGACGCCGTCCGCGCCGGGCCGAGGCCGTCGTCGAGGCGGATGGCCGAAGGCAGCGCGTCGCAGAACGCCGCGACGCCGAGGTGGCTCGCGGTCCGCCAGCGCAGCGGACGGCAGTCGGGATCGGACGGATCGCGGACCCGCTCGACGGCGACGACGTACACGCCTTCCGGGACGTCGGCAAAGCGATAGCCGCCATCCGCCGCCGTCGTGGCGCGCGCGACCGGCCCCGGCGGGCCCGCCAGGCAGTCCGCGTCCGGGTCGACCCGGACCAGGGCGACGGACACCCCCTGGAGCGGCAGCGGATCGACGGCCGCCGCGAGCTGTTTGACGGACCCCGCGACCGTGTACGGCCCCGCCACCACGCCCGGCGTCGGGGAGGGCGTGGGCGACGGCGCGGCCGTCGACACCGACGCCGACGGCGTGGTGGCGGGCGTCGGCGGGTCGGGGTCGCGCCGGTCGCGCGGCTCCTCTGGCGGCGCGGAGGACGGTCCCGGCGCCAGCGGCGCGTCCGCCGCCGGGATCCCCGTCGCCGCCGGGGGCTCCGCGACCGCCGGCGGGCCCGGCGGCAGCGCCGGCGCAGCCTCCTCCGGCCGCGCCGGCGCGACGGCATCCGCGCGAGCCGACAACGCGCCCGCCGTCGCGACGGGCGTCCGGAGGCCGGGCACGCCCGCGCCGCGGCGGACCACGGCCGTCGCGCCGGCCGGCGGCGACCCCGGGCCGCCCGGCCCCGGCCGCCCCGCCGCCGGCGCCGCGGGGGCGTCGCCGGCCGGCCCCGTCAGCCCGTGCCACGCGCGTTCGAGCGCACCCCGCGCAGCGACTGGCGCGTCGGCCGGGAGCCCGCGCCCCGCCGCGAAGGCGGTGACCGCCACGAGCGCCACCACCGCCGCCGGGCTCAGGGCCAGCCGGCGCCGGCGCGCCCGGCGCGCGCCGGGCAGGCGGTCCGACGTGGCGTCCGCGGCGGTCGCCAGCCCGTTCGCGGCCCCCGCGGGCACGCGCGCCTGGGTCGCCGGGTCGAGCACCATGCCGGCCGCGGCGTCGGCATGCCAGCCGCGGCGCGCCTCGGCCTCGAGCCGCGCCAGCTCGCCGTGCAGCGCCGCACGGAACCCCGGTCGAACAGGGCTGGGGGCCAGGTCGCGGACCCCGGCGGCGGCAGCGACGAGGTCCGCGAGGGCCGGCCGCAGCGCGGGCGGGTGCGCGGCGATCGCGGCCGCGGGCGCCGTTCCGGCTTCGATCCGTTCGAGGCAATCCGCGAGCGCCGCGGTGAGTTGGTCGTTCATGCGTCTACCCTCGGGGGCACCGCGCCGAGGCGGCGGCGCAGCGCGTGCAGCGCGTGGTGCTGCAGGTTCTTGACGGCGCTGACCGATCGGTCCATCGCGTCGGCCGTCTCGGCCACCGACAGGCCGGCGATGAACCGCAGCGCGACCACTTGCTTCTGCAGGTCCGTGAGCGTGCCCAGCGCGGCGGCGATGTCGTCGGCGTCGAGCCGGCGCTCGAGGCTCGCCAGCGGCCCGTCGGCCGCCGCGGCAAGCAGCCCCGGCGGCGACGTGGCGGGGTCGTCGTCGGCCGGCAGCTCGACCTCGTCGGGCATCCCGGAGCGCGCGCGCCAGTGGTTGAGCACCCGGTGGTGGGCGATGCGCAAAAGCCACGGGCGGAAGCGCGCCGGGTCGCGGAGCTGCGACAGCCCCCGCAGCGCGTTGACGAACACGTCATGCGTCAGGTCCTCGGCCACCCGGTCGTCGCGCACCCGGAAGTGGACGAAGTTGTAGACGCCCTCGACGTGCCGCTGGTAGAGGCGGCCGAACGCACCGGGCTCGCCCCGCAGGGTGCGCTCGACGCAGCGCACGTCGGGCTCGGCATCGAACGCGATCCGCGCCGCCGAACGGTCGGCGAACCGATTGTCGCAGACGATGGTGTCCGCCTTCACACGCCAACCCCCGTCCCGCCCGCCCGTGTCCGGGCCGTCGGTCGTCGCCGGGGCCGCCGCGCCGTCGCACCTGATGTCACATCGCGTTACGACACACCCGGGCGCCAAAGGTTAGACCGGACTCGGGCCCCGGGCCATTCCGGCGACGGTCGGGGCGATCACGGCGCCGTACCCAGGAGGCGCCGGGTCGGCCTGGGAGCGCGGGCTCCCAGGGCCATCCCGCGACGCCGTCCGATGCCCGACCAGAACGAGTCTGCCCCGCCCCCGTTCCGGTCGCAGCCGCGACTTTGCTACGCTTAGCGCATGAATACCCCTCGATTCGCCGGAGTCCACCCCCCCGACCCTGCCCCGTTCCGGCCCGGCGGCCGTCCGCGTGCGCGCACGCCCCGCCGCATCTGGGCGTCCGGGATGCTGCTGACGCTCCTCGGCGCGTGCGTGCCCACAACGCCGGCCGGGCCGGGCACGGCACCCGCTCCGGGCGACGACCCACCGACCTCGGCCGTGGCCACGCCCGCCGGGTCGACGGACCCGGCCGCGGCGTCCACCGTGGCCCTGGCACCCTACCCGCCCCCCGGCGACGGCGACCCCGCCATCGGTGCGCGGTCCGGAGGCGCCGGCCGCCGCGTGGCGCTGCCGGCCGTCGCGCAGTCGGGCAGCGCCGGCGACCTCGCGACGACGGCCGCCACGCCGCCGCCCGTCGTCGACGCCGTCCCGTCCGGGCCGCCCGCGGGCGGCCCGTGCGCCGGCATCGCCGCACGACAGGGCGACGCGCTGGCGATCGACGGCGTGCCGTTCGTCTTCTTCGGCATCAACACGCAAGGGCTGTTGGATGCCGAGTACCCCGAGGCGCGGGTCGAGCCGGACCTGCAGGCCTTGTCCGAGCGGGGCGTCAACACCCTGCGGGTGTGGTTCTTCCACTACCATGACCCCGAGCGCCTGGCGCGCCTGCTCGACGCCGGGGCACGCCACGGCATCCGGTTCGTCGTCACGCTCGAGGACAACGTGTTCAAGGGCATCGACTTCTTCTTCAGCAAGGCCGACGAGACCCGCTACCGCCCGCACGTCGACCAGACGGTGGCGCGCTTCAAGGACCGCCGCGAGATCCTGATGTGGGAGCTGATCAACGAGCCGAGCTGCGGCGACGGCAGGCACGACGACGCGTGCGTCGAGGTGATCCGCGACTGGCTGCGGATGATGGCCCGGCGCGTCAAGGCCATCGACGCCTGCCACGTGGTGTCGACCGGGATGATCGGCGACGGCAACTACGAGAACGAGGAGAAGAGCTACCGCATGATCCACCGCACCGACGCCATCGAGATCCTGTCGGTGCACAAGCGGTCGGTCGACACCCGCGAGAGCGAGCTCGAGCTGGCGGACGACGAGGAGCGGCCGATCTTCTACGGCGAGATCTACGACGAGATCTACGACGAGGGCTGCCAGACCCTCGGCGGCGACCGCACGCCCGAAGCCCGGGCCGAACGGGTCAAGAGCGACCTGCGGCAGGCGATCGAGGACGGGGTCGACGGTTACCTGTTGTGGGACTTCGCGCCGGGCATCGTCGGCAAGAAGACCTACTGCAGCAAGTTCGGGTACGCGCTCGACGACCCGCTCTGGGGCAAGCTGCGGCGCTCGGAGGAAGGGCTGCCGCCCCCGGTCCCGTGGCGTTGACCGACGGGCCTATAATCTCGCCGCGCGCCTGGACGCCCCCTCAGCCGCCCCGCGGCGACGCCGGTGCGCGCGCCGCCGGCATCGCCCGCACGCCGTGAAGGGAGATGCAGCCATGTACGGAACCGTCGCCCGCCTGCAGGTCAAGCCAGGGATGGAAGCCGACTTCGTGGCCTTCGTCGACGAGGTCAACCGCGGGGATGGCATCCCCGGCCTGGTCAGCGAGCACCTGTATCGGACGGACACCGAGCCCGGGGTGTACTACATGACCGTGGTGTTCACGAGCAAGGACGCCTATGTCGCCAACGCCAACGACCCCGCGATGCACGCCCGCTACGAACGCTACCGCGCGATGCTCACCGCGGAGCCCGAGTGGCACGACGGCGAGATCATCTGGCCCAAGGCGTGAGGGCTGCGTTGCGCCAGGGGTCGCGGTGATCGCGTCGGTGGCGACGCCGCCCGACAACCCGGGCGGCCATGGCTTGCATGACCGCCCGGGGGCGCGCCCTTCGTGCCGAAAAGCGCACCATTCGTCATCATCGTCCGATGGACAACGGGAACACACACGTCCGATGCACGGCGGTCACCACCCGACACCCGGCGCCGTGCGCACCGCTATCGCGCCCCGGTGACCGGCCACCAAGACGCGCTGAAACCAGCGATCCACCGCAGTTGATCAGGGCCGCCGTGCGCGAGCGGACGGTCGTGGACGGCCAGGCCGGTCTACCAGGACCGGCCGCCGCCTCCGCTCCGTGGGCGGCCGCCGCCACCACCGCCACCGCCACCACCGTAGCCACCGCCGCCCCCGCCGCCGTAGCCGCCACCGCCGCCGCCGCGCGAGCGGCCACCGCCGCCCCCGCCGCCGTAGCCGCCACCGCCGCCGCCGTAGCCGCCGCCCCCGCCACGGCCGCCGGGCCGCTCCTCGCGAGGCCGCGCGATGCTGACGGTGATCGTGCGATCCTGGAACTGCGTGTTGTTGAACATGTTGATCGCCGTCTGGGCCTCCGCGGGAGAGCCCATCTCGACAAAGGCGAAGCCCTTTGATCGCCCCGTGTCGCGGTCGGTGATCAACGCCACCGACGTCACCGCGCCCGCCTGCGAGAACAGATCCTGCAGGTCGTCTTCGGTGGTCCCGTAGGACAGATTGCCGACGTACAGCTTGTGTTGCATGTAATCCTTTACCTGATTCCCGTTGCCATCTCGATTCAAAAGGCTATGCGCCGATGTACGATAGCATACACTAGAATCGAAAAAAGCGCGAACCGAAGCCTTGCGGTGTGCGCCGATCACGGGGAGCGGTCGGTGTCGAACGCTCCCCAACATGCCCGCCGCCGGCACGGATGCCGTCGTGGCCGCCACCGCCGACGTTCGCACCCCTCCCACCGGCCACTCGGACGCCGAGAAAGCGAGGCCACGCATGCCCGACCGATCGCCTTCCTCTGCCGTGCAGCGCGGGGCGCCGCCGGCCCTGCCCCCGTACCCCGCAAGCTGGGTGGACCGGGTGCTCGCCGGGGTGTCGCGCTGGCCGGCAAGTGACTGGGCATGCTTCGGCGCGTTGTTCGCGATCGGGCACGTGCTGGTCGCGGCATTGCGGGTTCGGGACGGCGCCGCGCTCCCGGAAGCCCTCACCGCGCTGCCGCCGCCGTTCCTGCTCTGGACGGTCTACCTCCTTGCCTTGACCCATCATCTCAACGGGGTCGCCCGCGCCAGGCTGGCCGCGTTCCGCAGTGTGTTGGACCTCGACGACGTGGGGCTCGCCGAGGCCGAGTATCGCCTGACGACGATGCCGGCGCCGCTGGCCCTGCGGTTCGGCGGCCTGTGGGTGGCCATCGCCGTCGCCATCCTGTGGTGGCAGTGGCCGCTGGTCGTGCGCCTGGGCTACCCGCGCTGGGAGATCGGGCTGACCGTGGCGAGCTACATGCTCGGCGGTGCCGCCATCTACCACACCGTGCACCAACTGCGCGAGGTGAGCCGCTTGCACGCGCGCGTGACGCGCATCGACCTGTTCGACCTCGAGCCACTGCACGCGTTCGCCGGGCTCACATCGCGCACGGCGCTGGGCTGGCTGCTGCTGCTCTACCTCACGGCCATCGTCGTGCCCGCGGAGCTCGCCCGTTCGGCGCTGGGCGCCACGTGGATCTTCGTGATGGGCCTGGCAATCCTGGCCTTCGTCGCGCCGCTGATGGGCATCCACCGGCAGCTGATGGCGGCCAAGCAGCGCGCGATCGCCGCCGCCAACGCCCGTTTGCGCGACACGCTGGCGGAGATCAACCAGCGCATCGACGCCCGGGACTTCGGGGCACTCGACGGCCTCCAGAAGGCGGCCGCCAGCCTCACCGCCCAGCGCGACATCCTCGAGGCGGTCTCGACCTGGCCGTGGCAGGCCGGCACGCTGCGGGGCTTCGTCACGGCGCTGCTGCTACCGATCGCGCTGCGGGTGGGCCAGGCGGTCCTGGAGCGGCTGTTGGGGCTGTAGGTGCCGCGCGGCGCCGCTCCGCAAGCGGCGCACGGCCCCCCGGGCCGGTGTGCTATACTCTGTGGCCCGGCGGCCACGCCTGCCCGACGCGGGCGCCGCCGAAGTTCCCCGGAGACATGCGATGAACGCCGAAAACTTGACGCACATCACCGACGACCGACCCGCCGCCGAGCCGGCCACGCCCGACGAAGGCCGCGTGATCGTGATCGGCTGGCAGGTGCTGCTGATCCCGCTGGTGATCCTCGCCGTGGTCGGTGGCTACCTGGTGGGGCAGCGCATCAGCGCCGCCACCAACCCCGCGCCGACCGCGCAGCCCGTGGCGGTCGCCAACCCGGCCACCGGCTTCGGCCAGGCGCCCCTGGTGGTGACCATCGACGCCAGCCAGCTCCAGCAGCTCACCGACCCGTCGTCGCTCCTGCCGTCCGGGCCCGTCGAGCTGCCGCCGCCCAGCCACCCGCTGATCGGCCAGATGGCCCCCGACTTCGAGATGAAGGTCGTCGGCGCCGACCAGCGCATCAAGCTCAGCGACTACCGCGGCGACAAGGTCGTGATGGTCAACTTCTGGGCCACGTGGTGCCCTCCCTGCCGGATGGAGATGCCGTGGCTGCAGAACGTCTACACCAAGTACAAGGACCAGGGGCTCGAGCTCCTGGCCGTGGACGCCGGCGAACGCGTGCCGCCCGAGATGGTCGAGGACCGCATCAAGCAGTACGTCGACCGCATGGGCCTGACGTTCCCCGTCGTCATGGGCGACAACACCTACGACGTCCAGCGCGACTACTCGGTCTACGGCCTCCCGTCGACGTTCATCGTCGACAAGGAGGGCCGCATGATCGACTTCCACAACGCGATGTACCCCAACGAGGCCACGATCGACGCCCAGGTGCAGAAGGCCCTCGCCGCCGCCGAGGGATGATCGACGCGCTGCCGCGCCGCGGCGCGGCAGCGCGAAACCCGTGGTTTGCCTGGTACGGTGTGCACGTGCGCTGCCTCGGGCGTGACACATCGCAGACGCAGCGCACGTCCACCCGCGAATGCTCCCTGGCACCGCGCGCTTCCAGCCCGCATCATCCGCCGCGAAGTGCCAGGCCCTCGGCCGCCGCTGAACGCCTTCGCCCCGACGACGACTACGGCGCGCCCGTGCCCGGCAGGCTCGATCCCCCGCCCGGCGCCCCCGCGCCGCGGCGGACGATGACGTCGTCGAGCGCGCTCTGGATCTGCGCGCGCGTCTCGGCGTCCTGCGGCGCGACCTGCAGCACCTGGCTGAGCGCCGCAAACGCACGCTCGTAGTCGCGCTTGTCGCGGTACACCAGGCCGAGGTTGAACAGCATCCGCCAGTCGCCGGCCCCGGTCGCCATGAGCGCCTCGTAGTGCCGGGCCGCCGCGTCGAGGTCGCCCGACGCGCGCGCCATCTCGCCGAGGCTGAGGAGCAGCGACTGCCGGTCGGCGGCGGGCATGTCGCCGCCGAGCGCCAGCGCCTGCTCCAGCGCCGCCTTGGCCTCGGCCGTGCGGCCCGCCGCCGCGTACGCCTGCCCCAGCAGCCGATAGGTCAGCGGGTTGCGGTCGTCGAGCGCGTCGCGCGAGTACGTCAGCAGCCGGATCGCCTCGTCGTGCTTGCCCTCCATCAGCCGCGCCAGCGCCAGCTCGTCGGCGACGAGGGGGTCGTACGGCACCTTGTCGAACACCTGCTGCAGCGCGACGGCCGCGTTGGCGGCCGCGGCGAGCGCCTGCTGCGACCCCGGCTCGAGCTTCTGGGCGAACACGAGCTGGAGGTGGCCGCGGTTGAACACGTGGTACGGCATCAAGGGGTCGCGTTCCTCGGCCTTGGCCACCAGCTCCTGCGCGCGCTGGAACGCCTGCGCCGCCTGCGTCACGTCCTGGGCCGCCGCGCCGACCTGCGTGAAGCGCTCGCCCCACAGCAGGTAGTAGTTGTCCTCGTCGTCGTTGAGCGCGGTGGCCCGCGCGAACAGCGTCTCGGCATTGCCGTACAACGCGGCGTCGTCGCCGCTCAGCGCCGCGTCGAAGTTGGCCGACGCCGATTGGAAGTAGATGTCGGCGCGCACCGGCTGCACCGCCACCAGGAGCACCACTGCCGCCAGCGGCACCGCGAGCACGGGGTAGAGGAACCCCGCGGGGCCGACCCACGCCGGTCGGTCGCGGGCCACGTCGCCGCGCAGCCAGACGCCCGCCACGAGCGCGAGCAGCGCGAGCCACGCCACCGTGGCGGCGTACAGCACCGAGGCGTCGAGCGACACGGCCAACACCACCGCGCGGAACACGAAGTACAGCGCGAAGCCGAACAACGCCGTGACGAGCTGCGCGGTCCGGCTCTCGCCGGCATCCGCCGCGGCCGTCAGGCCGGCGAACAGCGTCGCGGCCACCAGCAGGGCCAGCACCGGCAGCGTGTCGGGCAGCGGCGTCGTGCCGAAGATCACGAAGGCGAAGGTCAGCACGCCGAGCGCCGCGCCGGTGGCCGCGCCCAGCGCCGCGCCGCCCGGCGACCACGACAGGGTCACGGTCTGTCCGGCGGACGCCGTCGTCGCCGTCTCGCGCGCCCGCGCGGGCGGCCGCCCCTGAGCGGCGTCCGCCGGCGGCGCGTCGCCCGCCCCCAGCGCCGCCACCAGCCCTGCCAGCACCCAGAACGTCATCTCGGTCACCACCGTCTGGATGCCGAACGACGCCTCGACCACCGCGGCCGCCCCGGCCGCCAGGAGCGCCAGGCCGAGCGCCGCCCGGTCGTCCAGGGCCGCGGCGCCGCCGTCGTCCGACGACCGCCCGGCGAGCCGGAGCACGAGGTAGAGGGTCAGCCCCGCCACCATCCCCAACGCGGTCAGCGCGCCGCCGTACACCGGCGCCACCAGCCACGCCGCCGCCCCGGCCAGCGTGCCGCCGGCCAGGCACAGCGCCAGTCGGCGACGGTCCGCCGCGCCGGGCGCCAGCCCGCCGGCCGTGGCGGCGGTGTGCAGCCACGCGCCGTAGACGAGCAAGAGCGCGAGCGCGCCCGGCAGGCCGGTCGTCACCAGCGCGTCGAGGAGCACGTTGTGCGCCCGATCGACCAGCCGGCTCGCCTGACCGCGGCCGGCCACGTAGGTCTCGGCGTGCGGGATCAAGGCGTACTTGAGCGCCTCGGGGCCGTGGCCCGTCGCCAGCCGGGCGGGCTCGGCCGCCAACAGCCGGTCCACGCTCCGCCAGATCCGGATGCGCGCCGCCTCCGAGCCCGACGACGTGTCGGCGATCCGCCCGAAGCGCCCGATGACGGGCGCGTCGCGCAGGCCGGCCAGCGGGCTCCCGGGGAGGTTGAACACCACCAGGAACGCCCCGGCCGCCAGGCCCAGCCCGATCACCGCCCATCCGAGCCCGCGCCGGCGCGCCACGGCGCTCGCGCCGAGGGCCAGCACCGCCAGGCCGACGCCCAGGCCGAGCTGGGGGCCGCGGCTGCCGCTCAACACCACGGCCGCGAGCTGCAGCGCGAGCACGAGCGCCAGGCCGGCGAAGGCCCCCGGTCGGCCGGCGCGCGCGGCGGCCGCCAGCCGGACGACCGTCAGCGGCATCACGAGCATGAGGTACGCGGCGAGGAAGATCGGGTTGGACAGCGTGCCGAACACCCGGGCCTCGCTCTCGACGATCCCGGGCACCGCCACCAGCCCCAGGGCCTGGGTCAGCGCGTACACGGCCACGGGGAGGCTGCCGGCGACGAGGGCGGCCACGATGCGCGCGCGGCGCGCCGGCTCCCGCGCCGCGCACAGCGCCGCGGCGAAGAGCGCCAGCACGGCCGCCAGCGTGACCCAGCCCATCGACCGCTCGAGCGAGCCCATCAGGCTCAGCCGCGGCACCACCGACGCCGCCGTCGACACGCCGGTGGCCACGAGGAGCAGCCCGGCGGCGGCCGGCAGCGGCCGGCGGAGCGCCGTGCGCCAGCCGCGCCCGCCGCCCTCGATCAACGCCACCAGCGCGAAGCCCAGCGCCACCGCCGCGAACGTGACCACGAGGCCGCGCTTCGCCGGCTCGAAGACGCTGAACGCGTAGTAGTTCACCATCACCGGCACGGTGGCCGCCGCCAGCAGCACCGCGCCTTCCATCCAACCCGTCGCCCAAGCCTGCAGTTTCGTGCTCATGGCGCGGGATTATAGCCGACGGCCGGCCGCCATCGGCGCGGCCGGCCGTCGGGAGACGACGACCGCTACTCGATGCCTTCCGGCAGCTTGCCGGCGCGGATGTCGTCGGGGCTGACGATGCTCTCGGCCTTGGGCTTCTCCTCGACCGTCACCGACGTCATGACGTCGCCCTTCTGGACCTGCCGCACCACGTCCATGCCCTGGACGACGTGGCCGAAGACGGTGTACTGGCCGTCGAGGCTCGACGGGCCCGGTCCGTCCTCCAGCACCACGTAAAACTGGCTGCCGCCGGAGTTGGGGGCGCCCGAGCGCGCCATCGCCAGCGTGCCGGCCCGGTGCGGCACCGGGTTGTCGGCGTTGAACTCGGCCGGGAGGTTGAAGCCCGGACCGCCGGTGCCGGTGCCGAGCGGGTCGCCGCCCTGGATGACGAAGCCCGGCTCGACGCGGTGGAACGCCAGGCCGTCGTAGAAGCCTTCGCGGATCAGGAAGACGAACGCGTTGACGTGCTGCGGCGCCACCTCGGGCCACAGCTCGAGGACGATGTCGCCCTTGGCGGTCTCGATGGTGGCGAAGTAGGCGTTGGCCGCCCCGTCGAGCTGCTGGTCCGCGGCTTCCGTGTACTTGTCGTTGCGGTCCGACGTGTCGGCCGCGGCGGGGGCGTCGGCCGCGGCGGGGGTGGCGGCGGCGTCGTCGGCCGGCGCCGCCGCATCCGCCGTGGGTGCCGCGTCGGCCGCGGCGGCCGCCGTGGCGGTCGGCGCGGCGGCGGTCTCGTCGGCGGTGCCGCGGCCGAAGACGAAGCCCAGCGCCATGATCCCGGCCAGGACCAGGCCGGCCACGGCGATCAGGACCACGGGGTTCTGGAACGGCGAGCCGGCCGGGCGGGCATCGCCGCCGGGCTCGCCGCGGTGCGGCCGGTTGCGTTCGGTGAAGCGTTCGCGTTCGCGTCGTGCCATGTCGGTGTCTCCTCCTCGAGAGCGTCGACCACGGGGGTCGGGGTGGAATGGGCTACGGGGCGGCGCCGGGCGGTGTGGACGCGGCAACGTGGGCCGCGACCCGATCGCGGGCCGCCTCCGCCAGGCGGCGGACGTACGCCTCGTCGTCGATGCGGTTGGTGCCGACGAACGTGACCACGCCGGCCTGCCGAAACGAGATCGCCCGATACGCGCCGGACGACCAGAGCCGGGCGTCGGTGGTGCCCGCCAGCGTGATCGGCGTGCTTCGAAAGCCGAAGTTCGAGCCCAGGAGCGGCGCGGCGGCATCGTCGAGCGCCGCAGCCCGCGCGGGGTCGTCGTACACCAGCGCCGCGCTGACGAGGTCCTCGCCGATGTCGGCGCGCCGGTACGCGGCGAGGTGCCGGGCATCGGGCGGCTGGATCTGCCCCAGCGTCACGCCTTGGGCCGTGCGCTCGGCCAGGCGGATGTCGACGGGAGGGTTGGTGCGCCGGAACGCGGCCTCGGGCGCGCCCGACGCCAGCGCCACGTCTGCCGCCGACAACACCAACGGCCGAGCCCGTGCTTCGCGCGGGTCCTCGCCGCCCCCGATCAACCACGTGCCCCCCAGCACGCCGCCGGCCGCCAGCCCCAACACGGCCAGCCAACGGCCGGTCTGCACGCGACGGGCGTGCGCGGGGTCGGCGGGGGGGGCGGGGCGCGGCGTGGCGGATGGCGTGGTCATACCGGGAGCGGGCCTATTATAGTGGCCATGCGCCGCAATACCCCCAATCCGCCCGCCGTCGCCCGCCGCATCGCGGTGGACCCTGCCGCGCCGGACCCCGCCGTCATCGCCGCGGCGGCGGCCGTGTTGCGGCGCGGCGGGCTCGTGGCGTTCCCCACCGAGACCGTCTATGGCCTCGGGGCCGATGCGCTCGACCCGGCGGCGGTCGCCCGCATCTTCGCCGCCAAGGGCCGGCCGGCCCACGATCCGCTCATCGTCCACGTGCTGGACGCCGCCGGGGCCGCACAGGTGGCGGCGATCCTGCCGCCGGCGGCCGTGCGGCTGGCGGCGGCGTTCTGGCCCGGTCCGTTGACGCTGGTGGTCCCGCGCGGCCGGGCCGTCCCCGATGCCGTCAGTGCCGGGCTGGACAGCGTGGCCGTGCGCGCCCCGGCGCACCCGGTGGCCCGCGCCCTCATCGCCGCGGCCGGCGTCCCCATCGCCGCGCCGAGCGCCAACCGGTTCGGGCACACCAGCCCGACGACCGCCGGGCACGTCATGGCGGACCTGGCCGGCCGCGTCGACCTCGTGCTCGACGGCGGTCCGGCCGACATCGGCGTCGAGTCCACCGTCGTCGACTGTCTCGTCGATCCGCCGGCCGTGCTGCGCCCAGGCGGGGTCACGCTCGAGGCGCTGCGCGAGGTGATCCCCGCCATCCGGTCGTCGGCGCCGGAGCCCCGCGCGGCGGCGATGGAGGCGGCGGCCGCGGATGCGGGTGGGGGAGAGGCGCCCTCCGGCGCCGAGACCCCGCCGCTGCGCGCGCCGGGCCTCCTCGCCCGCCACTACGCCCCCCGCGCGCGGCTCGTGCTGGTCAGGGGCGCGGACGCCGACGTCGTGGACGCGCTCGCGGCCGCGGCGGAGCGGCTGGTGGCCGCGGGGCGCACGGTCGGGCTGCTCCTCGCCGCCGAGGACGCGGCGCCCAGGTCGGCGGCCGGCGCGCCCGGGCGCCCCGAGACGGGCCCCGGCCGACCGGGCCTGGTGGTGCGCCGTGCCGGCCCGCGCGCCGACGCGCCGGCCGTGGCCCGCGCGTTGTTCGCGTCGCTGCGCGACCTCGACGGCACGGGCGTCGACGTGATCCTCGCCCGCGACTTCGGGACCGCCGGGCTGGGGCTGGCCATCCGCGACCGGCTGACACGCGCCGCCGAAGGGCGCGTGGTGGCGGTGCCGCCAGGCGGCGCAGCCACGGCGGCGGCCGCCGTGGCCGCCGCCGCGGGGCTCAAGGCCAGTGGGTGACCCTTGCGCCCGCTCCGCGCCCTCGTCGTCACCAACATGTGGCCCACGCCGGCGGATCCGACCTTCGGCGTGTTCGTCCACGAACAGGTGGCGGCGGTGCGCCGGCAAGGGGTGCGCGTCGACGTGGCGTTCGTCGACGGCCGCGCCGCCGCCGTCCACTACGCGCGCGCCGTGCCGCGCCTCCGCCGCGTGCTGGGGGCACGCCGCTACGACGTGGTCCACGCCCACCACGTCCTCGCGGCGCTGGCCGCCTGGCTGGCCGGTGCGGGGCGGCAGGGCCGGCGGTGGATGATCACCCACCACGGCATCGAGGTCTTCGAGGGCTGGCAGGCGCCCGTCGCCCGCTGGCTGACCGGGCGGGCCGACCGGACGGTGGTCATCGGCGACGCCATGGCGCGCCACCTCGGGCTCGGCCGCGAGGCGGTGGTCCCGTGCGGGGTGGACCTCGCGGTGTTCCGGCCCGGGCCTCGGGCCGATGCGCGCGCCCGGCTCGGCCTCGACCCCGGCGCGCGGACCGTCGCCTGGGTCGGGGCCGACCGCCCCGAGAAGCGGCTCGCGCTGGCACGCGCCGCCGTCGCGCGCCTCGCCCGCGCCGACCCGCGCGTCGCGCTCCACGTCGTGTCGGGGCGCCCGCATGCCGAAGTGGCCGAGCACCTGCGCGCCGCCGACGTCCTGCTGGTCACCTCGACGCGCGAGGGCGGGCCGCTGGTGGTCAAGGAGGCCCTCGCCTGCGGCCGCCCCGTGGTCAGCACCGACGTCGGCGACGTGCGTGCGGTCGTCGCCGGGGTGCCGGGCTGCGGCGTCGCCGACGACGACCCCGCCGCCCTGGCCGCCGCCCTGCAGCGGGCGCTCGACCACGGACCGGTCGACGAGGCGGGCCCGCGGGCGGCGGCGCCGTACGCCGAGGCGGTCATCGCCGCCCGGATCGCGGCGATCTACGCCGACATGGCCGACCGGCGGGCGGCACGCGGCGGCGCCGACCCGCTCGCCCGCGCATGGGGGCGGTGATGCCCGGGGCGGCGACGGCCGCCCGCCGCCCGCTGCGGGTGCTTATCCTCCGCCAGGGCCACTACCCCGACGACCCGCGCGTGCGGCGTGCCGTCGGGGCGCTGACCGCGCGCGGCCACTCGGTCGACGTCGTCTGCCTCGGCCGCGCCGGGGAGGCGGCCCGCGAGACCGTCGCCGGCGCCCGCGTGTTCCGCGTCCCGCTCGCCCACCGCCGCGGCGGCCGGTGGCGTTACGCGTGGGAGTACGGCGCGTTCTTCGTCGCCGCCGCCGGGCTGGCCCTCGCGCTGCACCTGCGGCGCCGCTACGCGGTCGTCGAAGCCCACAGCCTGCCGGATGGCCTGGTGTTCGCGGCGCTCGGGCCGCGCTGCCTGGGCGCCAGGGTCGTGCTCGACCTGCACGAGGTCATGCCCGAGCTCGTGGCGAGCCTCTTCGGGCTGCATGCGGCGCACCCGCTCGTCCGGATCACCGGCCGCGTCGAACAGGCCGCCATCCGGTTCGCCGACGCCTGCCTCGCCGTCAGCGACCCCTGCGCGGAGGCCTTCGTGCGGCGGGGCGCCCCGGCCGGCAAGCTCACCGTGGTGATGAACAGCGCCGACCCGGCGCTGTTCCCGCCCCCGGACCCATCGGCGGCGCCGAGCGGCGCCGGGCCGGGCGGCCCCCGGCCGCTCCGGGTGGTCAGCCACGGCACGCTGGTCGACCGGCACGGGTTCGACGTGCTCCTCCACGCGGCGGCCCGGCTGTCGACCGGCGGCGGGCCGGACTTCGAGCTGCGCATCATGGGCGACGGCGAGGCGCGGGGCGCGCTCGAGGCGCTCGCGCGCGACCTCGGGCTCGGGGAACGGGTAACGTTTGAGGGCCATCGCCCGTTAGATGAGGTGGCGCGACGGCTGGAGGACGCCGATGTCGGCGTCGTCGCCAACCGTCGCGACGCGTTCATGGACCTGGTGGTGCCGACCAAGCTGATGGAGTACGCGGCCCTGGGCATCCCGGCCGTGGTGTCGCGCACCCCCGCGGTCGAGCGCTACTTCGACGGACGCATGGTGCGCTACTTTGCGCCGGGCGATGCCGCGGACCTCGCGGCGGCGCTCGCGGAGGTGCTCGGCGATCCCGGCCTTCGGCGCCGGCTGGCCGACGCCGCCCGGCGCGGCTTCTGCGGCCGTCACGGGTGGCCGGGGATGGCCGCCCGCTATGTGGACTTGATCGAGGCACTGGCCGGAGTATCCTGATCCCGCATGCATCCCGACGCCGACATCCAAGTTCCCCAGCTCGACCTCGCCGGGACCCACCGCGCGTTGCGCCCCGAGATCGAGGGCGCCATGCGCGCCGTGCTGAGCGACGGCCGGTTCGTCGGCGGCCCGGTGGTCGAGGCGTTCGAGGACGCGTGGGCCGCCTACTGCGGCGTCGACCACGGCATCGGGGTGGGCAACGGCACCGACGCCCTCGAGATCACCCTGGCGGCCCTCGGCATCGCGCGCGACGCCGAGGTCATCGTCCCGGCGCTGACCTATGCCGCCACGGCCGAGGCCGTGGTCAACGCCGGCGCCCGACCGGTGTTCGTCGACGTCCTCCCCACCGACTTCTCGCTCGATCCCGCCGCCACCGCCGCCGCCGTGTCGCCCCGGACGGCCGCCATCGTCGCGGTGCACCTGTACGGCCAGCCGGCCGACATGGCGGCGCTGCGCCGCGTCGCCGACGCCCACCACCTCGCCCTCATCGAGGATGCCGCCCAGGCGCACGGCGCGGCGGTCGGCGACCGCCGGGTCGGCGGCCTGGCCGACGCCGCCTGTTTCAGCTTCTACCCCAGCAAGAACCTCGGCGCGCTCGGCGACGCCGGCGCCATCGTCACCGCCGACGCCGGGCTGGCCGAGCGGGCGCGCACCCTGCGCGACCATGGCCAGGCCGAGCCCGGCCGCCACACCGTGGTCGGGCGCAACAGCCGCCTGGACGCCCTCCAAGCGGCCGTGCTGACGGTCAAGCTGCCACACCTCGACCGGTGGAACGCCGGGCGCGCGGCCGTCGCGGCGCGCTACGACGCCGGGCTCGGCGCCGGCTTCGGCATCGCGCCGCCCGCGCGGGCCGCGGGCCGCACCCACGCGTTCCACCAGTACGTCGTGTGCGTGGCGGAGGCCGACCGGCCCGGGGCGTCGCCCGCCGCGGCGCGCGACGCCGTCGCCGCGCACCTGGCGGGCCGGGGCATCGAGACCCGCGTCCACTACCGCACCCCGCTTCACTGCCTCCCGGCCTTCGCGGCCTGGGCACGCGGCGTGCACGCGCCGGTCGCCGAACGTGCCGCCGGCCGGGTCCTGTCGCTGCCGATGTATCCCGACCTGCCGCTCGAACATGTCGGGCGAGTGGTGGATGCCCTGGCCGCCGCCGGCCGGGAGGCGAGGCCGTGATCGGGCGGCGCCGCGTCGCCGGCGGCGCGCTCGCGGTGCTCATCGCGAGCGCCGCCGCACCCGCGGCGCCGGCGCGGACGGGCCTTGCCGACGGCGCACCGGTCTACCTGCCGCTGTCGCTGCGCAACGCCGCGCCGCCCCAGATCCTGCCCGACCGCGCCCGTGTCTTCGGCATGCAGATCTCGGAGGTGCGGTTCCGCGATCCCGCCATCATCGCGGAGGTGCGCGAGGTCGGGGCCACCTACTGGCGCACGTTCTTGTTCTGGGACGAGGTCGAGCCGACCCGGTCGACCCCGCCGCGCTACGACTGGTCGCTGTACGATCCGTTGTTCCAGGCGGCCGACCGCCTCGGCTTGACCGTCATCGCCGAGATCCAGGGGAACCCGGCCTGGGCCGCCGAGTATCCCGGCGGGCCGCCGCACGACCTCGACACGCTGGCCCAGTTCATGGCGGCGGCGGTCGAGCGCTACGACGGCGACGGCGTGGACGATGCGCCCGGCCGCCCCGTCGTCCGCTTCTGGGAGCTCTACAACGAGCCCGACAACACCGACGGCACGCTGGCGCGCGAAGGGCGGGGATGGGGGTACTGGGGGCATGCGCCCGCGGCGTACGCGCAGATGCTCAAGCGCGTGTACCCCGTGGTGAAGCTGGCCAACCCCCGGGCCCGCCTGGTGTTCGGCGGCATCGCGCACGACGCGTTCGTGGGCGAGGGCGGCCCGTTCAACCCGACCTTCCTCGACGACGTGCTGCGTGCCGGCGCGGGTCCCTACTTCGACGTGATGAACTTCCACTACTACCCGCTCTTCGCCGCGCGCTGGGCCGCGCACGGCCCGGGCATCATCGGCAAGACGGCGGCCGTGCGCCGCAAGCTCGAGAGCTTCGGCGTGGACAAGCCGATGATGGTGACCGAGGCCGGCATGTGGAGCGCGGCCAACCCGCCGTACCCGGCCGCCACGCCCGCCGACCAGATGCGCTACGTGCCGGAGCTGTACGCCCAGAGCCTGGCGGCGGGCCTCGAGACCGTGGTGTGGTTCCAGTTCGACGACGTCGCCGGCTTCGACGACCCCGCCCGCGGGCTGGTCGACCGCGACCTCGCGCCGAAGGCGGCGCGCACGGCCTTCCGGGTGGCGTCGACCACGCTCGCCGGCGCGGTGGCCGACACGCCGGCGCGGGACACCCGGGCCGCCGGCGAGGTGTACTGGTTCCGCCGCGCGGGCGAGCGGATCGCCGTCGCGTGGACCCGCGACGGCAGCGTGGCACGCCTCGCGGTGCGTGCGCCGTCGGTGGAGTGGATCCAGACCCTCGGCAACCGCTACCACGTGCGCGACGGCGCCGACGGCCGCGTCGACGGGCTGACCGAGGTGCCGTACGGCGCCGATCCGGTCTACGTGCGGGTGCCCGGTGACTGAGCCGCTGACCGTGTCGCCCGCCCGCACCGGCGCCGCGGTCGCGCCGCCGATCCATCCCGACGCGCGCGCCCGGGGCGCGATCCGTCGCGGCGACGACGCGCGACCCGGCTGCCCCCGCGCCCATCGCGCCCTCGACGTGGTGCTCGCGGCGGTCTTGCTCGTGCTCGCGGCGCCGCTCTTGGCCGCGGCCGCGATCGCGATCCGGCTGGACTCGCCCGGACCGGTCATCTTCCGCCAGGCGCGGGTCGGGCTCGCACGGCGGCCGTTCGGCATGCTGAAGCTGCGGACGATGGCCGCCGGGGCCGACAGCGGACCGCACGAAGCCCACGTGCGCCGGCTCCTGCGCCGCGGCGGCCCGCGGCGCGCCTGGGCGCCGTTGCCGGCCGACCCGCGCGTCACGCGGGTGGGCCGGCTGCTCCGCCGCTCGGCGATCGACGAGCTGCCGCAGCTCGTCAACGTGCTGCGCGGCGAGATGCGCCTGGTGGGCCCGCGCCCGGCCCTGCCGTACGAGGTCGAGGGCTGGCAGGACTGGCATTTCGCGCGCCTCGCCGTGCCGCCCGGCATCACGGGACTCTGGCAGGTGAGCGGCTGGAGCCGGGTGGACTTCGACGGCATGGTGCGCCAGGACCTCGACTACGTCGCGCGGCGCTCGCTCGCCCTCGACCTCGCCATCCTCGCCCGCACGCCGGTCGCCGTGCTCCACCGCGCCCGGCGTGGGGCATGACCGCGCCGCTGCGCATCGGCATCGTCGGCTGCGGGTACTGGGGAGCCAAGCTCGCGCGCAACTTCCACGCCTTGCCCGAGGCGCGCCTGGCCGCCCTGGCGGACCTCGATCCCGACCGGCGCGCCCACATGACGCGCCACTACCCCGATGCCCGCGTGGTGGCCGACCACCGCCAGGTCCTGCAGCCCGACATCGACGCCGTCGTCATCGCCACGCCGCCGGTGTCGCACGCCGAGCTGGCGCGCCAGGCCCTGGGCGAAGGCAAGCACGTGCTCGTCGAGAAGCCCATGGCGACGTCGCTGGCCGGCGCCGACGCCATCATCGCCGCGGCGGCGCGCGCCGGCCGGACCCTGATGGTCGGGCACACCTTCGAGTACAACCCGGCCGTCGAGAAGCTCCGCGCGCTGGTGGCGGACGGCGAGCTCGGCCGGATCTTCTACGTCCACGCCACGCGCGTCAACCTCGGCATCTTCCAACCCGACATCAACGTGCTGTGGGACCTGGCGCCGCACGACCTGTCGATCCTGCGGTTCGCGATCGGGCTCTCGCCCGCGGGCGTGCGGGCCCACGGGCGCGACTACGTCCAGCCCGGCATCCACGACGTGGCGTGGCTGACGCTCGACTACGCCGACGGCACCGCCGCCCACATCCACGTCAGCTGGCTCGACCCCTGCAAGATCCGGCGGGTCACGGTGGTCGGCGATCGCCGGATGGTGGTCTACGACGACGTGGCGCCGCTCGACAAGCTGACGATCTACGACCGCGGCGTCGAGGTCCCCCCGATGGCCGAAGGGTTCGGCGAGTTCCAGCTTTCGTACCGGTACGGCGACGTCCACTCCCCCCGCCTGGAATGGGTGGAGCCGCTGCGGCGCCAGTGCGCGCACTTCGTGGCCTGCGCCCGGACCGGCGCCGCACCGCGCAGCGGCGGCGCCCAGGGCCGGCAGGTGGTGGCGATCCTCGAAGCCGCCGACCGGTCGCTCGCAGCCGACGGGCGGCGCGTCACCCTGGACGGGTGACGGCATCGCCGACGCGCCCGGGCGGACGGCCGTCGGCTAGAACAGCTCGTCCTCGAGCGCGTCCTCGTCGGAGCGGAACACCTGCTGCGGCAGCGGCATGAACTCGGGGAACTTCTGCAGCACCTTCGGAGGGGGCGGGAACGTGACCCAGTCGAACCCGCCGAGGTACAGCGTGAAGCCGCTCTGGGTGACGTCGCCTTCGACGACGGTGTCGGAATCGGGGAGCTTGAGCTTGACGATGCGCCGTTGGATCTCGACAATCTCGGCCCGGGGGAGCGCCTCGCCGACCTCGTCGGCATACGCCATGCGCTCCGGCGTCATGCTGTCGGGGGGAATGTTCGGCCACTTGAAGAACAAGGCGGTGCCTCCTCGGGCTGCGCCCGGCATCACGGTGTCGTTTCGAGCCTACGCCAAAGTAAAAGTATGAAGCATCGTGTCGGCAACGCCAAACGATTCGGGATCGCCGCTCGGACCGCGGCCCATCGCCGCGGCGCCTGACGGGCCAGCCGGCCCCCCCGGCAGGCGCCCCGCATCGCCGCTTGCCGTTCCGCGCGCCGTGTCGGCCCGCCTCCCGTGGTGCGCCCTGGTCGCGTACGTGCTCTGCCGGGGCTTGTTCCTCGTCGGCGCCATCCCGCCCTGGCAGGGGCCGGACGAGCCCGGACACGCGGAGTATGCGTGGCGGGTGGCCGCCGGCCACGCATGGTCGCCGCCGCCGGACGCGGCCCTCGAGGCGGCCATCCTGCGCTCGATGTCCGACGCGCGCTTCTTCGCCCGCGTCCGCGCGGCCGCGCCCGTGCCGCCGCCCGCGCGCTTCGTCGACGTCCCGCGCCTGCGCGACGCCCCGACGCAACGGGTCGACGAGACCCCCGTCGGCTACCTGCCGTTCGCGGCGGCCGCCATGCTGCACCGCGAAGGCGCCGACATCGCCGCGCGGCTCCGGGCGACGCGCATGGCGGCGCCGTGGCTGGTCCTGGGCACGCTCGCCTTCACGGCCGCCCTGGCCGCGTGGACGCTCGGCCGGCGCCTCGCGCTCCCGGTGGCGGTCACGGCCGCCGGCCTGCCGTGGATGGGCTTCGCGGGGGCCGTCGTCAACCCGGACCTCGTCGCGGCCCTGCTCGCCGCCGCGTGGTTCGCCGCGCTGGCGCGGATCGTTCGCCGACGTGCGGGCACGCCCGGCGCGGCGGCGACGCTGCTCGCGCTCGCGGTCGCGGGCGCGCTGGGCAAGCGCACGGCGGCCTACCTGCTGCCGTTGACGCTCGGTTGGGCGGTTCCGCGCCTGTGGCGGGCGCTGCGCGCGGGGGAGCCCCGAGCCCCTTGGCGGCGCGCCGCCGCCGTCGTCGGCGCGATCACCGTCGCCGCCGGCGCCCTGGCGGCATGGCCGCTCGGGGACCGGCCGGCCGGTTGGGCGCGCGCGGGCGAGCCGTGGGGTCCGGTGCGCGTCGCCGAAGCCGCGCGCTCGGGCGGCTGGGGCCTGCGGATCGTCGACGCCGATCCCGCCGCGTGGCAGTACCTCGAGCAGTGGGTCGCGCTGCCGGCCGGCGGGGCGGACGTGCACGCGACGGCGTGGCTGCGCGCCGCGGCAGGCGCGACCTCGGCGACGGCACAGCTCGTGGTCAACGACGATCAGGACGCGTGGTCGGGCCGCAGCGTGGCCCTCACGCGGGCATGGACCCGCGTCGACGCCCGGGTCCGCATCCCCGAGGGCTCGGGCCGGGTGCGGGTCGCCGTGGTGCCGGGCGACGGCACGGCGTCCGGCGTGGGCGCGATCGACGCCGACGACGTCTCGCTCGTGACGGTGCCGGGGCCGGGGCCGGGGTCCGCCGCGCTTGCCGGGCCTCCGGCCCAAGGGGATCGGCTCGTCGGCGGAGACGCCGAAACGCCGCGCCGCCTCGGGCCGGTGCTTGCCGCGGCCGCCGCACGCTACACCGCCGCCGCGCGCCTGTGGGGCGCGCTGGCCGGCGGGTGGCGCGACCCGGGGGCGGCCGCCGCGCGCGCGGTGGACGGTGCGGCGTTCGCGTGGCGGTCCTACTGGGGCGGCTACGGCTGGCTGGCCATCTGGCCCGGCGCCGGCTTCCTCGCGCTGGCCGGCCTCGTGACGGTCGCCGCCACGCTGGCGGTGGCGACCGCGCTCGTGCGTCCCGAGCGCGTCGCGGCACGCCCCGACGTCGCGCGGGCGTGCGCCGCGGGCGTGGTGCTGGGGATCGCGGCGGCGCTCTTCGGCTCGCTGGCCGGCGCCGGCCCCGATCGCCTGCCGCAGGGCCGCTACTTCCTGGCCGTGGCGGCGCCGCTGTCGGTCGTGATGGTCGGGCTGGCGGACCGTGCGTGGCCTCGGCATGGAGCGGCGCTGCTGGCAGGCGGCGTGCTGTGCCTGGACGTGTGGGCCGTCGTCGCGGTCGTGTGGCCGGCGTTCCGCGGGCCGTGACCGCCGCCCGCGCGCGGCCGCCCCGCGCGGCGATTCGCGGCCGACGGCAACGGGTGCTACGATCCTTTCGTCCATGACGCGGCGCCGACGCCCGGGTGGGTCACCCTCGGCCCGCCGGCCGGCGGCGCCGTCGCTCGCACCACGAGGAAGCCATGCCCATCCCGCCGCCCACGCCGGACGACGATCTCGACGTGTCGATCATCCTGCCCGCCTACGACGAGGAGGCGGCGCTGGGCGACGACCTCGACGACGTTCAGGCCGCGATGTCCGCCACGGCCTACCGCTACGAGATCATCGTCGTCGACGACGGCTCGCGGGACCGCACGGCGGAGATCGCCCGGGCCCGGCCGTGGGTGCGCCTGATCCAGCACCCGTTCAACCGGGGCAACGGGGCAGCGCGCACCACGGGCGTCCGCGCCGCGCGCGGGCGGGTGGTCATCTTCACCGACGCCGACCGGACATACCCCAACGCCCGCATGCCCGAGCTGATGGCGCTGATGGACGCCGGCAGCGACATGGTGATCGGCGCGCGGCGCGTCGAGGCCGGCACGCTGCGGGTGCTCCGGACGCCGGCCAAGTGGTTCATCCGCCGGCTGGCCGAGTTCATGACGGGCTCGCGGATCCCCGACCTCAACTCCGGCCTGCGCGCCCAGCGCCGCGACGCGACGCTGCGCTTCCTGCCGATCCTGCCGACCACGCACTCGTGGGTCAGCACCATCACCATCGCGTTCCTCGGCAACGGCTACGTCGTGCGCTACCTGCCGATCGACTACTACCCGCGGGTCGGCCGGTCGACGTTCCACCCGCTGCGCGACAGCTACAACTACCTCTCGCTGATCGTGCGAACCGTGATGTACTTCAACCCGCTGAAGGTGTTCCTGCCGCTGGCGCTGGCCCTGCTCATCGGCGGGACCGCCAAGTACGTGCTCATCGACATCCTCGACACCTTCCAGACCTACGGCTGGTCGATGACGCTGCCGCCGATGCGGCTGACGACGCTGGCGCTCTTGATCACCGGGCTGCAGACCGCCGTGGTCGGGCTCCTGGCCGACCTCATCGTGCGGCGGACGCAGCTCTGACCGGTGGCCGCCGGTTCCGGGCGCACGGCCGGCCCCTCCCACCCGGTCCGAGGCGACGCACCCCGCCCGCTGCGCGTGCTCCAGTTCGGCACGTACGACCGCGGCGTCGGCCGCAACGCCATCCTCGCCGAGGGCCTGGCGGCCGCCGGCGTGACGGTCGGGGAATGCCACGTGCCGGTGTGGCGCGACACGGCGGCCAAGCTCGACGCCGTCGCGCGCCCCGGCGCGCTGGCGCGGGCCGCGGCGCGTCAGGCCGTCGCGTGGCCGCGGCTCGTGGGGCGCTACGCCCGCTTGCCGGACCACGACGCCCTCGTCGTCGGCGCCACCGCACACCTCGACGTGCCGCTCGCCTGCTGGCTGGCACGCCGGCACGGCCGGCTCGCGGTCTTCGACCCGCTGGTCTCGATCGGCGAGACGGTCCGCGATCGCGGGCTCCTGCCCCCCGCGAGCCGGCGGTTCCGGGCGCTGACGGCGGTCGAGCGGGCGTTGTTCCGCCTGCCGGACGTCTGCCTCGCGGACACCGCGCCGCACGCCGACGCCTTCGCGCGCGAGCTGGGCGTCGCGGCGGAGCGCCTCGTCGTCGTCCCGGTCGGGGCGCCCGGCGTGTACCGCCGCCGGGCCACGCCGTACGACCCGGGCGCGCGGCGCCCCGTGCGCGTCGTGTACTTCGGCCAGTTCATCCCGCTGCACGGCGTCGACGTCGTGGTGCGCGCCGCCCACCGGCTGCGCGAACGGGCCGACGTCGTCTTCGATCTCGTCGGGCTGGGCCAGACACGGCCGGCCGCCGCGGCGCTCGCGGCGGCGCTCGGCACGCCCAACGTGGTCTTCCACCCGCGGTGGCTCGACGCCGAGGCCCTCATCGACGCGTTCATCCAGCCCGCCGACATCTGCCTGGGCGTGTTCGGCGCGCAGCCCAAGGCCGGGCTCGTGGTGCCGTACAAGGTCTACGCCGCCCTCGCGGCCGGCCGTGCGGTCGTCACGGGCGACACGCCGGCCGTGCGCGATCTCCTGAGCCCCGGCGTGGAGGTGTGCACCGTGCCGGTGGCGGCCGACGCCGACCGGACCGCCGCCGGGCTGGCGGCGGCGATAACCCGGCTGGTGGAGGATCCGGAGCAGCGGCGGCGGCTGGCGGCCGCCGGGCAGGCGGCCTGGGATGCGCGCTTCGCGCCGGCGGTGACGGGCGCGCGGCTGCGCGACGCGTTGGTGGCGCGCGTGCGGCGGGCCGGGGCGCACCGTGCCGGCTGATGCCGCGGCGCCGCGCGGCGCGCCGTTCGTCGGCCCGCGCCACGCCTGGCGGATCGACCTCGTCGCCCGTGCGCTCCTGGCGGGCGCGCCCGCGGGACCCGTCGTCGACGCCGGCTGCGGCTGGGGCTCGCTGGCCATCCGCCTGGCCGGCCAGGGCCGGTTGGTGCTGGCGTTCGACCTCGACCGCGGCCGCCTGGCGGGTGCGCGCCGGACCGCGTCGGCGCACGGCGTCGCCGGCCGCATCGCGTGGGTCTGCGCCGACGCGGCCCACCTGCCCGTGGCGGGCGGCACGGCGGCGGCCGTGGCGTTGGGCGAGGTGCTCGAGCACCTCGCGGACGATCGGGCCGCCGTCCGCGAGGCGGCGCGCGTGCTCGCGCCGGGCGGCGTGCTCGTCGCCACGGCCCCGGCGGGCCCCGAGCGCCTCGGGCCGGGCGACCTCGCCGCGGGGCACGTCCGGCGCTACGACCGCGCCGGGCTGGCGCGCCTCGCCGGCGCGGCCGGGCTGAGGCTCGTCACGCTGCGCGGCTGGGGGTTCCCGTTCGGCCGGATCTACGATCGATGGGTCCAGCGGCCGGCGCTGGCCGCCCGGCGCCGCGCGGCAAGGCGCCTCCTGGCACACCTGGCGCGGGCGCAGATGGTCGCCGGGCTGTGGCGGCGGGCGTTCGATGCCGACGAACGCGTCCCCGCGGGGCGGCTGGGCAGCGGCTGGCTGCTCGTCGCCCGCAAGCGCGGCTGACGGGGCGGCTGGCTGCTCGTCGCCCGCAAGCGCGGCTGACGGGGCGGCCGCCTACTGCGACAGGATCAGCGGGCCCTCCGGCGCGATGGCGATGGTGTGCTCGAACTGAGCCGAGAGCGAGCCGTCCGCGGTGACGACGGTCCACCCGTCGCCGGTCAGCTGGCACGCGGCCCCGCCGGCGTTGATCATCGGCTCGATGGTGAAGACCATCCCCGGCCGCAGCACCAGGTCGTTCTCGCGCTCGCCGGTGTGCGGCACCGACGGCGCCTCGTGGAGCCGCCGGCCGATGCCGTGCCCGCCCCACTCGCGCACGACGCTGTAGCCGTGGGCCTCGGCATGCGACTGGACGGCGTGCCCGATGTCGTACAGGCGGTGGCCGGCCCGGGCGGCGTCGATGCCTCGGTAGAGGCACTCGCGCGCGACGGCGAGCAGGCGCTCGGCCTCCGCCGAGATCCGGCCGACCGGGAACGTGACGCACGCGTCGCCGCAAAACCCGTCGAGCTTGAGCCCGATGTCGATGCCGACGATGTCGCCCTCGGCCAGCGCGAGCGGGCGCGGGGTGCCGTGGCAGATCTCGTGGTTGACCGACGCGCAGATCACGCCCGGGAACGGCGGGTGGGTCGGCGGGGTGCCCCGGTAGCCCTTGTACAGCGGCTCGGCACCGTGATCGCGGATGAAGGCCTCGACCAGCGCGTCGAGCGCGTCGAGCCGCGCGCCGGGGCGGACGGCATCGCCGAGCAGGTCGAACGCCTGGGCCACGAGGTGGCCGGCGCGCTGGAGCGCCGCGATGTCGGCGGCATCCTTGAGGATGGGGCGCTCGGCGCGCCGCCCGTGAGCGGGGCGGCGGGTGGGGCGTTGGCGCTCGAGGAAGCGGAAGCGTTTCCGGGTGGTCATGGGCTGGGCAGGCCTTCGAGTTGAGAGGCGGTCGGGGCGGGCATCGGGTTACGCGGCGCCGACGGCGGCCTCAGCGCGGGTTCGCCGGCGGGTTCGCGGCCTCGAGGACCCGGTGCAGCGCCTGCGTGCCGAGGAGCGCGCCGCCCTGGTCGACGAGGTCCTGGTACAACCGCTCGGCCAGCGCCAGCCCCGGCAGCCGCAGGCCCATGCGCTCGGCCTCGGCCAGGGCGATGCGGATGTCCTTGAGGAAGTGGCGGACGTAGAAGCCCGGCGCGTCGTCGCCGTGCACGGCCCGCGGGTAGAGGTTGGAGAGCGTCCAGCTGCCCGCGGCGCCGGCGCCGATCGACGCCAGCACGGCGTCGGGGTCCAGCCCGGCGCGCCGGGCATAGAGCAGGCCCTCCATCACGCCGATCATGGTGGACGCGATCACGATCTGGTTGCACAGCTTGGTGTGCTGGCCGCTGCCGGGCGGGCCCTGGTGCACGATCGTGGTCCCCAGGGCCGCCAGGAGGGGGCGGGCGCGCGCGAAGGCCTCGGGGGCGCCCCCGACCATGATCGAGAGCGTCCCGTTGCGCGCCCCGACATCGCCGCCCGACACCGGCGCGTCGAGCGCGTCGATGCCGCGCACCCGCGCCGCCTCCGCGATCTCGACGGCCAGCGCCGGCTCGCTGGTGGTCATGTCGATGATCAGGCTCCCCGGCCGCGCATGCGCCACGACGCCGTCGGGGCCGAGGAGCACGTCGCGCACATCGGCGGGGAAGCCGACGATGGTCACGACGACGTCGGCCGACCGCGCGGCGGCGGCGACCGAGCCTGCGGCGGCGGCGCCGGCGGCGAGCACGTCGCCCGCCTTGGCCATGGTGCGGCTGTGGACCGTCACGGCATACCCGGCGCGCAAGAGGTTCAGCGCCATGCTGCGTCCCATCACCCCCAGCCCGATGAACCCGACGCGGGCGGCCGGGCCGGCTGCGGGCACGGCGGGTGCCATGGGCTGGCTTGGCGTTGCGAGATCCATGGCGGGAATTGTACCGCAGTGGCCTCGCCGCGCGCGTGTCGCCACAGGGTCGCGTTCGTGGCGCGGAGGACCTCCCGCCCGGCCGCGCGGCCGGGCACACTCGGGGCATGCGCATCCCGCGGCGTCGCCGGGCCCATCGCGTCGGCCTCGGCGCGCTCGCGCTCGTCGCCGTCGCCGGGGGCGACCCGCCGGCGCCCGCGGCGCCCGCGGCGCCGATCGTCATCTCCGCCGTCTTCGCCGACGGCTATGCCCCCGGCGACGGCGACGAGGCGGTGCAGCTCTGGAACGTGTCGGCCGCGCCGGTCGACCTGCGCGGCTGGTCGCTCGACGATGCCGCGGCCGGTGCGTCGTTCCCCGAGGCCGCAATCCTCGACGCCGGCGCGCGGTGGTGGATCGCCCGCGACGCCGCGGCCTTTGCGCGCAGCTTCGGGCATCCGGCGGACTGGGCATGGGCCGGCACGATGCCGGCCGCGGGGACGCGGCGGCTCGCGACGCTGCGCGGGGGCCCGACGCTCGCCAACGCAGGCGACACCGTGACGCTGCGCGACGGTGCCGGCGCCGCCGTCGACGCGGCGGTGTACGGCCGGCCGGCGGACGGCGCCGGCTGGGCCGGCCCGCCGGTGCTGCCGTACCACCCGCCGGGGATCGCGGCGGCCCACCAGGTGCTGTACCGCAAGCTCGCCGGCGAGCCGCCCCGCCCGGCCGGCGACACCGACCGCGCCACCGACTGGGCGTCGGACCCGGCCGATGTCCGGTGGGGGCGCCGGATCCGCTTCCCCGGCTGGGACGTCGAGGCCGTCGGCGCCCCGGCTCGGGCCCGCGAGGACGCCGCGATCGAGGTCGCGGTCGCGCCCGATGCGCTGTTCGGGTTCCTGGCGCGGCACCTGTCCGCGGCGCGGGAATCGGTGGACGCCATGACCTACACGTTCGAGCACCCCGCCCTGTGCGAGGCGCTGGCGGGTCGGGCGCGGGCCGGCGTCCGGGTGCGCCTGATGGTCGAGGGCCGGCCGGCAGGGGGCATCGACATGCGCCAGCGGTGGTGCCTGGCGTTGCTCGATGCCGCCGGCGCGGCGGCATACTGGCTGGACGCGGGGGGCGACGTCGGGCCGCGCTACCGCGGCGCGCACGCCAAGCTGTTCGTCGTCGACGGCCGCACCGTCCTCGTCGGCAGCGAAAACCCGGGCACGGGCGCGGCGCCCGACGACGACCGATCGGACGGGACCCTCGGGCGGCGCGGCGTGTATGTCGCCACCGACGCCCCGTCCGTGGTGGCGTGGGCGCGCGCGCTCGTGGCGCGCGACCTCGACCCCGACCTCCATGTCGACGTGCGCCCGTTCCAGCCCCGCGACCCGGAGCGCGGCGCCCCGGCGCCGGATTACGGGCCGGACCGCGCCAGCGGCGGTGCGGGCTATCGGCCGGTGGCCCCGGCGCCGCTGCGGGCGCGCGGGCCGCTGGCGTTCGAGTGGGTGACGGCCCCCGAGAACGCCGTCCACCCGACCGCAGGGTTGTTGGGGCTTCTCGCCCGCGCCGGCGGCGGCGACGAGGTGCTCGTCCAACAGCTCGACGAGCCGGTCTGGTGGGGCGACGGCCCCGCGGAAGGCGACGCCGCGTTGAACCCGCGGCTGCAAGCCTACGTGGCGGCCGCGCGGCGCGGCGCGCGGGTGCGGCTCCTGCTCGACGGCTTCTTCGACGACCCGGTCCACTGGAACAGCAACGCCGCCACCGTGGCCTTCGTCGAGGATCTGGGGCGCCGCGAAGGGCTGGACCTCCAGGCGCGCCGCGGCAACCCGGCCGGGCTGGGGCTGCACAACAAGATGGTGCTGGTGCGGCTGTCCGGTGCGACAGGCAACGCCGTGCACTGGTCACACATCGGCAGCCTGAACGGTTCGGAGAGCGCGAGCAAGGCCAACCGCGAGGTCGCGCTGCAGGTCGAGTCCGAGGCCGTGCACGGCTACCTGGCGCGCGTGTTCGCGTGGGATTGGGCCGGCAGCGGCGCGAACGCGTCGTGGCTGCCGTGGGTGGGCGCGCGGACTGCGCCGCCGTGAGCGGCGCTCGACGCGCGGCGCCGGAGCAGCGCCGCGCGTCGGCCACCCCCGCCGGCGGGCGGCGGAGGGTCAGCGACCGCCGCCCAGCCCCGTCCGTGGCAGCGCGCGCGGCAAGACCGGCGGCCGGCCGCCGGCGGCCGCCGCGCGCGGCCGCACGTCCGCCGGCTGGCGCGGCGTCAGGCGATGCCCCCCCTCCCATGGCGCGCGCGCGGCATACTGGCCGACCACTCCGATCGCCGACCACCACGCACCGGGTGCGGCGGCCGGCCAGGGACGCCCGCCCCCCCGCGGCAGCGCCACCACGGCAGGTCCCGAGCCGTCGTCGAGGGACCAGCGGGTGGCGCGCGCCGACACGACCCGGCCGCCCAGCGCGACCAGTCGGCCTTCGAGGGCCTCGTCGAGGGTGCCCGTCGGCACCTCGAGGGGCTCGACCGCAGGACCGGGCCCGTCCAGACGCACGTCACCGGGGCCGGCCAGCACGACCTCGCGTTCGCCGTGGTAGTCCTTGAGCCGGCCGACGGCCGAGACGCGGTCGCCCTCGGCCCATGGCGGCAACGACGCGCCCTTGGGCGCGAGAAACAGCCGCACCCCCGCAGCCTCGGTGCCGATGTAGGCGGTCCGTGCGTCGATGACGCCGGGCGGGAGGGTCACGCGACCCGCCACGGCCACCCGCGATCCCGGGGCCAGCCGCCGCACGTCGGTCAGGTCGATCGGCCGTGCCGCCCCCTCGGCCTCATCCGACGTGGGCGGGTGCGCGCGACCGCTGGCTGCCGCCCGCGGCCGGTTGGGCGCGCCGGGCGTCACGGCGTAGTCGCCCGTCCAGGCGTCGGCCCCGTCGCCGGCACGGCTCCACGACCGATCGTAGCCCACGGGCGCGGTCCAGGTGAAGCGGTCGGCCTCGACCCCGTCGGAACGGATCAGACGCACCGTGTCGGCGCCGTTGTCGAGCGCCAGGCCCGACGCCGCCCGGAACACCACGTGGAAGCCGCCGGCGGAGACGCGCGTGCCCGGCGGGAACCGATGCGACCAGCCGTCCGCCGCGCGGTCCTCCAGGCGCCAACCTTCGAGGTCGACCGGATGGTCCGCGGCGTTGTAGAGCTCGACCCACTCGTCGGCAAAGCCCGGCGCGCCGTCGCCGTCCCAGTCCACCCGCGACGGCGCCGGCAGCACTTCGTTGAGCACCACTCTCGGAGGGGCGTCGTGGCGGAGCCCCGCGCGCCCCGGCGACGGGGCCGGTTGGAGCCACCAGTCGGACGCCGTGTCGGTGTCGGTGTCCGGCGGCAGGCGCTCGACGGACGTGCCCGGCGGTCCACGGGGGACCGCCGGGTCGAAGGCGTCGAGGTTGTCGCCGTAGGACACGGCGTCGATGGCCTCGCCGGTCGGGCCGCGCAGGCGAACCACGTCGCCGCGGTTGGCCAGACCGTTGCCGATGGCGCCGTCGGCGACCACGACGACGGTCGCGCCCGCCGCGCGCAGCTCGTCGCCCATCGCCGCCCCCGCGGCGACGATCACGAAGCCCCATGGGGGAACGGCGGCGGCGGGCAGGATGTCCCAGCGGACCCGGTCGCCGATCGACCATCCGGCAAGGTCGACCGCGGCGTCCGACCGGTTGAAGAGCTCGACCCATTCGCCGGCCGCGTCGTCCCCGCTCGCCGCCGGGTCGAACAGCACTTCGCTGATCAACAGCGGGAGGAACGCCGGCCGTGCGGGCACGGGCGGCGTGGCCGGCCCGGGCGTGCCGCCGGTCAGCGGCGTCGGCGACGGTGCGCCCGGAGGTGTCGACGGGGCGTCCGGGCCGCGGTTGGCGGCGCCCGGCGACGGCGCCAGCGTGTCGGCCCAGGCGCCGTCGCCATCGCTCAGGCGCGCATGGCTGACGTCGGGCCGCGTGCCCGCGTAGGCGTGCGCGTCGGCCTCGGTGCCATCGGGCCGCAGCAGGCGCACCGTGTCGGCATCGTTGTTGAGCGCAAGGCCGGTCTGCCGCTTGTAGAGCGCGAGGTGCCCACGGGGGCCGATCACCGTTCCACCCGGGACGACGAACGGCGCCGAGCCGCCGCCAGCGCTGTCATCAAGCTGCCACCCACCGATGTCGACCATCGCATCGCCGGCGTTGAACAGCTCGACCCATTCGTCGTCCCGGGTGGCCGTGCCGTCCCCGTCCCAGTCCACGGCCGAGGGAGCGGCAAGGTACTCGTTGAGCCGTACCGTCACCCCGGGCGCCACCGTGGGCGGACCCGGAGGGGCGGCGGTGGCGGTCGGGCGCGGCGCGCCGCCGGCGAACCCCGGCGATGGCGCCACGGCCTCCTGCCAGTCGGCGGCCGAGTCGGTGTCGGTCCCCGCGGGCACGCGCTCGAGGCTGTGGCCGGGGCCGACGTCGGGGGCCGACGGATCGAGCACGCCGTTGTCGTCGCCGTAGCTCATCGCGTCGATCGCCGCGCCGTCGGGCCCGAGCAACCGCACCTGGTCACCGCTGTTGCCGAGGCCGTTGCCGATCGAACCACCGAGATGGACAACGGCCCCGGCGAAGTCCGGGAACAGCTCGGCGAACCCGTCGCCGGCTGCCACCACCAGGAATCCGCCGGGCGGGAGCACGGCGTCCGGCAGGGCGTCGGAGCCCTGGTTGTCGGCGATGCGCCAGCCGGCGATGCCGACCGGCGCATCGCCGGGGTTGAAGAGCTCCACCCACTCGTAGCGGGACTCGCTCCCGCCGGGCGCCGGGTCGTACTGGACTTCGGCGACGACGACGTGCGCCCCCTGCGCCTGCCGCATGATCGAAGGCCGTTCGCCCCGCGCGCCGGCGGTTGCCGACATCCCGAGCCACGTCAGGCTCGCCAACACCAGCACCCGATTGTCCCTGCCACGCATTCCTGGCACTCCTTCCGCGTGTCGGCCGCGCACCCGGTGCCCAGGGGCGCGACCGGCTCGGACAACAGCGTGGCGCCAGCATAGCCAGGCGCGCCGGGGCGCGATAGACGGTACGGGTCACGTTGGCGACAGCGGCGCGACAAGCGGGGGGCAGGGCGGCAGTCGGCCGACGGGGCGAGTGGGGTCTTGGTGCTGGACGGCCTGGCGGAGCGACGCGGGTAAGCCCAGGGTCCATGTCGTCGGCGGCGGTGACGACGCGCCCCGCACAGCACCGCCGTTCCGCCGGGGTGCGTCAACGGCGCCCCCGAACGATCCGCGCCCGGGAACCATTTGCCGTCGACCGACGTTGGAACGTCAACCGGCACCATCGCATCGGACCCGGCGTCGACCAATCCAACCGCAAAGGACCCACGACCCGCCATGCAGCTCTGGCTCGCGTTCGGCGCACAACCCGATCCGCGCATCCAGCCGCCGGCCGCCTGCCCGCACCCGGGCTGCGGCGGGCGGCGCTTCCGCCTGCACCAGGTCGTCGTCAAGGGCGTGCGCGACTCGGCGCCTACGCGGGCCGGCGCGCCGGCTGCCGCCTCCCGCGTCGTCGACGTGCACCGCTACACCTGCCGCCGCTGCCGGCGGACGTTCCGGGCGTACCCGGCGGGCGTGGGCCGGGGGAGCGTGTCCACCCCCGTCCAGCGCCTGGCGGCGGCGCTGCGCCTCCTGGGCCTCTCGTTTCGCGACGTGAGCCGCGCGCTGGCGGTGCTGGGCGTGGCGCTGGGCAAGAGCCAGGCGCAGGCGCTCATCGCCCCGCGCCTCCGCGGGCTCGATCGACGCGGCATCGCACCCCTGTTCGACCGGGTGGAGATCGCCGGTCCGCCCGCCGGAGATCGCGCAGCACGGGTCGCCGACCAACCGTCCGGAGATCGCGGCGCGCGAGTCACAGGCCGAGGCGGCGCGGCGCCCTGCGCCCCGGCGCCGGCGGCATCGGTGTGGATCCACGGCCGCCGGCTCGCCCTGCGCCGGGCCGTCGATCCCCGCGGCCGCGTGGCGCTGGTCGTCGACGACGTCGACCGCGAGACCCGCCGCGCCGTCGACGCGTGGGTGCGCGACACGCTGCGCGGGTTCGGCATCGAGGTCGAGGTGGTGTTCCCGACGCGCCGGGCCCCGCGGCGCGCCGCCGAGGTGCCCGGCCGTCCGCCTCGGGCGGGCCGTGGACGGCCGGCGCGATCTGGGGGCCGATCCTCGGGCCGGAAACCGGAAGGGCGATCGCGCGCCGAACGCAGTGGCGACGCCGCCCGGCCAATCCCCTTCCCGGCTGGCGCCGATGGCGGCGTGCCGGGCGGCGTCGCGCCCCCGCCAGTCTCTGACGGCGTCTCCGCCGCCGTCGCCGGCCCGGGCGGGTGGGGTCGACCGCTCGTTCCGGCCGCCGAGAACGGTGCGGACCACCGCGACCGGTCCCCGTCGGCGTCCCGATTCGCCTCGGGCACTACCGCGTCCCTCGCGTCGCCGGCGCCATCGACGCGGGATGGCCCGTGTCACCGTGATGGCGCCACGGCGATGGCGCGCTCACACCGCGCCAGGGCCCGCGCTGCAGTGATGGCGCGCCCACAGGGCGGCTCGCCGCCGATGGGTGGCCGCCGCCCGTGCCCGCCGCGTCGGATCGCATGAAGCCGCCGCGTACCGACGGCCGGACGGCGGCGCCGAGAAGGCATGAGTCCCTGCCGGCGGAGGGATGCCGTGTGACGTCCGGATGGCATGCGGTCGGGTGCATGGGTGCGCAGGCTAATCCGTTCAGCCCGCGCCGGCAGTGCGTTGAGCCGGCGGCGCCAGCCTCCGGTGTGCGCCCGCGCCGGCGGGCGCCTGGCCGAAGGCCATCGAGCGGCGAATTCATTCGCCCGGCGTGGTCGGCCGGATGCCGGCGATCGCCTCGCCCGTCACATCTGAGACTGTCTGAGAAGGACCTTGCCCTGGGACCGCGGGCTTCCAGCCCGCGGCCCCAGGGCTGCCCCCTTCGTCACTCACTACCCTTCTCAGACAGTCTCTCAGCTCGACTTTGTCCATCAGGCAGCATAGGCCAGGGTCTCTGTGAGGCGGAGGTAGAGGTGGCGGGGGATTTTCACGACGTCGGGTCCCGAATGAGACA
>WBZR01000479.1_pt1 | contig 64420 bp, 50 predicted proteins | sample 5204231 | NCBI WGS metagenome assembly WBZR01 (sample SAMN12412403, study PRJNA552823) | activated sludge metagenome | isolation source: activated sludge from anammox sidestream of wastewater treatment plant... | place: USA: Virginia | collected 2017-08 | reverse complement strand
AAAAAGCTTAACCGCAGAGGCCGCAAAGTGTTCTTTATTTTCTTTTCGCTAAGAAAAAATTAACCGCAGAGATCGTAAAGGTGCCCGCAGAGTTCGCAAAGCAGTCTCTGTGTTCTTTGCTAAGAACTTTGTGCTCTTTGCGGTAAAAAAAGCTTAACCGCAGAGGCCGCAAAGTGTTCTTTGTTTTCTTTTCGGTAAGAAAAAATTAACCGCAAAGTTCGCAAAGCAGTCTCTGTGTTCTTTGCTAAGAACTTTGTGCTCTTTGCGGTAAAAAAAGCTTAACCGCAAAGTTCGCAAAGGCGCCCGCAGAGGCCGCAAAGTGTTCTTTGGTTTCTTTTTTTAAAAAATAAAATAATTTTTAAAAAGCACTTTCCAGGCTAAGATTTCTTAATTATTCATCACTCCATCACTTTCAGCTTATCCCATTTCTTCTTCAGTTCATCAAATTGTTTTTTTGCTCCATTGAAAGCACGAATGGCCTGTGGTGTCGGCGTCGTATCGCTTTCCTGCAACATCCCGAACAATGATGCAAAGGCGCTGTTCGATTTTCCTAAACTTGGCTCCGTACTACCAAAGGAAGTGTTGATCAGTTTGCCTGCCTGTTTCTCCAATGAATCCACTCTTGCCTGTGCCGCTTCCCCGGTATTGGTAATTGTGGATTGCAGCCTGGCACGATAAACTTTCAATTCTTCCTGTATCGCCATGTATTCTTTTCTCCCTTCATAGCATTGCAGGGAGATATCGTGTTGCTTTTGTAAGCCGGCAAGAGAGGTTTTTACCCTCGGATCCATTTTGATGGTGAAACTTTGTGTCCACGTTTTACCATCCACTGTCAGCTTCACTGTATAGACACCCGGCATCACCCAGGGTGAAGTGGCAGCAGGCGGCGTGTTTTTGTAGATCGCTGTCATAGGGAATGAAGGCGGCAGATCCAGAGGAGTGTAATGCATGTCCCACAGGAAACGGTGTGAACCTGCTTTTGCAGAAAGTATTTGTTGCAGCCTTATCCAATACAAAGGAATATTCACTTTCGGAATTTCATAAGGCTTGTCATTGCTGCTGTACCTGCGCACTAATTTTCCTTTGGAATCCAGGATGTCCAGCGTCACTTCCCCGGCATTTTCTTTCAGGTAATAATCTATCATAGCCCCGTCCGGCGGATTTTGACCTGCCGGCTCTTCCTGCGGAATGGGAGTGTCGGTATTCATATTCCAGCGAACACGGTAGGTGGTTTGTGGTTTGTAAAGAATAACGGATTGCCCGATAGCCTGATCGTTCAATTGACGTAACGGCGTGATGTTGTCCAGAATCCAGAAACCTCTGCCATGAGTTCCTGCTACAAGATCATCATCTTTAATGACCAGGTCTCTCACGGATGATGCCGGCATGTTCAATCGTAAACTTTGCCAATGCTCACCATCATCGAAGGAAACATAAACAGCGGTCTCACTTCCGGCAAACAATAATCCTTTTTGTTGAGGATCTTCACGCACTACATTAATAGGATCATCGGGCAGCCCGTTCACAATTTCTTTCCAGGTCTTACCTCCGTCATGCGTTTTGTAAATATGAGGATGCATGTCATCACAACGGATGCGATTGACGGCTGCATAAGCAGTGCTTACATCAAAATGCCCTGCATCAATGATGGAAACTTTACTCCAAGATGTGACTCCTGCCGGCGTAACGTCTTTCCATGTTTTTCCGCCATCTCTCGTAATGTGGATCAGGCCGTCATCAGTTCCGCACCAGATAGTGTTGATGTCTTTATACGAAGGCGCTACTGCATAGATCACACCTCTGCGTGGCATATTCTTCATGTCATCTTTGGTGTACACTCCCACGCTTGCCGGAATATCGTAAGAGGTTCTTGTAAGGTCGGGGCTGATCACCTGCCAGTTGTTACCACCGTCGGTTGTCTTGAACAAAACATTTCCCGAAAAGTATAATGTCTTCTTATCTACAGGTGAAAATAAAAGGGGCTGTGTTCTTACAAAGCGATACTTGCCGCTTCGGATGGCTTCAGGTGCCACATTCTGTGTCTGTCCCGTTAGTTTGTTATACTTTGTAACCTTGCCTCCGTAAATGATATTCGGATTCAGGGGATCGGCTGCAACATAACCATATTCTTCGGCTCCGACCGGATGCCAGTCGCGGAAATTTATTTCACCGTCATTTCCCCTGGAAGCAATTCCGACCGAACCGCTTTCCTGCTGGCCGCTGTAAATATAATAAGGGAAATCATTGTCTGTATTTACATGATACACCTGTGCCGTCGGCTGATTATACCATGAAGAAAACGTTTCACCATTGTTCACCGTGACAAGTGCGCCCTGGTCGCCTACCAGTAAAAATATTTCAGGATGTTCGGGATTGATCCAGATGTTTTGAGAATCATCACCACCCGGTGCGCCACGGATGCCGGTCCAGGTCTTGCCGCCATCATTGGAACGCCAGCAAACAATACTTGTAGTGTAAACAGTCTCTGCATCTTTCGGATCCACTGCAATTTCGGGTACATCACCGCCACCAATCCGTGCGGCAGGCCTGGCATCATCAGTTGTCTTATGCCATGTTTCACCGCCATCATCCGAACGGTAAATGCCAAGGCCTCCCCCGCCGCCATAAGCACTGGGAGCAGTAGTGGCTAAAGTTACATATACAAATCTTGGAGAAGAAGGTGCGATAGCGATATGGGCCTGCACAATGTTATCAGGAAGCCCGCCAGATAATTTTTTCCAGTTGTTTCCTCCGTCTGTTGATTTAAAAATGCCGCCATGCGTACCGGCCCATGATCCGTTTTCCCAGGGGCCTTCACGTCCTTCCCACATGGTGGCATAGATTGTATTCGGATCGGAAGGATCTATAGCCACGTCATCACCGCCTGTATTTTCATCAACAAACAAAATTTTTTCAAAATGTTTCCCTCCATCGGTGGAGCGGTAAATACCTCTTTCCTTATTGGGCCCGTATGGATGGCCGAGTACCGCCACAAAAATCCTGTTTGGGTTTTTATAATCCACTGCAATCTTGGGGATTTGCTGCCCGTCTTCCAATCCCATGAGTTTCCATGTAGCGCCTGCATCATCGGAACGGAACAAACCTTTACCGACGGAAAGGTCGGGGCGATGCAAACCCTCGCCGCTTCCTGCATATACAATGTTAGGATCAGAAGGAGCCACTGCAACGGTGCCGATGGAGCCGGTTGCTTCATGGTCGAAAACAGGAAACCATGTTCTCCCGTAATCGGTGGTCTTCCATACGCCGCCATTGTTCACACCTATGTAAAATACGTTGGGTTGCTGCACTACTCCGGCAGCTCCCTGTGTTCTCCCTCCGCGGAAAGGGCCGATATTTCTCCATTGCATACTGTTGAATAAAGAAGGATCGGGATTTTGTGCATCTGATGAAAGAATCGTAAATAAACTCAGAGCTAAGACGATTGAGAAGGTATTGATCTTTTTCATAATTAATAAACTTATGACCTAAGGTAAGAAATCCTGATTAGCTGAACGATCCATTCATAAAACAGGTGAAAGGTTTTATTATTGAATTTTAAATTTAGTTGGCTTAATAATAAAACAAACTTCCCCCCGATTTGAACACAGGATAATAAAGCCGGCAACATCTTATTAAAGATTTCCGTGAACTAATTTCTTGCTGGCAGGTTATTAAAAAAGAAAACTGTCAGTTGCGGGGGATCAGAAAAGACTGTGGAGTTTTTAAAGTAGGTAAATAAAATCAATGTAAGCAGGAGGTAAGTAAAATGGAAAACCCGGGAGATGATAAAAGAAGTATCCAATTAATTGCCCGCTTGAACCGGATACCCGTATGGTCTTTGCCTAAAAGTTATTTAGCCATTATCGGTCTGGGTTATTTTTTTACTTTTTATGATATCAGCAATATCGGCTTTGCCATGCCGGCGATCAATGAACAGTTTCGTTTATCCAATTCCACCAGCCTGTTTCTTGCACTCTCCGTCGGATTGATCGGTTATATTATCGGTTCTTTTGTAATAGGCACTTTGGCGGACCGCTATGGCCGCTACCGTATGCTGATCCTCACTTTCGCATTGACGGCGCTTGGTTCTTTCGGGGATGCACTGGCTCCTGAAATCACAACATTGATCGTCTTCCGTTTTATTACCGGAGTAGGTGTGGGAGCTGACCTGAACCTGGTGTCCACTTATATCAGCGAACTGGCACCTTCGTCGAGGCGGGGAAGGATCACCCTTCTTACATTCCTGATCGGTATTTTAGGACAAACCATCACTCCTTTTGTGGCACTGGCTCTTGTTCCCAATATGGAAATAGGCTGGCGGTTACTGTTTGCCATTGGCGGATTCATTGCAGTGGTCGGGTTGCTGCTCCGGTTCAGGCTTCCTGAATCTCCGAGGTGGGAAGCCCATCATGGTCATTATGAAAGAGCAGAAAAGACTATTGCATTGATGGAAAAAAATTGTATTGAACGGAATATAAAATTAAAAGATCCTGATCTTTCACAAATAGAAATTAAACAAGGAGTACCTGCCCGTTTTCTTTTTAAACCTGTATATATCCGCCGGCTTGTGATATTGATCTTTATGTGGTTCTTCTGGTACATTGGCAATTATGGATTTCTGGGTGATGCCGCTGATCTTATATCAGCTCATGGTGCAGGTATCGGAGATTCGATCGCCTACCTTGCCGTAGGTGCAATCGGTTATCCTGTCGGCGCTGTTTTAATGCTGAGTATCGTGGATCGTTTTGAAAGAAAAAAAATAATTTTATTCACAACCATCATCTGGCTTATTGCCATGCTGCTGGTGGCAGGCTATGCCAACACCGCTTCGATCTATCTCGGATCTTTTTTAGCTTCACTGGCTCTCGGCGCTTACCTTCAGGTTGCATATACATATACTGCAGAAGCTTTTCCTACACAAGCAAGATCTACCGGATTTGCACTCTCTGACGGACTGGGCCATGCCGGCGGAGCGGTTGGCGCCATACTGCTTCCACAAATAATTTCACAGTTCTCATTTTTTACCGGTTTTGCATTTATCGGCTTCACCGGACTGCTTGCCGGCATCATTGCCTTGCTGGGCCCTGATACCACCGGAAAAGACCTGGAAAATGTTTCTTCATAAAAAGAATCGTTGTGACAGCTGGATAATTAAAAAAATTAGTAACAAATTCATCACTTTGAATTTCTGAAAGATGGACTTTATTGTAAGAAAAAGGAAAATTCAGATCAATTAGGAAAGGGATGATTGCGGAACATTTTGAATTTCTGAAATTGTTGAGGTATTGCTAAAAGCAATAAAATAAAACTTCGGGGCTGGAAGCCTCGAAGAGCAAAGAAGAGCAAAGACTGTAAACGTTCTTGTAAATGATTAGTTAATCAAAACGATTAATATTATTTTTCTGATTAACTTCATCACCTGTTCCCACCTTTACCATTACAGCTATTTAATTTTTTTTATCAGGGAGAATCAGGATAAATCCTGTTTTGTTCCGGAAAGTTTTTTTTAACCAAAAATCAAAAGGAGGATACAATGCGCTTTTTAATGAAAGTCACTATGCCTAACGATCCATTCAATGCTTATATTAAAGATGGATCAGCCGGTAAAAAATTGGAAGCGATCCTGGGCGAAACAAAGCCGGAAACTGTTTATTTTACCGAAATACATGGCAAAAGGGTAGGAATACTCGTCGTGAACATGGACCAGGTTTCACAGATGACAAAGTTTGCAGAACCCTGGTTCATCAAATTCAATGCGGAAGTTGAATTTCATCCTGCCATGCTCGTGGAGGATCTCAAAAAGTCAAACCTGGATGAGATAGCAAAAAAGATGAAATAAAACTTTTTTTGAACGAAAACCAATGACGTCCTGTTAATTCCGGGGCGCCATTTTTTTTTAAGCTTGTGGTAAATACCGGGGGAACGGCGAATGTCAATCATTGATCATGGAGAATAAGTAACGACTGTAAAAATCAGGAGTAGCGATACAACTATTTTTCAAGGAGCAACAGTCAGAGGTTCAGCACATCTTTCATGGAGTAATTTCCTTTTTTTCCTTTCAGGAATTCTGCAGCCATGACGGCACCGAGTGCAAAACCCTTCCGGCTATGGGCAGTATGGATGATCTCAATGTCATCTACCGTTGAAGAATATTTTACAATATGCGTTCCCGGCGCCGGATCTGTGCGTTCGCTGATTATCTCGAGGTCTTCTACATTGTCGCTGTTTTCATTCACCCACCTCTTCTTCCTGCTATTGCGCTCCAGTATCTGCTCTGCCAACGTGATGGCGGTTCCGCTCGGTGAATCTTTTTTTTGAGTGTGGTGTATTTCCCTGATGCCTGCTTCATAATCGGGATGAGGCGCCATCAGTGTGGCAAGTTTTTTATTCAGTTCAAAAAAAATATTGACCCCGATACTGAAATTGCTTGCATAGAGGAAAGCGCCATTTTCTTGTACAACAGTTTTTTTTATTTCATCCAGCCTGTCCAGCCACCCGGTAGATCCGCAAACAAGAGGTACGCCATAAGATATCGCTTTCTTAACATTTTCGTAAGCGCTGTGCGGGCCGGTGAATTCAATGGCTGCATCTGCTTTTGAGAGATTTTCTTTTGTGAACTCACCCAGGTTGCTGATATCAATTTTCAGGATGACCTCATGATTCCGCAGCAAAGCGATCTCTTCAATTATTTTTCCCATTTTCCCGTAACCGATCAGTGCGAGTTTCATATTAACTGATTAAGGTTTCATCCAAAGGTAATCGTTAACAATAAATCTGGTGAATTTAAAAAAGAAGTATTACCGGATTTTTAAAACCAGGCTGAGGCCATTGGTTCCCGCCATTTCACAGTAGCCCGTTTTTATCTGCAGGCTAAGGTCGCGGCTCACATCGAAAGTTCGTAAGTGTGCATCTACCGTAGCATCCACTACGTTCAGCCCCCAAAGTAAAATAAAGACAAGGGCAGAATAATCAATGTCCTGCCGGAATTGATTTCGGTAAAAACGCAGCGACTCTTCCGATAATGGTTTCAGTTCTGGCTTAATGAGCGCATAAAGAGCCGAGTCGGTACCGTTTACCCTCATATTATATTTCACCTTGTATGCAAAACGTGTGTTCCTGTAATTTTTCAGGTTGTATAAGAATATTCCTCCTGATACACCCAGTGCGCCATAAACGATCGGTACTTTCCAGTATTTTTTATTGTAGACCTGTCCCCAGCCCGGAATGATGGCAGAACGGATGGTGGCTCCCCGTGGGGTATGAGATTTTTTGGTGACAGAATCCTTTCTTTCTTTTTTTACAACATCAACAGTATTGACTACAACTACGGTATCGGTCTGTGCAAAACTTTTTACAGGCAGGAAGTAAAGCAACAGTATAAAGAAAAAAAAAGGAGTTCTCATTTTATTCGGCAGAAATGTCCATTTGCCCGAGTATTTTGTTCAGTTCTTCCGGTGAGTAATATTCAATAACGATTTGCCCTCCACCTTTCCTGCTGTGCTTCAGCTTTACCCGGGTACTGAAATGGGATGCTAATTTATCTTCAATTTTACGGAACGCAGCAGGAAGCTGGCTTTTTGAAATTTTTTTAACAACGCCGTGCTGCTTATAAAGATTCCGGACCAGTGCTTCAGTTTGCCTTACGGATAAACCCCTGCTTTTAATTTCATTGTAGATGTACAGTTGTTTGTCAATGGTGTCCACGTTGATCAGTGCCCGGGCATGGCCCATGCTGAGCTCTCCGCTGCGGACGGCTATCTGTATATCGGGAGGTAATTTTAATAACCGGATGAAATTGGAAACTGTACTCCTGTCTTTTCCCATTCTTTCTGCTACCTGCTCCTGGGAATAATTCAATTCGTCCATCATGCGCTTGTAGCTGAGTGAGATTTCCATAGCATTCAGATCCTCCCGCTGCAGGTTTTCCAATAGTGCCAGTTCCAGCAACTGATCATCATTTGCCTGCCGGATATAAGCGGGGATATCGTTGAGGCCTGCAATTTTAGCAGCACGCCAGCGCCGTTCCCCGGAGATCAATCGAAATTTCCCGGAAGGAAGTTTGGAAACAGTGACGGGTTGAATTACATCATGCATTTTAATTGAGGCCGCAAGTTCCTGTAATGTATGTTCATCAAAATCATGTCTTGGCTGCCGCGGATTTGTCTCGATCTCTGTTACGGGAATACGACTGATGTTGGTTGCGTTTTCCACTACAGCAGACTTCAAGGCGCCACTGCTTGTTTTCAGGTCTGCATCTATGCTCTGCAGCAGTGAGCGGATTCCTTTTCCCAGTGCTTCCTTATTTTGTTTTGGGTTGATCATTAAAGTTTTTCAATTAGCTGTTTGTTACCTGGTGCCGGCAAAAATAGGGAAATGCTGAATGCCGGATACTGAATGCATCATGTCTATGCCTTTTGCTTGCAGCTTTAATCTTTTTGTCTTTAGCTTAAAGCTTATATCTCAAGTATTCTCTCCTTCTGCTTGATCTTTGTCATATCATTTTTTTGCAGTATCTCTTTGGCAAGATTGAGATAATTCATTGCACCTTTGCTGTTGCCGTCGTATAAGACTACGGGTTTGCCTACGCTTGGGGCTTCTGCCAGCCTTGCATTGCGGTGAATGATAGTGCTGAACACCATTTCATCAAAATGCCTTCTTACTTCGCTTACTACCTGGTTGCTCAGCCGGAGACGGCCGTCATACATGGTCATCAGGATTCCTTCCACTTCCAGTGATGTATTCAAGCGGCTTTGAACGATCTTGATTGTGTTCAATAATTTTCCCAGCCCTTCCAGCGCAAAGAATTCGCATTGAACCGGAACAATAACTGAGTCCGATGCGGTGAGCGCATTCACCGTGATCAGGCCTAAAGATGGCGAACAGTCAATGATGATGAAATCATAATCGTCTTTTACATCCTGCAGAATATTTTTCAGCATCATTTCCCTGTTGGGATAGTTGATCATTTCTATCTCGGCGCCGACCAGGTCAATATGCGAGGGAATCAGGTCAAGGTTGGGAATCTCACTTTTCAGGATCACGTCTTTTGCCTTTGCCTCGTTCACCATGCAATTGTACAGGCTGTTGGTGATATTGTGAAGATCAAAGCCAACACCTGTGGTGCTGTTAGCCTGTGGATCTGCATCTACCAGGAGTGTTTTAAATTCCAGCACCGCAAAACTTGCTGCCAGGTTGATGGCAGTGGTGGTTTTTCCGACCCCTCCTTTTTGATTTGCTATTCCGATTATTCTTCCCATTCTTGTCTTATTATTATTATAATGTAATTGATTTTCCAATTTCCACCAGGTGTAAGGTGCAACCTGCACCGGTAAAAGCTTTTTTCACTTTATCATGATCAATTTTTATGAACCCGAAAGTGTCATAATGCACTCCAACGATATTCCGGCAATTGATCATTTCTGCGGCACTGATAGCATCAGTATAGCCCATGGTAAAATTGTCGCCAATCGGTAAGATGGCAAAATTTAGTTTTACCCATTTTGCTATCAGTTGCATATCCAGTGTAAGTGCAGTATCACCACTATAGTAAAAATTCCCTTCTTTACTGTAAATGATGAATCCCATAGCTGTTCCGCCATAACTGCCATCGGGTAAGTTACTGCTGTGCTGAGCTACGACGCATTTTACCGTAAAATCCCCAAAGTCCCATTTACCACCGATATTCATGGGATGTGTATTGGCAATTCCATGTTTATTCAGCCATTCAGCAATCTCAAAAATGCAAATCACTTTAGCGCCGGTGCCCCGGGCTATAGTAATACAATCTGCTATATGATCGCTATGCCCGTGCGACAATAATATAAAGTCTGCTTTAATATCCCTGATCTTTATATTTTTTGCAAATTCATTTGCCGTGATGAAAGGATCAAATAACAGGGATTTCCCGCTCACTTCCACTGCAAAGCAGGATTGGCCGTAATAAGTAAGTTTCATAGTCAAGAAATTTTCAGCAAAATTACGTCATCATAAAAATAGTGATGAGAGTCCTTGTCGATCTTTAATTTTGAAGCTGCTATGCGTAATTCTCCTTTTTGGTGGATATTGATAGGCCTGATGGTTCTGATTGACATTTATGTTTTCCAGGTAGTGAAAAACCTGTCACATGCAACCGCCCCCAAAGCCAGGCTTATTATTTATTCTGTTTACTGGATTGTTTCTGTTGCTGCGATCATCGTTTTGATCATTCTTCCGCGACTGCAGTTTGAACACCAGGCCAAACTGATAAAGACAAGCATTTTTGCCATTATTATAGGATTGTTCCTGGCAAAACTGGCTGCATCATTTTTCTTTTTAATTGATGATATCAGGCGAAGCATTCAATGGGTGGTGGAAAAATTATTCCTTTCATCAAAAGCAGAACGGGCAGAGAAAGGTGAAGGAATCAGCAGATCGGTCTTTCTGAGCTGGATGGGTCTTGCATTCGGTGGCGGATTATTCGGAACTTTTATTTATGGCTTCGGAAACAAATACCGGTATCAGGTAATGCGCATCAGGTTGTCGTTTCCGGAGTTGCCTGCATCATTCAGGGGTTTGAAAATACTCCAGATTGCAGACATCCATTCAGGAAGTTTTACCGACAAGAAAGCGGTTGCAAAAGGTGTGGAGAAAATCCTGAAAGAAAAACCCGATATCGTTCTCTTTGTCGGTGATCTTGTGAATAATGTGGCTGATGAAATGCATGACTACATGGATGTTTTTAACAGGATCAAAGCACCGATGGGGGTTTACTCCACACTCGGCAATCATGATTACGGCGATTATGTACATTGGGATAATCCGGAAGAAAAAAAGATTAACCTGGAGCGGTTAAAGCAGATCCATTCTGATCTTGGATGGAGATTATTAATGAATGAACATGTCATTTTGGAAAAAGGGGTTGATAAAATCGCTTTGATTGGCGTGGAGAACTGGAGCGCTAAGGCAAGATTCCCCAAATACGGTGACCTGGCAAAAGCCTATTCGGGTTTGGAAAATTTTCCTTTCAAGATACTTATGAGCCATGATCCTTCACATTGGGATGCTGAAGTAAGGGTTTCTTACCCGGATATTGACCTGATGCTTTCCGGTCATACACATGGTATGCAATTCGGAGTGGAAATGCCGGGATTGAAATGGAGCCCCGTGCAGTACATCTATAAACAATGGGCCGGCCTGTATGAAGAAGGCAATCAAAAACTTTATGTGAACCGTGGTTATGGATTCATCGGTTATCCGGGCAGGGTGGGCATACTTCCTGAGATCACCGTACTGGAATTAGTTTGATGGCACTCCGATTTATGATTCCATGAAAAATCTCCTGAAACAATTTTTTTTCACTGAATACCGGGGCAGGTTTAATGCTGCTCCTTCTTTTCTTTTTGTTTTTTGAAAACTTTGGCAAATGAGAGGCAATATATTTTCCCTGCAACAGTTTTTATGGAAAGTGATTTTTTTAAGTTAAGACAATTTAACAACGGTCGGTTTGCTCTGGCACTATACTTGAAATTTTTTGAGAATCCAAAAATTAAAAATTATGAAAGCAAAATCTTTTCTGGTTGTCACTGCATTAATGCTGGCACAAGCTACCATGGCACAATTTCATTTAGGTATCAAAGGCGGAGCCAATGTTACAAAAATGGATGGCCGGTCTTTCAATGATAAATTTCAGTATGGTTACAGCCTCGGCGGATTCATGGAGATAGGATTGGGGCGCAAATGGAGTGTGCAGCCTGAGGTTTTGTTTAATCAATATGCTACAACCGTGGACAGCAACTTCAATCATATTTATGAGAATGTATTCAATCCTTCCTACCAGAAAGATGTACGGTTGAATTATCTCTCCATCCCGATAATGATAAATTATAAACTGATCGGTAACTTTTTATCATTGCAGGCCGGGCCGCAGTTCGGTGTATTGATGAGCCAGAACAGGACATTACTCCAGAATGGAGGCGATGCTTTTTCCCGCGGAGATCTTTCAATTCTTGGAGGAGTGCAACTGAAACTTGCATCATTTCGTGTCACCGGACGTTATGCTATTGGCCTCAAAAATCTTAATGACATAGACAATCAGGATAAGTGGACATCGCAGGGCTTCCAGTTTTCGTTAGGACTTTCTATTCTATAATAAGAAAAGCTACAGTTGGTTTATCCCCTCTTTTCCCGGAGGGGATTTTTTTATGCTGTACTGAATTTGCCGGGTGAGGAAAAATATAAACCGCTGCAATTCAGCTGGCTTTACTGTCAGTTTTCTATGGCAGGCATGAATCTTGACTACTATACTTTCCGTTCGTATTTTCGCCGTTCGCCCCAGGCGAATGACAGATTGTCTAAAGAAGAAATTATTATGAGTTTTGAGAATTTTTTGATGAAGCCCGAAGAAGAGATGGATTTTTTGCCGATTATCCCATTGAATGAAAATGATCATGAAAGCCCCAATGGCATTGAAGTCCCTGCGGAAATAGCTTTGCTTCCTTTGCGCAACACTGTTCTTTTTCCCGGTGTGGTATTGCCGATCACCGTGGGCAGGGATAAAAGTATTAAGGCTGTAAATGACGCTTACAAGGCTGACAAATTGATTGGCGTTATTGCACAAAAAGACAGCAGCATTGAAGACCCCGAAATAAAAGACCTGGAACAGGTAGGTACAGTTGCCAAAATAGTTAAGCAGATTAAAATGCCTGATGGAGGCACTACGGTTATTATACAGGGCAAAGCTCGGTTTTCGGTTGAATCCATTTTGGAATCAGAACCATATTTTAAAGCAAAAATTAAAAAGCTGGAAGAAAGCGAGCCGCCGAAAGACCCCGATTTTGAAGCTTATGTCGCTACTATCAAAGATCTCGCAACAGAGATCATCCAGCTTTCCCCGAATATTCCTACCGAAGCATCCATTATTTTACGCAATATCGAAAACCCTTCTTTCCTGATCCATTTCATTTCAAGTAACCTGAATGTTGAACTGAAGGAAAAACAAAAATTGCTGGAGATAGACCAGATCAGGGAAAGAGCAGACCTGCTGATGAAGCTGCTTCAAAAGGAATTGCAGTTTGCAGAGTTGAAGAATAAAGTGACGAACAAAACAAAAGCAGAACTGGACAAGCAGCAGCGGGAATATTTCCTGCAGCAGCAGATGAAAAGCATCAAAGAGGAATTAGGCGGTGATTCCAACCTGCAGGAAATAAAAGAAATGCAGAAAAAAGCCGAGGCTAAAAAATGGCCGCAGGCGGCAAAGGAAATGTTTCAGAAAGGAATTGAAAAGCTGGAACGCATGCACCCCAGCACTCCTGATTATTCAGTAGTGTACAATCACCTTGACCTGATGCTGGATCTTCCGTGGGAAGAATATACCGAAGATCATTATGATCTGAAAAAAGCGAAGAAGACTTTGGATACCGACCATTATGGTATGCATAAGATCAAAGAGAGGATTTTAGAATACCTCGCCGTATTGAAATTGAAAGGCGATATGAAAAGCCCGATCCTGTGTTTTGTCGGCCCGCCGGGAATCGGCAAAACTTCTCTGGGCAGAAGCATTGCCGCTGCCATCGGCAGAAAATATATCCGGCTCAGTTTGGGCGGCCTTCATGATGAAAGTGAGATAAGGGGCCATCGTAAAACTTATATCGGCGCCATGCCGGGAAGGATTCTTCAATCCATCCGCAAAGTAAAATCATCGAACCCGGTGATGATCCTTGATGAAATTGATAAAGTGGGAAATGATTTCCGCGGTGATCCGAGCAGTGCATTGCTGGAAGTGCTTGACCCGGAACAGAACCATACTTTTTATGATAATTATCTTGAGCTGGAATATGACTTAAGCAAAGTATTATTCATTGCTACGGCAAACAGTATTCAGAACATTCAGCCTGCATTAAGAGACCGTTTGGAGATCATTGAACTCAGCGGCTATGCCGTAGAAGAGAAAATTGAAATTGCTAAAAGACATCTTGTGCCCAAACAAAAAGATTTACACGGGCTGAAAAGCAGCAGTTTTAAAATCAGTGACAAAGTGCTGGAAAAAATTATACAGGATTATACAAGGGAAAGCGGTGTCAGGGAACTGGACAGGCAGTTGGCTTCCATTATGCGCTACCAGGCTAAGCAGATGGCCATAAAAGGTAAATTAAAGCCTGCCATTACCGAAGCTGACCTGGAAAAAATAATCGGTAAGCCAAAATACAGCAATGAAATTTATAAGACGGCTAATATGGCGGGAGTAGCTGTTGGCCTTGCCTGGACTTATGTTGGAGGTGATATATTGTTTATTGAAACCAGCCTGAGTGATGGCAAAGGCGATTTGAAACTGACGGGAAACCTGGGAAATGTAATGAAAGAAAGTGCCAGCACTGCATTGACTTACCTGCAGTCAAATGCACAGAAATATGATATTGATTCCACTTTATTTGAAAAAAAGAATATTCATATTCACGTTCCCGAAGGAGCGGTGCCTAAAGACGGACCCAGTGCAGGCATCACCATGATGACCTCGATCGCTTCTGCATTGACGAAGAAGAAAGTGAAACCGTTCCTGGCTATGACAGGAGAGATCACTTTGCGGGGACAGGTTTTGCCGGTAGGCGGCATCAAAGAAAAAGTGCTTGCGGCAAAGAGGGCAGGATTGAAAGAGATTGTTCTCTGCTCCCAGAATGAAAAAGATATTTCAGAAATTGAATCCGATTTTATCCGGGGGATTAAATTTCATTACGTGAAAAATATGAGCCAGGTACTGGAACTCGCTTTGCAAGGTTAATTCCTTTTCTATTTTTTAAAAACCTATTTTCGTATCACTTTGCGGTTACGGATTATCATAGGTTTTTGCATCTGCTCATTTAATGGAGTTGCACAGACTCTTGGCGGAAATACTGTTTTTAATTTCCTGAAACTTTCCCCGTCACCACAGCTGACCGCTATGGGGGGAGTGAATGTCTCAAAAATCTCTGATGATATCGGGCTTGCGGTAAATAATCCAGCATTGCTTCAATCATCCATGCATACGCAGATGAATACAGTGTTTAACAATTTTTATGCAGGGATCAAAGTGTATGACCTGGCATTTGGATTTCACAATGAAAAACTCAATACAAATTTTTTATGGAGCCTGGATTATTTTAATTACGGCAGTATTCAGCAGGCAGATGCAGCGGGAAATGTATTCGGGACATTGCGGCCTGTGGATTGGGTGATGCAGGTATCCGCTTCAAGAAAATATATGGAGAAGTGGAATTACGGAACTACCCTCAAATTCATAAACTCCAATTATGGGATTTATCGTGCCAACGGCATAGCCATAGATGCCGGTGTATTGTATAATGATTCGGCCAATTTATTTTCCGTATCGGTTGTGGCAAAAAATATGGGATTTCAATTAAAAAGATACGCCGGCACTGATGCCCAGGATCTTCCCTTCGATCTGGTGTTAGGCTTAACCAAAAGATTGGAAAATGCTCCTTTCGGGTTTTCTTTTACTGCGCATCATTTACACCAGTTTGATATCCGGTACAGCGACACGGGCTTTAATAACGAAAATGGTTTTCCCGGCGGGAGCAGCAGCAGGATTTCCCTGGATAAAATATTCCGCCATTTTGTTTTTGCCACGGATGTATACCTTGGCGATAAAGTAGAAGTGAATGTGGGCTATAACTATCTCAGAAGGCAGGAACTGAATATAGGCAACTCGGGAAACGGGTTGAATGGGTTTTCCCTGGGAGTGGGATTATTGCTGAAGAAAATACAGGTTCGCTATGCAATAGCGGCTTATCAGAATAATACAGCCTACAACCAGTTTGGGTTGAACATGAAGCTGAATGAGTATTTTGGCCTGGGAAAATTTGGGGAGCGTATAGGGTGGTGAGAGAGATTTTTAAATAAAACCCGGGTATTTCCCGGTCAATAGGGCATGGCAACCATAGAGTCTTTTTGCAATGGTATTTTTGCATTGAAATATTTATTGAAAAAAACAGGAAAGGTATTGATGTTGGTCATGCTGTCATAGATCATGTTATAATTTCTGTCAGGGAAATAAAAAGCAGAGTAATTATCGAAGTAAAGTTCAGAATAGGGTGTTCCTCCTTTGAAATCCCTGAATCCGTGATCACTTTGTATAATAATTACCGGCGGTTTTGGTGATAATTTCTGAATAGAATCTATGATACGAATGATTTGATCATTCGTGTATTGAAGATAGGAGAGAAAAAGATTCCTGTTGGTCAATGATTCATCAGTTAAGATATAATTCAGGTCGTTTAGTTCTCCTTTAGCGTTATAAAAGAAAGGTGGATGGGGAAGATAAAAATGTGCATAGATGAATTTTGGTTTGTTGGTTTTTATCGCCGGTATTTTCACCACGGAGTCTATAACGGTATTATTGAAGTGTAACTGTCTTTTTTTATCGGCAGTAAATTCTTCGTCGAAGCTGACCGGTTTTATTTCTTTGTATCTTTTGCGATCCATCCATAAAATTAGATTCCAAAGAATATCATTTTTAATTCTGCCTTGAAGTGTGTTGTATAACAGAACGTCTTGATCCGGCAATGTCAGGAAACTTTCCCTGTACAATGCTGGATGATCAGGAAAATCAAAAATGGATAAGTTGTAATTTGTATAGCCAGAGCTTTGAAACAATTCGGGTACGATAGAATATTTGATGCTAAGCCTGGCCAGGCTATATTCTTTGGAAGATGCGCTTGCATTTTCTTTGATACCATTCAGGTATTGAAAATTCAAAGTGGAGGATAAGGAAAAAATTGTCCGGTTGTAATTACTCCTCGTACTTTTTTCGACAAAAAAACCTCTTTGGATCAATGCGGAATCAAAAGAAGAGTTATTATACTGCATAGTTGTTTTCAGAAATTCACTGCCTGGATAAGAATCAAAAACAAGGAAATAGACATCCGGTTTTGATATGCTCGTGTCAAGACGTACGGTTTGAATAATATCCGGGTTAACCAAGAGATTTTTATTTATAAAACTGATATTGGCGGTAAACAGGATCTTTACACAGTCAATGCCGATAAAAACCAGAAGCAGTGTGTTTTCATAAAGATTGCTCTTTCTGAAGTCTCTCTTTTTCAGGATCAGGATTGTGAGCAGGACAGCAAGGATAAAAAGAAGCGGCAGCAATACTATATACCTGGATAGAAAATGGATACGGAGGTCATCACTTATAAGATCTTTTATAACCCCGAAGAACAAAAACAGGAAACCATAGAGTGTTGCCAGTTGCATGCTCTTATTCGCATTTCGTGTAATCAGCAGTAATAAAAAGAAAACTGCAACGGTCACCGACAGTATTATAAAGAATATTTTCAGGGTAATACCCGTACTTACCAATCCGTAATACTGAATGTACGTATGCAGAATAAAGAACAATGGCAACAGGAAGCAATGAATTCCCCAACGTTCTAAAAAGTTTTTAATCAGCTGCATTTCAGGGATGAATTTTTAACAATGAATCAGCTTGCTCTTTGCTTACATTAAAAATGAGGTATTGTGATTGAATATCATCCACAGGGATCAGGTTCCTTGCCCAGTCATATTTCCCCATGGTCTGTATATTCAGGTTCAGCATTTCATTTACCTCCATGACCACTTTGCCGGCTATGGGTTTGTCAGGAAGGTAAACGGCATCTTTATTTTTCTTAAGATATTTTTTAAGAAAGACGGCGCCTTCTCCGTAACAAATATTGGTATCAGCAATTTTCCTGTATGCCATTCTTTTATTCCGGATAAATTCATTGGTATAGGGTAAAAAATGAGGAAAGTAAAAAGAAACAGAAACCAACTGGAAAACAAGAATCAGGGGCAGCAGGTAATATGACACACGGGAACTGAGGTATTTAAAAATGCTGCCAAAGGAGATATAAAGTAATGGAAATATGATCATGATATGCCGGATACCAACCTGGGTGGAATAAAAAAAGTTCAGGTAGACCAGGAAGTAAATTACAGGGAGGAGCAGGAACATTTCATTTTTCCAAAATGATCTGTTGAAATTTTTTTTAAAGACGGTGAATAATAGCAGAACGACCAGGATCCATACCGGAATGGGAAGCTTATAAAATAAAACTACAAAATAATAGTACCAGAATCCATGGATACTGTTCATCCCTAAAATATATGGAGGACCGTTCAGGCTTCCGGGCACTCCGCCTCCGAGATGATCAAAATACATGACAGCGTCCATGCTGCTGATGTATGAAGAGGGGAGCGGAATGAAAAGATAGTTGCCGGCAAAATGGAAAAGAGATTGGATCCCTGTAAACGTGCCGCTCATGAAATGATAATCGTTCAGAGGGAGGAACATTCCGTAAAATAAATGAGCTGCCGAAATTACAAGCCAGTTGCTGCACAGGAAGATCAGGAAAAGTAAAAAGCCTTTCCCGGTCAGGAACCGGCGATGTTCAGTTCCGTTTTTCTGAAATAAAAAATTCAATATTAACAGTGCAGGGATGATGAGGAGCAGATGAACCATTGAGAATTTGGAGATCAGTGCCATTGATGTAAATAAACTCATCAGCACGAAGTCCTTTGTTTTTTTCTCCCGGCAATACTTCCACAGGTACAACAGGCAGAGGGTCATGAACAGGCAGGCAAAGATGTCGGAAGAAACAAAGATCCCGTGGGCTAAAAAATCCGGAGAGATCAGAAAAATGAAGAAGCTGAACAATCCCGCACTTTTCCCGTATAATTTATCGGACCAGTAATAAATGACAAGTGAAAGTAATATTGTTGCCAGCAATGAAACATATCTTCCGCTGATAATGTCACTCACTTCGCTGTTTTTAGTGAGACCCGGGTGAATGATCTGTTCAACTGCCCGTGGGATCATGTTCAGTGCGGTGATGGGGAGTTTGCTGTCAAACCGTACGATGTCCTTGTTTCCTTCTCTTTTTAAGATCGAAGCGCCATAAGCGGCAAAACTTCCTTCGTCATAATTCGGGGAAAGTAGTTGAATGCAGTAGCTCTGCAGGATCACATACAATAAAAGAGCGATGCCAATTATATACTTATGTGGAATATTTTTTATCAACCTGCTTCAGAATTATTTTTCAACGTTGCCGATCCTGATTGCTAATATACTAAGATAGAAACAGGATATGATGAGCTGAACACCCAATAACAAAAGAGTGACCGATGGAATCACCCAACGGAGGACCACTTCCGGGTCCAGGTCTCCGAATCCGGTATTTCTCCAAATCAAAAAAGATTTTATTATTAAGACCAGCCCCGTTATTGATAATACAATTCCCAGCAGGATTCCCCGTTCCAGCTTAAAATATCTATGAAACCGTTTCATGAAATTTTGCTGATGAGGGATCAACCCATGAGTGGCTGTATAAACTCTTGTGAAAACATAAAGGCTGATAAACTGAAAACCGAGCAATACAAAACCGGACATGAACATGAGTGTATGTACATCAAATCGTTTGCCATTGATCGTAACCGGGCCCATGATAAGCGAAACAGAGCAGATCAAACCGAAGATCATGAGCATGATACCGGGGATCAGGAAAAGCCACCGGGGACTGTACAATAATAAAAACCTCAGATGCCGCCATCCGTCTCTCCAGGTACGCAGGTGCGAAGGCTTGTTGCGTCGGTCTTTATAAAGAGTTACAGGTGTTTCAGCAATTCTTTTTTTGAGCAGGCTTGCCTTTACGATCATTTCAGATGCAAACTCCATCCCGGTAGTGTGAAGCTGCAGTTCATCATAACATTGCCTGCTGAAACCCCTGAGCCCGCAATGAAAGTCGCCGATTCTAATTTTAAAGAATAATCTTCCTGCAAAAGATAAAAGAGGGTTCCCGATATAACGGTGCAGAAAGGGCATTGCATTTTTTTTGATCCCTCCTTTGAAACGATTGCCAACTACCAGGTCATTTCCTTCTCTCAATAATTCCAGGAAAGGCATGATGCCTGAAAAATCATACGTATCATCGGCATCACCCATGATAATGAATTTCCCTTTTGATGATTTAATGCCGGTGATCAGGGTGCTGCCATAACCCTTTTTTGATTCTTCTGTAACCATGCTGTTAAAGCGTCTGGCTATTCCGGCTGAACCGTCTGTACTGCCGTTGTCTGCCACAATGATCTCCCCGTCAATTTTATTTTCCCTGATAAAAGAGCTTGCTTTTTCCAGGCAGAAGCCTAAAGTAGCCGCTTCATTCAGGCAGGGGATAATGATTGAAAGTTCAGGCATGTGCAATATTAATTGATCATTGGATAACCCGTTCCATCAAAAACAAAATTCTTTCACTGCCGGGAATAGCAAATTCCTTCAATACCACAAAATGCTTTTTGAAAGCATTCAGAAATTCCATTTCGTTGTAATTATTGAAAATATCTCTCCTGTTTTGCAACAACAACTTCACTTTTTCGTCTTCTTTTGGTACAAATTCGATGATCAGTTTTGAACCCGGATTTTTAAGCAATTGGCTGAACAGAGTGGCCATAGGCGGGAAAGGGATATTTTTCCCTATTGCCAGGTGATGGATCAGCGCCAGCGCTATGGCCAGGCCAGGTGCTGACCTTTCTAAGAAAGAGGACCGTTCCCGGTTATTAACTCCCGAGGAAGGCGAAGGATTGGCAAGATCAAGGATCAATGGCTGAATGTTTTCAATCCGGTTTTTCTTTATTTCCGAATAAAGTTCATCAATGCAATAAGGATCAGCATCTGCTGCTATGGTATGAATTCCTGCAGCAGCGATTAATTTTGAAAATTCACCATTGTTGGAGCCAAGATCCATCGCCTTCGTTACATCTTTCATTTCACTTAGCCATTCGGAAATTATCTTCTTTTTCTGCCCGAGATAATCTTCTCTTCCGGCTGCTTCGGTGTAATAAGACGACCAGATACTTTTAGTTTTCGGAATCTTAAGTTTTTGGATCATGCTTTCCATCCCGTAAACGAGGTTTAATAATTTCTGCTTTGAAAATTTTACCTTTTTTTGTTTTTCACCGGCATGATTTGATGAAACTTTAGAATGTAAATGAATGTGCAGGTAGGATTGTAATGAGAATTTACTTTTGGAAGGAAGCAATGAACTTGTTATCTCCAGGGGAATTCCCTCAGGAAATGACAGCGGGAGTTGTTGTAACGGTTTTTTTGAATAATGCATCAGCAGCAGCGGGCTTAAGAAAGTTTCACAAAATTGCCGGTATGCTATCCAGGGTGTTTCATCAAATTTTTCAAACGATAAAGTGTCTATGAAAATAAATTGTCCCCGGAACCATTGCACATTCAATGGAGTGGCGTCTTTTAAAATCATTCCAAAGCTGATTGCTTCTTTCAAGATCTGCAGGGTCAGCAGGGCAGCATCTTTCAGCATGGAAAAACTCCACTCATAGGGATAGGTGATAAATTCAATCTCCTCAGGTTTCAGTGTTTGGTACCAGTTGACTGAGCCGGTCAGATTTTCATCCAATACCGCATGAGGTAACAGCAGGTTGTTTTTAACCAGTTTTTCATAACAGCCGCTGCGGGTGAAATGATCAAAATGTTCCCGGTATTCCTGGTTGACCTGCCGGTACAGTGTTCCGTTCTTTGTAAAAATGAACCCGGACGGATCACGGTAAGATGCAGCATGAAAAATGACGGAGTCTGTCATCAGGAAGAAGAATTATCATTTGGATTTTTTGGAGACCTGCTGAACACGGATTTGATCCATGTCCAGATATTTTTAAAAAAGAAAATGATTCCCAATACCCCGGCAACGATTACCTGGACTAAATAGCTGCCGCTTCCCGGATCAATATATAAAATGCCGTGCAGCATTACAGGTAACTGAGATTAGTCTTTGGAGTTAAAGTTAACAATGTTTCATACATCAGCCGGATGGTGTTTTCTATGTCGTCCTTGTGTATCATTTCCACCGTAGTATGCATATAGCGTAATGGAAGGGAAATGAGAACAGAAGGACAGCCGTCATTTGCATACGCAAATGAATCCGTATCCGTACCGGTGCTGCGGCTTAACGCTCTCCATTGCACAGGAATTTTTTTATCGGTAGCTACTTTTTCTACAAGGCTCAGTAATTTATTATGGATAGCAGGTGCGTATGATAAAGAAGGCCCTTTGCCGCATTTTACATCCCCTTCAATATTTTTATTGATCATTGGGGTGGATGTGTCGTGCGTTACATCCGTGACGATAGCCACATCCGGTCTGATTCTTCTTGCAATCATTTCTGCACCCCGCAGGCCTATTTCTTCCTGGACTGCATTGACCACATACAATGAAAAGGGAAGTTTCTTTTTGGTTTCTTTTAGCAGCCTTGCCACTTCTGCTATCATAAAGCCACCGACCCGGTTATCAAAAGCTCTGCCTACATAAAATCCATTGGCAAGTTCATCAAAACCGTCCTGGTAAGTTACCACGGCCCCGATATGTACTCCTAATGTTTCCACATCCTTTTTACTGGTAACGCCGCAATCCAGCCAGAGGTTTTCAGTTTTGGGCTGAGGTTCTTTTTGGTCGGGATTGGCGAGGCGTGTATGAATAGCTGGCCAGCCGAATACAGCTTTCACAGGCCCTTTTTTCCCATGTATGATTACTCTCTGTGCCGGTGCTATCTGGGCATCAACACCCCCGTTTCGTTTCAGGTATATGAGGCCTTCAGGAGTAATATAGTTGACAAACCAACTGATCTCGTCAGCATGTGCTTCTATGACAATTTTGAAATTCGAATCGGGGTTTATAATACCAACGGCAGTTCCGTACGGATCAACAAAATGTTTGTCCACATACTCATTAATGTAGTGCAGCCATAGTTTTTGCCCTGCTGATTCAAATCCTACCGGGGAGGGATTGTTTATATAATTTCTGAAGAACTGAAGTGATTTTTCCGTAATAACAGATCTCTTTGCTTTTATCTTTACTGCCATAATGGTGGATTTTTTAATGATCAAAGAATGTGCAAAGATAAGCAGCGAAGTGCTAATGGATAATCCGTGCTCCCGGTGTAATTTATAATTGAAAGGATATTCTGACGATGTACTATATTAAAATTGTAAGCAGGTTGCTTCGGATCATTTCAGCAAATCAGTTACGTATTATGATCGGTTTGGTAGAAACTGTATCACTTAGATTTCCTGCCCTGTCCCGGGTCCAGAAACTGAAAATGGCCGTGTCAGCTTTTACACCTCCGCCCGGGGCCAGGCAGGTATTTGCGCCCCTGTGTATCTGATCCAGTGTTACGGTGATCTCACCTTCTGTTTTTTTGGTATCAATAAAGCTTTGCGGTAACAGAAACAAAGTGGAATCAGTGAAATTGCTGCTGGGACAGGAAGCTACGGTCTTTTTTACTGCAAAAAATGTAGAATAGTCACCTTGTTTATCTGTCAGTGACAGAACAATAACCAGGGTTTGCGGACCGGAAATATCGGTTGAATTAATAGATTTAATTTTGAGCTGCGGTTTTGTGGTGAATTTGTTTTTAGTACAACCTGCCACAATCAATGCCACAATAACTATAAAAAAATAGCGCATTAAGATTCTTTTCTCAAATTTACATGTAAACGGAATATTATCCTAATGGCACCAGGTGAGCAAAATGATAAAATTTTTTTGGCAAACGCAGGAAACTTTGCCTCTTTGGCACGGGATAATTTCCGGTTTCAATATGAAAATAACCCCCTTTATAAAACCTTCTCGGATGCGCTCGGTTTTAAAAGCTCCGGCGCCGGCAATATTGAAAAGTTTCCTTACCTGCCCATCGGGTTCTTTAAAACTCATTCGATCCGGGCGACTGCCTTTCAGCCCCAGGCAATTTTTGAGAGCAGCGGTACTACCGGTATGGAGAAAAGCAGGCACCCGGTAAAAGATCTTTCATTGTATGAAAAAAGTTTTGTAAAAGGGTTTGAATTGTTTTATGGCCCGGTAAACGAGTATTGTATTTTAGGATTATTACCTTCATATTTAGAAAGGGGAAATTCTTCTTTGGTATTCATGACTGACCGCCTGATCGGCCTGAGTGGCCATCCGGCCAGTGGTTTTTATCTAAGCGATTATGATAAACTGATTACAACGTTGGCCCGGCTGGAGCGTGAAAGGCAAAAAACGATTTTGATCGGGGTAACATTTGCACTGCTTGATCTTGCAGAAATGATCAATGCTGAGAAGAAAGAACTGCAGCTGAAAAACACGATCATCATGGAAACCGGGGGTATGAAAGGCCGGCGGAATGAAATGATCCGGGAAGAAGTTCATGAGATTTTGAAAAAATCGTTTAACATTCCGGACATTCATTCTGAATATGGGATGACGGAATTATTATCCCAGGCATATTCAAAAGGGGATGGTCTGTTTTACTGTCCGCCCTGGATGAAAGTATTGGTCCGGGATGAAGAAGATCCTTCTTTGGTGAAACCCCATGGGCCAGGGCTGATCAATATCATTGATCTTGCGAATTTTTTTTCCTGCAGTTTTATTGCCACAGATGATGTGGGCAAGGTATATGAAGACGGAAGTTTTGAAGTTCTGGGCAGAAAAGATAACAGTGACCTGCGGGGTTGCAGCCTTTTGGTGGCATGACCTTATTCGGGCAGGTTGAAACGGAATCCTACATTATGAACGGTCTCAATATTAGCCAGGCCTTCATTTTTCAGGTGCTTTCTAAGTTTGGTGACGAATACGTCCATGCTTCTTCCGAGGAAGTAATCGTTTTTTCCCCAGACGTGGGTTAAAATATCTTCCCGTTTAAGCGCTTTATTCGGATGGGTGCAAAAGAACTCAAGCAGTTCTGACTCACGTTGTGTGAGTGTAACCACCTCATTCTCGCTTACCAGCTTCATTTCGTCGGGTAAAAAGGTGAGGCTGCCGATTTTTATTTCACGGCTTTCATCGGAAAGGAGCATTTTGTTACGGCGCAAAAAGACATTCATCCGCAGCAGCAGTTCTTTCATGCTGAATGGTTTGGTTATGTAGTCATCGGCGCCTGTCTCAAAGCCTTTTAATTTGTCTTCCTCCATCGATTTTGCTGTCAGGAAGATGATCGGGATCACATCATTTTTTTGCCTGATCTTTTTTGCGAGGCTGTAACCGTCCCGTACCGGCATATTTATATCAAGCAGGCAAATATCAGGTTGCTTTTTCTGAAAATATTCCCAGGCTATTTCACCATCAGGACAGTTGATGACTTCATACCCTTCTTCTTCAAGGTTTTCTTTGATCAGAAATCCAAGTTGCAGATCATCTTCTGCAATCAGCACAGTCATTTGCTTGTTCATTCAGAATTGATTTTGATGTAAGGATATGATAAAGTTACTTCCAATTTGGGGAATACTTTCAACATTGATGGTACCATGGTGGCTGTCTATTATTTTCTTTACAAAACTGAGACCTATTCCGAAACCTTTAGAAGTACGTATGTCACCTTTGGATACCCTGAAAAATTTTTTAAAAATATCGCTTAAAAATTTCTTTTCAATGCCCTGGCCGTTATCCTTAACATTTATTTCAAGGTTGTGCTCCTTGTTGGCTGTGCCGATTATTATTTTAGGTTCTTTGGAATATTTCAGTGCATTTTCGACCAGGTTGATCAAAACGATCAGGATATAATTTTTATCGGCATAGATCACCGGGTTTTCAGCATTGAGTTCGAATTTTATTTCAGCTTTTTTCTGTTCTATAAGCGGCTGCAGATTAATGGTTGCTTCACGGACCAGGTCATGAATGTTTACTTGTTCCCTGATCAGTTGTAATCCAGCCTTTTCTGAAAAAGAATAGCGCAGCAGGCGGTCAATCTGCCCCTGCAGGTACAGGCTCTGGCTTTCTACCATATTGGCATAACGAAGAATTTTCTCTTTTTTTTCAACAGTAGAATTCTTTTTCATTGATTCTGCGGCAAGTGATATGACTGACAATGGTGTTTTGAATTCATGTGAAAAATTGTTTACAAGATCCTTTTGTAATTCGTTAAGCGATTTTTGCCGGTTCAGGTAAAAAAGGCTGAGCCCCAGCCATACCAATACGCCTAACAGGATCAGGCTGGTGACTATCCAGAAGATCATGTTAGAAATGATATATCGTTCCCTGTGCGGAAAATAAAGTATGATACTGTTATGAGAAAGTTTGGTGGCGCTTGCCGGCAGGGCATTTAAAGATTTATTCTTGCTGGTGGCAGAGTAAATGTCTTTTTCGAAAAAGACTCCCTTTTTGCTATCAAACAAGGTAAGCCTGCAGTCTGCAAAGATGTTGAAATCTTCCAGCTCATGATGCAAATAAAAAGCGATCGTGTCTGATGGTTCCCATCTTTCCACGGAGGCAATATAAATGTGCGGATCGGGTTTGGTAACTATGTCGTTCAGGTACCTGGTAGGATCTATGACCAGGTCAATATCTTCATAAACTCCTTTTATGGCGCCAACAACTTTCTGATCAAACTCCTTTTGTTCGTATTGATAGACCTTCGTTAACCAGATAGCCTGAATCACGATGATGAGCCCGATAACAACAGTGCTGATAAGTATGCTTAACCTGATTGCTTTCGCCCTGGCGAACATATTATTAAATATACTTGCAATGTAATTCAGGTTTCGCATGACTGTGGTCAAATCAAAGTTAATCAGCGGTTAAGCTACAGGGAGGAAAATTAAATAAAAAAAATTCAGTGTAAATGTTTTTTTATCAGATAATAACCGGGGAAGATAGTGAAAAAAGTTTCAATGATTTTAAATCGTTATATTACAGAAGCCAGTTGTTTAGCGTTTAAGTTTTTTTCATCCTGTTTAAGACTTCAAATATACCTGCCGCTCTGCACGGGTTAATAATTTCATTTTTTCAAAATCCTTAATCATCAGGGTATCTCCAGGGCGAAGTGCTCATGTTCCGGTCTAAAAGATAATTGCCGGATCCAATCTCAGTTCTATTTCAGATTTTCCGGGATTTTTTTTATAGAAAACGGTAGTTCCGTTTTGAATGAAAATTAATGCAACCGTTCATCAAGTTCATTTTTGCAGCCGGAATAGTTTTCTTACATTCATTTTTTTATCCAAAACTAATTTGTCATGCAAAAACTATTCTTATTGGTTACTTTTTCCTGTTTGGTGATTTTATCAGATGCCCGGCAATGGACGCCTCCCCAGGCTACTACCGGTACAGATGCAGGGAAAACACAAACAGTTAACAAGATGGTTAAAACGGATTCTTCCACGACCATCAAAAACCAGGTTACCATCAAAGGTCAGGCTGTTCCTTATACTGCTACGTTTGGTACTATGCCGGTTTGGGATGATGACGGGAAAGCAATCGCAGGAGTTTTTTACACTTATTATGAAAGGTCAGATGTAAAAGACAGGACTATGCGTCCATTAGTGATTTCTTTTAATGGCGGTCCGGGCACTCCCTCCGTCTGGATGGAGATCGGGTATACCGGCCCGAGGATACTGAATGTTGATGATGAAGGCTACCCGGTGCAGCCCTATGGAATGAGGGATAATCCTTATTCCATTTTAGATGTTGCGGATATTGTTTATGTGGATCCGGTTAATACGGGATTTTCCAGGGCGATCAGCAAGGATATTCCAACCGGTAAATTTTTTGGAGTTAATGAAGACGTTAAATACCTGGCGGAATGGATCAACACGTTTGTTACAAGAAAGAACCGGTGGGCCTCTCCAAAATTCCTGATCGGTGAAAGTTATGGCACTACAAGAGTATCAGGCCTTGCTTTGGAATTACAAAATTCACAGTGGATGTACCTGAATGGAGTTATCCTTGTATCTCCTACAGATCTCGGTATTAATCGTGATGGCCCGGTGGGTGAAGCCTTGCTATTGCCTTATTATTCCGCTACTGCCTGGTATCATAAAAAACTTCCCGCTGATCTTCAGCAAAAAGACCTGACAGCAATGTTGCCTGAGGTCGAAGATTTTACAGTCAATCAACTGATACCTGCCCTTACAAAAGCCGGTGAGCTGACCGCTGATCAGAAAAAGCAGATCGCTTCAAAAATGTCCCGTTATTCAGGATTGTCGGAGTTAACCATACTGCAGCATAACCTCGTTATCCCCACATCTTTTTTCTGGAAAGAACTTTTAAGAGATGAAGGATTTACAGTGGGGAGATTGGATTCCCGGTACAAAGGAATAGACCGGCAGGATGCAGGTGAACGACCTGATTATAATTCAGAACTTACTTCATGGCTTCATTCATTTACTCCTGCGATCAATATTTACCTGCGGGAAGAATTGGGATACAAGACTGATTTAAAATATAACATGTTTGGATTTGTATATCCATGGAATAATAATAATGACAGGACAGGCGAAAACCTGAGGCAGGCAATGGCTCAGAATCCTTACCTGCACTTATTGGTGCAGTCGGGGTATTATGATGGCGCCTGTGATTATTTTAATGCCAAATACAGTATGTGGCAAATGGATCCGGGCAGTAAATTAAAAGACAGGATGAGCTGGAAAGGGTTCCGCAGCGGCCACATGATGTACCTGCGCAGGGATGACCTGGTGACCGCCAATGAGCAGTTAAGAGAGTTTATAAAGAACTCGATTTCAAAACCGGGTACTCCTGCAAAGTATTAGCAAAGGATTAAATGAAAATGAATAGCAGGGACTGTCTTTTAATTATTTGGCAGTCTCTGTTTTTTTTTAGTAAATTGGAAATAATTTTCTCATATATTTTAAGGTTGCAAGGGGAGAGATGAATGGTCATCTCTCTCTTTTTTTTCTAAAACGATATTGTTTTTTTATCGCTGACTAAATTCTTTAAAGAACAGCGCCAGGCATGCAAATAACCGTCACAAACAATGGATCCCGGGTTTTCTGAACGGGAGAATTCATTTCAGAAAAAGAATAATGACAAAAAAAATCTCCAGCCGGTAAAACAGGAGCTTAGTGCCCGGGACTGGATTCGAACCAGCACAACCTTTCGGATGCTGCCACCTGAAGACAGTGCGTCTACCAATTTCGCCACCCGGGCAGGGCGGCAAATGTAAAATGAAAAATGAAAAGAGTAAAATGTAAATTAAATACCGTTTACTTACATTATACTATACGCTGACATTGAAATCCCTTAAAGCATCGTTCAGGCTGGTCTTCAGATCGGTACTTGCTTTGCGCTGGCCGATGATCAGGGCACAACTGACCCCGTATTCTCCTGCAGGAAATTTTTTTGTGTATGAGCCGGGGATCACCACACTGCGTGCAGGCACCCGGCCTTTGTATTCAACCGGCAAGCTTCCGCTTACATCAATGATCCTTGTTGACTGAGTCAAAACTACATTTGCTCCAAGTACAGCTTCTTTTTCCACCTGAACCCCTTCCACAACTATACAACGGCTCCCGATAAAACAACCGTCTTCGATGATGACGGGCCATGCCTGCAATGGTTCTAACACACCACCTATGCCAACGCCACCGCTCAGGTGCACAGCTTTGCCAATTTGTGCACAGCTTCCGACTGTGGCCCAAGTATCTACCATGGTACCCTCATCCACATAGGCGCCTATGTTCACATAAGAAGGCATCATTACCACATTCTTTGCAATATATGCACCATACCTTGCCACTGCATGCGGTACGACACGCACTCCTATGTCTTTATAGTTTTTCTTCAAGGGCATTTTATCATAGAATTCGAAAGGTTCAAGGTTCCATGTTTTCATTTGCTGCGTGGCAAAATACAACAGGATGGCCTGCCTGACCCATTCATGCACCTGCCAGCCGTTTTCACCCGGGGATGCTACCCGGAGTTTTCCTTTATCAATGTTTTCGATCACGGCTCCAATGTTGTTCCTGTATTTTTCTTCTTTCAGCAGTTCCCTGTTGGACCATGCCTCCAGTATCAGATCTTTCATGTGTAAAAATTTGCAGCGAAAATAGATTTTATATTGACATGGATTGTTGCCGGTCAGATTATCCTGGTCGTTTAGCCGGATTATCAATTCATATTTGTAGTTTCATGGCTAAATTCAATTCTATGCGCTATTTCATTCCTGCTTTTTTTATTTTTATTTCTATGACGGTACTGGCACAGTCAGCAGAGAAAATACATTTCAAAGCAATATTGGTTGATACGCACAACGATGTGCTTTCTTCGTCCGTACTGGACGGGAAAGACATCTCCCATCGTATCAATTCAGGCCAGAGTGATCTTGACCGATGGAAAGAAGGAGGCCTTGATGTACAGTTTTTTTCCGTATGGACCGGTGATAGACCCAGGAACAAGGAAGGTTTTTACAAAGATGCAATGGAAGAGATTGATTCCCTCGATGCAATTGTTTCCCGGAATCCGGGCAGGATGATAAAGGCTTATACCTATGCTGATGTAAAAAAAGGAATCCGGCAAAAGAAACTTGTTGCATTGATCGGTGTGGAAGGAGGACACATGATCGAAGGGGATTTGAACAAACTGGAAAATTTATATAAAAGAGGAATGCGGTATATGACCCTGACCTGGAATAACAGCAACAGTTGGGCTACCAGCGCCATGGATGAAACGCTGAATGCGGATAGTTTAAAACATAAAGGACTTACGGAATTCGGTAAACAGGTAGTAAAGCGGATGAACGAGCTGGGTGTAATAGTGGATCTTTCTCATACAGGGGAACAAACTTTTTATGATGCTATTGCGACTACTACAAAACCGGTACTGCTGTCGCACAGCTCCGTGTGGAATATTTGCCCTGTATTCAGAAACGTGAAAGATGATCAGATAAAAGCAGTGGCAAAAAACGGGGGAGTGATCTGTGTTAATTTTTATTCAGGCTTTATTGACAGCAATTTTGCAAAAAAAATGAATGAGCTGGAAGGCACCCGGGGCAAACAAATAAAAGATTCGCTGAAACAATATTATGATGCGGCAAAAATGAACGCAATATGGGAACAATATTTTTCGGCAGAACTGGAGCCTTACCGCCCTTCTGTTTCAAAGCTGGTGGATCATATTGATTATATCGTAAAGTTAGTGGGTGATGATTATGTCGGTATTGGTTCAGACTATGATGGTGTATCATCTGTGCCGGTAAGCCTGGATGATGTAACAAAATATCCGTTGGTCACAGAAGAATTGGTCAAAAGAGGTTATTCAAAAAAATCCATCAGAAAAATTCTCGGAGGCAATGTGCTACGGGTGATGAAAGCAGACTTCAGGTAAGATTTAATATGCCTGCAGATCGGAAAATATTTTTAAGAAATATTCAAATCGATTTTTATCATAGCAAGCAAAAAGTATCAACTGGACTTCCTGATGATCAGCTCAGTGTTGAGAACTCTTTTTTCAAAATTACTGATGGGTCGTTTGCTTTCAATAAGCTGCACCAGCAGTTCCGTAGCCGTTTTACCAATTTCAAATGCAGGTTGGACAACTGCTGAAAATGGCGGATTGAAAATATCAGCAGAAATGGTATTGGTGAATCCTACAAGAGCTATTTCTCCCGGAACATTCATTTTTAATTGGGTTAATATACTTAGTGTGGTTGTACTTAACCTGTCTGAAGCAGTTAGTATGGCATCAGGTTTATTTTTCAAAGCCAGCAATTCATGAAGCGCATCATAAGTTTCTTCTTTTATCATTCCCCCATGGGCGCAGTATTTTATATACTGGTCTTCTACAGGAAGACCATTCACTTCAAGCGCCCTGATGTATCCCTCCAGCCTTTCTGCCGTTATTGATAAAAAATCCGAGCTGGTGATATGTGCTATATGGCGATGTCCTTGTTGTATCAGATGTTGAGTCGCTTCAAAAGCACCCTGCAAATTGTTTGCAATTACTTTATGTGTTTTGATTTTATCGGGTACTCGGTCAAAGAAAACAACGGGTAATCCCTTATTTTGAACTTCTTCAAAGTGATCTACGTTTTCAGATTCTGCTGAAATTGAAACGATCAGTCCATCTACCGATCTCGAAAAATGATGCTGTGTGGTCAACACTTCTCTTTCATAAGATTCATGAGTTTGCGTGATGATGACATTATAATCTTTTTTATGAGCAATGGACTCTATCCCATTGATCACCTGTGAAAAAAAATTATTGTCAATGTTTGGTACAATAACAGCGATGGATTTGCTTTTACCTTTACGGAGGCCTTGTGCAATGGGATTAGGCTTGTAATTGATTCTGCCGGCGTATTCTTTTACCAAAGACTGTGTTTCGGCACTTATCTCGTGACTGCCTCTTAAAGCTTTGGACACTGTGGATACTGATAGTCCCAACGCTTTAGAAATGTCTTTAATGGTAATAGTCCCGGATTTCATCCTGATAGTCTTTCCCCCAAAGTAATTGGGTTTCTAAAGTTAGAATAGTTTTACGACAACGTTTTCGAAGATTTTGCTGCTTCATTACTTTTTATTCACTACGTTCGGAATAGGATTTTTGAAGTAATTCGAAATGTATTCTTTTATAATTTAACTAATGCCTGGCCATGGAATTGAATCCAGGAAAAAAGCCGGTGGTAGTTCCCGGAAGCCGGGAAGATGAAGTCAGTTCTGCAGTTGATAAATTTCATTCAGCATTGATTGAAGTTAATGATAAGCTGCTGGAGGAGTTACTCTGCAAGGAATTAAGCTACGGTCATTCCAATGGATTGGTGGAAGATAAGAGGAGTTTTATTACGAAAATTAAAAACAGAAATTCTGCTTTTACTTCAATTAAAATATCACGGCAAAAAATAATAGTTACAGGAGAAACTGCAGTGGTACGGCATCATTTCTTAGCCGGAACCAATGATAAAAATTTACCCGGAAAGGTAGAGCTGTTCATTCTGCAGGTGTGGCAATGGCAAAACAGGCGGTGGAAATTACTGGCGAGGCAGGCATTGCGTTCGTAATTGCAACTACAACGTTTTCGTAAATAAACCCGGTGCTGTTAAAATTTTATTAAACGGCTGTTATTAGTTTTACTTCTGAAAAAGCAGAAGCGGGACATTCGGTATAACGGCAGTTCATGTTAATCTGGAAGGGAATCTTGGCTTGCCTGGAAAAGTTTTTCGATATTTTTTGGCTGGAAACACCCGGATAAGAAACTTATTAAGTAATTATTTTTCCCGGTACTGATTTTTTAAAATGGTAATAAAAATTTCTTGATAAAAAAGAAGAAATATTTATTTCAATACTCCGGTACCAATAATTTTTAACTCTAATTATTTATTAACTGCAAAAAAGAAAGCAATGATGCAAAAACTGCTTCTGAAAAAAATGATGCTCTTTGCAATGACAATTTGTTTTTATGGAATTGCAAAGTCACAATCTGCGACGGGTACAGTAACTGATGCTAACAATGTACCGATGCAGGGAGTGTCGGTACAGCTAAAAAACACCAGGATAGGAGTAACCACCAATTTAAATGGTGTGTTTTCGATTGCTGCTCCTCAGGGTACGACCCTTGTGATTTCATTTGTAGGTTATAAGACGCAGGAAATACAGGTGAACGGCAGCCCGATTACAGTAAAACTGGTGCAAAACACCGAAGATGTTTTGTCGAATGTGGTGGTAGTGGGGTATGCCACCCAGAAAAAAATTGACCTTACCGGTTCCGTTGCCTCTATCACTTCAAAAGAATTAGGCAACCGTCCTGTTACCAATGTTTCTTCTTCCCTGGCGGGCCTGGCTTCCGGTATGTATGTGCGGCAAGGCTCCGGTACTCCGGGAAGCGATGGCGCCAGCATAACCATAAGGGGTCTCGGTACACTGAGCAGCACTTCTGTTCTTGTGTTAGTGGATGGAGTTATCAGCAGCATGGATGCCGTGAATCCCAACGATATTGATAACATCACTGTATTAAAAGATGCTGCATCTGCATCTATTTATGGTGCATTGGCTGCTAATGGCGTTATACTGATTACAACAAAGAAAGGAACAATTAAAAAACCGGCAGTTACGTACAGCGGCATTTTCTCATCTACCAATCCTACGGGTCTTCCAAAATTTGTAACCAATAGTGCGAGGTATATGCAGTTGTTGAATGAATCTGCTACCAATATAGGGAACAATGTGATTTTTGACCCAACCAGCGTTATACAACCATTTATAGATGCTTCAAATCATCCGAATGATACTACCAGTCTCGGAGTTCCCAATTATGTTGCTTATCCGAATACAGACTGGGAAAAGGTAATCTTTCAGCATCATTTGCTGCAAAATCATAATATTTCAATAAGCGGCGGTAATGAAAACACTACCTACCTGCTTTCGCTTGGATATCTGAACAATCCCGGATTAATCAATAATTCCTGGGCTGCGAAATATCAGATAAGAGCAAATATTGAGTCTAAAATCGGCAATAATATTACTATTGGCACTCAGACCTTTGCTTACCTGCAGAATTACGGGATGGCACAGTTAACCGGTCTGGGTTTATTTAATTACCTGGTGCAGACTTCTCCGGCTATTTATCCTTATTATAACGGAAAATACGGATCTACCTCCGCAAGCGGGGATGTAATCGGACAGGCAAGTAACCTTTTATATTTTACCAAAAATTATATTGGCTCAACACCAACTACAAATATCAATACTACCTGGTATGGAAGGGTGAAGTTAATTAAAGGATTGACTTTTGAACCTAAGTTTAATTACCAGACAAGATTTGATGAAGGAAATTACAATGATAACCCGGTTACTACGGAGAGATGGAACTTTATTACCATGAAAATGGTGACAGCGCCTACACCGGCCAGCCAGTTGAATACTTATAATACATTCAGTAAATCCTGGAGCTATACTTTGGAAAGTGTGTTACGCTATAACACAACAATAGCCGGAGTACATAATGTTGGCGCCATAGCAGGATTTAATCAGTATTATTTTAATAGCAACAGTACCAGCATTACCGGATTTGGCCTGATAGATCCTTCCGTTCCTGCCATCAGCAGCGCTAACGCTTTTCCATCTAATCCAAACGGTAGCGCCACCAATTGGGGTATGAGGTCTTTTTTCGGAAGGATCAACTATAATTATAATGAAAAGTACCTCTTGGAAGCAAATGTCCGGGATGATGGTTCATCCCGTTTTGGTCCTAATAACAGGTATGGCGTTTTCCCGTCGTTATCACTTGGATGGGTCCTTACAAAAGAGCGTTTCCTTGAAAAATTACAGGATCATAATATTCAAAACCTGAAGCTTCGTGGTTCCTGGGGTCAATTGGGAAATACTGCCTCAGGCAATTATCAATGGCAAGCCACTTACGGGGCAGTACCTTATTCCTTTAATGGAATATCTGCCACCGGCTTAAGACAGGGTCAGATAGCCAATCCCAGCCTTCATTGGGAAACTACGAATGTAACTGACTTTGGATTGGATGGCTTAGCATATAAAAAATTAAATTTCTCTGTTGACTGGTACCGGAGATTTACAACCGGAATCCTTTTTTCAGCGCCTCTGGATCTTACTGTCGGCACCGCTTCGGCCCCTGTCGGAAACTTTGCACAGGTGTTGAATAGCGGCCTTGAATTTTCTTTGGGATGGACAGGAAAAATTGGCCCGGTTGATTTTTCGGCCGGTGGCAACTTCAGCTATAATTATCTTAACCGTGTCGTTCAATATAAAGGTCCACTGGTACAGGGATATACTACGGATATAAATGGAAAATCAGTTTATACCTCAAACATCGGAGCAGTATCTGCAGGTGGTAATAACCGAATACTTGAAGGATATATGATCAATGTCTATTATTTACAAACAGTATATAATGGAACCGGAAAATACACCAAGACCGACGGATCACTTGATCCCAACGGTGGACCCAAGGATGGAATGATCAGAACTCCTTCTGATCTTGCATGGGTACAGTCTATGCAGGCTGCGGGATTTAAGTTCGCTCCTGTGAATACAATTGGTAAAGGACAATTATATTATGGAGACCTGATCTATGCTGATAATAATGGGGATAGCACTTACGGTGGTTCTACCGATAAACAGTTTATGAAAATGTCCAATACGCCCAAATATATTTTTGGTTTAAACCTGAATGCCTCCTGGAAAGGTTTCAACATTAATATGATCTGGGCAGGAGCAGCGGGAATGAAGTATTACTGGAATCAGACATATTACAACAGCGTAACCGTGGCATTGGGCGGAACGATACCAGAGAGAATTGCAGACGATCATTATTATTACAATGTGGCCAATCCTTCTGATCCGAATAATAAGATTAACGGACTCTTTCCCCGGATCAAGTATTCCGATAATATCAATAATGTGGCAAGTACGTACTGGCTTTATGATGCATCTTATATCCGGCTGAAAAATTTGCAGATTGGTTATACAATCCCGCAAAGGGTATTAGGACCAGTAAGTAAGTATGTCAGCAGGCTGAATGTTTTTATATCGGGAGAAAACCTGGTGACGATCACAAAATTCCCGGGGCCTGATCCCGAGATCGGAACCGGCGTGGGTTATCCGACATTGAAGCAATATGCTTTTGGTATAAACGTGACATTTTAATTTTTGAAAATTCAAAATATGATCATGAAAAAAATAATTTTTATTGGGTTAATTGCAATCATCGTTTTCGGTAGTTGTAATAAAAAAATACTCGATACTGTTCCTAACAACCAGGTTTCTTCCAGTTCTATGTGGAGTACGGATAATCTGACTGACCTCGGTGTAACTGGAGTATATGCTGCATTGAGGCTTGGAGGCAGCGGCAGTGGAAATTTGTTGTACGAGTTATATTCTATGGACAGGTATGCATATACCGGACAGGACTATTACAATGATGAGTTGACCAACGCTACAGCAACACCAACCTCCGGTTTATTTACTACAGCCTGGCAAACTCTTTATGAAGGTATCAGCAGGGCAAATGATGCTATCACCAATATCCCGTTAAAATCACCGTCGCCTGCTGCAAAAAAAGGAAGATATATAGCAGAGTGTAAATTTTTAAGAGCATACTTTTATTTCAGGCTGAATCAGCTGTGGAATGGTATCCCGGTTTATTTGGAACCTACTGCTTATAACAAATTTGATCATCCTGCTGTTTCAAGAGACAGTGTATGGGGTGTGATCATTAAGGACCTGACAGATGCGATTAATGAACCGAATCTGCCTTCCTTTTACCCTTCAGGAAATGCTAACTGGGGCCATGCTACCAAAGGAGCCGCTTATGCGCTGAGAGGTGAAGTGTATATGTATAAAAAACAATGGACCCAGGCGATAGCAGATTTTCAACAGGTGAAAGCAGCAGGCTATTCACTTTTTATGGGTGCCGGTTCCAATAGTTATAAGATGTTATTCAAAACAGCTAATGAGCAATGCCCCGAAATGATTTTCTCCATGCAAAATATGGATCTTGCAGGTTATGGAGGTACTACGGCATTTTATTGTGGAACCCGTTCAACTTTTGGCTCCTGCTGGGATTGGTACGGACCTTCCAATGAACTGGTAGATCTTTATGAAAATTTGGATGGAAGTAAATTTAACTGGGAGAGTGTTATCCCGGGTTATACTAGCATGACACCGGCGCAGAGAGAAGTTTACTTTCTCCGGAATAATGCTACGATTGCTGAGTTAAACGCAGCAACAGCAAGAGGGGCACAGGTTTCATCCTATTTGCCTGCAGGTAATGAAGCTCGTATTGCACAGGCATATGCCAACAGGGATCTGCGCCTAGCACAAACTATAATTACTCCTTACTCCACTTATCTTGGAGCTCCAATTGGATCTTCAGGTGATCTTACCTATACCTGGCGATGGCCTTACCGCGATATGAACCCTCCTACCCAGGACATTAAAAATGACAAGACAAACTATGCTTTGTACTGGTACCGCAAATTTGTTTATGAAGGAAGTTCTGAAGGCAGTAAGAGGGACCAGGTACCTACTGATTATCCGATTATCCGTTATGCTGATGTTGTACTGAGATGGGCTGAATGTATCAATGAAAATGTAGGCCCAACACAGGAAGCCCTTGATCTCATTAATTTAGTTCGCACAAGGGCTGGTTTACCAAATCTTCAGATGGCAGATGGGTCTTTGCCCACTTTCGTTAGCGGGCAAAGTGATCTCAGAAACAGGATTCAGAATGAACGCAGGGTGGAATTTCCCAATGAAGGAGTAAATTATTTTGATGAACTTCGCTGGGGTACCTGGAAAGCAAATAAATTTTATACAGGTAATGGCGCCAAAATGGTATGGGGAACGGTACTTTCACCTTATGTGTGGCCGGGAGATTATAACTTTACATGGCCTGTACCTACATCTGTAGTTCAGATTACAAACGGAAATGTGCCTAAAACTCCGGGTTGGAATTATTAAGAAGGGAATTGATGAAATGAATCGGTAAATGATAAACGAAAAAAATTCATTTATCAAAATTGAAATATAAATTTTTAGTTGCTTTTTTTCTCATGATTGTACCTGTTCTTCTCATAGGGCAGGTACAAATTTTTCGTAACTATCTTACCAATACTTTCAAGGAAAAGCGTTTTTCTTTCAGTGCACCTGGACTACAACAATGGAGATCTGTTGGTAAAAAAGAGTTACTCCAAAAGATCAGTTCTTTGCCTGCAGAGGTAAAGCAGGATGTAATAAAGGAAGCAGACAGATGGCTTTCTTATGATTGGCCTGCACTTCCCGCATCAATTTACATGGAATTTAAACTTAATGGCAACCGGAACAGGTTTGAAGAAAGACAAACAGAACGGCGAAAAGTATTGTCTGATCTTGTAGCTGCATTTCTTATCAGCAAAGATCAAAAATATTTTTTCCCGATCGTCAATGGCTTATGGGCAACATTGGAAGAAAGCACCTGGGTATTGCCGGCACATATAGGGGTACAAAAAGCAGGCTCCGGGCTTCCGGATCCTTCAGAACAGATAATTGACCTGGTAAACGGTCAGACTGCTGCACTGCTTGCCAACATTCAATGGGTACTGCATGATGAAATGGATGCCTATTCTCCCATCATCAACGAACGTATTTATTCAGAGTTGCGTAAACGTATTGTGATTCCCTATCTTCAAAGAAGCGATTTCTGGTGGATGGGTTTTAACGGGAATATCGTTAATAACTGGAATCCCTGGATCAATACAAACGTGCTGCATACGGAATTGCTAACTGAAGCGAATATTGATACACTCAATCTAATAATAGAAAAAATCCTAAGGAGTACTGATCAGTTTATTAACGGCTACCCCGAAGATGGCGGCTGTGATGAAGGCCCTACTTATTGGAGTGAAGCAGGAGGAAAATTGATTAGGATGCTTTACCTGCTCCGGAGCGTTTCCTATAGTAAATTAAACTGGTCCTCTGAAGGTTTGCTTCAGAGGATGGGTACTTATATTTATAAAATGCAGATCAGCAAAAACTATTTTGTAAATTTCGGGGATGCTTTTGCACGAAATATTCCGAATGCAGTAAGTGTTTACCGCTTTGGTGAATATTTTAATAACGATAGCCTTATTCATTTTGCATCTTATCTTTTTTCTTTAGAAAAAAGACTGCCGGCAGATAATATCACTGAATTTTTTCAGATGGTGGAAGTGTACCGGTTTTTAAGCAGCGACCAGGATGCTGCGGCGCCCATGCCTGCTTTTTCCTGTCTTCCTGATCTGCAGGTGATAACAGCCCGGTCCAAAAACAGAACAGATGAAGGATTGTTTTTAGCAATACAGGGTGGCAATAATGGTGAGAGCCATAACCATAACGATGTTGGCAATTTTATTATATATGCAAATGGAAAACCAGTGATCGTGGATGCCGGTGTTGGTGTGTACACAGCTCAGACTTTCAGCAGCAAAAGATACGAACTGTGGAATATGCAATCTCAATGGCACAATTGTCCTACGATCAATGGTGTAATGCAGCAAAACGGAAAGCAATTTAAAGCTACAGGATTTTCCTGCGGTGATCCAAAGAATGGAAATATGTCTGCAAAAATGGATATTGCCGGCGCCTACCCGAAAGAAGCTGCAGTAAAAAGCTGGATAAGAGAATTTTCATTTGACCGAGATAAAAATGTGATCAGTATAAAAGAAAATTACAGATTGGAAAAATGGATCGAAAACAGTAAAGTGCATTTCCTCGCCTGCTGCCCGGTTAAAGATGATGGAAACGGAATGATTGAGTTTCTTGATGCGGATGGTAAGCCTGCTTTGCTGATGCATATTCCAAAGGGAATTGAATTTGTTGTTGAAGAAAAAAGAGTTGAAGATAAAAGGCTGAATTCTTCGTGGGGAGATAAATTATACCGGGTAACCGTGATACTTTCGGGTAAAAGCCTGGGAGATTCTCTAAAATTTGAATTCAGTATTCCCAAAAATCAACAACGATGATTAAAAACATTCTTCTTCTTGTTGCTATCCTTGCAGTGGTCCGTTCAAATGCGCAAACTTCTGTCCCGGGGCAGAGCATGCGAGAATTGATAAAGGAAAATTTTGTATTGGCAGACAGCCAATATCGCTACATGATGTCGCTCACACCTGCTGACCAGATGCCGCAAAGTTTTGAAGAAAAAAATAATAAGTTCATTGCAAAAGAGATCACCTGGTGGTGTAGTGGTTTTTACCCGGGAACGCTTTGGTATATCTATGAACAAACCCATGATGAAGCGATAAAAAAGGAAGCAGAAAGAAGTTTGCAGGTAATTGAACCCAATCAAACCTATACCGGTAACCATGATTTGGGATTTATGATGTATTGCAGTTTCGGAAATGCGTACAGGATCACTAACAATGAAAAATACAAGGATATTATTTTCCGCTCTGCACAATCATTGTCAACCCGGTACCGCCCTTCGATTAAAGCAATTCAGTCCTGGAATAAAAACCAGTATTTCAATTGCCCGGTGATTATTGACAACATGATGAACCTGGAAATGCTTTGCTGGGTCAGCACGAATGGCGGAGATAAAAAGTACGAGGATATAGCGATTGCTCATGCAAACACAACAATAAAAAATCATTTTCGCCCGGATTACAGTTCTTATCATGTAGTGGATTATGACCTTCAAACCGGAAAGGTTATTCGCAAAGCCACCTGGCAGGGTGCAGCCAATTGTTCGCCCTGGGCAAGAGGGCAGGCATGGGGATTGTATGGCTACACGATGATGTACCGCTTTACAAAAAATAAAATGTATCTCAACCAGGCAAAAAATATTGCGAAATTCATTTTGCATAATCCCAACCTGCCCGCCGATAAAATTCCTTACTGGGATTTTGAAGCGCCGTTGATTCCTTTTGCCAAACGGGATGCATCGGCTGCAGCTATTATAGCATCTGCATTATTGGAGCTCTGCCGATATGCAAATCCGGTAGAAAAAAAAGAATATCTCTCTGCTGCAGAGGTCATTCTTCGTTCTTTATCCAATGACACATATCGTGCAAAGGCCGGTGAAAACGGGGGTTTTATTTTAAAGCACAGCACCGGCGCTTATCCGTTCAATTCCGAAATAGATGTTCCTCTTGTTTATGCGGATTATTATTTTCTTGAAGCGTTAAAAAGATATAAAGACTGGTATTTGTAATGATTAATGGGCATCTTTTTTAAAAGATTTTTTATTGAATAATGATCTTGAAAAAATCATATCGTCAAAATCTGAAAAAAATTTTTCATCTTTTTCTTTTTACTCTCCTCTTCATTCCTTCAGCAATAGCACAGGCCCAGATAAAAACGAAAATATCATTATTACACGGGTCACACAGGGAGGGAAAAAGGATGGATGCTGATATGGCCCGTTGGCGTAGCTACGGGCTGGGACAATTTATACATTGGGGACTGTATTCCATTTTAGGGGGAAAATGGAATGGGCAACAATATAACGGTGCGGCAGAATGGATACGATCCTGGAAAGAAATACCAAAAAGAGAATACGATTCACTGTACCTGAAATTTGATCCCAAAGAATTTCGTCCGGCAGAATGGGCAGCCATGGCAAAAAAAATGGGCGTGAAATATATGACGATTACTACAAAGCATCATGACGGATTCTGTTTGTGGCAAAGTAATTTCAGCACTTATACAATTTCCAATTCTCCGTATAAAAATGATATTATTGATCCTCTTATAGAAGCATACAATAAAGAAGGAATTGATGTGTATCTCTATTATTCGATACTGGACTGGCACCATCCTGATTGGCGTTATGATCTGAAGACAAAAGAGGATAGCATGGCTTTCTGCCGGTATAAGTCATTTGTTAAAAACCAGCTTACTGAACTTTTGCAAAAATATCCTTCTGTAAAAGGATTTTGGTTTGATGGTACCTGGGATGAGAGCTGGAAAAAAAGCGGGGCTTTTTCCGATTCATTGGAGCAGTATTTAAAAAAAATTCATCCGGGTCTGATCATCGGGGGCCGGTTAAGAGCGGATGATTTTGGCAACAGGCATTTTGATGCCAATGGTGAAATGATGGGAGATTATGAACAGGGATGGGAAAGAAAAATTCCAAAGACCTATGCAGATGTGCACGGCAATGACTGGGAATGCGTGATGACTATCCCGGAAAATGGTTGGGGATATTCGCAAAAGTGGATGGGCCATTGGAAAACAACAAATGAATTGCTGGAGATGATGGCGCAATGTGTATCATTGGGCGGAAATTTTGTTGTTAACTTCGGCCCCGAAGCAAACGGGATTTTCCGGCCGGAAGAAATAAAGACTGCCCGTGAAATCGGCGAATGGATGAGGCAGAACGATGATGCCATTTACAATTGTGAATATGCAGGATGGGAAAAGCAGGACTGGGGTTATTTCACTAAAAAGAGAAATGAGAATAAAGTTTATATGATCATTTGCAATATTCCGGTGTCAGGTAGCCTGAAGATCAGATCATCTGCCGGTATTGATGTTGCAAAAGCTTTCCTGTTGCAGTCACCGGAAAAATTATTGACAATGGAAAACATAGAAAATGGGGTAAAATTTATTTACCTCCCGGAAGGATTATCTTTTAAAAAACCTTTTGTAATAGAACTGGATATAAGAAATGCAAAACAGGTAACCTGGAATAAATAAAAGAAAATGTAAAGCATACACATGAAAAGAAGAAATTTTCTGAAATGGTCATCACTTTTTGGCTTTGCAGGAATAGTTCCTGTAAAAGAAATTTTAGTTGGCACAGAAAATCATATTGACGATAAGACAAACCGCAATGACCGGGACTATTGGGTATCACTGCTTGATAAAATTGCTTCACCGGTACTTTCCAATATGAGCAGGGGAGAGCTAAGAAAAAATATGATAGTGGAGTACAGTCCTATCTGGGACGGACGAAATAAACAGGTTGCCTACATGGAAGCATTCGGACGTTTGATAGCAGGTCTGGCGCCTTTTATCAGCCTGCCCGATGATAACAGTAACGAGACTGTTATAAAAAAAAGTCTCAGGTTACAAACGCAGCAATGTCTTGCTCATGCTGTTGACCCGGGGAGCCCGGATTATTTGTATTGGGGTTCTGCACAAACCCGGCAGCCTTTAGTGGATGCAGCCTACATTGCACAGGCATTGTTATCGGCTCCGGAAGTATTATGGAAGCCTTTGGATGATACGACAAAGAAAAGGATCATTCATGAGTTTAAAATGATCCGGCAAATAGAACCTTATAATAACAACTGGGTGTTGTTTGCCGCAATGATTGAAAGTTTTTTACTGAGCATTGACGAAGAAATTAATGCAGCAAGAATAGACACGGCTATTGAAAAAATTAATAAATGGTATGTGGGTGATGGATGGTATAGTGATGGAGACCGGTTTCATTTTGATCATTACAACGGTTATGTCATTCACCCCATGCTGGTGGAAGTCTTGAAAGCAAATGTTGAAAAGGGAAGAAGAGAGAAGAAAGATTATGATCTTGCTTATAAGCGTATGCAGCGCTATGCAAGTTTCCAGGAGCGTTATATATCTCCCGAAGGTACTTATCTTGTTGTGGGACGATCCTCCACCTATCGTGTAGGCACATTCTGGCCTTTGGTAAAATTATCCCTGGAAAATAGTTTACCGGATGATATCAAACCGGCACAGATACGATCTGCCCTGACTGCAGTAATGAAAAGAATGTTTATCCCGGATACTTTTTCTAAAGAAGGTTGGCTGACTTTAGGGCTTGTCGGTAATAAACAGGAAGGAATTGCGGATTATTATTCCAATACAGGCAGCATGTATATCACTTCTCTTGCATTTTGGCCGCTAGGCCTTCCTGCATCTCATGAATTTTGGAGCGGGCCGTTTACCGAATGGACTCAGTGCAAAGCCTGGAGCGGTAAGCCATTTAAAAAAGATTATGCCGTTGATTACTAAAAATATTTAAAGATGAAAAATGGAGCAATAAATAATATAAATAGAACCCGGAATACAAAACCAGCATTGATTTCTATATTGATTCTTTTTATAATGGTATTCCCTTTAATGATGACTGCGCAGAAAAGGAAGCCAACGGAAAAAGAACCTGTAAAGTCATCAGTAATTACCAACGGTGCTCAGGACCGTGAATTCTGGGTGAACACTCTGTATAAAATTTCATATCCTGTAGTACACAATCTTGCAAATGAAACTCTGAAAAAAAACCTCCCCCTGGAACTAGGACCTGATTATTATTTACAGGTAAAAAAAGTTACTTACCTCGAAGCGGTGGGAAGAACTATGGCTGGGATTGCTCCCTGGGTGGCATTACCGGATGACAATACTAAAGAAGGAGTATTGAGGAAACAACTGCGGGATGAATTATTGAAAGGTTTAGTACATGCAGTGGATCCGAACAGTCCCGATTATCTGAATTTCCGAACCGAACTGCAACCCATTGTGGACGCAGCTTATCTTGCTCAGGCCTTTCTAAGAGCCCCGAAAACTTTATGGGAACCGCTTGACTCGTTAACTAAAAAAAGATTTATTGGAGAATTCAAATCATTGCGAAACAGAAAAGGAGCATATAATAATTGGTTGTTGTTTGCCGGTATCACCGAGGGTTTCCTGATGAAGATTGGCGAGCAGTATGACCCATCCCGAATAGATTTTGCACTACGCAAAATGAAGGAGTGGTATGTGGGCGATGGTTGGTACAGCGATGGCGAACATTTCAGCATGGATTATTACAATTCTTATGTCATTCATCCTATGCTGGTAGATCTTTTGAAGATTACAACAGAAAAGAAATTTTCGCTACAGCAGGATTATGATATTGCTTTGAAAAGAATGGTTCGTTACTCAGAGTTCCTGGAACGTATTATTTCACCGGATGGAACTTATCCTGCATTCGGACGCTCCATCACTTATCGTACAGCGGCTTTCCAGGCTTTGGGTCAAACCGCATTGATGGAAAAACTGCCGGAATATATTTTACCGGCACAAGTGCGTTGCGCATTAACCAAAGTGATGCACAACATGTATGACGGCAATCAGAATTTTGACAGTAATGGCTGGTTGGTTCTTGGATTCAACGGGCATCAGCCCATGGTGGCTGATCAATACACATCCACCGGGAGTTTGTATATGGCAACACTTGGATTTCTTCCACTCGGTTTGCCTGCAGATAATCGTTTCTGGACAGATCCTCCGGTAGATTGGACAAGTAAAAAGGCATGGGGCGGGCTGACGCTGAAAAAAGATTATAAGGTGGAATGGTAGAGTATGAAAAAGTAAATTTTATTTTAAAACAAGCACACCTGTTTTTAAGTGAAACAAAATTTTTATATACCGGTAAAGCAAATTCTACTTTTTGTTCTGTTGCCATTTTTATTAAAAACAATATTGAATGCTCAGCAAAACAACGCACTTGCTTTATGGTACAAACAACCGGCAGCTACCTGGAATGATGCGCTTCCTGTGGGTAATGGAAGATTAGGAGCTATGGTTTTTGGCAGAGTAACAAACGAACGCATTCAACTGAATGAAGAAAGCCTTTGGGCAGGCAGGAGTATTGATGTAAATAACCCTGGAGCCAGATCACATTTGAAAGAAATACAACAACTCTTATTGAATGGTGAAAATGAAAAAGCAGAAGAGTTGAGTACCCGATACCTGCTGGCTACGCCCCCCCGGTTCAGGTCTTATCAACCCCTCGGGGACATATTGCTCGATTTCGGAGAAGTGGAAGTGGTGAAAAATTATCACCATGAGTTGAATCTCGAAACCGGAATCGTTACTACCACCTATGAGATACATGGAGTAAAATATACAAGAGAAATATTTGCTTCTGCTCCGCAAAACTGTATTGTAGTTAAAATATCTGCAAGCAGTCCCCATGCCATTACCTGTAAAATAAATCTTACCCGGGAAAGGGATGCTACTGTTACTGCCGTTGGAAACGATCGCCTGCTGATGAGCGGCCAGGTTGTTGACGTTACTGATTCATTGAATGGCGAAGGAGGAATGGAAATGAAATTTCATGCATTGTTACAGACAAAACAGGTTGGCGGCAATATCCGGGCTGGTTACAATGCAATACTTATCCAAAATGCCAGCGAAGTAACCATTTTGCTTACGGCCGCAACCGATTATAATTCTTCGAAATTAAATTTTGATCGCTCTATTGACAGCAAAGCCACCTGTGAAAATATTTTGAAAAAAGCCTCTGTATTTAGTGTTGAACAATTGAAGCAGCAGCATTTAAAAGAATATCAATCTTTTTTTAACCGGGTACAACTGCAAATAGGAAACACGGACCGATCCGGTATTCCTACGGATAAAAGGCTGGATTCACTAAAATCAGGAACCGATGACCCGCAGCTGGTAGCTTTGTATTTTCAATATGGCAGATATCTCTTGATGAGTTCCTCACGAAGCCCAGGAGTTTTACCGGCAAACCTTCAGGGTAAATGGAACCAGGATTATATTGCTCCCTGGAACTCGGATTATCATACCAATATCAACCTGGAGATGAATTATTGGCCTGCTGAAGTGTGTAATTTGAGTGAAACGGCCCTTCCTCTTTTTAATTTCATTGACAATTATCGTGTGCCTGGCCGTGTTACTGCAAAGGAAATGTACAATGCAGAAGGATGGACCATGCACCATGCCACAGATATTTTTGGTAAGACTGCAATCAATGCCGGTATTCAGTGGGGAACATCTCCTTTATCGGCTGCATGGCTTTGTTTGCATTTGTGGGAATATTATCTCTTTACAAAAGATAAAAAATTTCTTTTTCAAAAAGCTTACCCTATCATGAAAGAAGCGGTGCAGTTTGTACAAAGCTTTTTGATCAGAGATAAAAAAGGTTATCTCGTCACAGCGCCATCCATGTCACCGGAAAATACTTTTAAACTTCCCGATGGAGGTGAAAGCCAGATTACGTATGCCCCTACCATTGATGTGGAAATGATCAGGTCGCTTTATAATGCCTGCATAGAGGCAGTAAAGGAATTAAACACGGATACATCATTTATCGCAGCCTTACAAAATACATTGAAACAATTGCCGCCGGTTCAAATAAGTAAGCGGTACAATACCATTCAGGAATGGATAGAAGATTATGAAGAAACAGATCCCGGCCACCGGCATATTTCTCATTTGTTTGGTTTATACCCGGGAAATATTATTAATCCACAAACGCCTGATCTTTTTGAAGCGGCAAAGCGAACCCTGGAAAGAAGGTTACAAAACGGTGGAGGGCATACAGGATGGAGCCGGGCCTGGATCATTAATTTTTATGCCCGCTTGCAGGATGCAGAAAATGCTTATAGAAATGTAATGGCATTGTTACAGAAATCAACATTGAAAAATTTGTTTGATACGCATCCGCCATTTCAGATTGATGGCAATTTCGGCGGTACAGCGGGCATTGCTGAAATGCTTTTGCAATCACAAAACGGGACTGTTGATTTATTGCCTGCTTTGCCAAAAGAATGGAGCAACGGTTTTGTAAAAGGGCTTTGTGCAAGAGGTGGGTTTGTCGTGGATATGAAATGGAAAGACGGGAAACTTTTTAACGCTTCCATTTTTTCAAAAGCGGGGGGTGATTGCACGGTTCGTTATAAGGGGGAAATAAAAACCTTTAAAACTGAAGCCTGGAAAAAATATGAACTGAATGATTGGTTAAAATAATATTCTTAATAAAATTATGATTATTAAAATTTATAGCACATGAATGTATTTTTTGAAAGCCGGTATGCATCAAGCCCCGGGGAAGTAAAAAGAATGAATACAGAGGAGCTTCGGAATGCTTTTCTAATTAAAAAAATATTTGAAGCAGATACCGTTTGTTTAACCCTGACGCATTATGATCGCTTTATTGCCGGCGGAGCCATGCCTGTAAATGAAATTCTAACTTTGCCCAATCCCGATGAATTAAAAGCCGGTTATTTTTTGGAAAGAAGAGAAGTTGGTATTATCAATGTTGGCGGAAAAGGAAATGTAACTGCCGATGGTGTAGTTTATGAACTTAATTATAAAGAGGCTTTGTATCTCGGAAAAGGAACAGAAGTTGTTCAGTTCATCTCTGAAAATGGTAAAGAGCCTGCAAAATTTTATATCAGTTCTGCGCCGGCACATCATTCGTACCCCGCAGGAAAAATCTCTGGCCGGGATGCTGCTGTTGTTGAATTGGGAAGTGCTGCTACTTCAAATCATCGTGTTATTAATAAGTTGATAGTGGCAAGTGTGTTACCTGTTTGTCAATTACAGGTCGGTATGACTGAATTAAAACCAGGAAGTGTCTGGAACACTATGCCGGCACATACGCATGACCGAAGGATGGAAGTATATTTTTATTTTGATCTGCCTCAGGGACATTCTGTTTGTCATTTTATGGGTCAGCCGCAGGAAACAAGACATATCTGGTTACAAAATGAGCAGGCAGTGATTTCACCTAACTGGAGCATACATGCGGGAGCCGGTACCAGCAATTATACTTTTATCTGGGGAATGGCCGGTGAAAACCTTGATTATGACGATATGGATCGTTGTGAAATTACCGGGCTGAGGTAAAGAAAATTATTATTGAATAAAAAAACAATTCATTAGTATGAGGGTATTTATTCTTTTTGCTGTAGGTCTTTTTCTAAAAGCACAGGCTTGCTATTGCCAGGCGATTGTGGACATTAAAAATCCATTGGATATTGCAAGAAACGAAGAAGTACTGTCTGTTCCCTGGGCAGAAATTCTGAAAGCTTATCCTTCCATTGATACTACTATGTTTATTGTATTTAATTCAAATACCGGCAAACAACTTCCGTACCAGCTGGAATACAGGGATTCAAAGCAGGTGCAGAATCTTTTAATATTGGTATCGTTGCCTGCAAACGGCAAACTTGTTTTGCAAATAAAAAAAGGGGTGCGTGATGCATTTCCTGATAAAACCTATTGCCGTTATGTGCCTGAAAGAAAAGAAGATTTTGCTTGGGAAAATGATAAAATTGCATTTCGTATGTATGGTAAGGCACTGGAAAGTACTGATGAAAACGCATACGGAATGGATGTGTGGGTGAAGCGTACAGACAGTCTTATCCTTAATGAAAGATACAAGCGGGGTGAATATCATATTGACCATGGAGACGGGCTTGACTACTATCATGTTGGTTTTTCTCTTGGCGCTGGTGACAGTGATCCCTATGTAGATGATTCAATATGGTATTCCAAAAACTATCATTACTGGAAAGTTTTGGATAATGGCCCGCTTCGTTCTGCTTTTGAATTGGAATACGATGAATGGAATGTATCGGGCCAGGAAGTACGGGTCACCAAGACCATTTCACTTGATGCAGGCTCCCAACTCAGCAGGGTAGAAGACAATTATTATTTTTCGAAGACATCGGTTATGCCGGTAGTTACCGGAATTGTAAAAAGAAATGAACCCGGTGCTGAATTTTTTGATGAAAGAAATGGTGTGATGGGCTACTGGGAACCGAAGAATACCCAGGATGGAACAACGGGTGTTGGTTGTGTTTTTCTACGGGCTGTACAGCAAATGATGATGAAGAAAGGGCATCTGCTTACCGAATCACTTGTGAAACCAGGCCAGGCTTTGATTTACTACACAGGCGCAGCATGGGATAGAGCAGGAGAAATCACTTCATCTGAGCAATGGTTTGGTTATCTTCAATCGTTTAAAAAAAAGCTTGAACATCCACTGCAGATCACTGTGAAAAAATAAATTAACGGGATATGGATACTGTAAGTTCTCTTTTTCGGATTGACGGAAAACTTGCCCTGGTTACCGGGTGCAATCGTGGTATTGGCAAGACAATGGCAGAAGCTTTGGCCGGAGCCGGTGCAGATATTATAGGTGTATCAGCCAATCTTGAAAAGGAAGGGAGTGATATAGAAAAATCTGTGCAGATGCTTGGCAAAAAATTTTATCCTTATCAGTGCGATTTTAAAAACCGGGCTTCTTTATATGGCTTTATTGAGCAGATAAAAAAAGAGCATCCTGTAATTGATATATTGGTTAATAATGCGGGAACCATATTACGAAAACCAGTAGCCGAACATCCGGATGAATATTGGGATGAAGTAATTGCAATAAATCAAACCGCACCGTTTATCCTGACAAGAGAAATTGGAAAAGAGATGGTGGTAAGAGGTAGCGGTAAAATTATTTTCACTGCATCCCTGCTGAGTTTCCAGGGAGGAGTTACTGTTCCGGGGTATGCCGCAAGTAAGGGTGCCATCGGAATTTTGGTAAAAGCATTTGCCAACGAATGGGCATCAAAAGGAGTAAACGTAAATGCAGTTGCACCTGGGTATGTTGCCACTGATAACACTGCAGCATTGCGGGCTGATGAAAAAAGAAGTGCATCCATTTTGGAAAGAATTCCTGCCGGGAGATGGGGGCGTCCGGAAGATTTTAAAGGCCCGGTAATTTTTCTGGCTTCTCCCGCTTCCGGTTATATGCATGGAACAATTGTGACTGTGGATGGCGGATGGATGGGGAGATGAATCTTCTTTAAGAGGGTATAAACGTAAATGATATTTAAAATGAATGCAGTAAAAAATAGTAATAGCTCTGTTTTCTGTTTTGGAGAATTATTGTTGCGGTTTTCGCCTTCATTGAACGGGCAATGGATCCGCCAGTCAGTTGCACCGGTATATATAGGCGGTGCAGAACTAAATGTGGCTTCTGCACTTGCTAACTGGAATATCCCGGTGCGGTATAGCACGGCTTTGCCGGATAATTTTCTTGGAAAGGAAATCATTCAAGAACTTCAATCCCGGAAAATTGATACTTCATTCATAACTTTTTCAGGTAATCGTATCGGCATTTATTATTTATCCCAGGGTGCAGATTTAAAAAGTACAAATGTAATTTATGACCGGGAAGGGTCATCCTTTTCAGAACTTAAAACCGGAATGATTGATTGGGATAAAGCATTAAAAGATTGTAATTGGTTTCATTTTTCAGCTATCAGCCCGGCATTGAATGAAAATGTTGCGCTTATTTGCAAAGAAGCGTTAGAAGCAGCAGCTGCAAAAGGATTAATGATTTCAGTTGACTTGAATTATCGTTCGAAACTTTGGCAATATGGAAAATCGCCAAAAGAAATAATGCCGGACCTTGTTAAATATTGCCAGGTCATCATGGGTAATATCTGGTCAGTTGATGCTTTACTGGGAACTGATACAGGTATCAGTAGCAGTAACGGAGAGAGTAAAAAAAGAATGATTGCAGCGGCTAGAGAAAATGTTTTGTTATTGAAAAAACGGTATCGGAATGCTTTGATTATTGTTTATACTTTTCGTTTGGAAAAAGAATATTGGGCATTGCTGTATAGCAATCATGAAGAAATGGTTGTATCAGAAAGTTTTCCAATAAGTAATGTGGTTGATAAGGCGGGTAGCGGTGATTGTTTTATGGCATCAGTCATTTACGGGTATTTAAACGGTTATGACCGTTTGCGTACGGTAAATTTTGCGACAGCTGCTGCAACGGGGAAACTAAGTGAGCCTGGTGATTCTACCAGGCAGACTGTTGAACAAATAAAAGCAAGATTAAAATGAATATAGAAGAGATTATAAAAAAGATTAAAGAAAGCGGGTTTCTCCCGTTATTTTATCATCATGATAGAAAAGTATGTATTGAAATTGTAAGGGCGATGTTTGCAGCCGGTGTGCGGATAGCAGAATTCGTCAACCGGGGACCGCAGGCTGCAGAAATATTTAATCTGCTGGTGAAAACGAGAGATGTCGAAATGAAAGATTTGATTCTGGCAGCAGGAACAATCAAGTCGGCTGCAGATGCGGAGACTTTTATTCAGGCAGGCGCCGATCTGTTGATTAGTCCGGTTTTTGATAAATCTGTCTTAGATGTTACAAGCAAGCACAGGGTATTATGGATACCAGGTTGTATGACTCCTTCAGAAATTCATACAGCAGAGAAATCAGGATGCACCCTGATAAAATTATTTCCCGGGAATATTCTGGGACCTTCTTTTGTGGAAGCTGTAAAGCCACTTTTCACGGAATTGGATTTTATTGTAACAGGAGGAGTGGATAGTTCCGAAAAAAACCTGGTAGCATGGTATCGCTCCGGGGTATGCTCTGTTGGGATGGGCAGTAAACTCATCGGCCATGATGTTTTGAAAAATAAAAATTATGATGAGTTAAAAGAGAAGATTAAAAAGCTCGTTGTATTGATAAAGCGATTAAAATCAGAATAGTTGAAATTTTTTCCAAGAACGGGAAGTATAGAGCAGTACAGGCGTTTTTAATTTATTATGTTTTGATGGGTCACAGATCTCAGCGTTCTGAAATTTTAAATAGATGAAATGCAACAGACCATTGGAAAATTAAGGTGGACAATTTGCGGACTAATTTTTTTTGCCACAACCATCAATTATCTTGACAGGGCAGTAATCAGCCTGCTCAAGAAAACATTATCTCATGAATTTAATTGGAGTGAAGCGGATTATGGCAATATTGTTATTGCATTTCAATTGTCTTATGCTGTTGGATTATTAGGTGCAGGGAGGCTTATTGACCGGATGGGATCAAAAGCAGGCTATGCGTTATCTACTTTTCTTTGGAGTACGGCAGCTGTTGCTCATGCATTTGCAAATTCTGTTTTTAGTTTTGGTTTGATCAGGGCACTACTTGGCTTAACGGAATCGGGAAATTTTCCCGCAGCTATAAAAGCTACGGCAGAGTGGTTTCCCAAGAAAGAGAGGGCGCTTGCTACAGGGATATTCAATTCCGGGGCAAATATCGGTGCTATAGTTGCCCCGCTTACCGTTCCTTTAATCGCACTTAAACTTGGCTGGCAATACGCTTTCATCATTACAGGTGCAATCGGTTTTGTATGGCTGATCCTCTGGTTGGTTTATTATGAAATACCTGCAAAACACAAACGATTATTAAAAACTGAATTTGAATACATTCATAGTGATAAGGATGATCCAACTGTAAATCCGGCCGGAAAAGAAAAAAAAATTTCATGGTCAAAGTTGCTTGGCTATCGTCAGACATGGGCTTTTGCATTGGGAAAATTTTTAACTGATCCTGTGTGGTGGTTTTATCTTTTCTGGTTGCCTGATTTTTTGGACAAGCAATACCACTTGGAAGGAACTGAAGTAGCATTGCCATTAGCACTGGTGTATATGATGAGTTGTGCAGGAAGTATTTTCGGCGGATGGTTGCCTCTTTACTTTGTAAGAAAGGGTTGGCCGGTATTCAGGGCAAGAAGGATTTCCATGTTGATTTATGCATGCTGTGTAGTACCGGTAATTTTCACTCAATGGCTGGGAAATTTTGAAATGTGGTTTGCAGTCATACTGATAGGGTTGGCGGCGGCAGCCCACCAGGCATGGAGTGCAAATATTTTCACAACGGTCAGCGATATGTTTCCCAAAAAAACGGTTGCTTCCGTAACCGGTATCGGCGGAATGTTTGGTGCACTGGGTGGGATTATTATCGCCACATTGGCTCCTGCCCTGTTTGAATATTATAAGATGTATGGGAATGAACAGCATGGTTATTTTATCCTGTTCATAATTTGCGGACTGGCTTATTTGACTGCCTGGTGGATCATGAAATGGCTGGTGCCAAAACAAATGCCTGTCCTGCCTTAGAAGGATAATAGTTATTTCCCGGGTTTTAACCCAAAAATTTTATTTTATCTCAGGAACAACATTTCCCTGTATTTCGGCAGGTACCATTCTCTGTCATCTACCAGCAGTTCCAGTTTGTCAACGTGGTAACGAACCTTATCAAAATATGATTCTTTCACCTGGCTGCAATAAGCAATGGCTTTTGTGCGGATATCGTCTATTTTATTACACACTTTCCTTGCTCCGATCATTTTTTCAACCAGGTCACCGAGTGAATTGATGTGCTCTGAAATCTTTTCCAATATTTGTTTCTGATTGGCAAAAGCAGCTTCTTCGAGTCCTGCTTCTTTCAGGCCTTTGATATTGTTAGCAAGTATATTCTGGTAACGGATAGCTGCAGGCAAAATATGACTGGTAGCCAGTTCTCCCATTATGCGGCTTTCAATCTGAACTTTTTTAATATATTTTTCAAGACCAATTTCATGGCGTGCTTCCAGTTCTTCCTCGGTATAAACATTGTTGTTTTTAAACAGAGCTCTTGCTTTTGCCGTGACCAGTGCATCCAAAGCCAGCGGAGTCGTTTTTACGTTGGGCAGTCCTCTTTTCTCCGCTTCTTTTTCCCATGCTTCACTATAGCCATCACCTTCAAATAAAATTTTTTCACTGGAGACAAAATATTCACGGATCACATGCATGATCGCAATTTCCTTTTTCTCCCCGTTTTCTATCAATGCGTCTGCATCTTTTTTGAATTGCTTGAGGGTTTCCGCCATAATCACATTCAATATTGTCATGGCGCTGGCGCAATTGGCAGAAGATCCAACAGCACGGAATTCAAATTTATTTCCGGTAAATGCAAAGGGAGAAGTCCTGTTCCTGTCCGTGTTATCTAATAAAAGTTCAGGAATGCTTTTATGGATGTCGATCTTCAGCATGCTTTCATCTGTTTCATCCATTTTGTCGGTAACTCTCGATTTGATATCGTTCAGTACTTTGGCAAGGTATTGCCCGATAAATACCGAAATAATAGCGGGGGGAGCTTCATTGGCACCGAGCCGGTAATCGTTTTGCGCTGAAGCGATAGAAGCTCTCATTACATCTGCATAATCATGAACGGCTTTGATGGCATTTACAAAAAAGGTAAGGAACATCAGGTTAGTCTTAGGCGTTTTTCCCGGCGTTAAAAGATTGACTCCGGTGTCAGTCGCCATACTCCAGTTATTATGTTTGCCACTCCCGTTTATTCCTGCAAAAGGTTTTTCGTGCAACAATACATGCAGGTTATGCCTTTTTGCAACACGGTTCATAATGTCCATTAATAAGGTGTTGTGATCAACGGCAAGATTTGCTTCTTCATAGATTGGCGCACATTCAAATTGTGCCGGGGCCACTTCATTATGACGGGTGCGCAGCGGGATGCCCAACTTATAAGCTTCTTCTTCATAATCCCGCATAAAGGCATAAACTCTTTCCGGTATGGATCCGAAATAGTGGTCTTCTAATTGTTGCCCCTTTGCAGGTGCATGCCCGAATACAGTGCGTCCGCATAGCAGCAGATCCGGCCTTGCATTATATAAACCTTCATCAATTACAAAATATTCCTGCTCCCAGCCAAGGGTGGCATAAACTTTTGTAATGTTTTTATCAAAATAGTTACAAACATCAACTGCTGCTTTATCCAATGCTTCAATAGCTTTCAGCAAAGGAGCTTTGTAGTCAAGTGATTCCCCGGTATAAGAAATAAAAATGGTGGGAATGCAAAGCGTACCCCCTTGTCCTATTTCCATAATGAATGCCGGGGATGAGGGATCCCATGCTGTATAGCCTCTTGCTTCAAATGTAACTCTTAGTCCCCCGCTGGGAAATGAAGATGCATCAGGTTCCTGCTGTATCAAGGCATTGCCGTCAAATTGTTCTATCGGGGTGCCATCGCTTTTAATGGTAAAAAATGAATCATGTTTTTCCGCAGTAGCCCCTGTAAGCGGTTGAAACCAGTGTGTAAAATGTGTTACTCCTTTACTTTCGGCCCATGACCGTATGCCGTTTGCAATTTGATTGGCCATGGAGCGATCAATTTTCTGCCCGGATTTTATAGAGGAATTGAGACTTTTGAATGCCTCATCACTTAAAAACTGTTGAGCAACTTTCTGGGTGAATACATTTTCTCCAAATATGGCAGTGATCTTTTTAGAACATTCAATGTTTACTTCTTCTGATAGCAGATTGCTGATGGCATTAAACCGGAGTGACATAAAATATATTTTTTGGCAAAAGAAATATAATCAAATAAAAAATGCAACTTTTTTTTTAAAATTATTGAAAAATATTGGTGGTGTGTGTATAAAATGATTATAAAAACAGGTCAGACAGCCCAAAAAGAAGAATAATCATATAAATAAATTATATAACTATTATTCTATATATTAATTAAAAATGACTTTTCCTAACCGTTTCCAGTCGATTTGGGATACGATAGGTACAATGAGGAGTGGAATGACTATACTTCTGTACCGGACAATTGCTCCGAGGAAGTTTACCGTATACCCGATCGTCAACAATATGGAGAAAGAGAAAAAAATACAGAAGTATATAAAGTTTTTTGATAATGCCCCGTTTGTTCTGAATAAAAAGAATAACAAGGCAAGCATGATCAGTAAATCAATTTCCACTGCAGCCGCCAGGGAAAGTATGTGGTTTACATCTCCCGGATAAGGCCTGATTGTGGAAAGGGTTAGCGCCTGGGGAATATTTTTTAAAAAGCTTATTGCTGTCGGTTCCAATTTTTTTATGGGTACATAGGAATTACCATGTAATTGCATAAACGCTTCCTGTTTATTCACCACAGCCTGCGGAAAATCCCATCCCGGTTTTATATAACGTACCGTAAAAAATAATATAATAAACAGAATATAGATGCCGGCAAAAATGGTCAGGCCATGTTTTGGCCATTTGACGGAGAGGAGCCAGGCAAGCAATGCCGGTGCTATGATGACGATGATATAATTCCGGAAAATGAGAAGAATAAAGAATCCCAGTAGTATCATCAGTATCTTCTTAAGGTCAAACTTTTTTGATTTTAGCCCGAAGTAGATACCATAAATGATGAACATGATGCCCGTGAATGTCAATCCGTCCTTATGGATCCCGCTGGTCCAATATAAAAACGAGGGCACCAGGAAAGTGGCGATGGCAATGGCAAGTTTTCTTCCGGGAAAAACATCATTCATTACCCTGAAACAACAGACCGGTCCGAACAATGTGAGAAAAGAATAAAAAATCACATTGACATAATAGTATCCGAAACTGAGGACGTCAAAAATGGAAAGGATCTTGATCAGGGCATTTGATTTAAGGTCATTCCAGAATGAGTCTTTATTTCCGAAAAATTTTAAAAAACCGCCTTCATAAGGATCGTTTAATAAGTTGGTAAAAAATTCACGGGGATTTGTTTGCAGCAGGTGATATTCCTGGATGCCGTTATAATGATAATTCCATGTATCTACCATTTGTGCCAGTCCGCCATAGTACACGCCGATCCAGCCATAAAGAATTCCTGCCATCACTTTTAATAAAAAAACAATGATGACCTGGGATTCATTTAAGCCCGACTTTGTAAAGAAAGGTACTTTAGTTACGAGCCATGCAAAAAAGACGAGCCAGGCAACGAAAATGAGATACTCCAAGCAGCTTTAATTTTAATGCATGCAAAATAGAAATTATTATTCAGAAAAGGTTGACAACTTGTTTCCGGAAAATGACGATCCTCTCAGTAAATTTGCAACTTCTAATAATGGCAAATCAGATCATCTCATGCAGGTAACAGCAGAAACAGCAAAGCAACTCCGGCTTACGGAAGAAGAATTCGAACTCATCAAAAAAAAACTTGGACGCACTCCCAATTTCAATGAGCTCTGTGCTTTTTCAGGGATGTGGAGCGAGCACTGCAGCTATAAGAATTCGATCAAATGGTTGAAAACATTGCCGAGAGATGGAGGACGCATGCTCGTGAAAGCCGGTGATGAAAATGCCGGGTTAATGGACATTGGGGATGGCGTAGGCGTTGTTTTCAAAATCGAATCACATAATCACCCTTCAGCTATCGAGCCTTTTCAGGGTGCCGCAACCGGCGTTGGAGGTATCCAGAGAGATATTTTTACCATGGGCGCCAGGCCGATTGCCACACTCAACAGCCTGCGTTTTGGCGATCTGAATGATAAAAAGAACCAATGGCTTTTAGCCGGTGTGGTGCATGGCATTGGCTACTATGGCAATTGTTTTGGTGTGCCTACTGTTGGCGGTGAAGTGTATTTTGAAGATTGCTACAGTACAAACCCTCTTGTAAATGCAATGAGCGTAGGTATCGTAAATGTGAATAAAACAGTTTCTGCCACGGCAAAGGGAACGGGCAATCCTGTTTTTTTTGTCGGGAGTGCAACGGGTAAAGATGGTATTGGCGGAGCATCATTTGCAAGTGCTGATATTACCGAAGACAGTACAGAAGAATTGCCCGCAGTTCAGGTAGGTGATCCTTTCCAGGAAAAAAAATTGTTAGAGGCCTGCCTGGAAGTAATTGATACGGGGGCCGTGGTTGGTATGCAGGATATGGGTGCAGCAGGAATTATTTGCAGCACCGCAGAAATGAGTGCCAAGGGTGGTGTAGGAATGAGGATTGATCTTGATAAAGTGCCCACCCGACAGAAAAACATGAAGACATGGGAATTATTGTTAAGTGAAAGCCAGGAAAGAATGCTGCTGATTGTAGAAAAAGGAAGGGAAGAAGCCGTAATGAAAGTGTTTGATAAGTGGGATTTGCATGCTAATAAAATCGGGGAAGTGACTGATAACGGTTTATTGCAGTTTTATTATAATGAGGAACTGGAATGCGAGATCCCGGCACATGAATTAGTGTTAGGCGGTGGCGCTCCTCAGTACACCAGGGACTACCGGGAGCCTGGATATTTTTCACGGATTACCGGTTTTAATCTTTTGGACATAGAAGATATGAAGGAGGAAGAGTTAAAACCAGTGGCAGAACAGCTGATACAACTTCCGAATATTGCAAGTAAACGCTGGGTATATACTCAATATGACAGCATGGTGGGAACTGCAAACGCTACCACAAATTATCCAAGTGATGCGGCAGTGGTTTTGGTGAAAGGTACTTCAAAAGCATTGACAGTTACAGTTGATTGCAACGGCAGGTATGTTTTTGCAGATCCATATAAAGGCGCTATGATTGCGGTAGCTGAAGCAGCCAGGAATATTGTGTGCAGCGGAGGAGAACCTATAGGCGTTACCAACTGTCTCAATTTTGGAAATCCTTATGACCCGGAGGTATATTACCAGTTTGTAAAAGTTATTACGGGAATGGGAGAGGCTTGCCGGAAATTCAATACACCGGTTACCGGCGGCAATGTCAGTTTTTATAATCAGAATCCGCAAGGCCCGGTATATCCCACTCCAGCTATTGGAATGGTGGGATTAATAGAGGATATGGAAAAAAGAATGACACTCGACTTTAAAGAAGAGGGCGATGTGATATTGTTGATCGGTATTCAAAAGAATTGTATTGGATCATCGGAATACCTGCAGAAAATCAGGAAAATTGAGTTTTCTCCTGCACCCGTTTTTGATCTGGATGAAGAATTCGCTGTTCAGGAATATGTTTCTTCTTTGATAAAAAATAAAATGATCCGCTCTGCTCATGATATCAGCGAAGGTGGATTGATCATTACTTTGTTTGAAAAAGCATTCAACAGGAATTTAGGTTTTGATATAAAAAGGGAAACAGTTATACCGGATAAAGATCATGCTATAAGGTCGGATGCATTTTGGTTTGGCGAAGCCCAGAGCCGTATCGTTGTTTCATGCAGCGCCTTGCAAGCAGAAAAAATTAAAGAACTGTCTCACAGTAGCATCACCCGGTTAGGAATAGTTACTTCCGGCGAAATAAAAGTGAATGGTAAGAACTGGGGCCATATTTCTGATTGGAAACAGAAATATGATACTGCCATAGAAAACTATTTGGCGTAAATTGAATTTATGTCAAAGATCCTGGTGATAAGATTCTCATCCATAGGTGATATCGTTCTGGCTTCTCCTGTTTTCCGGTGTATCAAAAAGCAATTGCCCGGTACGGAACTTCATTTCCTGACCAAAAGTAAATTCAGGCCCGTTACAGTTCATAATCCCTATATTGATCAATTCTTTTATTTCGATAATGATCTTTCTGCTGTGATCAAAGAGTTGAAGCGGGAGCATTATGATTATATTATTGATTTGCATAAAAATTTCAGGTCTTTCAAAGTTAAATTGGCTTTGAGAAAACCATCTTTTACAATCAGGAAATTAAATTTTCAGAAATTTCTGCTTACACAAATGATGGCAGATTTCATGCCGAAACGCCATATTACTTTGCGTAGCCTGGATACGGTTGCACCATTGGGCGTCAGAGATGATGGGCTCGGACTTGATTATTTTATTTCAGAAGATGATGAAATAATCAGGGGTGACCTGCCACCTGCACATCAAAACGGGTATGTAGCTGTTGTAATCGGTGCCACATACTATACAAAAAAATTACCGGTATATAAGTTACAAGAACTATGTGCCAGGATTAAAATGCCCGTCATTCTTGTCGGGGGAAAAGAAGATATTGAAGCAGGGGAGGAAATCGCAGGTAGCGATCCGCAAAAAATACTTAATGCTTGCGGAAAATACAGTTTGAACCAGTCTGCAGATATCGTAAGGAAGTCCGTTCTTGTAGTTTCTCATGATACGGGTTTGCAATATATTGCCTGTGCTTTTAATAAAAGAGTATTTGCCGTATGGGGATCAACATCTCCAAAACTCCAGGTAGAACCTTATTATGGCACGTCGTATGAAAATCCGCCTTATGAGAATATCCTGCTTTCATTGTATTGCCAGCCATGCAGCAAATATGGAAGAAATAAATGCCCTCTCGGTCATTTCAATTGTATGAATCACCAGGATATGAATGCGCTGGCAGTAAAAGTAAACAGGTATGCTGCTGCACAGTTGTGATGATCAATTGTGATCAGCAGGGAACTGACCGTCTATTGGGCTTTGTACACTACTCCTTCTTTCATTACGAAAATTACTTTTCCGAAAGCCTGCGGATCTTTTAACGGATCACCGTCAACGGCCACTACATCAGCGATCTTCCCTGTTTCTATACTTCCAAGCTTATCTTTTATACCAAGCAGTTCTGCCGCATTGATCGTTGCAGCTTTGATGGCATCCATCGGTGCCATACCTGCTTCAATGAGATAAGTAAACTCCAGCCAGTTTTTCCCGTGAGGATACACACCGGCGTCTGTACCGAATGCGATCTTTACTCCGGAGTGGTATGCTTTTCCCAGTGTTGCTTGTATTTTTGGTCCGATCTCCATTGCCTTTTTTGCAACGAGTGGTGGAAAATAATTGGACTTTTTAGCAGAATCAGCCACCGATTTTCCGGCAATGACCGTGGGCACATACCAGGCCCCTGTCTTTTTAAATAGTTCAATACATTCATCATCCATCAGGGTGCCGTGTTCGATAGATGCCACCCCTGCTTTCAAAGCTCTTTTGATTCCTTCTGCACCATGAGCATGGGCCATCACCTTTAAACCATAGTCTTGTGCCGTTTTTACAATTGCTATCATTTCTTCTTCGGTGAACTGAGCACCGCTGCTGCCGGTAGATACATCCATCACTCCGCCTGTGGCTACCATTTTTATTACATCTGATCCTTCTTTGTACCGTTGGCGTACTGCCTTGGTACATTCATCCACACCGTTTGCAACCCCGATGCGTGGACCGGGATCACCCATCAGGTCATAGCGGTAACCATTAGTCGGATCACCATGAGAACCCGTAGAACCGATTGCTGTTCCTGCCGCATAGATCCTCGGGCCATTTAACAGGCCTTCGTTGATTGCTTTCTTCAGTGATAATACAATCGGCCCTCCCGCATCTCTTACCGTAGTGAACCCCGCCATCAGCGTCCTTTTTGCATAATCTATACTGCGGTAGGCATAATCAACTTCGTTTAATTGAAATTCTTCAAGGTAACTTTTTGAACTGATTTCCAGGGAGAGATGCACATGTGAGTCTATCCAGCCGGGAGTAATTGTTTTATTTTTCAGGTCTATGACTTTATCTCCCGGACCTGCATTGATATAACCGTTTTGTACCGAGTTTATTTTGCCGTTTTCTATTACAATAGTCATACTTTTCCTGGGTTCATTGGAAATGCCATCAATCAGTGTACCGCACCATAAATATGTTTTTTGAGTGGCTGCCTGCAGGCAGATAACCATTATAAAAAGAATTAAATTCAGTTTTCTCATATTCTGCTGTTTTTTTTGTTGTGCTAAAGTAAAAGGTTTTTCCACAAAGGCTGTTTAAAATTTTCTGGTATCTGAAATTGCAGTAGTTTTGTCCGACCTCCCGGAAAATATCTTTTTCCTTTCCGCTGGTCAAATGGCTGGGTGAATTTTCAGTTGTTTTTTTAAGTTGGATTGATACGGTACAAGCAGGTGATCCCGGAATGCGGGCAAGTTACAACGGTTGATGCTTTATTTGTTGTACAGCTTGTAGTGAGAAAGTTTTTTTAATGATGGTAACTTTTAAAGTAGAAAAGTAAAGTCATGGCAAAGTATATTTTTGTTACCGGAGGTGTGACCTCATCGTTAGGTAAAGGCATTATCGCTGCATCACTTGCAAAATTGTTACAGTCAAGAGGACTTCGGGTAACAATTCAGAAATTTGATCCTTATATAAATGTGGACCCGGGAACATTGAATCCTTACGAACATGGCGAGTGTTATGTAACGGAAGACGGTGCAGAAACAGATCTTGACCTCGGGCACTATGAACGTTTCCTGAATATCTATACATCACAAGCCAATAATGTTACTACCGGGCGTATTTACCAGACAGTGATCAATAAAGAAAGAGAAGGCGCTTACCTGGGGAAAACGGTACAGGTCGTTCCTCATATTACGGACGAAATAAAAAGAAGAATGCTGGAATTAGGAAAGACCGGCCAATATGATGTGGTTCTTACCGAGATCGGCGGAACAGTCGGTGATATAGAAAGCTTGCCTTTTGTGGAAGCTGTCCGGCAATTGCAATGGGAATTGCCTGAAGAAGATACTGCTGTGGTTCATCTTACATTAATACCTTATCTGAAAGCAGCCAAAGAATTAAAAACAAAACCTACACAGCATAGCGTCAAGATGCTGAGCCAGGAAGGTGTGCATCCTGATGTGATCGTATGCCGGACAGAAAGGCCATTAACTCCTGACCTGCGCAGGAAGATTGGATTATTTTGTAATGTAAAGCAGGAAGCGGTCATTGAAGCAGCTGATGCCCCTACCATTTATGAAGTACCTCTTGCCATGATGCGGGAGAAGCTTGATCTTATATGCCTGAAAAAACTTAATATCACCGATTATAAGGAACCGGAGCTGACCAAATGGAAAGAGTTTCTGGATAAGTTAAATTATCCGAAAAGTAAAGTGACAATAGGTTTGATCGGCAAATACCTTGAGTTGCAGGATGCATACAAATCAATTTTAGAAGCTTTCATTCATGCAGGTGCGGTAAATGAATGCCAGGTACATGTTGTGAATGTACATAGCGAATTTATTACGGATGATAATGTAGCTGAAAAATTAAGTGGCCTGGACGGATTACTTGTAGCACCTGGATTTGGTCATCGTGGTGTAGAAGGAAAGATAACTGCGGTTAAATATGCCAGGGAAAACGGGTTACCGTTTTTTGGAATTTGCCTCGGCATGCAAATGGCAGTTATTGAATTTGCAAGAAATGTATTGGGATTAAAAGATGCTCACTCCACGGAGATGAACCCGGATACTTCCGAACCTGTTATTGACCTGATGGATGAACAAAAAAACATCACTGCAAAAGGCGGTACCATGCGCTTAGGCGCTTATCCCTGCGATATTAAGCCCGGTACACTGGCGTATAGCATTTATGAAAAAGAAACAGTCAGCGAAAGACACCGGCATCGCTGGGAATTCAATAATAAATACCTCGGACAGTTTGAAAGATCTGGAATGGTGGCCAGCGGAAAAAACCCCGGATCAAATCTTGTTGAAATAATGGAATTGACCAATCATCCTTTTTTTATTGGAGTGCAGTATCACCCCGAGTTGAAGAGTACAGTAGAAAGTCCGGCGCCATTATTCGTTCATTTTATTGCAGCGGCAAAAAAATTTGACGAAAAGAAAAATGAAGCAAAGTCGGCTTTGTCGGATGCACTGGCACATTAATCTGAAAATTCTCTGTTCTGATCTATTTCAGGCTTATCCTGGCTGCAATAACTTTTTTATTTTTACCTTGCCTTTCATTTCAATGTATCGAGGTTTAACATTACATGAAACACATTTTTCATTGCATTGACGCACACACTTGCGGTAACCCGGTCAGATTAGTAAAAGAAGGCGGCCCTGCACTTCAGGGAAAGAATATGAGTGAAAAACGCCAGCATTTCATCAAAGAATATGATTGGATACGCA
>WBZR01000478.1_pt1 | contig 64490 bp, 65 predicted proteins | sample 5204231 | NCBI WGS metagenome assembly WBZR01 (sample SAMN12412403, study PRJNA552823) | activated sludge metagenome | isolation source: activated sludge from anammox sidestream of wastewater treatment plant... | place: USA: Virginia | collected 2017-08 | reverse complement strand
TAAGGTGTAAGGTGGTCGCAAGAGCCTTTGCAGTAATCAAAAGGGATAAACCTTACGTAAACACAGTGGGTTATCTTTCTTGAAAAAAATAATGTGAGTGCTTGGTTTTTACCATAGAATACGCGGCTTTCAATTAAAAATGAAAAATTAAAAATTAAATATTGTAACACATTATTATTCGGCTTTTTTAGAACCATTAAGAAGTTAAGCGAATGAAGCAGATACTGCGCCGAGGCAACGCTCAAACATAGCACAATACAACCCGGCCGATCCACCGCAAAGGAGCAAAACGAGGATTTTGCGGTTCAACATCGTGTCACCCTTCCAGGGTTTTTCCATATTCGATTGTTTTTATTCTATTAACATGTCATCCCTATGGGATTTTGGCTTTTGCAGGTTTCAAATATCTTGTACTTCCTATTCCATCAAAATCTTCGTTTTGCTCCCTTTAGGGAAGGGGCAAACAAAACGAAGATTTTTGAAGGAAATTCGCACCACTCACCATTGCATCATACAAATGTAGCAATTCGTTATGCAAAAATCATTTGCACTCAGCAGCCATTGTATTGCTCTACAGGATTATCTTTGCAGAAATAATACAGGTACCCAACATGCGGAAAAAGATAATAGCAGGCAACTGGAAGATGAATGGTGATGCTGCACAGGCCAAATCGCTCGCAGAGTCGATACAAGCACCTGACCAGGACGGTGTACAGGTTATGATATTTCCTCCGTTCGTGTTTCTTGATCGCATTGTGCAGATGCAGCTTCAGAATATTACAATCGGTGCTCAGAATGTAGCCCGTCAACTGAGCGGGGCATATACGGGTGAAGTGTCTGCACCTATGCTGCAGAGCATCGGCATCCATACGGTGTTGGTAGGCCACTCGGAGCGTAGGGAGTATTACCATGAAACGAATGATGTGCTCAAGGATAAGACAGAGCTTTGTCTGGCCCTCGGTATGGATGTGATATTCTGCTGTGGTGAGCCGATAGAAGTGCGTCAGGCTGGTACTCAGGCGTATAATGTACTACAACAGCTGAAGGAATCGATCGGGCAGCTGACTGCTGAGCAGATGAAGCAAGTGACCATAGCTTATGAACCGATATGGGCAATAGGTACGGGCATGACGGCAAGTGCAGCACAAGCCCAGGAAATGCACCATTGTATCCGAAGTTTTTTGTCAACTCAGTGGGATGAAGAAACGGCGATAAACACGCATATATTATACGGTGGCAGCCTAAAACCCGACAATGCTGCTGAGCTGTTATCGATGCCGGATATAGACGGAGGTCTGATAGGCGGTGCATCATTGAAGGCTGAAGATTTCAATGCCATTATAGCAATAGCGTGTAGTAATAATAGTGTTTAAAGCGGATTCTGTATCAGGTTCTTTGCTGCACACAATGACTACTTCAAATCCATTGCAAAAGCTCAAAAAATCATAGTTAACTATGCTTTTCTCACTTCTTTATGGATTTTTTGTACGCATCATTTTCTTTTGCATTTAAAATTCGTTATCCGTGTTTGAGATGCAGGATAATGGCGCGTGAAGGATAGAAGGCGGCACGGAGTAAGCCGGATAGCCTGACCCGACAGGGGCACGCCCTGATATTCATTTGTATAAGCTGATCACTTGATATTGTAAGCAAGGAAGCCTTCGATGATGGAGAGCGATTTGTCGAAGTTGGTGTTGTTATTGAGTACAATGTCGCAATCGTCCATGTAAGGATAGATGTACTTCTCGTAAGTGGGCAGTACGTGGTGCTGGTAGCGGTACAGCACATCGTCGAGTGGGTAGTTGCGCTCTATCTGGTCGCGTTTGATGCGGCGTATGATTTTAAGGTTGTCTTTGGCATGCAGGAATATCTTGATGTCGAGCAGATTGCGGATTTCTTCGAAGTGAAAGATGAAGATGCCTTCTACGATGATGAATGGTGCCGGCTGAAGGGTTATTTCTTTCGGTTGCACATTGGGATTGTTGAAGGTGTACTCCATGCGGGTGATGGTCTCGCCGTTGCGCAGTCTGATGAGGTCGTTGTAGAATGCTTCGTGGTCAATAGAATAAGGAATATCGAAGTTCTTAAATCCCTGATCGTCAGTTATTTGTTCGTTGCGTGCGCGGTAGTAGTCATCTTGTGAGACGATGCAGACTTGTTCGGGTTTGAATTTCCTTCGTAGTTCGCGGAGGAAGGTAGTCTTGCCACTGCCACTGCCGCCTGTGATGCCTATAAACTTAATATCGCCGTCCATGAAAGTCAATTGATGTGCGAATGTATCATTTTCTGTGAAATCAAAGAAAAAAAACGGGAATTATTCATTGAATATAACAATAAATTCGGTTTTGGTCTCTGATTTTTCTTGTGCTACATCGCGAAGTAGCTCGGTGAATGCAGCTGCACGGTTTTTGGGCTCTTCACTAAGTAAGCGGGCAGTTTGGTCGAACTCGAGGATGATCTGGCGGGTATCGCCTAACCACGACAGGTCGGTGAGGCAGTCGTAGAGTGCATCGAGGTTGTTGCCGAAATACGAAGGGAGGCGGAGTTTTCGCTTGAGGTATGCGTAGAGCATGCTATAATTGAGCATCCGGCCGGTGCGGAGCTTGAAGATGATGTGTCTGTCGTCGAGTGTAATCTCCTTGAGTGAATGGTATATGCCGCTTTGGTTCATTTTTGCATGATTTGGAAGGTTCTGTAATGGTCTTTTGTGTAATAGGCATTGCCGTCAGAATCAATGACTACACGTCTGGCGCCCCGTCTTTTACCTTGCTGTAGCGGATAGATGTCGTATTCTTTGTAACTGAGTTTTTTGCCTTGTGCATTTTTGATGGGTAGTATTTTTTCGCGGTTTCTGAATGGTGTGTTGCCTTTGTAGCCGGGCATGGTTTCGCCTTGGTGAGCGAGGGCGTAGGCAGCCACATCGTATGCTTCAGGAGGTATTTTTGGGCTACGAGATGCAGATTTTTTAAGTTCTGAGCTTTTGTTTTCGGTTGGTATGGCTTGCTTGGCAGTTTGGTCGGTGTGGTGTTGCCGGGTATGACGGTCGGTCTGTGCAGAGTGCCGGCAAGCCATACTGAGTATGAGTACCAGTATGCTTGCGAGTAGTAAGTTAACAGGAGCAGAAAAGAATGACCGGAGACCTGACAACATGGATTGTGTTATTATTTGTTTAAATATTGTAAAACATTTTGGACTGTAAAGATATCTATATTATCATTACATTAGTATTCAAATGCACGGAATGAAAATAAAGTTCCTTTTGTCGTTGTTTTTTGGTCTTGGAGTGGCAATGTTGGCTTCTGCACAGACGCCTCAAGCATTCCATGAAGATACAGTTGCCATCAATGGAACACAACTTTACGTAAAGACGGTGGGGCAGGGCGAGCCATTGTTGTTGATAAATGGAGGCCCGGGGCTTAGTCACGATTATTTGTTGCCACATGTACTACCGCTGGCCGACAAACACATGCTCATCCTGTACGACCAACGGGCATCGGGCAGGTCGAGCATCATATTGGACAGTGCAGGCATGAGGCTGCATAATTTTGTAGAGGATATCGAAGGACTGCGCAAGCATTTCGGTATCAAAAAACTCAATATAGTAGGCCATTCGTGGGGAGGTCTGCTGGTGAGTTTGTATGCTGCCAGGTATCCGAAACGGGTGAAGTCGGTCGTGTTGTGGGACTGTATGCCATTGTCTGCACATTTTCGCGATGTGATGCTCGAAAACCAGAAAAGTAGCCTGTCGGATGAAGAACGTGCCAATCAGGTAAAGATAGCGCGTTCGAATGAATTCAAGAGTGGTGATCCAAACGAGTTAAAGCGTTTTTACAGGTCGGTGTTCAAGTCGTCGGTGTTTATACAGAAGAAGGTATATAAGCTCGATTTTTACTTTAATGAAGCTTACCGGCAACAGCAGTATCTGATTGGTTTTTTGTCTCCTGACCTGAAGGACTATGATTTCTTTCCTTTATTGAAGAAAATTAAAGTGCCGGTACTTATATTTCACGGTAGTTATGATCCGATGCCTGTAGAGAATGCTGAGTGGATGCACGAAAAACTGAAAAAATCGGAGCTTGTAATATTGCAAGAATGTGGTCATTTTCCTTTTCTTGAAAAACCCGATGAGTTGTTTGCGAAGATGGAGCAATTCTATGCAAAGTTGAATGCCAAGAAGTGATGTCAGCGGGTTGTTTTTCTTATCTTTTTGACAGAGAGTATGTTCATAATGTCGGACCGGAGGCCAGATATGTTTTTTTGAACAAACTGTGCTGTCTCATCATAGAAAAGCAGGACTACCGGAGCTTCTTCGAGTATAATCTGGTTCATACGGTTACAAGTATTGCGTATTTGCCTCTCATCGGTAAGTGTGAGTAACTGTGTATAGAGTTGGTCGTATGATTTGTTGTTAAATCGGGTGTAGTTGGGCGGTGCGTCGTTTTTTGAGTAAAAAATACTAAAATAATTTTCTTCATCGGGGTAGTCACCTATCCATGAAGCACGGAAGAAAGCGGTTTTGCCGTTGCGCATCATTTCGCGGAGTGTTGCCGACTCTACCGGCTCAATTGTTACCGGTATGCCTGCCTGCTGCCACTGTCTGCTGAGAAATGTGCAGATATCGAGGTAGTCTTTGTTGCAGTGCAGCGTGAGTTGTGGCAAGCCTTTTCCATTCGGGTAGCCTGCTTTAGTGAGCAGTTCGGCGGCTTTACTTATATCGTAGCTGTATCGGCCGGGCGTGTCATCATTGTAGTTTGGCAAGCCATGAGGAAGGATGCCGGATTCAGCAGGTTTGCCTATGTTATTGCGAAGAAGTTGGAGCATCTGACGGCGATTGATACTGTAGTTGAGCGCCTGGCGGAAATATTTGTTGCGCAGGGGATGATTGTCGGGCAGAATGGTATAATTAATGCCGATGAATTCGGTATTCAGGTAAGGGTTTTTGATAAAGTTTATTTTGTCTTGAATATTTTTTTGTAAATTTCCGTCCGGAGTGAGCAAGGCGTTGGCAAAGGAAGATTCGATGCCGGAGAAAAAATCGATATTTCCTTTCATGAATTTGAGAAATGCTGTTTTGCGGTCAGATATGAAATCGACCCTTACACCTTCGAGATAGGGAAGTCTTTGGCCGTTTACCGATTCGAAATAATGCGGATTGCGGTTTAGGAACAGTGTTTGGTTTTCGATCCATCGTTTGAAAAGGAAGGCACCAGTACCAACCGGATTGCGTCGGAAGTCGGCCCCATAATAGTTTACTGCCTCTTTGGGTACTACGCAGCAATATTGCATAGTAAGCATATTGAGCATAGGTTTGAAGGGCGATGTAAGGTAGATGCGGAAAATACTGTCATTAATAGCTTCAAATGGCCTGATACTGTCCACTTTACCTTTGAATACCCATGAACCCGGGGACTGCACTTCTGGGTCAAGCAGTCTTCGAAGACTGTATTCGAAGTCCTCTGCAGTGACTTGTCGTGTGCCGATTTCGCCAAAGCATTTGTTTTTGTGAAACCGGACATCATTGCGCAGGAGGAATTCGTATGTGCGGCCGTCATCCGATATATGCCATGATTTGGCAATACAAGGAACCACCCTAAGGCTGTCGTCAAGCTGTACGAGTCCGTTGTATAAATGATCTACAGCCCAGATGTTGGTCTGGCTTCTGGCAAATGCCGGATCGAGAGATGTAACATTGTTGGGTTGGTTGTATTTGAATACTTTGAGTGCTATTGCATTGTCTTTATCATTGCGACATGAAATGAGCAATAACAAGATCAAAAGTGAAAGTACAGATAATTGTTTCACCATCAAAAACGGGTTAAAATTCGAGGAAAGCTTTAGCGTGTCGTTCGAAGAGTGAGAGAGTCATTTGGTCGGTAATATTCAGTTCGGCATCCATGAGCTTGCTTATCTGCGAAACCGGTAATTTGTATGGGTAAACGACCGTACCAATGTGGTTCATGACGCTTGTGAAGTGATCCATGCCTTTCACATTACCCGACCTGCCATCAGCGATGCCTACGAATGCGGCTTTTTTGCCATAGAATGAGTCTTTGAGATTATTGACAGAACAGGCATCAATAAACAGTTTGAGGATACCAGGAAACGAACCGTTGTATTCAGGAATGAAGAAAACCCATTTGTTGGTTGAAGCCAGATATTGATTGTGGATATCCTTGATGATGGGCGACTGGTTTTCGGAGTCATACATCATATCGTGAAGGAATTCGGAAGGCAATTGCCGGAAATCAAGCAGTTGCACCTTGTCGTTCGTAAGTTCTCGAAGTATGTTGTAATAAGCTGAAGCAAATGGAAATGTTTTGTTGTCGGCTCTGTTTGATGCTGAAAATACTGAAATCATTCTGTCTCTATTGTCTGGCTTTATGTTATTTAAATGTAAAAGTACGTAGTTAGATGGTTAATATCTGCAAATAGCGTAATTTTGCAGACTGAAAAATAAATTTACATGAAATTAGTACATTACGGACATTCAGCCTTTCAGATATTGACTGCCGGAAAAAGCATACTCATCGATCCGTTTTTTTCGGGCAATGAGCTTTCAAAAGGTATAATGGATGCTGAAACAATAGAAGCTGACTACATTTTATTGTCGCATGCGCATGCCGACCACAGTTATGATGTAGAGAGAATAGCCAAGCGAACCGGTGCTAAGGTAGTTGGTGTTTATGAGTTGGCTGAGCATTACAAGGCATTAGGCATCGAATCGCATGGAATGAATATAGGAGGGAAGTTTGAATTTGATTTTGGTGTTGTAAAAATGGTCAATGCAGTACATTCCAGTAGTTTTTCTGACGGAAAATATGGTGGAGTAGCAGGTGGTTTTGTAGTTTGGAATGACGAGGTGTGTTTTTACTTCGCAGCTGATACGGCACTTACGCTGGATATGCAACTGATACCGTTGACGTGTCCGCCACTTGATTTTGCAATATTGCCGGTAGGCGACAACTATACAATGGGTTATGAAGATGCCATTATAGCAAGTGATTTTCTGCAATGCGACCGCATTGTAGGCAGCCATTATGATACCTTTCCGGTAATAAAAATGGATCATACAAAAGCCGTAGAAGCATTTAAAAATGAAAACAAGCAACTAATATTATTAGCACCCGGAAAATCCATAGAAATTAATCATGAATCGTAAAGGAAAAATAGTAGCCATTGCCAACCAGAAGGGAGGTGTAGGCAAAACAACGACAAGCATCAATCTGGCTGCAAGCCTTGCCATTATGGAAAAGAAGGTTTTGCTCATAGATGCAGACCCTCAGGCAAATGCTACCTCCGGCACAGGACTAACCATTCATGATGATGAAGTAACGCTGTACGAATGTCTGGTAGATGGGGCAGACCCTCGCCTGGCAATCAAGCAGACCGAAACACCCAATCTGGATGTATTACCTTCTTCCATAGATCTTGTAGGTGCTGAGCTCGAAATGGCAGAAATGACCAAACGCGAATTTATACTGAAAGGAATACTTGAACAGGTAAGGTATAACTATGATTATGTTATCATTGACTGCCTTCCTTCACTCGGTATCATAACTGTCAATGCACTTACAGCTGCCGATTCGGTTCTCGTACCGGTACAGTGCGAGATATTTGCATTCGAAGGGCTTAGCAAACTGAAGAATACCATCAATATGGTAAGACAGTATCTTAACCCTACATTACAGATGGAAGGTATCGTTCTTTCGATGTATGACAAGCGACTGCGCCTCGCTAATATTGTGATGAATGAGGTAAAACGCCACAGTTCGGATCGTGTATTTGACACCATCATTCACCGCAATGCAAGGATTGGCGAAGCACCAAGTATGCACCAGCCGGTAATACTGTATGATGCTACATGTAAAGGTGCCAGTAGCTTCCTCAAACTGGCAAAGGAATTCCTTGAATATAATGATGACCTCAATATTATTAAGAAAAAAAAGCAAAAAGTCTGATCTTGACAAACGTTCATACATTTAAAGACGTTTTAAACAGATAGTAAGAATAAATAAGCATGAGTAGTAAAAAGAAAGAATTAGGCAAAGGAATAAGAGCATTACTGGCAAATATCGAGACACAAGAGGCTGAAAATCCGGTTGAGCTCGTAAAAGACCTTACGCATACCATCGCAAGTCTGCCGGTTGATTCTATTGAGCCTAACCCTAATCAGCCACGTACAGATTTTGATCCGGTGGCTTTGAATGAATTGTCAGAGTCGCTCAAGGTGCATGGCCTCATCCAACCGGTAACGGTACGCCGTATGCCCGGTGACAAATTCCAGATTATTTCAGGTGAGAGAAGATTCAGGGCATCAAAAATGGCGGGACTGAAGGAAATACCTGCCTACATAAGGATAGCCAATGATCAGGAAATTCTGGAGATGGCCCTCGTTGAAAACATTCAGCGAAAAGACCTCAATCCGCTGGAAGTTGCTTTTACTTACCAACGCCTGCTCGATGAATGCAACCTGACACACGAAGCGCTGGCAACCCGGGTAGCCAAGGACAGAAGCACAGTTACCAATTTTCTCAGGCTCATCAAATTGCCACCCGAAATTCAGTCAGCACTTAAGACACAAGAGCTGAGTATGGGACACGCACGGGCACTTGCAGGTATAGAAGATCCGATCAAAATGATTTTCTTGTACAATCAGATCCGCAACAAAGGTATGTCGGTTAGAGAAACCGAATCACTCATACGTGATTATCAGACTCCGAAAGAGAAAGTGCGGAAAAAGCCTGCGGAAGTGGACTACGACCTGAGAAGAGTCCAGAACGAACTTTCAAAAACGCTGGAAACCAAGATAGATATACGCCAGACAGCTCAAGGCAAGGGAAATATTACCATACATTTTGTAAACACTGAAGACCTAAACCGTATTCTGGATATTCTTGAAAAATAATATATGGATCTGAAGCAGATTTTTTCGGTTTCACTGATATTGTTCTCAGTTATAGACATACTCGGCGCATTGCCCATCATCATCAAGCTAAAAGCAGATGGCAAACAAATCGAGCCACTGAAGGTTACATTGGTCTCAGGTAGCATCATGATCGGATTCTTGTTTGCAGGAGAAGGAATACTGAGTTTGTTGAGTCTGGATGTACAATCATTTGCACTGGCAGGTGCCATTGTACTTTTTTTGATAGGTATAGAAATGATACTTGGTATTGTATTGTTCAAAGATACCGGGATGAATGATAAGCCTTCGGTAGTGCCCCTGGCTTTTCCGCTTATAGCAGGAGCCGGTACAATGACTACCCTTATTTCTATTAAGACTACTTTCGAAGTCATCAATATTGTCATCGGTATTGTATTGAACCTAGTTTTTATTTTCTTTACACTACGTATAAGTGGATGGTTGCAGAGGCAATTGGGAGAAGGTGGCACCAACATTATCCGAAAGGTATTCGGTGTGATACTGCTTGCTATTTCTATCAAATTGTTCAAAACTAATTTTCCCGGATAATTAAGACAGATGCTTAGATTCCTGGTTCTTATATGTTTCATGGTTTGGATGCCCTTTTCGGGCAATGCACAGGATACACTTGCAGATAAGCAGGTGCGTATCATATCTAAAGATACCGTACAACTCAATATTCCTAAAGGAAAATTCCAACCAAAACCTACAAAGGCACTTGTTTATTCTCTGATAATACCGGGGGCAGGACAGATCTACAACCGCGACTGGTGGAAGCTCCCTCTCGTGTACGGTGCTTTGGGTGGTGTTGGATACCTTGTCCAACAAAATTATAAGGAGTACCGGAGATACGACAAGGCCCGAGATTTGTTTTTGGAAGGAAAACCAAACGAATTTTCACATCTCAATCCGAATGAAGCTTCACTTAGGGCGGCAAGAGATTATTACAGGTCTAACTTCGAGCTCAGCTGTCTTGGTTTGGGAGTTCTGTATGCATTACAGGCTATTGAGGCATATACTGCAGCACATCTTAAGAGTTTTGATGTGAGCGATGACTTGAGTTTTCATCCATACTTCGAACATACAGTCACCGGTCCGGCAGTCGGTATTAGCTATACACGTGGTTTTAGTAAAACCGCACCGCTTAGTCATCGTATCCAATTCTGATAAGCGTCTTCACTTATTGCTTGATTATTTTTTGAGTAAAATGTCCGTTTTGGATAAAATATATTCCAACAGGCCATTGAGATGCATCAATTTCTGCCATTTCACCTGCCTTTACTTCTGCAACGACCTTTCCGTGTATATTGAGTATCAATATTCGATCAGATGTGGAAGTATAACACTTTACATAGATTTTATTTGTAAACGGATTTGGCCAGATCTCTACATTACGAGGATGAAATGCTGTTTCTGTTGAAGTCTTTATACTATATTCTGCGGCACCGATGGATGGTGGATTTTTGAAAGCGATGTTAAAAAAGTCCTTAAGAGGTTCACCTGTTGGATAACCATTGCCTTTGGCGGGAGAATTTTCGGAAATATGATACAAACTGTCGTCGAACACAGGATCTTGGTTGAGAATGATGCCAGGTTCTGCAACCGGAGTATTTGGGCCGCTCCAGTTAAGGTTGTCGGGATTATACCAAAGGTTGTTCGAACAAATGAAGCTTGCAGGTTGCGTGTTACTGCCTATATTGAATGCCGGTTTTCCGGTTTCACTAAATACAAATATATTGTTTCGAATAGTATTATTGCTGCAAAGAAGCATACCAGCATTCGTATTTTCCTGCAGGATACGCACTGCCCAAGAAGTCGGGTTGATGATGGTATTGTTTATAGCCTTACAGTTGACAGCTCCAACAAAGGCAAGTGCTGCATTGGCACCTTCGAATATATTTGAATAAATGAAGATATCGGAAGCTTCGGTGTTGGCACCCTGTGGTCTGAAGAATTGCGGATCAGTAGAGCCACCGATGTTGATGGCACGTTGACCACCGTCGGAAAAGCGATTGCGGATGATGGTTATATTGCTCGAACCACCTTTCGTCTGAATACAATTAGAACCACCATTGGTGAAAACATTATTTTCAAACAGACCATCATGACAACCTACCATGTCCACCATTGAGCCATCTGCCGAGCCATCATTGAACGTACAATTGCGTATAACGAAGTTTTCTACTCCCGACATTTTGAGCTGATCGCTGTTGCCGGAAGCATTTAGCTTGTACCAGTGGCAATTCTCAAAAACTATATATTTTGCAGGAGTATCAAACGTGCCCGCATCATCAATATTTACACCGTTGCCCGATTGTCCAGAAAAATTGAGTCCGGAAATAATAACGTACTCCGGATCTGATAACTGAAAAGCCTGTGTGCCACCTGTAAAATGAACAGTTTGTCCCGGAGCAGCTTTTATACTGATCCAGGCATTAGGAGTTCCTTTCAGATTTGAAATATAATCACCATTGTTGTAAGTGCCTGAGAATATAAGTATGGTGTCACCCGGTGTTACAGCCTGGCAGGCACTTTGCAGTGTTTTGTACAATTTGTCCGGACCCATTTCTATTATTTGTGCCCGGCTGATAAAGCATGAACATATACATGCAACTGACAATAATAATCTGACCATGATACATTTAATTATTTGGTCAAATATAAATACTTATGATGAAAATTACTTCAAGTGAAGCCTTTCTTTCCTTGCCAGCAATTGTTCTTTCGACTCTACGCGGTCGGGGTCAGGTACACAACAATCGACCGGGCATACGGCAGCACATTGAGGTTCTTCGTGAAATCCGGTACATTCTGTACATTTGTCAGGCACTATATAGTAATATTCGTCTGATATTGGTGCCTGTTTGGCTGTGACTTCTATACTTTTTCCATCTTCAAGTATATAACTGCCTGATAGGGTAGTGCCGTCTATCATTGCCCAATGAACACCACCTTCGTATATTGCATTGTTAGGACATTCAGGCTCACATGCGCCGCAATTAATACATTCGTCCGTAATCAATATTGCCATTCAAATACTATTTTTTCCTTAAACAACAAAAAACAAAATAGGTTTAATTAAATCGGACACAAAGGTACGATATTGCTGTTAACCGGGCAAATTTATCTGTTAATTCAATCTACATTGGCTTTAACTTTTCTTGTTAATGTTATAATCAAGCCTCAGAGTCAGATTGCGCATCGATTCAAGTCTGCCGGGTCTCCACGAATATTCTGTATTAAAAACATTGCCGATAATGAAACTCGATTTGAGTGAATTGATGACCTGGTAAGATACTCGTAGATCTACAATGGTAAATCCTTTGTTGTGTTCGTCTCTGAATTTTTTCACATCTTTAATAAAGGCATTAAATACATTGTCTATTGCCTTCATATCGCTGTTATATATGACAGATGCGCCAAGGGCAAATTTCTTATAGTGTGTTTCACCATCGAACTTAAATGAATGTTTAAATCTGTATTTTAAAATGTTTTCTTCTTTATTACTGGACGAATTCATCTCTTTCGCACCAAAATGCACAAACTTTGGGTCGAGATAGGTGTATCCGGTGAATAGACTGGTTTTCAGCCCGAAAAGATTGCCCTGTGCTGCCACTCCAATGTCGAAGCCTTTGATAATGGTATTGCCAATGTTGAGCGATCTGAATCCTATACCTTCGCTACCTGCTACCAGGGTGAATTCCATCATATCTTTGTATTCTGTCCAGTAGCTTGCCACGTCAACAAAGCCATACCAGTCATCGATTTTGAAGCCTTGCTTAAGGCCTAACTCGGCACTCCAACCTGTTTCTGACCTAAGCGTATCATTCGGGAATATCTGGAAATTGCTGAACGAAGTACGGATGAATTTTTCAGCAATGGTCGGAAAACGGTAACCTTGTCCAAATGAAGCTCTTAGGTATGTAGCCCGCCCAAGCTGATAGTTAAGCCCTGACCTGAATACTGGTTTTGCTTCCGTGTTAAATGAGTCGCGCAGGAAATTCTTTGGTACATTTATTTTGTTGAATTCATATCGTCCACCAAGAGAAAAGCTAAGGCGCGATCCGAATTTTTTGTCAAGTTGAAGATATACAGCCCGATTTTCGATACTAAATTTTTGGTTGCTATACAATTCAGCTTCAATATTTGAGAATGTTTCGGTAATACCGGCAGTAGTTATGAGTTTAAGATTACTGAATTCTCTTTGTACCTGATATTCGCCATAATACGTATTGGACGAATTCGACTGGTTTGCATTATTGCGGTTGTCAGCTTTGTTTATTCTGCCAAGTAGTTTGTGCTTATTGCCAAATTTATCAAAATATACAATGGAAGGATCAATGAAATAATTTAATTTTCTGGAGTTGCTCAATGTATTGGTGTCACCTATCCAGGCGCCTGCATCCTTATTTTGCCATAGGAAATAGCTTTGTGACTCTCCGTCATTGAGTAAAAGATTAATACCTATACTGAGTCTGTTGTTGATACGGTATCTGAGCCCGGTATTAATTCTAAAATATCTGTCATAAGTATCTTTGATAAACTGATCGCCTCCCGAGTAGAAACCGCCCAAGATTACATCCAGTTTGTTGAAACGCTGCTTGTGAAGTATCTGAGCGCCGTATTCTACAGGTGGTGTGTGCCACCATTTTTTACTGGCATCAGCAGGGCTCGTAACGGTGCGTGCATATATGGCTGCCTTAGTTTCCGGGACAGAACGCGCATATCCGGTACGTATATTTATGATGCCATTCATAGCAGCTGAGCCATACAAGGCAGAAGCTGCACCTTTTAATACTTCTACCTGTTCGATATTTTCAACCGGTACGTCTGACCATCGCGTATAGCCAGCATCGGCCTGCAAGGCAGGTAAATCATCAATCAGCAGAAGCACTCTACTACCGGCACCATAAGAAAAGCCCGATCCGCCACGTATATTTACCTGGCCGTCAATGATGTTTATGCTTGGTATCTTGTCAAGTACTTTGTCTATTGTCGTAGAGCCTGTATTTTCAATAAGGGAAGGTTTTATTACTTCAAGCGAAACTGTTGCTTCAGCAAGTGGAGTTTCATATTTGCCCGCAGTGACAGTGGTTGTTTGTAATATTGTCGCATTTTCATATAGACTAACATTGAGGTTTTTCAATTCGCCTTCATTGATGGTAATGCGGATGGTCTTTTGAACAAAACCTATGTAACTAAACTGTACATCGTAGCTTCCCGGAGCGAGGTTAAGTTTATATTCACCTTTTTCGTCAGATTGTGTACCGGCATTGGCAGTACGAATAGTAGCATCGGCAAGCATTTCACCTGTAACACTATCCGTTATTTTGCCCGAAATACCTGAAGTCTGAGCGTCGGAATACGCCGGCAAAATTACCCATAGCAGGAGTATGAAAAACCATGTAAATTTTTTCATAAGTATTTGTTTAATCAGCTGTTTTAAAATATTTGAAACAATTTTAATGCTTTTTTATGAAACTATGACAGACTTTAATTAAATTTATGTTCAGATTCAATAATTAACCAAAAAATATAGTTTATGAGATCAGTATTACTTGCTTTGTCATTTTTGTTTTCAGTAGCTCTTGCACACGCACAGTTTGGCCAATGTACACCTGACCCAAAGTATAATGGTGCTGCAGTAGGTGTTTATCCGCTTCCTTATGATCCTGCCACGAATCCGGATGGTGGTATCAATACAAGTGCCTGCAAGTCATTTCCTTATCAATTCAACTTCAATGTTGTGGTTCCGGATACCATTAATTTTCCTGGCTTTGGCGATATTCCTCTTGAAAGTCTGTCGCTGGCTACAACAGGTGCCTTTTCTAATCTTCCGGCTGGCATTAGTTATTCCTGCAATCCGCCAAACTGTATTTTTCTGAAAAATACAGTAGGCTGTGTTGCGCTGTATGGTACCGTACCTACCTCAGTTGCCACAGGTGATTACGAACTCATCATTAATGGTACTATTGGTACCGGCTTAGGTATCAGTCTGCCGTTTACTTTCCCAAATGCCTCATTGTATCCGGGTAGCTATATTCTTAAAGTAGAACCCGAAGACGGAAAAACCTGCTACAAGGTCTCTACATCAGAAGTGAGGTCGAAGAGCTATTATGGTGAAATCAATCCTAATCCGGTAAGTATGGAAGCTAATTTGACCATTTTTTCTCAAAAGACAACACAACTCAAACTCGAAATCCTTTCTATTGATGGCAAGATGATGTACTCAAAGAAAATGTTCGTTCAGGAAGGTCAAAATATTGAAAAAATAGATGTCAGTAATTTTGCAAATGGTGTCTATATGTACCGAATCGCTGACGACATTGAAACTGCACTTGGTAAAATGGTCATTCAGAACTAAGATTGTTCTTGGATGAATAGCAAAGATGCTTCCGGATATGATTTCGGAAGCATCTTTTTTATTTTATCAGGATATCAGCAATCCGTTTGGTATCTGGCGGTCGGGTGTGAGTAACACGACCTTGTTGTCAGCATTCACTACACCCAATACGAGGCACTCGCTCATGATATCTGCAATTTGTTTTGGCGGGAAATTGGTAACGGCTATTATCTGTCGCCCGGGAAGATCATCAACATTGTACAAATCAGATATTTGGGCAGAAGATTTCAATATACCAAGTTCGCCAAAGTCTATTGTCAGAATATAAGCTGGCTTGTGGGCTTTGGTGAATACGGATGCAGTGAGGATGGTGCCTGTGCGCATTTCTATTTTATCAAAATCTGCCGGAGTAATTTTTTCCTTTTTCATAAAATTCTTGTTCAGAACGCCAAAATACTCAGAATCCTCAGAATCCTGCAGTATTTTTAATGTGCAATTTTTTTTTTTCAATAGCCTTGTAACTAATTACACAATAGAGGCGTCATACAAGCGAGATGACAGTACAAGAATACAATATCAGTGTTGATGAATATGCAGATGCTATCTACAGGTTTGCATACAAAATGACAAAGTCAAAATCAGATGCAGATGATCTTGTACAGGTAAGCTTCGAAAAACTCTGGCGCAACTACGAAAGTGTAGAATTTGTAAAAGTTAAATCATGGCTTTTTACAACAATTTACCGGAGTTTTATTGACTCGAAAAGGAAAATAAAACTCGAACTGGTAGCAGATATAGAAGATGGCGGACACTACGAAGGCAATACCAGTTTTGAACTAAAAGAAATGCTAAATAAAGCTCTTGACCTGCTGCCGGAAATTCAAAAATCTTGCATTTTGCTAAGAGATTATGAAGGTTATTCTTATGATGAAATTGGTGAAATACTAAAATTGTCCGAGCCACAAGTAAAGGTCTATATCTTCAGGGCACGTACAAAAATGAAACAGATATTGACTGAAAAGTTTAATTTGATATGAGCAACAAAACAGATCCTCAAATGGAAGAATTATTGGTTGATTACCTCGATGGTACGCTCAATGATTCAAAAAAGGCGCTTGTCGAGCGTTATTTACTTCAGAATCCCGATATGGCAGAATCCATCTCGGCATTTAATGAAATCCGGCTGGCACCTGATGAAAATCTTGTGTACGAAAATAAAGCGTCCCTCAAACGCCTACATATCAGGAATTTTCCTTTCATTTTGAAATATGCTGTTGCAGCAGGTGGAGCATTGCTTATAGGTCTTGCACTATGGCTTAACTCAGGCAATATTGCATCTGATAGTCCGGTTGTCGCACACACCGTTCATCAGGCTCAGCCTTCAGTGCAATCAAGTGGAGCATCCATTTCTGAAAATACATTGCCGAAGACTCAAGAAAGCCATCAAGCTATAGCCCAATTGCCTTCTAATGTGGTTAAACAAGATCCATTTGCGAAGTCAGTATCTGTAAAAGCAAAAAATGTACAACGCACTTTAGTTGGAAATGCAACAACCAGGTTAACAAACACATTGTCAAAGGAAAAGCAAAATAACAATGAAGCCGAAGCTGTATTACTGGCGAACAATACTCAGTCACACGAGTATCCGGTCATAGCTGCATTGCCTGTAAATGCGCCTGCCAATGTAGTAATGACCACATCCGAGTCAACACCTTTCTTTAAGTCGGGTTACACAGTCGTATTTCAGGAAAAAACGCAAAGTCAAAGTATCCGTATGTTGAAAGGCTTGATCCCGGAGCGTTTTACAACTGTAAAGCGTGAAGTGAAACAGGCAATAGCCGAGAACTCAGTACAACAGATTTCAGGCAAACTAAAAGGTTTTTTTCTTAAAGAGAAGCTGACAGAGGCATTGGTACCTACCTTGGTGCAGCAAGATCTTAGCTCATTATAACTCATTCATCACATTACTCTAAACAATCACCTATATGAAACGATTATCCCTTCTTATGGTTATAGCTGTATTTGTATCCATCCAGTTACATGCTCAGAAACGCGATACTGTCATCATCAAGTCAAAGACTGATACCGTACAGATCATCGTTAACTCAAAACCATCACCACCGGCAAAAGTAGATAAACCTGTACCAGAACCGGAAGATATACCTGAGCCGATTGAAATGCCTGAACCACCTGAACCACCTGAACCACCAGAAATGCCAGAAATGCCAGAAATGCCAGAAATGCCAGAAATGCCTGAGGCTCCTGAACCACTCGATGTACCTGGACACCCACATGCTCATATTAACAAAGAGCCAAAAAAGCTAAAGGATGTAAATATACGTTGGGTAATGGTGGATTATGGTATAAGTACTTACACGGCCAACGGTAGCCCCAATCTACCTGCCGAATATCCGTACGAAGCATTTGAGCAAAATCTTTGGAAATCAAGCAACTGGAACCTGCACCTGTTCAAGATGCGCATCAATGCAATACGACACCATATTAATATTATTACCGGACTGAGTTTTGAGTTCTACAGATACAATTGGGTAAACGACTATGTCATTACTGAAGGCAACCCAAGTGGCTCACCAGCAATATTGCCCGTAAAATTGACGGACGTCAATGGCCAAGACATTAAATTTGAAAAGAACAGGATGTATTCATCTTTCCTTACCATACCGCTTATGCTCAACTTTGAAAGCAATCCGCACAAGCTTAAGAATTCTTTTCACCTGAGTGCCGGTGGTTTTGCGGGTTTCAAACTCGCATCAAATGTTAGAATAAAAGGGGCAGGAATTGAAAAGTTAGACAAGGAAAATTTCAACATGAACAATTTTCGCTACGGTTTAACAGGACAGATAGGTTACGGACCGGTGACATTTTATGCCAATTATTCTCTTGTCCCTTTGTTCAAAAATGTTTCTCAGCCCGGCGGACTCACTCAACCTGAACTATTTCCGCTCAATTTTGGCGTACAGCTCATCGGATTCTGATTATTTAACCAATAAAAGTAAGAGCGGTAACATTGTTAATATTGTTCCCGCTCTTTGTTTTTGTTGAATATCTCTGTTTGTATTAATACTTAAACTCAATCACCATAACTTCCTGTGTTTTAGGATGAAGTTTGATGATAAGTGTTTTGGGTACCTTACTAGGTCCAGGAGACGGACTTGTATTGTCAAGCGTAACGATCCAGTATGCATCAACACCTTTTTTCACCTTTTCCTGTTCTACTTTTGTTGCCTGAAATCTGTCTTTTTTGAATGTAAAACGGTTGGTGACAAAATCAAATGCCACTTTTGCAGCACTGTCTTCATTAAGTGAAGGCGTTTTGACTGGTTCTGCAGCTAGTAGTTTTTGTAAGTATAACAATGTGCCGTCTATCTTTGTATGAGCAAGAAATTTCGGTGCACCCGCTATCTGAAAGTTAATGGAAATGTATTCGTCAGGTTGATTGTAATTCTCAGATCCTGAAGCTGTACCGTATTTCGAAATATCATCTACATCCATCAGTTTTTGGAGTGCCATAGCGGCGATATTTGTTGCATCCACATTGGTGATACGCTTTATTGTGGTTGGCGTCTGACTTGCATTTCCTTCTACCTGTGCTTCACACGAAGTCAGAGAAAGACTGAATACAAATATCAATGCTAAAGGAATAATTCTGAACATTTTACGATAATTGTTTTGTTATTAAAAATGTTTGATTTCTTAAGTAAATTAATTTTTCTTATGATGGTTAATGCTAAATATACATGTATTGCTTTTGAAGAAATCTACCTTACGGATACGAAGATAAACCATTAACTACACTTTATGTAATTCTTTAATTAGAAAAAGACCTTATACTGCATGCCGGTTAATCTGTTTGCTCACTATTATACGAATCCGAATATTTCTCCAAGCAATTGTTTTAACTGTATATAATCTACAGGCTTTGGCAGTTTGTATTCATCCGGTTTGTCTGATTTGGCAGCAATGTCTTGTTCTGCATACAATCGTATGATCTGTACACCCGCATATTTTTTGTATCTTTTTATGGGAGAAATAAGCCTTTTTTCTTCTTTGTCAGGCATACCATTGTCAATGATCAATACTTGAGGGATCAATTGCCTCAGCTTGTGCAAAGCATCTTTGCCATCTTGCGCCTTGTTGTATTGATAGCCTTCACCTGCCACAGTATATTCAAGTGAAGTAAGTAAGTCTTTATCATCAGAGACCAGTAATATTTTACCATCAAATTTTCTAAAAACAGGATTGCTCATTCTGGTTAAGTTGTGATTGTTTGTTGAAATACTTTTAATCATCTTTTGCTATCATACACCTTTTTACAGATGACAAGCAAAGGCAAATTTACCAATAATAATAACGGCCAATCAATTAAATATTGTGCGGATGAACAGATATTCCTTTGAGAAATAACTTTAATCAACATTAATAAGCAATAACTTCAATTGTTTATTAGCATTGGCATATTCTGTCCAGTTTTTTAATATTTCCAGATTGCGCTTCTTGGTGCTACTCTTCCAGATGAGTGTTACATAGTATGTGTCCGGGCTTTGGATGAGTTCTGAAGGTATCTTATTGCCATCCGGCATCACACAGTTTATGAATCTCTTCAGGATGGTTTCGTTGCTGACTGTTGTAGCAGGTGTAGCTGAAGTCATTGGTATGGATGTTTTGTCATTTGGGTCAAAGAACGATTTGATTAAGTGACCTTCAGGTGACGGATAATCTAGCTTTCCTCCCATTTTGTTATATACTTCGATTCTTGGTGTCGTTCCTATTTCCTTTAGCAATTGTTTTTTAGATTCGGGCTTTACAATTAGCAAAGTTTGGTTTTTTATATTGTGTTTGGCAAGAAAGCTGGCGGCAGGATGTTCAACTGTGGTAGTTTGTTGTGCATTCGCATTAAATGCTAAGAAAGAAAGTAAAATAATAGAAAGTAACTTATTCATTAGTATGTTTTTTTACAAAAATGCATGGAAATAAAGTATCATGCAAGATGTCTTGTTGATCTTAAGGTCTTTTAACGCTTATTTAACCTGGAATGCGCTTTACATACATAAAAAAAGCATCCAGAATTAAATCCTGAATGCTTTCTATGCGAATAATTGATAATCTGATTACGACATAGCAAGTTCGTATCGTTTTGATACTTCTTCCCAGTTTATCACATTGAAAAAAGCTTCCACATAATCCTTGCGCTTGTTTTGATAGTTGAGATAATAGGCGTGCTCCCAAACGTCAACCACAAGTAGTGGGATGCTTGTCCATTGTGACAAGCTGCTGTGTTTTTCAGCCTGAAGAACCACGAGCTTGCCGGCTGTTGGTTCGTAAGCGAGAATGCCCCAACCGCTGCCTTCTACTGCAGTAGCCGATGCCACGAAGTATTTCTTAAAATTATCGAAACTTCCGAAGTCACGTGAAATAGCTGAATCTAGTTCTGCACTTCGCTTGCCTGCTGATGGCCCCATGATGCTCCAGAATATAGCATGCAAGAAATGTCCTGCTCCATGAAATGCAAGTTCGCGTTCCCAATGCTTTATGAGTGAATAATCATTGGCAGCAATAGCAGCCGCTACAGCATCTGTAGCTTTGTTGAGCCCGGTTACATAACCCTGATGGTGAATATCATGATGGAGTTTCATGGTTTTTTCATCAATATAAGGCTCGAGGGCATTGTACGCATAGGGCAGCGGATCGAGATGGTAGCCACCTAATGCCGGGGTATAAGGCACATCATCAGCAAGAAAACTTCGGGCATGTCCGGTACCCATTGCGGTAGCAAATATGCCGGTGCCTGCAAGGACCGAATTTTTCAGAAAATCTCTTTTATTCATAATTTAAAGTTTTATTAAAATTTGTAGCCGAGCGATACTTTGAAGTTACGTCCCGGAGCATTGATACCTGAAGCAAATGTCCTGTAATGCGTGTCAAGAATATTATCTACTCCTACACTTATGCCAAGACTTTTCCAGTTATATCCTGCATACAGATTGCCTATTATCCAAGCTGGCATTCCGTTGGGTGTAGCACTGCTTAGGTTGTCTTCACCTGTCGGGCTATAATCTTCCAGTTTCTTTTTTCCGTTAAATACAACATCAAATCCGGCAAAAAGGTTTTGATTTTCGTAAGCAATTCCAAGTTTGCCGAATATTGGCGGAATATGATCCATCGGTACTTCTTTATTGTCCGCTATGGGTGTATAACGGCCTTTAGTGTAGGTCAAGTTGTAGTTGAGTGCCCAATTTGATGTAATGGCAAGATCAAATCCGGCCTGTACGCCATATACCTTTGCTTCAGCAGCATTGGTTATTAGTTCTACACGACTTAGTACATCCTGATAAATGATAGAGTCCTTACCGTTATAGGTGCCTGGTGTGGTGACGATGGCATCTTTTAAGAAGGTAAAGAAGGGAGTGATGTAAAACTGAAATTTTGGACCTCTGTGTACCCAAGATATTTCAGCACTGTTGGCTGTTTCCGGTTTCACATTTCCCGAAGGGACAATAACATTACCCGGCGATGAATCAAATATTTTGCCAAGGTCGTCCAGATTGGCTGCTCTGTATCCTCTTGATAATGCAGCCTTAAGGTGGTTGTGTGGTGTCACAGCATACGAGATACCAAGATTGCCTGACAAGGTGCCATTGCTCTGGCTGAAATCAGGAATGTAAACAGGATAGAATGTGTCATCTCCTACATTGCTTGATAATGAACGGTGCTGGTATCGCAATCCTCCATCAAGGGTCATTCTGTTGAGTTTGTATGTCCATTTGCTGTAGATGCCCACATCTTGCATCGTATTGGTGCCTGGTGGATAACGTGTACCTTCCGGGCTTGTGGTGTTGTTGCTAATATTGAGTGCCACAGCAGTACTTTTAACATCATTCAGGATGTATTCTACACCTGCGTAATGAGTAAGGCCACCGGCATATTCCTTATTAATATCAACATTAAGTCCGGCAATAGTTACATCTTCAGTCTGTGTGAGTCGTTTGGTGCTGTTCAATGCTCTGTTGATGCGTTCTTGTTTTGACTTCTGAAAATAAGGCTGGATGTTCAGATTATCGAATAATTTGTTGTTGGCAGGCGAATATACAAGTGTCGGAGTAACAAGTAACCTTATCTGTGGACCATAATTCCATTCTGCATATCGGAGCTTGCCGTTCTTTATCTGTGTAAGTCTGTCATAACGAGGAATATTGCTGCTTCGCGAATATTGGACATTGAGGTTTAATCTTACTTCGTCTGATAGTTGAATGATAGATTTGTTGAGAATGTCGTATTGCGAATATCCGCTTGATACTGCCTTGTAAGGATCAGAATTGTTGACAATTGAATCTTTCCCGTTTATTACAGCTACGTATTGTGGTCTTAACCATAGGGTAGAGTCGAAAAAGTTTTTACTCTTTCCACTTATGAGGTCGCCAAAATCCGAATAAGTAAAAGCAGTGAGGTTGGCAAATTTTTTCCCTGAGTATTGAAGATTTATTCTACCGTTCTTTTCTCCATAAGCGCTACTGTATCTACCGCCAATTTCTCCTGAAAATGCATGCATGGCATCATCGGTGCGCAAGGAAGGTGATTTGGTAATCATTTGGATAACACCACCCACTGCATCAGAACCATATAGTAGAGAAGATGGGCCATAAAGTACCTCCATTTTGTCAAGCTGGTTGACATCTACAGTTATGATGTCTTGAAGATGCCCTGCCCGGTAAATGGCATTATTGAGCCTGATACCATCCACAACAAAAAGTACCCGATTTGCTTCGAATCCTCTTAATGTCGGACTCCCACCACCCATCTGTGATGTTTGAACGTAAGCTTTTCCTGAATTGGCCAAGAGACGCGCGGTAGTTACCTGATTGATGCGTGATATTTCCTTATTATCAAGCACAGAAACCAAATATGGTACATCTTCCTGGTTTTGAGGTCGTTTGGCTGCCGTTACTACTACTTCTTTAAGGTCTTGTCTTAACTTACTCAGATATAGCATACCTTCAGATTTCATGATAGAAGCCATTGTAAACCTAACAGGGCTATAATCAGGAAGCTCAGCTGTATAGATCGTATTCTCATTTAGCTGGTTTACCATAGTGGCATTAACGGGTTGGTGGCTTTTGTCAAAAATATTTACACCTGTCAATGGCAGTTTACTCACATTATCATAAAATTTTAATTGCTGAGCATCAAGAAGTGTCGTCATACAGAGACCGAATGTTGCAATAAGCAATATTTTTAGAACCGTTTTTTTCATATAAAAGATTTATTTAATAATAATAAATAGTAAGATGTAACCATTTTGTTCACCTTATTCATTAACAATCATAAACCACATAGGAAAGCATTCAGCATAGTAGCTTGCATTCCCGGGCATAAGTGAAATTTATGGACATCAAAAAATTAGAATTAAGAAGTAAACCTTTGAGGTGGTGGTGTATCAGGTATGTAAGGTTGGTTGCATGTAAGCAGACTGTAACAAAATATAACAGTTTTGTATTGGTCGAAAATAAGGTATTGGAATATGGGCAGGCTCTGGCAAAACAGGGTTGCTATGGATACTTTTACTGTATTAGCATTCCCTTTGGGAGCTTTTCCTGAGTCTTCTTTCAGATTTTTCTTTAATCTTTTCAGAATTTTAGATTCGTGCACATCATGTTTACAGTGAAATACATTGACACCTTTAACCATTTCGGTATGCTTGACATCGTACATTTGGTGGTTGACGGTAAATTCGATTCCGGGTTTTATCCATCTGAATGTAGCATTTTTCGCAAGATATTCTTCAGAAAAACTCAACAGATTTTTTCCCAGCGACGCCTGAAACTGTAACTTGTGTCTCTCCAAAGATAGCCCAACCCAAACTGCACTTAGTTGATTGGCAAGGAACAGAATGGCGAAAAAAATTGAAAACCAAAATTTCAATTTTACAAACATTCTTCAAATATAATCCAAAAGTATGAATCAAATCTGATTAATACAACAAAACATTCTGAACCATCATAAATTTTAGCTTAAAATTCCTTCATTTAAACCAATAAGGAAAGCATACTGTAGTGCTATCTCATCATAACGTCTGAATCTGCCCGAAGCGCCACCATGTCCGGCATCCATATTGGTGTTAAGGAAAATCAGATGACTATCATGGACAATATCTCTTATCTTAGCTACCCATTTTGCAGGCTCCCAATACTGCACCTGACTATCATGCAGCCCTGTAGTCACCAACATTGGTGGATATATGCCAGGTTGAATATTGTCATAAGGTGAATATTGTGCCATGTATTCATAATATTCTTTAATGTTCGGGTTGCCCCATTCATCATATTCGCCGGTAGTGAGCGGAATGCTGTCATCTAGCATAGTAGTGAGTACATCCACAAAGGGTACGGCTGCCACTATCCCGGCCCAAAGCTGCGGTTCAAGATTAACAACGGCTCCCATCAGGAGGCCACCGGCACTTCCACCCATTGCATAGAGTTTTTCCGGGTGACAATAACCCTGGCTGATAAGTTCTTTTCCGCAATCAATAAAGTCGTAAAAAGTATTCATCTTGGCGAGTTGTCTTCCGTTTTCATACCAGGCTCTGCCCATTTCTTCTCCTCCGCGTATATGAGCAATGGCATACACAAAGCCGCGGTCAAGCAAACTTAAACGGGCAAGCCCAAATGAAGGATCTATGCTGTGCCCATACGAGCCGTAGCCGTACAATAGTAAAGGTGATTGGTTTGGTTTGTATAAATGTTTGTTATAAACGAGGCTTACAGGTATTTTTACCCCGTCACGACCGGTGACCCAAAGTCTTTTTGATGTGTAGGACGTTTTGTCGTATCCACCGGTTATCTCTTCCTGCTTCCGCAATGTCATTTCTCTTGTATAAAAATCGAAATCCATAACACTCGTTGGTGTGGTGAGTGAAGTGTAATTGATCCGTACAAACTTACTTTCAGGATCGGCATTGGTACCAATAAATGCAAGGTAAGCACCTTCTTCAAATGGAATATCGTAAGTCTGGGCATCATTGCGTATGACAATGTGGTGGTTTGCATTTTTTCTCAGATCATATATTAAATGTCCATTGATAACGGTGAAATCTTCGAGAAGGCTGTCTTCATCATGCGGAACGACTACATCCCAGTTTTGATGTGCAAAATCATTTTGGGCTACCCGTTTTAAACAAAAATTCCGGCCATCTTCATTTGTGTGAATGTAGAAAAAATCTTCTGCATGTTCAATCCTGTATTCGTGTCCGGACTTTCTAGGCAGAAATGTAATCGGCATTTGTTCAGGATTGTCAAGGTCTATAATCTGTTCTTCAGTAGTAAGTGTAGAGCTGCTGTTAATGAAAAGATACCGTCCGCTCATGGCAGTTGAGATGCTTACATAGTAAGTTTCGTCATTTTCTGTGAATACAGTTACCGCTTCGTTGGTTGGATTTTCCATTGACCATCTTTTTACTCTCCACGGTCGTAAGGTTGTTTGGTCTATTTCCACAAAAAAGAGATATTTTCCGTCATTTGACCATATCATATTACCTGATGTTTGCGGTATTGCCCAGCTGTAATAGTCACTAGTCACCAGGTTCTTGAAACGGATGGTATAAATGCGACGGCTGAGCGTATCTTCTGCATAGGCGAGAATTTGATTGCCCGGGGTGACTTCGAAACCTGCCACATGATAGTATGATTTTCCTTCCGCTTCAATATTGGCATCAAGTAGTACGGTATGACCATTCATGTCCTGTGTGGGGGCCTGTATGTAAATGGGATATTCTTTGCCTTCTTTGTAAATGGTCTGGTAGTAGTGTGTACGCCACTTGAAAGGCACAGATGAGTCATTTTGCTTGATCCGTCCGGTTATTTCATTATATAATTTTTCTTTTAGTGGCTTGATTTTCTCGAATTTGTATTCAGTATATTCATTTTCTGCTTTCAGATAATCGATTACTTCAGCATTTTCTCTGTCATTAAGCCAATAATATGGGTCATGTCTTGTATAGCCGTGGATGGAGAGTGTTTTTTCTTTTTTTCTTGCCAGTGGGTAAGTCATTTGAATTATTTTTTCGCAAATATCAAGAAAGAATGAGATATGTAAAATTAAAATTCTTATTATTGAGTTTTGAAACAGTTATTTTGAAACTAAGAGCCACATATTCTCAGATTTTTAAGCTTTCGGTACCGATTATGATTGGTAGTGCTGCACAGAATGTTGTAGCCTTAAGTGACAGTGTTTTTTTGTATCACCTAAGCGAGCTTGATTTTGCGGCTATTGGTTTTGTGGGCGTATTTTATCTGGTGATAGCCGGCATCGGGTTTGGGTTTACACGTGGCGGTCAGCTTATGATAGCCAGAAGAATGGGCGAGGGAAGGATGCGCGAAATAGGTCGCACCTTCTACTCTATGTTTTACTTTGAGCTTTTGATGGCTACAGTTATGTTTCTTTTCCTGACTTTCGGAGCAGAAGCCTTTTTCAGGTTGTTCATACATTCGGAATTGATATTGCAGAAAAGCCTGGAATACTTGCATTACAGGTCATTTGGCTTGTTTTTCAGTTATACTGGTGTAGCAATCATTGCGCTATATGCCGGTGTGGCTCGTACAACATTCATTGTTATAGACACGATCATACTTACCGTGCTTAATCTGGTACTCAATTATGCCCTAGTATTTGGTGAACTGGGTTTTCCCGAAATGGGTATCGGTGGTTCTGCACTGGCTAGTACACTTGCTGAAATTATTGCATTTATCGCATTTATTATTTATATACTTTTTGATAAAAAGGCTCGGACATACCGGCTTTTCAAGATACCAAACATCGATATCCAACTTGTAAAGCAGCAGTTAAGTATTTCATTACCTGTAGTAGGGCAAACTGTGCTTGCTCTAGGTTCGTGGTTTGTGTTCATATCTCTCATAGAATCAATAGGAGAGAGACCGCTCGCTATTTCCAACCTTATACGGATTGCCTACCTAATACTAATGATACCGTGCTGGGGTTTTTCAAGTGGCATACACACGCTGGTGAGTAATGTCATTGGGCAAAAAAAGATTGAAGAAGTAATTCCGCTGGCCTTTCGTACTTCTGTTCTTTCATTTGTAGTGACCATGTGTATAGCTATACCTATTACCGTGTGGCCTGAGGTTTTTCTTTACCCACTCCTGGGTTCTACTAACATGAGTCTCATTGAAGAGTCAAGGCCACTATTCATGATATTGCTCGGCATCATCAGCATATATTCAGTTAGCACTATTTTCTTTAATACCATTGGAGGTACCGGTGCTACAGATTTTACTTTAAAAATACAGACAGTGATGACGATTCTGTACCTGATGGTTGTATTCCTTTTAGTGAAATATGGTAATGGTGGGGTCGAATGGGCGTGGGCAGTTGAAATATTCTATTGGGTAGTAATTCTGGTAGTAAGTATATGGTACTTGCGCACACCACGTTGGCACCACTACAAGGTATAATTTTTTAACAAAATAAGTATTTATCGGCAAGTTTCAAATTGCTTCAAAACATCGTCGTATAGTATGACCCCATAGTTGTTGTCCCAAGCATGGTTGATGTAGTTGATAATATTGGCTATATCACCTTGGGTTAGGTTCGCATTGCCGGGCATGGGTTGTGTATATTTACTGCCGTTGATGGTCAGGCCGCCTTGGCTTCCTTTACGAATGAGGCATACGAGCGCATTCTGATTATTTTTCAAAAAATCGGATCCTTTCAGTGGCGGTATGATGCCTCTTAGTCCGGTGCCGTCTTCCATGTGGCAATTCTGGCAATAATCTTCGTACAACAACCTTCCTTGAAAATATGTTTCCTGCTTACAAGATACTATTATAGTAAAAATGATGGATGCTAATATAATGAGGCTATTCTTTTTCATTGAGCAACACATCTATTTCCTTCATAAAACGTGTGACGTCTTTCTCATCCGTGCCATCGCAAAATGCCCTGATACGCCTGTGCTTATCTGCTAGTATGAGCTGGCCACTATGTACGAATCCGCCCGGGCTTTCAGCATCCTCCTTGGCAAAGCTAAAGTAGTCGGCTGCAATACTGTAAATGGAATCACTATTGCCTGTTACGAAATGCCAGCTTTTGCTGCTTACATCGAGGTTCCGGGCATATTCCTGCAGTCGGCCTACTGTATCATTACGCGTGTCAATGCTGTGTGACAACAAAAGTACGCGGCTGTCATCTTTATACTTTTCATACAACCTAAGCATTTGTTTGGTTACTTTAGGGCAGATGGTAGGGCAGTGGGTGAAAAAGAAATCTACCACATATACTTTGCCTCCGAATGTCTTTTCAGTCACTTGTTGTGAGTCCTGGTCTATAAAACTGAATGGTCTGACAGTATGATAGACAGTATCTCCATTGACGAAGTCACGTTCGCCCAATATAGGTAATTTGGCAGGTGTATATTCACAGGCAAATATGCCAAGTGCGAATATTAATAACAAAAAGCGCATTATTTTTTGGTTTTTAAGATTGCCTCTGCTTCATGTAAAGCACTCAGAGATTCTTCTTTCATTTTAACAAGCTTGTTTTTTTCAGCTGTAAGATATGCAATTTTATCCTGTGAGTTCATGTTCTCCGGAATCTTGAAGTCACGCATCCAGTCCATCATGTCATTGTATGCTTTTTCAGCATGCATAGAAGCCTGGATGATGTCGTCCTGAGTTAATCCGCCTGCTATCGAATCGGGTTTTTCGAGTATGGCTTTTAATGAACTTTGCAAACCCTGCAATTTGGTTGAAACCGGCATAATCTCGTCGTGAAGTTTCATCACATCATCGAAAAGCTGTTTTTCCTGGTCGCCGGTTACATTTTTACATGAAGCAACAAAGAGAATGAGTGCCAATAGGTAAAATAAATGTTTCATTATATTTTATTGTTTTTAATGAGTGTTGGTAAAATCAGAAGGTACTACAATGATAAAATCTGCTTGGTTAAGATATTCCTCTTCGAGTTCACTGATGTTGTCCTGCGAAACGGTGGTAATGGTAAATTGTTGTATTCCGGGATTTAACCTTGCAAGATACCAAAGTATTCCTTCTTTGTTGTTAGAATGGTAAGCTCCGTTGAGATGCAGGAATATGCCTTTGGGAATCAGGTTTTTTGAAATAAAATATGCCATGGTAGCATCTTTTATTGCTTGGGCTTTGGGTAGATTTTCATTGGCATGACCCGGTGTGCTATTATCCACCATAGCATTGTAACCCGGCAGATTGATATCGAAAGCTATTGGAAGCGGTGCAATTTCTTTTTTTGCCTCATCGCTTAACATATTTAAGCCTTCAAGGCCATTTCGGTAAACCAGATTGGCATAGCGTCTTGGTATGTTGGTTGCTAATACACGCAATTTATTGGTCTTGGCCCATTCTACAATGGGTTTGTAGTCTGTTTTGTAATTTGGCCAAAGCCTGACCTCTGCTTCAAAGTTCTTTTGCGAAATAATGTCAGCGAAATATTCATCGATACTCCTCTGATTGTCAGACTCAAACATTTCAAAACCTAAAGCAATCCTGTGTTCTGATTTATTATACAATTCTTTTGCCAGCACCAACTGCAGCCAATGCGCAACAGCGTTGTTGTGCAGCTCACCGAAGAAAACTACGTCCGATTTCGAAGCCTTTTTTACAAGTTCGTCCCAATCTGTTTCTTTTCCGTTACCGGAATAAATCTTATATGCTGCGGGTGACTGGCTATACATGGATGACATACATAAACTGAACAACGAGAACAAAAGGAGCCTCAAAATATTTGACATGTAGGTAATATGTGTTTAGCTACAAAAGTAAAAATTAATAAACAATTCAACTGTCTCATTTGTTTGAATAATAAAAATAATTTTGAATAGGGCGATTGTGTGGTTCAGACAGGACCTGAGGTTGCATGATAATGAAGCAATCACCGAAGCATTAAAATTTGCTGATGAGGTCTTGTATGTATATATATTCGAAGATACTTTTTTAAAGTCTAAGAGTAGATTTGGATTTCAACGTACTGAGAAACACCGATTAAAGTTCATCATTGAGTCTGTTGCCGACTTGCGTGAAAACCTCCGTGCTTCTAATGCCGACCTCATTGTCAGATGTGGAAATGCTGAAGACGAATTATTTAAAATAGCCGCCAGGTATAAGTCGGCCAAAATATTCTGCAACAGAGAAAGTACGCATGATGAAATACTCATACAGGACAAGCTCGAAAAACGCTTATGGACAATAGGGCAAGAAATCCATTATGTACGAGGGAAAATGCTGTACTACACACAGGATTTGCCTTTTCCCATTTCGCATACACCAGATAGTTTTAAAGCATACCGAAAAGAAGTTGAAAAGATTGTTCCGGTGCGTAAACCTCTTGAAACACCTCTTGATTTCAAATATCAGTCCGACCACATTGACGCTGGAAGAATGCCGGAATTAAGCGATTACGGACATGATGCGGCATTGAAGTTGCCATATTCGGCTTATCCCTTTAAAGGTGGCGAAACCGAAGGTCGGAAAAGGATGGAGTATTTTCTCAGGCAATCAAATCTGATGGCTACCTACAGCGAATCAAGGCTTGGACTTTCCGGCTCAGACTACAGTACCAAATTATCTGCCTATCTTGCTCAAGGTTGTATTTCGCCAAAGTACTTTTACCACCAAATAACTGACTACGAAACAATCCATGGTGAAAGCAAATCAACCTACGAATTGAAACTGGACCTATTGTGGCGTGATTACCTTAGGCTAATTGCTAAAAAGTACAAGACAATGATATTTTACAAAAATTGTCTGAAGTCTGCGGAAAAATCAATTACAAACTATGATACGACTGCAATCATCAATTGGACAAACGGGAATACCGGTGAGTCATACATCGATGCCATCATGAAAGAACTCAATGCCACAGGTTTTATATCATACAAATGTCGCCAGCTGGCTGCTGCTTTTTTTATCTATGAGCTTAAACAAAACTGGCAGACCGGAGCTGAATATTTTGAAAGTCGCCTTATTGATTATGATGTGTGTAGCAATTGGGTTAACTGGAATTACATTGCAGGCTTAGGCATTCAAAGAATTGAAAGCAAAGGCTTGAATGTAGGACAACTGGCACAAAAATATGACCCGGATAGCCGATACCTCGATTGCTGGAACCATCCCGGTTCATTGAAGAAGTTCCACCCGGGGATGCTTGAAGGAAAATAACGCTACATTTTATTTTGCCCAAGAGGCTTATTTACAGATAAAACATAAAGTGTATATTTGCGTTAAAAGCTATCGAAGATAAGTAGTCATCATTTACTTAATTAAGCCACATGCGGATTTTTTTGCTCAGCACACTCATTTTGTTGTTTGGTGTAACCATCAAGGCACAGGACCGGCATTTTTCACAGTTTTACTCAGCACCTATTTATCTCAATCCTGCACTTACGGGTAACTATGACGGTGGCTTCAGAATAGGGCTCAATTACCGAGACCAGTGGCGTGGCACTCTTGATAATCCTTTTGTCACCTACAGTGGTTTTGTGGATTTGAAAATGAAGGCAAGACTAAGTGCAGCACAAAAAGATTATGCTGCTGTGGGTGCTATCTTTTTTGCTGATCAGGTGAGTGCTGTTGACTTTAATACCAACAATATGTCATTCACAGGAGCCTTGCATAAGTCGCTGGATATCAATAATAAACAATATCTATCTATAGGCTTTCAGTTCGGCATTTCTTCAAGAAATGTCAATTACGAAAAGTTGAACTTTGCTGACCAGTTTAATGGTGTTGACGGATTTACAGAAAATACCAATGAGCTGCTTCCAGCCAATAATTTTTCATTTGGAGATTTGTCAACCGGGCTGCATTATTCTATCCGTATTAAAAAACACGCTTCACTTTATGCAGGGCTTGCCTTGCACCACATTCTGCAACCTGCCATTTCATTTTATGAAAAGCCCACCGAAGAAATCTATCTCCAGAGAAAATTTACATTATATGGTGGCTCAGAACTTCCCATTTCAACTTCTACAAGTCTCAATCCAAGAATTTTTGTAATGAAACAAGGCGAACATCTTGAAATGACCGGAGGGGCGAATTTTAGAACACTCGTCAACGACTACAGTGGCGTTGCTGTTCATTTTGGTGGCTGGTTACGTACCAATCGTTCCATTACCGGGCCTGTCAATCCGGATGCTGTAATACTTCTTGCAGGCTTTGAATACAACAGAATACTTTTTGGCGTATCTTATGATATTAACCTTGGCAGCCTGAGCAAATCGCGTGGCAGACAGGCATTTGAATTTTCACTTGGCTACCTTGGCGAAACTGAAGAAGACGGAATTGTGTGTCCTAAATTCTGAAATTATTTCTTTATAGAAGCATTCAGGCCATTGATGACATCTTTTGTAATGTCAAGTTCTTTTTTACCGAAAAGTAAGCTTCCGCCAATATGTTTTGAAAGAATGAATGTATATCCATTCTCTGCAGCATAAGTGTCAAGATATTTTTCTATCTTTTTCTGGAGATCCTTGTTGAGGGCTTCTTCTTCCTTCATAAGTGCAGCTGTTTGTTTGGTGCGGAAGTCTTCAAGATCCTGTTGTTTTTTCATAAGGCTCATTTCAGCTTCCTGCAATTCTTTAGGTGACATACTCTGACCGCGTTGTTGATAACCCTGGTATTCTTTTTGTATGGCAAGTGCGCGTGCCTCCATATCTTTTTCGAGCTTCGTTCCTTTGGCCGTCAGACTTGCTTTCACTTTCTGATAATAAGAAAATTTTTCGAGCACTGTATCGGCCATTACAAAGCCTATTTTGATTTCGTCTGTTTTCATCGGTTGAACAGCAGTAGGTGTGGCAGCAGTTGCTGAACTGTCCGTAACTGATGAAGTGTTTGTGGAATTGTTGTTGTCAACAATCTTTCCTGGTTTTTTACAAGCGACAACAGACAGTACAAAAAGAATAAGAAGAGTCTTTTTCATGAATTTATTGATTAAATTGGACCGCAAATCTATGGAAAAAATTAAAGTGCATTAGTAAAAAAATTATTCAAAAACCTGTGTAGGGGTCATTTTTTCAACAAATTCGGTAAACCGGCCGGTATATTTGGTTGCCAACACATCGTGGTTGTCTATCCAATGATAATTGCCACCTCTCGGTTTGTTCATCAACAGTCCGTGATATTTGAATCCGTGTTTGTTTAACCAAAAAGTGGTCACTTCGCGGTGTGATTCGGTACGTGATGTAAAAAAAGTTATGATGTGCCCATCGTCATACCATTGATTAATTTTTTCAAGTGCACCAGGATAAATAAACGCATCAGCCATACGTTCAGGTTCTTCATTTGGTATATCTTCGCAGATGGTACCATCAATGTCGATGAGGAAATTCTTAACATGTGGCGGAAGAACGGAGCTTATTTTTTTACCGTCTTTGCTGAGTTCCAAAAGGTTATTTTCCATGATTTGTATGTTGTTCTTTTGGTATGACACCATTGAAGGGTGCAAAGTTCCTCAAATAATTGAAAAATCAAATATCCGGAACAACTTATTTGAATGCTTCATGAGGAATTTGTTTAGGGCAAATAATTTTGATTGCGTTGAAGATTGTTCATTCTGTAGTATTTTCTTGCTTTTTGTATAAATTAAATGTTTGTTGAAATGTTTGTAATGCATTGTTATTTAAATATTTATATATGTTATAAAAACGGTATGATTGTTGTATGATATTAATTGATGTTAAGGCAGGTATTTAATTATTTTCGTTATCCTTTTTATAGCCAAAAGGATTTGTCAGACTGTGGCATCGAGGCGCTGCGGATGGTACTGGCATTTCACAAGCTGGCACATGATAAAGCACGAGTTGATGCTCGGTTCGAACTCGATGATTTTGGCACCAATTTTCTGGCAATTCAAAATGCAGCCAATGAACTCGGACTCGATTGTATTGCTGCAAAGGTTGCTTTGGCTGAAATGAGTCACTTGCCATTGCCTGTCATCATCCATTGGAATAATCATCACTTCATAGTTGTCTATGAAATAAGAGAAAGGAGTGTACTGGTGGCAGACCCTGCAAGCGGTATGCGAGAAATAAGTATTGCGGAGTTTGCAGAGAACTGTTTTAATGGCGATAATCTTCAAGTGCCCAAGGCAAATGTACTGATCTTCGAAAAAAATAATCATGTTAAGCAAAAAAAACAAGCTCATCTGAAGACGACATCTATGATAGGAGTCAAAACGTGGGTATCCGCTTTAACAACTACAATTTCAGTTACTTATATACTTTTAAGTTTGCTGGCATTTACTTGTTCAGGCATGATGCCCGGCCACGACATGCTTCTTCTGGGTGGAGCCATTATTCTCTTTTTCTTGAGTGTCATATTTATAAAATCATTTTCTTATGGAAAAAACATATACTCCGGACAAAATCTCTCGAGTGATATATTGCAATATGCCGAAAAATCAGAATCTATTGATTACCAGGTTGATAAAATAATTAATGCATTTTATCTTGGTCAATATTTAAAAGTCAATAAGCCATTGGCTATCATTGCTTGGTCGGTCGTTGCCGGCATTATGCTGTTTGGGTTTGCGCACAGCGGCTTGATTGGTGCCTCATTTTTTGCTTTAGCTTTGTTGTATTTTCTTGTACTCAAGGGATATACAAAACATTTTGAAAATAAAGAGTTAAATAGAGTAGCCAATGCTGAGGCTATGCACAGACAATTGTTGAATTATATGCATAAGTCAGCTGAATTTCGCAAGGTAGGAAAGAGAAATACTGACGGATTGACCGTCGATGCAGGCATCACTCCAGAGTCTTTCACCAGACCCGAAAAACATAGCTGGCTGACAGGTTTGTTTTTATTATCCGGATTCGTTTTGCTGTTTCGGTCTTATCATTATTCCGAAATAGGCTTTTGCAGATTGATTTGGCTGGCAGCAACATTTGTTATGATGATTCTGGCGATTGACTATACAAATACTTTTCATTGGATTAACAGAAAGTGGTTTCGATTGCAATTCGGGAACAGTAATGCAACTGATGCCGGTGCTAAGTTATATGCTACTGGTGTCACAGCAGATCTCAGAACTGATGTAAGTGTGCAAAATATAGCCTGTCATTATCCTAGCAGAAATTTCGATTCGGGCCTGGTTAACATTCATTTCTTCATACCTGCGGGTTCAAAACTCGCCATTATTGGCAGACAGGGCAGTGGAAAATCTACATTAATCAAGCTTATGACCGGACAGATCAAGCCGGATAGCGGATTGCTAACGATTGGCGGAATCCGAATGGAAGACATAGGTACTGAGCAATTCCTGGATATCACCGGCATTTGTACGAACAACAGCGAACTTCTTGAAGGTACTGTAGAGTGGAACATTACTTTAGAAAAGGAAACAAAAAACAACAAAAGACTTAAAGATGTCATTGATGCAACAATGCTTAATAATTTTATTATCAATGTAGAAGATGGTATAAAATTGTTTGTGGAGCCTTCGCGAAATAATATTTCTGACAGTATAAGACGAAAAATCTTACTCGCACGGCTTTTATATCAAAATAAGCCACTAATATTTATTGACCTTGAAGATCAGTTTACAGACCCGATAGAGAATCTGACCTTGTTCGAATCCGTAATGGACTATTGTCATGATAAAACTGTAGTGTACACAACGAAGAATACAGATGTTGCCGGTCTGGCCAGCCAGATTGTTTTGTTAGAAAATGGAGAACAATTGATGGTGAAAACCGGAGCAGAATACTTGAAAATGAATGAAAGAAACGAATTGACCACAACAGACCAGGAAAATAGGCATTGAAAAATATTAATATATATTGGATATTGTTCTTAGTTGGATTTTGCGTCTGGCTGGCAACTGTATTATTTGTACGGATGGACAATGCTTACTTTGTACAAACATCGAGTTATGAACCAATAAATGATACCGCATTTATCCATAAGCTACAATATGCTTTATTGTCAGATGGTGTGAAAGTTGAAAAATCGCAGCTACTTGGGTACAGCAAGAGTAGAGAAGAAGTTGAAGCGTTAACCGCACTGAATGAAGGTTTGAAGAATTTTTCAGATGCGAATGATTTAAAGCAAAGATTTAAAAACAATTCGATAAAAGACTATGAAATCAATGAATTACTAACCTCTTTGATAAAGCTTGATGGTACTCAGGCACTCTCTAAGCCAAAGTTAAGGACAGAGAAGATAAGAAGGAGGATTGCTACAAACAAGGATGAAAAAGTACGGTTGGCTGAAAAAGCACTACATCAAGCCCAGCAGGCTTACGCTCAGAGGAAAATTAGCATCAGTGAATTAAAGAATGCATCAGATATTCTAGCAGACGCCAGATCAATGCCTGAATACCGTGAAGTCATTACTACCATAACGCAAAAGTTACCTGCCAATGCAACCGGGCAGAAATTGGATAAAGAAACGCAGCAATTATTACTGAGCAAGATTCAGGAGCGCATCCGTGCATGGTTTGCTTCGGCTGAAGTTACAGCAGAGGTGAGTGGCATTTTTTATACCAATCAATCTGGCAAGGCCTTCATTGTTCAAAAACACACACAAGGCACTTTACAATTTTTCGACACTTCACTCAGAGCCGAAACTGTTGCAGTGAATATACTTTGTGACGGTGGCGAAGAATTATCAGGTACTGCAAGAAGATCTTTAGAGCCGGGTTATTACAAGATTTCGCTGAATGATTCGTCAGCTGCCAGTTGCATCAATTCGGTCGATTCGAAAGTCGTGATAAAAGTATATCCCGAAAAGAGCACACTATTCACCCGATTGATGAATACTGTCAAATCAGACAAAAACTCCACCAAAGCCAAGGCTCCTGCACATTAAGCAATGCTTTCTTTATTATAATGAGAGTATCATTTACTTTTTAAAGGAAGGTAAATTTTTCCGCTGCAATGCGTCACTAAAGTATTTAGTTGAAAATTGTTGTTCTGGTGAGTATTTCAGAAATCACAGTAGTATGTTATCAGGATGATATTTCTAAGTTTTATTGATTTCTGGGTTTTAAAGAATTTGGTGTAAAAGACATATTTTGATCGCTTGCCACCATCAAACGCCTTGTAGTCATCCATTTATTCTGCCAATTGGAAACAAAAGGTAGGAAACTCCATACAGTGAAAGTACAAATTGTAATGTAAAAATTTTTTATTATTTAATAAATGGGATATAGTAAAACTTTTACATGCAATGTTCAATTGCCATGTCACAAAAGTTTATATCAAAATGTGAGAAAATCCTTGTTTTTCTTCGCGGGATATTGACATGATATAACTATTACGATACTTTTGTACTGTAGCACAATGTATTACAAGTATTTGTAATATAGGTATTTGTGTATTTGTAAACAAGGAACCATGCTGTATTTGTGCGGTATGGTATAACAATTATACCATGACATTATCATCTGTTCTATCAAATCATTATTTTCAGATAGTTTCTGTAATTACTGTTCTTTATTCAATAATTATATGGGCAAGATTCAGGGAATCATCCAGAATGTTACAAAGCATACCTGGGTTTTGTATGGGGGTAGGTATCCTTTTCACCTTTCTCAATATGTATGATGTGTTTTATGGCTTTAATCAACAAAATATTAACCAATTAGCTACATTACAACTGATACGTGAAATATCTTCTGCATTTCTTGGATCGCTGGCAGGTATCTTTTTTGGCTTGATTCAGACGCCTTTTATCAAAAGCGGGGTTGACAAAATAGAGCGTGCTTATGAAAAGAGTAAGCCGGATCCATATAATTCTCTTGCAATAATTGTTGAAAACACAATACGCAACAATCAACTTTTGGAAAGTTTAATTGATATTGTAGATCAAGGTACAAGAATGATTGAGAGAAATTTGGCAGAGCATATAACAATTACAAATAAGCAATTAAGCGACATCAATCACTCAATCGAAAAAATGTCCATTAGTACTGCGCGTTTTTTAATTCGTTTCCAAGCACAATCCAACCAGCTTAATACCGAACTGATAACAAACTTTATCGATTCCTTGAATAATAAATTAGCAGAATTAAGCGGACAAGCTATGGTAAATGCATTAAACAATATCCAGGTAATACAGGAAAGATTCAATAATACTCTTGAGCAATTCCAGACACAAAATAATGCTATGTTAGTACAGCTAATAGATAGCTCTGCAGCACAATTGACCAATCATTCTCAAATCATTGAAGGGTCTATGAACCAGATAAATGAAACCATGAGAAATATGGACGAGAATCTGTCACAACGTGCCGAGGAAATTGTCAATGCAAGGCAGGATGAATTAGAATTGATTTTTGACAATACGATTGGTATAATGCGAGAACGTGCCGAGAATCTTTCAGAAATTTTTGCACAAATAGACGAAAGCCGGCAACGAACAGAAACATTGCTCAATGATGTTACCAACAAGTTTGCAGATGCGGTGGCTAATTTCAACGGGAATAATACTCAGGTCTCAGACCTGTTGGCTGAAATGCGAAATCAATTCAATGAACTTGTCAGTCTTCGTGATAATGCTGGAAACCTGGTTGAGGCATGCGAAAATATTGCGGACGGTGTTGATGGATTAAGGAACAGGATTCAGGAAATCAACAATGTGGTAACCCAGTTGGACGAGATAAATGAAAATTTGAATATACTGGTTGTAAGAAACAATTAAGCTATGCTATTCAGGAAGAAATCGAATGAAGATGACGAGCATAGCTTTTGGATAAGTTATGCCGATATGCTGATCGGGCTGTTAATCAGTTTTATGGTTATTTCGCTAATTCTGTACAAGTCGGGAGAACCCAAAGAAAATCCTCCTTGTCCACCGTGTCCTGAATGCCCTGTTTGTCCCGTTGATTCGGTTGAGACTGGCAGGCTGGCAGTAATGGCTGAGCAGTTTAGAGATGCATTCAAGGATGACCCTACCATTGTGGTGACTGAAAACGGGACAGTTAGATTCCGGGTAAATGACAATAAGGAACAGTTGTTTAAAATTAACGACAACCAACCAACACCATTTTTACAGGCTAAATTAAAACAGTTTTTCCCAAAGTATATGGATATTATTCTTAATGAAGGCCTGCAAAATGGACTCAATATCAAGGAAATCAGGATTGAAGGACATACCGATTCAACCGGCATGGCTGAGCGAACCAGAACACAGATATTATATAACTACAGGCTTTCATCTGAGCGTGCAGCCGAGGTTCAGAAATTTCTTTTTTATACAAATGCATTCGAGTCAAAAGATTTTGATACCAAGAAATACCTTTTTGAAAGAATGATAAGTTGCGGATATGGTACTTCACAGCCTTTGGATAAAGATGGAGAATTTGCCCGACAAACCGGGAACCCAATAGATATCAATCAGTCAAGACGCATCGAATTCAGGATAATTACAGAAGCGTCCGGAAATTAATTTCATCAAATTGAGCAAACCCATGAAAGTTAGAGATTTAAAAACATATCGGCAATTGATTTACAATGGTGCTGAAAATGAAAATACGGCTATTGGATCCGCTGATGGTTTATTGAGAGCTTTGGATGGTCTAAACGCACGTTTACCTCCTAGGATAGATTACATTCAGAGACTTGCTCAAACACCGGAAGAACAGATTTTTTATGAGTTGCTCCAAAATGCACATGATGCACATTCCGACAGGTTTCATGCGCAATTTGATGATGAAGGTATTCTTTTCATTAACACAGGAGATGTATTTACGACTGAACAACCTGAAATGAATGAAAACGAGGAATTATTGGCTGGAGAGTTGATTGGCTTGCTTCAGAATAATAGGAGCCCTAAATACGGCAACAATGAGGCTATTGGGCGATTCGGAATTGGGTTCAAATTGATTTATAACCTGTTAGGCGGTGATGCCCAAAGAAAAATATTAAATGATTTGCAAGGCCCTATCATTTTCAGTTGGTCAAAATTGTCTCATCTTGAAGTTTTTTTGCGGGAGAATGGGAATAATTTTGAAGTCCAGCCCAGGTATGTGGGAACAGAATTGCCATTATTGACTAAAATCGTCCGTACCTATTATCCGGCCAATATGGGTGAAAAACGTCAAGTACTAAATAAGCAGGAAAAATCGGAAATATTTAGCTATAGGGAACTGATGAAGTTCAGTGAGGCCTTCAAAAGATTTTATGAAGGGGAAGCCATAAGTGAATATGCAGAAGGTACCGCAGTCTATATGCCCATTAGCAACGATGTTTTTGAGAAGTTAAATGAGGTAGTTGCAGGAAATTTGAAAGAAAATCTTCAAATTTCAATGAACCTTGTACCCTCGATAAAGCATATCAGCATAAAAGGTGAAAGGATAAACAAAGAGGAAGCTACTGTTATTAAACTGGGCAACGAGAATCGGATATCACAGGATGCAGTACTTTTTCTGAATCACAAGCCAACTACCAATTTCTTTAACTTTTTCCCTGCATTTAATGAATATTACGGCTTCAACTTTGTTATACATAGTTATGCATTTGAGCTCCCCCCTGACCGACAGAAAATTGACTGGGGCAGGACTGAGAATGAGGAGGTACTTAACAGGATTGCCGATAACCTGGTAGAAGAACTAAGTGAACTAATAACAAATGATTTTGAAGGATACGTAAAAATCTTCAAATCCATCATTGATCGTGAGGAAACTGATAATTTTACTAATTCTACTGAGGTTTCCGGGTTCTATAACAAGGTAATAGGATTTCTAAAAGAAAATGTGCCAACTGATAAAAATACAGTAAGGCCGGCAAACGAAGTGTTTATTAATACGTCAATTACCAAAATTGAATTTTTGGATTTTAATTTTAATGCAGATTGGATTCACCCCGAGTTGGGACTGGATGAGGATCGATTTGAGCAGACCCTGAGCTTAGGAGTTAGGGAACTGAACATTGCAGTTTTTCTGGAAAAAGAGAGAAACGAATATTCGGATTGGATAAAAAAGATGAATGCGGAAGAATATAGGCAATTAGTTATTGATGTCAAAGAGTCTGAGTATTCTGAGAAATCTAAACTGAAATACATTAAAACCATAAAGGGGACAATACTTAGCCAGGAAGAACTTAAGTCGGCTGATTGTCAGATTATTCCCTTAACTTCTACCTTGCAGTCACCGAAACCCGTTTTCGATAGACATACTATTGAATATACAGACCCTGCATTTCTCGAAGGCTGTGAGGAATTGATATCGATTGGTACCAATGTTAGCCTGGCTCTTTTTCAAAGGCTATTAAGTGTGATTCATAATACTCCTGATTTATTACCTGATGAAAAGTGGGATGTATTCAAAGTTATGCGAGATCCCTTGAAAATAAATCCGGATAAATTAAGGGAAGAGGTTGGATTTTTTAAAAATATTAATGGGGTAAATTATTATATTAGATTTTTATTGCCAGATCATCTCGCTATTGCACCAAGCGGCATCCTTCGTGATTTCCAAATAGATCCAAATGAAAGGAATGATATTCTGTTAAAAGATTACTATTTTAAGAAAGAAGAGGTTTGGAATTTTATCCGAAATGAAATTAATTGGAATGATCTTATTTCAAATTACTTGAAAATCGTAAAGTATTCCCAGATTTTAGCTGATTTAACAAACCTTTATGATTTATTTGGTTTTCAGTTAAAGCTGGAAAAGAATATTCCCTGGGTCCCAGCAGACGATGGAACATTTAATACACATGGAAGCATGATATGTTACGAACCACTTGGGAGTATGGAGCAAGAAGAATATAACATAATAACTAACTTCATCAAAAGGAATACCAGCCTTAAAAAAATTGAGTACAAATTCTATCACCAAGTTATAGAAGTTGAATTTGCTGAATGGTTTTATGGGAATTTTTACATTTTGCATAAATTGTTTCCAGACAATTCTGTAGTTTTTTCCTTGAATGAACTGAAGCTGTTGAACAGACTCACTGGTGTCCATTCATTTTTTAATCATTTCTATATAGCAAAAGATGGTAATGGAGTGTACCATTTAATGAAACATAATGGCAACATCAAGCAATACAATTCCACAGACCCTGCGCTTAACGACTTCCTAAACTCAAATCCCATTTACAAACAACTGCCTCCGGAATTGTTTACTATCTTTCAGGATGATGGGCAGCTAAAAAAAGATACTGACACCACATTCATCTCTCAATTGATAGCTGAATTCATGAAGAATATACCCAATTCTTCTGATGCTGCAAGAGGCTTGGTGAATGTCGTTGGCAGCAGCATAGATGATGTTAAGAAAATATTTATCATGTATCTTGAAAAATTGGTTATCAATGGAAGAGAACGCTATGATAGGAACTCTTTTGAAAGCAAGGTAATCAAGATGGCCATGGATGTCGATATGACCGACACCCTAAAGAAAAAGACCTATATAGATGGCTATTTACTTAGTGATATAATATACAATGATGAATTTTCTGTTGAGTATAAAGATAAACGGCTTACTTTTCACGTTTCCGATTTAATTGACTTTGATGTTCCTAATTTGGCGGGAATAGCAATTAACTTTGATGCGCATGTAAGGTTTTTTTTCTCAACTAAAGATTATCCTATAGATCAATTAGTAGAGGAAGTTCAGCAGGATAATTATACAAATAATGCTCAAATAGGTTTTTTAATAACACAAAGTGTATTCCCTTCTGAAAATGAGCTTTTAGCAATAGATCGAAAGGAGTTGTTTGACTATTTTTTTAAGAATGAGTTCAATGATATAAACACAATATTTACGTCATTCAATGACTGGATTGTGACTGATAATGGAGATTATCTTCTTGAGGAAGAAAAAGCGGAAGCGTGGCTTACGAATTGGTGTGGAAATGACGAAACTAAAAAGAAATGGCTGAAAAAGAATGGACTGCGCTTTGACGACTGTGCTGCGATGTATTTTCGGAAAAATCTAAGTAATGATTTATTGGATGTTTATATCAAACAAAGCGTAAAGGCCAAGGAAAAACCGGATAACACAATCAGGTGGATGGAATCGGTTAATATAAACTGGAAATATGATAAAGTGGTTATGAACATAGATAAATTTGTCGATGCTTATATTGGTGAAAATGAGAAGCTTCCGGATTACCTTCCGGTAACAGATTGGTCTGATAATGAAAAGAGTTTCGTATCACTAGGATATTTGGATAAGGTCAGCCTTTTTTGTGTAGAAAATTATAATGGAAATTATAAAAGGATTTTAGTTGAAATATTTGGCAATAAAGGATATAATTTTAGCTACTATTATGATTTAAAGAATTTCACGCAAGACAATGCAAGAAGAAAGATTTCCGAGATATCCTCGGAACTCTCATTAAGGGAAAGCATTTTTGAAGATGAATTAGACATCAGGTCTGAGGAATGGTCTGATGATTTTTATAATAAATGGAAACAGGAAAATGCATCGAATTGGAGTATTTATCTGACACAGAACGCAATCAATAGGAAACTTTTTGTAAAAATTGACAATGAGATTTTTACAGAAGATATACAGTCAGGAGAGTGCGAATACAGATTCATAGAACCAGAAAGTACTTACGAAATATTTGTACATGGGTCTGACCACAAAGAAATCATGGAGCTTCTTGAAAAGCATCATCAGAGAGTTTTTAAAAGTAATAAAGACAAATTCGTTTCACTCCAACGCCATTACATCGAATTTCTGCAAGAAGACGAAAGAATGGAGCTGGTAAGGGATATACCTGTTGAAGATTTAAAGAATCTCATAGCTGGTAATAGGGGAAATGGAGGTGGTAATCTAAACGCTCCCGGTTGGACAGATGTACAAATTGACAGGTTTAATAAATTGAAAGATAAGTTGGCCAGATTACTCAATGATGAATTTGCTGAAGATAAGCTTGATGCGCTTCTCAATACACCGACTATAAATGAACTGTCAGGATACATAGGAGAGCGGGTAGCTTATCATTGGCTGCATAACCAGTATAAAGATCAGGTCTCACACGATAATCAACCAGCTTATGATTTAAGCTTGTCTGTAGGAGAAAAACAATATTTTTTAGAAGTAAAAACAACAGTTGATTCACTCATCAACAATGGCAATCCTATACCGGTTTATTTGAGGAAATCCCAGCAGCAGTTTTTGGAGACGCAACCGAATGCCAGGTTTATTCTTTTAATGTTGAGTATCACAGATCTGGGAATTGACCATGTGTACCGTGATTACAGAGGCATGGATTTAGAAGTAATTAAAGATGATTTGGATAGAAGAATAGCACAATGGATTGCGGATAATTGCCAACGAATTCCCGAAACGGAAATTCATTTTAGTCTAGCCATGCCGTTGCGTCAAGATGACCCACTAATTTTTTGATCCGATTAATCCTTGCAATCGGCTCAAAATTTAGCCTTTTTTGATCCAATTTAGGTATATCCGGCAGTCTATTGGTAGCATGCTATTCGAATACTATTCTTCATATCCTATCTAAGGCCTGTGCAAGATCGGCAATCAGATAATCGGGGTCTTCCAGACCGATGTATATCCGGAACATGTTGACGGGTGTGTCAGGGTTGGGTCTGCCTTCTATTCCGTGGAATGCTACCGTTGGAATGATGAGTGATTCGTGGCCACCCCAGGATACTGCAAACAGGAATGCCTTCAGTACGTGGAAAAAATCTTCTGCATCTTGGCGTTCTTTAGATTTTAAGAAAAAGGAAAATAAGCCTCCTGCACCACGCATCTGCTTCTGCACCAAATCCTGCTGCCCGAACGATTCATGAAAAGGGAAGAGAACTTTCTCAACTTTCGGATGTTTCGCCAGCCACTTAACGACCTTCAAGGCTGAATCGTGCGAGCGCTGCATACGTATAGGAAGCGTCCTGAGACCGCGCATCATGAGTGCGGCATCATGCGGACTGATAATAGCACCCAAAGTCATGTATTCGATGTTGAAAATCTTTCGGATGTCTTCTGTGGATGCACATATCACGCCTGCTACTACGTCACTATGGCCGTTGATGTACTTGGTGGCTGAGTGTACGACAATGTCGATACCGAATTTTGCCGGGTTCTGAAAATAAGGCGAGGAATAACTGTTGTCGATGATGGTTTTCAGACCGTGTTTGCGGGCGATACCGGCACATTTTTCCAAATCCTGCAGATCGAAATAAAAAGTCGTCGGACTTTCAAGGAACAGGATTTTCGTGTTTGGCAGAATAGCTTTTTCAATAGCTTCCACATCACGGCCATCAACAAAGTCGGCTGTCACACCAAATCGCGGCAAGAATTTTGTGAGCAAGGTATATGTCCAGCTATAGGGCGACTCCACACACACAATATGGTCACCAGCACTTACATTGGCAATAACGGCAGCAGCAATAGCAGCAGCACCGCTTCCTAATACTAGTGCATCTTCCGTACTTTCCAGAGCTGCTAATTTTTTCCGCAAAATATTGACAGTCGGATTTGCACCTCGTGTATAAATAGTGTTTTCTAACTCATCTTTAATGGCATTCCTGAAAGAAGCAAGGTCAGGAAAAGCAAAATTACTGCTTTGGATGATAGGCGGCGAAACTGCATTGAAGTAGCGCTCACGTTCTTCACCGAGGTGATTCAATATGTAGCTGAGGTCTTTGTCCGAATTCATGAGAATAAGGCGTTTAATGAAATGTTCTCCGCAAGCACAATCCTTCCTTTCTCATTGCGGTGTACGGTAGCACATCCGGTTGCCGGGTCGTGCTCGAACAGCAGATAGATTCCTTGTTCTACGGCATCCGTCAGTAAGCGGGTTTTTTCTGTCAGGGTTTCAAGAGGCCTCAGATCATAAGCCATGATGTAGGGCAGCCCGATATGGAATGATGAAGGAATAAGGTCGGCACAATAAAAGAATCTCCCTTTGTCATTATTAATGTGAAGTCCCATCATTTCTTCCGTATGGCCGAAAAAGAATTCAGCCTTTACTCCCGGGAAGACTTCCTGACCGGATTCTTCGACAAATCTGACCACGCCTGCTTCGAGTAATGGTACAAAATTCTCCTTCAGGAACGAGGCTGCCTCACGTGCATTCGGGTTCATTGCCCAGTCCCAGTGTTTTCGACTGCTCCAGTAGGTGGCATTCGGGAAGGTTGGCACAAGGTCACCGTTTTCTTTTCTGCTGACGGCTCCGCCGCAATGGTCAAAGTGCAAGTGTGTCAAAAACACATCTGTAATGTCTTCAGGATTCATGCCTTGTTCCCTCAATGAGCCAAGAAGTGTCTGTGGCCCGAAAGGTTCGAATATCGATTTGAACTTGTCGTCCTGCTTGTTGCCCATACCGGTATCTACGAGTATTTTACGCTTTCCTTCTTCTATCAAAAGGCAACGCATAGACCAGGAGCAAAGATTATTCTGGTCAGCCGGATTGAGTTTTTCCCACATCCTTTTCGGGATGACGCCGAACATGGCACCTCCATCGAGCTTAAAGTTACCGGCATGTATAAAACTTAGTTTCATGAAAATCCAATTTTGCTTTTTGATTCAGAGAATTGTTGGCGGATACCGATCATTTGCAGAGCAGTAAGTGCACATTCACTACCTTTGTTGCCGTATTTTCCACCTGCACGGTCTTCTGCCTGTTGCTGGTTGAGTACGGTGAGCAGCCCGAATATTACAGGTTTACCCGAAGAAAGCCCCAGGTTGGTGATGCCGGTAGCTACTGCCTGATTGATATAGTCATCGTGGTTTGTTTCACCTTTGATGACACAACCAAGGCAGATGACAGCATCGAGTTTCATACTACTCAACAAGATACGAGCACCCATGGTTAATTCGAACGATCCTGGTACTTTTATGATGGTGATGTTGTCTTCACTGATGTTAAATTTGCTTAAGACTTCCTTACTGCCATTAAGCAGATTTTCTGTAATGGAAGAATGCCATTCGCTCACGACAATACCTATTTTGATATTTTCAGGATGATTCAGGTCAGCGGGTTTAAAATCATTTTCTTTATAATCCTTAGTGGCCATAGTTCAATATTTAGTCGTAATGTAAAATTAAAAAAGGTAAGCGGAATACCACTTACCTTTTCTAAAATTTTGATAAATAAAAATGTTTATTCAGTGACTCTGTACAAATATTTATCAACATTTCTACCGATACCAGTTGTAGCATATTCATCTTTGATTCTTTGGTATGCTGCTGCGGCTTCTTTGTTTTTGCCCATTTTCTCAGCGAGCATTCCCATTTTCATAAGGACGAAAGGTGTTACTGCTTCATTGTTAGATGCTGCCGCTGCCTTTTCATATTGGCTATATGCTTTTTCGAGATTGTTTTGATCAGCGTAGGCGTCACCGAGCAGAGATGCTTTCATTTGAGGAAGCATATTTCCCGGAGGGCTGAATTTTTCTAGATATGGAACAGCTTCGGCTGCTTTTCCGGTTTTTAACAAGCAAACACCTGCGTAGTAGTTGGCAACATTGCCGGCATTGGTGCCGCTGTATTTCGCTGCAATGTCCTTAAAACCAGGAAACCCACCACCCGGATTACTAAGAGCGAGGTCGAATGAGTCTTTAGCAAACATTTGTTCTGCTCGCGCCATTTGCTTTACTGCTTCAGCCTGTTTTGGGCCGATGTACAGATTTTTATAAGCATAATAACCTCCAATCAAAACAACCAAACCGCCAATAACACCCAAGATGATGTTTTTGTACTTGTCATAATAGGAAGTTACGGAATCCGAGATTTCGTCAAGGTTTACCAGTGTTTCTGTGATGTCTTCTTTTCTCTTTGCCATAATGGGTATCTACTTTCTGTAAAAATTTCCGCAAATGTACGTTTATTTTTTATAAAATGTTTCAATAAAAATGAAAAGCAGCTAAAATTTCTCTTAACTGCTTACTCAAAATATTTAAATATTCTTACTTGTATATTAATCTCTTACATAAGGATAATCATTTTCTACGTAATTATCAGTATATAAATCTGCTGCTATCGGCAGTGGTGAATCTTCGGCAAACTGTGTTGCTTCTTCGATTTCTGCTTTTATTTTATCTTTGATTGATTGTATTTCAGCATCGGTTGCTATTTTGTTTTTCAGAATTTTTTCTTCTGTGAGTTTTAATGGATCAATATCCATATATGCTTGAAGTTCGTCTTTTGTTCTGTATTTGCCCGGGTCAGATACTGAGTGACCTTTGTATCTGTATGTTTTTATTTCGAGGAAATAAGGGCCTTTACCACTTCTGATATGTTTGGCTGCGCGATCAAGTGCGTTGTGTACTTCTTCCGGGTCCATACCGTCAACTGCTTCACTTGGCATGTCAAATGCGGCGCCTATTTTGTACAGATCTTGAACATTGCTGGTACGTGCCACCGAAGTACCCATTGCATACTGGTTATTTTCGCAGATGAACAGGGCAGGTAGTTTCCAGGTCATAGCCATATTGAATGATTCGTACAATGCACCTTGGCGAGCAGCACCATCTCCAAACATGGTTACACACAGATTGTCAGTACCTTTATATTTTTCGGCAAATGCAATACCGGCACCTATCGGAATCTGTGCCCCTACTATGCCATTACCACCAAAAAACTTATGCTCGGCAGAGAAGAAGTGCATCGACCCACCTTTGCCGCCTACACAACCGGTAGCCTTTCCGAATAATTCTGCCATACATTCCTTCGAACTCAGGCCTTTTGCCAACGCTATACCATGTGCACGATATGCCGTTATGAGCGCATCTTCTTTGCGAAGGGCACTTACAAGTCCGGCTGCAATGGCCTCCTGACCAATATAAACGTGACAAAAACCCCGGATCTTTTGCTGAGAATACATCATAAGACTTCTCTCTTCAAACCTTCGGATACGGAGCATAGTCTCATACCAAGTGAGCCATGTTTCTTTCGGAAAAGATGATTTTTTTGAACCTCCTTTAGGTGCCTTTACTTTTTCGAGTACTTGTTGCATAATTGATATTGATTTGAAAGCATAAAAATACGACTTGTTTTATGATTATCCAAATCTGAAAGCAACTGTAGTACTGAAATTTATTTCATCTTTGTGTTTGTAAAATAAATCGAGTGTTTTTAGAAGAAATTAAAATTGCAGGTTTTAAGAATATTGAACATGCAAAATTGCATTTCAATCCAAAAATAAATTGCCTCACAGGCTTGAATGGTGTAGGGAAAACCAATTGTCTCGATGCTGTTTTTCTGCTTTGTGTCGGCAAGAGTCATTTTAACTTAACCGATCAGCAACTGATAAAACAAGGCGGCAATTTTTTCCGAGTAGAAGGTTTATTTACAAATGATAATAACGACAGAAAAAAAGTAGTTATAAAACTTCAGGATTCGGGCAAAAAAAATATTTCACTCGATGACAAGCCATACAAAAAAATTGCTGAACACCTCGGACGTTTTCCGGTGGTTATGATTGCTCCTGATGATACTGAAATCATCTGTGGATCTTCTGAAGTAAGGCGCAAATTTCTCGATACTACACTTTGCCAGACTGACAGAACATATCTCGATGCTCTTACTGCTTACAATAAAATACTCAAACAGCGAAATGCTTACCTCAAAATGCTCTCTGCTTCTGGTGGTGCAGATAATGATTTGCTTGAAACCTACGATAAACAGTTGGCCACCCCTGCCCATATTATTCATGACAAAAGAATGAAATATACAGCAGAGCTGGATACGGTATTTATCGAAAAATTTTCAAGCATTACTTCAGGCGACGAGCTGGTAAAGACATACTACCAATCGCAGTTGAGCGATATGTCAATGGTAGATTTGCTTGCCAACAACCGCAGAAAAGACCTGATAACGGAGCGTACCAATGCAGGTATTCATAAGGACGAATTACAGATTTCTATCGAAACAAGAGAGGCGAGAAAGTTTGCATCACAGGGCCAACAAAAATCACTTTTGTTTGCACTAAAATTTGCCGAATACACCTTGTTGATGCGCCATACAAAGGTGAAGCCCATTCTTTTGCTTGATGATATTTTCGACAAACTGGATGACATACGGGTAAGGAATTTGTTAGGCATACTGAAAAATGGTATATTTGGGCAGGTTTTTATTACCGACACTTCTGCTGACAGAATAAAAAGTGTTTTCTCCGGTACTTTTGATCATTTTAGCTTATTCGCAGTAGAACATGGCCACTTAAAAGCTGAATCATGAAAAAAAGGAATGAAGTAAAACTGAAGGACATTCTGAACGAATTCAGAAGAGACCATAAATATGAACAACATTTGTCTGAGATTGAAATAAGGGAAGTGTGGGAAAAAGAAATGGGTGCCACCATTAGCAAATATACTTCAAAAATTTACTTCAGGCAAGGAATCCTTTACGTAAAGCTTGACAGTTCTGTACTAAGGCACGAATTATACTCCAATCGGGAAATGATTCTTCAACGGCTCAATGATGCACTTGGCAAAAGTGTAGTAAAGGAAATTAGTCTTCAATAAACTAACCGATAGCCTTCATTAAGTAAGCATCTACAAATTCGCGGACACAAGCTTCACCGCCTTTTTTACTAAGCACAATATCGGACTGGAACTTTATCTGGTTGACTGCATCAGCAGGGCAGGCTGAGAATCCGATGTTTTGCATCATTTCGAGATCATTGATGTCGTCACCTATCAAGGCTACCTCGTCAAGTGCTATACCAAGATCACCGCATATTCTGTTCAGGACTTCCAGCTTTGGCTCCTGGGTGACGTGACAATGCTGTATGCCCAGTAGTCTGGCGCGTACCTGTACTACTTCCTGCATATATCCGGCCGATATGATGGCAGTCTGAAATCCTCGTTTTACGAGGGTCTGAATAGCCATTCCGTCTTTGGCATTGTACTTTTTTATATGATCACCTTTTTCAGTAAAATACATGCCACCATCGGTCATTACTCCGTCCACATCTAGTACCAGAAGTTTAATTTTTGCAAGTTTTTGTCTAATATTTTTATCCAGAAACAAGGGCTTGAACAATAGTGCGTACAAATCTATTTGATATTCTTCACATAGTATTTCCAGATCTTGAAGGCTTATTTCTTCAATATCATCTATTTCAAGATCATCGAGTAAGGCTTCGTAGTCCATTTTGTGTTGTTGGCAAAGACCTTTGAGGTTTTGTTCAAGATACATATTTTATATTATTTTATAACCGACTGCTTCTGCTACCGGTTTGAGTGAATGGTACATCTGTGTAAATTCTTCGTGCGTGAGCTGCTGCGATGCATCTGACTTTGCGACTTTCGGGTTGGGGTGGGTCTCTATCAGCAGGCCATCAATACCCATAGCTGTACAAGCTCGGGCAAGGGAAGGAATACCATAGGTTTTGCCAAGTGCATGAGAAGGGTCAAGTATTACCGGAAGATTGGTGTGATGCTGCAGCCAAGCAACGCCACAGAGGTCAAGCGTAAATCTTGTGCCTGTCTCGAAGGTGCGTATGCCTCGTTCACACAATATGACATTCTCATTGCCACCCGACAATACAAATTCTGCTGCTTGTACAAATTCCTGCAATGTGGAGCCGAATCCGCGTTTTATAAGAACCGGCTTGGTTGTCTTGCTGCATGCGTGCAGAATGCCCTGGTCGTACATAGCTTTCGCACCTATCTGTATAATGTCCGAATGTTCGATTACCTCCTCAATATGGGTGGCATCTTTTGCTTCAGTAATAATAGTAAGACCGTATTCTTCCTTCATTTTTACCAATAGCATAAGCCCGTCATAACCGAGTCCTTGGAAAGAGTAGGGGCTGGTGCGCGGTTTGTAGCAGCCACCTCGTAGTGTTGTTAAGCCAAGTGACATAATTAATTCTGCCGACTGTCGTATCTGCTCTTCAGATTCTACAGAGCATGGGCCACCGATGAGCAAAGTTTGCATGGAGTTGCCACCAATAATTTTATCACCTATGCAGATTTGTCTCTTTTGTGGTAGAAAAGATTTTGCAGAAAGCTGCATGTCGGAGTTAAAAACCCAGTATTGTTCTATTTTGTTTTCCAACCCAACGGGTACTTCTTTCATACCGGAAGACGTAATCAGTATATGATTATCATTCGTAGTTATATGAAAGGCCTTCAGTTCTACTGCCAGGTTGGCTGCCTCCTGAGTACTTATTGATTTATGGAGTTGTAAAATCATTTTATTTTAATGCCGTACCTGCTTTCCGGCCGTTTAAACATAAGAATTCTAAAATTAATTACTGCAACACATTGTTTAACTGAAACCGCTACAGTAGTACAAAGATGACATTTCCATCCGAATACTCCAAAAAAAAACCCAAACTGATTATGGATGTTTTATTTTCCGGTGTTTTTTTAGCATAAATGAATAGGTTCTATGGTAAAAATATGAATGCAAAAAAAAGAGCCAAATCTTCTGATCCGGCTCTTTAAAGTATTTTTTTTCAAGGAAATTATTGAGTCATAAGTTGAATTCCTGAACCACCAGATGATTGAACCATAATGGCAATAACGATGCATAGCAAAAACAAAGCACCGGCAAGGTACCAGGTCAATTTTTCAATAAAATCTGTAGAACGTGAAGCTCCGAATAACTGGTTGGTAGCATTACCACCGAAAGTAGAATCAATTCCTCCACCTTTTGGATTCTGAATCAAAACCACTAACATAAGCAATACACAAATGACGGCAGTAATAATCACTAAAAATGTTAACATATTTTACAAGTTTTTAAGTAGTTCAATTTTTTGCGCAAAGTAATGTCTTTTTTCTGGGAATAACAAACTTAGCTTGTCATAAATCTTTAATGCCTGAGAATATTTTTGTTGTTTCTCTAACAGTAAAGCATACGTTTCGGTGATAAAAGTAGTTTCATCGCCTGTGTTATTTTCTTTCTTTTTCTTCGGCTTAGGTGTGCTTTTTACTTTTTTCTTTTGTTTTGATTTCGATTCACTCAGGTCTGTCTGGTACTGAGAAAGAATTTTTTCCTGGATACCGTCCCACTCATTATTTGTAGTTTTTTCTTCTGCTGCTGTGGTTATTACTGCTTGTACCGGTTCAACTTTTGTTTCTTCTTGTTTTAATATTTTAACTGGCTGTTCAATTGGTACAGACCTGTTTTTTAGCCAAATAGCAAACGCTGAGAGAGGTTCATCGTTGTATTCGGTTTTCTGTTTAGGGCTTTCTTCTGACATGGCATCCGATTTTATGGTTGAACTTTCTTCTTCCTCCGATTGCTGTGTTTGCTGTGGCGAATTTTCTAATGCTGAAGTATTTTTGTCATCAATAAGTGTTTCGCTATTCTGCTGTTCTTGCTCTTGAATATTTATAGAGTCATTGTTTAAATGAAACGATTTAACATCTTCATTATCAGCATTTTGTTGGTTATTAAGATCTTCATTTATGTCCTTAACTTCTTCCGCAATGTTGATGGTATGTTCTGAAGTAAATGTCTGGTTTTCTATATTTTCTTGCAAATCAGAGATTACTGATATCCGTTTTTTTAGCAGGGCTCTGTCAGGTATAAGGGGAGCTTCTTCCTGAAGTGCAGTTTCAAAATTCTCGACATTCTGAGCCTTCATGGCAAGCAATCGCAGTATTCGCATATTGACCGAAAACGGATAGTTTTTGATGTTTTGCTGTATCTCGGTTAGCTGAAGCGATTGAAGATACGAAAGGTCCAGTGAATATATCTTATCTGTAATCATGCTGCAATTTACCAATTTGTGAATGCTTTATTGAAAATATCTTCCAGTAATTGTTCAGAAATGATTTTTAATAACTGATCCTGTACATTCAGCAGGTTTTCTGATGAAGGAAAATCGGCAAAATGCCTGAAATTCTGCTTCCAGTTATCTTTTTCATTCTTGTGGTTGATGTATTCTATCTGAATGTTAAGCTCCAGTCTGTTGATGGCTGCCGATTCGCCCGGTTTTGGAGCAATGGCGAGTACTTGAAAACTCTGTATGGACGGCACAAATTCAACGTCCGGGTCAGTTTCTGTGTATTTCAGGCGAGATTCATTCCTGATCTTGTTCTTCAGATCTTCGGTGAATCCGACCGGGAAGGTAGCCGGTACAGCACTCACAGAAGACTGCGTATTCTCTACAAAAAATGTATTCACATTTTCAGGTATTGAAATGCCTTTAAAGGAATAACATCCCAAAAAATGCAGGCAAAGCATTGTCAAAATTAACCATTTGCCATAATATTTAAAGTGGAATGTCATACTGTTTAATTTTTCTGTACAATGTGCGTTCTGAAATTCCCAGGTCATCAGCTGCTTCTTTGCGCTTGCTGTTGTGCTTTTTTAGTGCCTTATTTATCATCTCTTTTTCCATGTCTTCGAGTGACATACTTCCTTCTACTATTTCAGCAGTATTAAAATGTTCGCCGTTAGGATGGTTGATGACCAGCGTATTGGGCTTTTCTTCCATACCTGCTTCGGGAGCGTATTTTACAGGCTGTGGATTGAATGACGGGCCTTGTCTGTCCGTTGGGTATGCTACATCTGCATTATATCTCGGGTAACTTTCAGCTTGAAGCGAAACCAAAGAATTGACATCAGAAATGTTTAGGTCATTCGCATTGATGAGCTCAAATATCAATCCTTTCAGGTCACTGATATCTTTTTTCATTTCGAACAAGAGCTTGTAGAGTAGTTCGCGTTCGTAGTACCCACCGGAGGAAGAGCTATTGCCAAGGTCCGGCGAAAATGCAGGCAAATTGCGTACGAGTAAGTTTGGTACAAACGAGACCAAATCCTCGCTGGTGACAATCTTGTTGTTTGCAAGTACGGATACCTGTTCGGCTACATTTTTAAGCTCGCGGATATTTCCCGGCCATGAATAATTGATGAGTATATTAGTAGCTTCTTCGTCAAGTTGTACTACTGAAGACCTGTATTTTTCAGAAAAATCTATACAAAATTTCCTGAACAGCATAGGGATGTCTTCCTTGCGTTCCTTAAGCGAAGGTACGCGTATGGGTACGGTATTGAGCCTGTAATAAAGGTCTTCCCTAAATTTTCCTTCCTTTACCTTCTGGGTCAAATCAACATTGGTAGCAGCTATTACCCGTACATCTGTCTTGTGTACCGCAGAAGAACCCACCCTTATAAATTCACCCGATTCAAGAATGCGGAGAAGGAAAGCCTGCGTGTCGAGCGGCATTTCGCCTATTTCATCCAGAAAAATCGTTCCTCCGTTGACGGTTTCAAAATAACCTTTACGGTCGCCCGTAGCTCCGGTAAACGATCCCTTCTCATGCCCGAACAACTCAGAGTTGATGGTACCGGGTGGTATGGCACCTGTATTGATGGCTATAAAAGGATTGTGCTTGCGGTTGCTAAGCGAATGGATGATTTTCGAGAAAACCTCCTTACCAACACCCGATTCACCTGTTATCAGCACGGTAAGGTCGGTAGCTGCCACACGTACGGCCACATCTAGGGCTTGGTCAAGCGATTTTGACAGACCAATGATACCGAATCTTTGTTTGATGGATAGCAGATTTTGCATCCTGTATGGGTTATTTCTGGTTTTTGTATTAAATATCAATGATTTTGCCCAGCAATGTAGCTGAGGTTGCTTCTGTTACCTCAACATTTGTATAATCACCGGCTTTTATTCCATCGATTTTGTCAAAGACTATCATCTTATTCTGCGAATTTCGCCCTTTGAACTGTTCACCTGATTTTTTCGAATCACCTTCTATCAATACTTCGTATCGTTTCCCGATATCATTCAGGTTGTGCTTGAGAGAAATTGCTCTTTGCATTTCTATTACTTCATTGAGGCGTCTTTTCTTTACTTCTTCAGGTATGTCATCTTCATACTTTCGGGCAGCCAGTGTACCCGGCCTTTCGGAGTAAAAGAACATATACGCCATCGAATATTGAGCGTATTCCATAATTGACAAGGTTTCCTGATGGTCTTCTTCTGTTTCAGTGCAGAATCCACTGATGACATCGGTAGAGATGGCACAGTCCGGGATGATATTCCTGATGGCATCTATTCTGTCTATATACCATTCACGGTCATAAGTACGGTTCATTAGTTCGAGTATTCTGGAGCTTCCTGACTGTACCGGCAAATGTATATAATTGCAGATATTATGGTATGCTGCCATGGTATGTAATACCTCATCAGTAATGTCCTTTGGGTGCGATGTAGAGAAACGTACCCGAAGCAAAGGATTCACCTCTGCCACCATCTTCAATAGCTGGGCAAAGTCAACTATATGGCTTGTCTCAGGATTTTCCCATTTGTACGAATCTACATTCTGCCCAAGCAGGGTCACCTCACGGTAGCCGCGGTTGTACAGGTCCTGTGCCTCTGAGATAATGGTGAATGCATCACGCGAACGCTCTCGACCACGCGTAAACGGTACGACACAGAACGAACACATATTATCACAGCCTCGCATGATGGATATAAAGGCACAGATACCGTTGGAGTCCAAACGCATCGGTGCTATGTCGGCATAAGTCTCCTCCCTTGAGAGCAACACGTTTATGCCTTTGTCGCCTTCTTCAACAGTAGCTATCAGGTTCGGAATATCGCGGTACGAATCGGGGCCTACCACCATGTCCACCAGCCGCTCTTCTTCCAGGAATTTTTTCTTGAGTCGTTCGGCCATACACCCAAGTACACCTATCATGGTGCCTGGCCTCTTGGTTTTTTCAGCATTGAACACTCTCAGCCTTTTCCTTACCGTTTCTTCGGCCTTATCACGTACCGAACAAGTATTCACCAATATCAAATCAGCCCTTGCTATCTGCTGTGTCGGAACGAAGCCCATTCCTGATAGGATAGAAGCAACAATCTCACTGTCGCTAAAATTCATCTGGCACCCGTAGCTCTCTATGTAAAATTTCTTTTTGCCTGTATCAATTTCTTCTTCCTGGCCATAAGCCTGACCCTGGATGCTTTCATCGTGTGTCTTGTCCTGAAGTTTATCTAAAGTAGGATTTTGATCGTATAACATGTGCGAATATTCGATTTTCATTTAAACAGAATGCAAATATACGAAAATTACATTTATTAGGTGACAAAATGTCATTCGATGATATCGTAAATATTTGTTAATAATCAATTTGTCCATACTACCATACTATTAAAAATCTACACTTAACTGAAGATGGCAAACTTCCGTACTATTGTCGTTATGTTAAAATACCTGTTTCGAAGTCACTATTTTTGAAAATATACGTTTGATTGCAAGTCGAAGCCGGTAAAGATTGATTTGCTTTGGTCTTTCCGGGTAGTTTTGTTTTACAAAAATCATAGTCATGAAACATATATTATTCCTTTTCTTTTTAGTAGCAGGTACTTTTTCATTGCATGCTCAAAACGACAGATTTCCACTTGTGGCAAATTCTAATTGCAACAACATCGATGGTAAACCCTGGCGCTCATGCGGACTTGCAACGCTATATTCCACCGGCAAATTCCTTTGTTCAGTAAAAACCGAATCTGCTAATCCACAAGGATTTTCAGGTGCAGTTTTGTTTACATTTTATTCAGAAGACGGCAAACCGGTTTTAACCATCGAAACACCGGCTTATACTGTCAAAGGCAAAGCATCAACACTGGTACCATTCAGTGAAATGTTAGACAAAAAGCTCGTACAGCACATATTCAGATTCGAAGCCAAAGGTATCCGTTCTTCCAATACCAAAACAATTAAGAAACTGCTTCCGGAAGGCGAAAAACTGATGAAAGCTGCTGCCACTGCCAAAAAGTAAACATTACAAACACTTCCGGCAACTTATGTTGAATATATGGTTTACGACAGGCAGCACAGCCCGGATTCAATAAATAAATCTGCCATGTTTTGTTTTTGTTCCATTGTACGGTAAGTTTGCATCACTTATCTATACATACGTATGTCCATTACATTGCTTATTATTGCCATCATTTGTCTTATAGTAGGCATACTCGGTAGTTTCCTACCGGTGTTGCCCGGGCCGCCCATTTCATGGCTTGCTCTGCTGCTTGTTAATTTTACAGACTACGGTCATTTCAGTAATACCTTCCTGATTATTACAGCCGCTATTACGCTTTTAATTACCTTACTTGACTATATTTTGCCATCGCTTGCAGTAAGGAAGAAAGGAGGCACCAAAGCAGGGGAGAAGGGTGCTACTGCCGGAGCATTGTTAGGTATGTTTTTTGGGCCATTGGGTATCATCATCGGGCCATTCATTGGCGCACTTGTCGGCGAAATCATAGCAAACCCCACCAATACAGATCAGGCATTTCGCATTGCCCTCAGTTCCTTTACCGGATTCCTCCTGAGTACAGGCATCAAACTCATCTGGTGCCTGATGCTTGCATTCTGGTTTATGCGCGAAGTAGCCTTCTGATTATGTGACTAACTGCCGGCTTAACCACGTATAGCCTGTAGCAGATCTTCCTTTATATCATCTACATTCTCAATACCTACCGACAAGCGTATCAATCCGTCGCTTATACCGTTTAGTATTCTTACCTCGCGCGGTACCTTCAGGTGCGACGATGATGCCGGGTGCAGCACCAGCGTGTCCACATCGCCCAGTGTCGGTGCCAGTGTACATAGCTTAAGCCTGTTCATGAAGCGCAGGCCCGCCTCAAGGCCACCCCGTAGTTCGAACGACAACATACCACCTGCTTTCTTCATCTGTTTTTGTGCCAGCACATGATCAGGATGCGACTCCAGCCCAGGATAGTTTACCTTCTCCACTTCAGGCAACGATTCCAACCATCCTGCCAATTCCTTAGTATTAGCACAATGCGCATCCATCCTCAGTGCAAGCGTCTTCAATCCGTTATTCAGCAGCCATGCGTCAAATGCGTTGGAGTTCGTACCTACCAGTTTCATCGCTTCCCATACCTTGCTCATTTTTTCCTTATCCAAACCAATGACCGCACCGCAGATGCTGTTGCCATGGCCATTCAGGTACTTTGTTGTGCTGTGCAAGCACAAGTCGATGCCATACAGCAAGGGTTGCTGCAGGTAAGGAGTACAGAACGTGTTGTCGATGACCGTCGTCACACCATATTTACGGCCCAGGCTGCCCAGCTTTTCCAGATCAATACACGCCATCGACGGGTTAGCGGGCGTTTCGCCATATATCATCCTTATACTTGGGTCAGTCTTTAGCTGGTTTTCTATCCAGTCCGTCCCTTGCAAGTCCGTAAACACCGGAGTAACACCCCAGGTCTTCAATATCTTACTCAGCAGCTCTGTCGTGCCACCGTACAGGTTGCCTTGTGTCAGTATCTTATCGTACGGTTTCAGCAGAGCCAGGCACACCGTAGATATAGCGGCCATACCAGAACTCAGCAGCAGGCAGGAGGCTTCCAGATCAGATCCCTGCGTTTCAAGTGCCGCTATCTTTGCAGCCACCGTATCAATGGTCGGGTTGGCATACCGGCTATATACATGACCTTGTGCAACACCTTTAAATATATCAATACCTTCGTCGATGTTATCAAATGCAAAAGCCGATGTCAGATAAAGCGGCAATACATGCGGTTTCGTCGTTTTCCTGTCCGCGAACTCCCTCGCTATGATAGTCCTAATATTCGCCATAATCCATTTTTTACTGCGAATATCCGAATTCTATTTTTTTTATTGCATAATTTTTAAGGTATTCACACAAAGTCATGATAACATAGCCAACAATACATACATCGTTCAGCACCAAGGCATACATCAGATTATATTTTGGGCGTGTCCCTGTCGGGTCAGGCCATCCGCTTTACTTCGTGTTCGCTTCTGTCCTTCACGCATTAGCAGATTGCATAGTTAATGATCTGTGCTTCAACAATATATTCTGACCGCATGGAATCAAGCAGACGCAGCACAAATTATTGATTTGCATGTAAACAGAAAAAGGAATATCTTTGGTTTATTTATGCTATGTGGCACGGATGTAAAGCTTAGCTGCAAGCATAAACAACGACACCATAAACACAGACGACAACGAATTGAAAAGTAAAGGAAAATTGTGTTTAGTGAGTTTAATACTTCTGTTGACAGCAGGACTGATTTCTTTTACTACACCTCAAAACTCATTTGGCGACCAAATCTTGGCCTACACAGTTGACACTAAAACACAAGATTTGAAGCTCTATTGGAAAAATGATAGGGGTGAAAATTTTGGAAGTATCACAAACTTGAAAAACTATGTTGAAAGCAAAAATTTGACATTGACATTCGCAATGAACGGCGGAATGTATATGCAAGATTTAACGCCATTAGGGCTTTTTATTCAGAACGGGAAAACTCAAAAGAAATTAAACAAAACTGAAGGAAACGGAAATTTTTACTTAAAGCCCAACGGAGTTTTTTACATTACAACCGACAATATTCCTTTTATTTGCACAACAGCAGACTTTGCAGACAACAGAAAAATTAAATATGCTACACAATCGGGACCAATGTTAGTTCTTGACGGAAAAATTCATTCTGCATTTAAAGAAGGTTCAACCAATCTGAACATTAGAAATGGTGTTGGCATTTTGCCTAACAACAAAGTTATATTCGCAATATCAAAAACGGAAATCAATTTTTATGACTTTGCCCAATATTTCCAACAATTAGGTTGCAAATACGCTTTGTATCTTGACGGTTTTGTTTCACGAATGTATTTACCTGAGAAGCAATGGACACAAACAGACGGAAATTTTGGAGTAATCATTGGCGTAACGACAAAACAAAAGAATGGCAGTAGGTAAAGAGCAGTTTGACATTATGGCGGGCAAACGGCTTCGATTGAACATTTTCGGTATATTGTACATTCATGCTTCGATTGAAGTTTATCGGTTAATATCCGCCACCAACGCCAAGCAGCCGACCCTTAACGGTCAGTGTTAAAATAATACGCAAGTTATGAAATTAGAAGATTTTGGATATAATGACAAACTCCGGAAATTAAGAGTCGAGAATAACCTTTCAGACTTTGAGATAGGAAGAGTCATTGCCGAACACAAGGAAAGATATTTAGTAAATACTGAACAAGGAGAATTTGATGCGGAAATAACAGGGAATTTACGATTTTCATCCAAAAGTCGTGAAGATTTTCCGGCAGTTGGCGACTGGGTAGAATTAACAATTCATGATTCGGATTTTGCCATTATTCACAGTATATTACCGAGATATTCTGTTATTTCAAGACAGGCTGTTGGTAAATTCGGGGAGATTCAAATAATAGCAACAAACATTGATTACGCCTTTTTGGTACAAGCTGTTGACAGGGATTTCAATATTAATAGACTTGAAAGATATTTGACAATTTGTAATTCGTCGAAAGTAAAACCAATAATTATATTGACAAAAACTGATTTAATAAATGAACAAAAGATTACTCAAATTATTGATAGTATTAAACAAAGAATAAATGATATTTTAGTGTTTGCAATTAGTAACGAAACTCAGGACGGATACGAAGCACTTAAAATGTCTATTGAAAATGGTAAGACTTATTGTATGCTTGGTTCTTCGGGAGTTGGAAAGTCAACATTATTGAACAAGCTTTCAGGAAGAACTTTAATGAAAACAGATACAATTAGCCAAAGTACAAACAAAGGAAGGCACATTACAAGTCACAGAGAATTAATTGTTCTTGAAAATGGTGGCATTCTTATTGACAATCCAGGAATGAGAGAAGTGGGAATTGCAGATACAACGAGCGGTTTAGAATCAACTTTCGACAGAATTATCACTCTTTCTCAAAAGTGCAAATTCAAAGATTGTACTCACACCAACGAAATTGGTTGTGCTGTTCTTGACGCTGTTAAAAAAGGAAAAATTAACAAAAAATCCTATGAAAACTACCTAAAAATGGAACGAGAGAAAGCACATTTTGAATTAACAATTGTAGAGAGACGAAAAAAAGACAAAGACTTTGGTAAAATGATTAATAATTACAAAAATGATACAAAGAATAACAAGTTGTGAACTACAAATATTGACACAACTAAATTGAATAAACACAGATAATCTAAAACACAGAACCGCCAACATTAACCAGAATGAAAAAAACCAAGCATAAAAGAGAGGTACCTTAATAAACAAAGGCCCCATCGGGGCGCAAGGTTAATAGAAAAAAGAAATCAAATAATCCCCAAGCCCCGTAGGGGCGAAAGCTTAATAGGTTTAATATTGTAAGAAAAATAAACAACTCCGTAAGAACGAAACAAAAAATAATGATTATTAATCCTAATAATATTACGCTCCTACGAAGCTAAAAAAGGAAAATAATTTGGCAATAAATAATGTAAAAAATTTATCAAGAACATAGCCAATAATAAATATTGAACGGTATGGAAAAACAAATTATAACAATCATCGGAAGCACCGGTACTATGGGTAGTGAATTGATTGATTTGTTATCAAAATCAGGAGCAAGCATTCGTGCTGTAATGAGTGATTTCAGTAAAGTTCGTGAAATACCCGGTGTAGTTTGGGTTCAAGCGGATGTGAGTGATGCCTCAACATTGGAAGCTACTTTAGCCGGAACCGATCGCTTGTTTCTGTTAACAGGAAATCGTGCTGGATTTGGGAAAACACAAATTGAAATTATTAAAACTGCTGAAAACTTAGGTGTAAAATATATTGTAAAACTTTCGGCTTTGGGTGCAAGTCCAAAAACAACATCCGGATTGGCATTGGAGCATTGGGAAGCAGAACAGGTTTTGGAAAACACTAAAATGACTTGGACGATTTTAAGACCACACGCATTTATGCAAAACTGGTTGGGCGAGGAAGCTAAAACCGTTAAAGAAGAAGGCGCCATTTATGCTGCCATTGGTGATGGTAAAGTTCCGTTTATTGATGCCCGTGATATTGCAGCCGTGGCTGCCGAGGCTTTGTTGCATCCGGAAAAACATCAGAGACAACGGTATGTGCTAACAGGAGCTGAAGCCATCGGTTTCCAACAGTTGGCAGATGCCATTTCAAAAGCGATTGGTAAACCGGTTGTTTACAAATCTTTATCCATGGAAGAAATGCGTACACGAATGGAAAAACAAGGCATTCCCACTAAATCAATAGATTCTCTTTTAGCTCTGGCAGCGTATCAAAAAGCCGGAGGTGCAACAGAAAGAACTTCTGATAGCGTTCAGGAAATCTTAAACCGACCGCCTTATTCTGTAGAGCAATTTGCAAGAGATTATCGGGAGTATTTTATTGGGTAAATGAATGATAAAATGAACAAGAACACGCAAACAAAACACAAGGAGTTACAAATTTGTTTGATTTGGTATAGAAGAAGTTGTAACGCAAAGCGACACAAAGGAGCAAAGTTGCACAAAGACTTAGCGTACCTCTGCGGTACTTGGCGGTTCTCTGCGTTATAGCTTTTGTGGTTGTAACGCAAACCTACGCAAAGGAGCAAAGTTGCACAAAGACTTAGCGTACCTCTGCGGTACTTAGCGGTTCTCTGCGTTATAGCTTTTGTGGTTGTAATGCAAAAAATGAAAAACACTGTTTGTGACTTACATCAATTTTATTTTCAGTTCCAATGTCGATCTTTGCAATAAAATTAATAAATATGAAATTTGGAATAGGAATGTTTGGTGATTTGAGCTACAATTACGAAACAAAAAAATATCAGAACCCTGATTTACGATTGAAAGAAATTGTAGCAGAAGTAAAATTAGCCGATGAAGTAGGAATTGACATTTTTGCTATGGGCGAACACCATCGGGAAGATTATGTAGTGTCTGCTCCGGAAATTATGTTGGCAGCATTGTCAACTGTTACCACAAACATTATTCTTTCGAGTGGTGTGAATGTAATAAGTTCTACCGACCCTGTAAAATTGTATCAGGATTATGCTATGATTGATTTACTTTCGAGTGAACGTGCAGAAATAATGGCAGGAAGAGGTAGTTTTATAGAATCCTTTCCTTTGTTTGGTCAAAACCTAAATGATTATAATGAATTGTTTGCCGAAAAATTAGACTTATTACTACGGCTTAGAAAAGAGGGTAGCATAACATGGAAAGGGAAGTTCCGTCCCGCTATAGAAAATCAATCCATTTACCCTAAACCTAAAAGAGAAATACCGGTTTGGATAGCCGTTGGTGGTACGCCTCAATCTGTACAGCGTGCGGCATTATTGGGTTTGCCTATTATGTTTGCCATTATCGGTGGTACTATTGATCAGTTCAAACCACTCGTTGATTTTTATAAAGAACAATATATCAGAGCAGGGCACGACTTATCTAAAATGGAAATAGGTGTTCATTCTCATACCTACATTGCAGAAACAAGAGAAACGGTTATT